>Ga0209083_1002312_pt1 | contig 18409 bp, 15 predicted proteins | sample AM7aDNAmetaG_FD_184132 | JGI IMG/M metagenome (GOLD analysis project Ga0209083, IMG submission 184132) | Freshwater microbial communities from Finland to study Microbial Dark Matter (Phase II) - AM7a DNA metaG (SPAdes) (version 3) | ecosystem: Environmental > Aquatic > Freshwater > Lake ...
TTTTCAAATCCTTTAATCGATCTTTGCCACGATCACGACATAATTCTTCCCATATTTTTTCGCGCAATTTGGGCAGGTTGTGTACCACATGTACTCTTTTGTAATGGTAAAACCTTTTGATTTTGCCAGACCTTCGAAATCCTTACACCATTTTCCTGTGTCCTTGAATGGCCCTTCATAAACTTTGCTATAAAATTTTCCACTGAAAGTCGTATTTTCAATTCCCGGAATATCCTTATCGACTGAGAGATACAAATCCATGTTCCATTTTGAGGTATGATCCGACAAGGCAATTGAATCCTGAAAAGCAACACCAGCTTTTTTAAATACTTTATCCAGCCGTTTCATGACCCGCCCGAAGTTAACAGGCATATAAAAAATTGTAAATACTTTGTCGCGGACGAATTTTTTGTTTTCCCATGTAAAGATCTGGTCATCCCAGGGTTTTGGATCAAATGGGGGGCAACAGATGGGTTCGGTTTCTTTTTGTGTTTCCATAGTAATCTGCTTGGTTTTTTAAAGATTATTTGTTAACTTATACAAAATTCTGAGACTTACGTCTTAAAGGACTCCAAATTTAATATCTGGATTGTGGAAATGCAAGTATTTTGTGAATTATCAAAAGGATGAATCTACTCCGAAAAGATAAAAACAAAAAATGCCACAAAGACCCTAAGGCACTAAGATTTCACAAAGACTTTAATATCAGTACTATATCCTTAGTGAAACCTATGAGCCTTTGTTGCAGAAAAAGGCTTTTCGGAGTGGACTCAAAGTATATATTATAGAACAATACAAAAAAGTTAAGATGGGTTTAAAAGTTGATTTCAGGGAAAAGCGGAGCGGTGTTTTGGATGAAATTGCCAGGTTGGACAATCAGTTGTATTGTGAGTTGTGCCATTTGGATACCGGAGATTATTGGATTGGAGATAAAATTATCATCGAAAGGAAAACGCTAACCGATTTTCTGGAATCGATCAAGACAGGAAGAATTTTTCAGCAAGCCTATCGGATCGCACAAACTGAGATGAATGGACTGATTATTCTTGAAGGTGACAAATCGATGGTCGAATCAAGCGGCATGTCCCGAAAGGCTGTCCAAGGGGCATTGATCCATTTGAACGTTTTTATTGGGGTTCCGGTTCTCCGCTCGAAGGACATTCATGAAACAGCTTCAATCCTTATTGGTCTCCATTCCCAGTGTCAACGCCTGGAATTGCCACGGAAAATGAAGGTCATTTCCGGGATAAAGGGTCTAAGGCTCTGCAAAAAACAACGGCAAAAACTTTTTCTGATCCAGAACATCCCTGGTATCGGTATCAAAAAAGGATTGGCACTTTTAAGGAATTTCAGTACTTTGGAGAATATATTGAAGGCGTCACAGGAGAATTTGGTTAAAGTTGACGGAATTGGCAATAAACTTGCAGATCGTATTTGTACAATCTTTCATGAACCGTTTTAAGCCAAAAGCCATTCTACAACAGGAATAACATGAATTGTTAAGCCATTCTCAGTCAATTCTTGTTTCTCATCCAAGGTTATTATTGTAATCTTTAAGGGATTAAGTTCACTTGCAGCCAATTTCAAGGCCTTTATTTCTCTGTTAAGAGTTTTTATATCGGTCAAGGTCAAGCATACCTGAATAATTTCCTGAACCTGCCGGTTGATATAAATTACAAAATCGACTTCAATTTGTTTTTTGTAATAAAAAAGTTCGTAATTCAAAGATGACCTTCTACGGACAAGTTCAAGAAAAACAAGGTTTTCGAGCTGACGACCTTTATTGGGCGTAGGACTATTCCCAATTATATTGGCTATTGCTGGATCAATAACATATATCTTGCGATAGCGAAGGGTTTCCTGTTTTTTGTATGAAAATTTTGGAAGGCAAATCATCAGCCATGCCTCTTCCAGATACGAGACATAATTCTTCGCTGTGTTGTCACTCCCAAGATCAAAAAGGTTCTTCAATCGGTTATAACTGATTTCGGTTCCATAATTTCCTGCAAGCCATACTGCCATCTCCCGGAATGCTCGTACATGCCGGATTTTATACCTGTATATAATATCGTGATTTACAATAGCTTCGAATAAGGTGGTCACATATTGCAGTGCAGGTTCTCCTGCAGCTATTTCTGGAAACCCTCCTATGTTCAAATAGTCTTCAAAATACCCAGACATCAACCCCTTATTTTTTGCCGTTACCGTATCGTTTATCCTCGACTGATGCGAAAGTAGAAATTCACGAAATGAATAAGGCAATAATTCGACCAAAGCATATCGACCTGTTAAATGTGTTGAGATCTCACGGCTAAGCAATTTTGAATTCGATCCAGTTATTATAAGTTTTAAATTATTCCGAATCAATCTGTTAACAAAAAGATGCCATCCCTCGACATTTTGTATTTCATCCAAAATCAGCCGGTTAAATTCGCCATATACTGAATACAAGGCTTCGAGTAACCTATCCAGGTCAGAAGGCGAAAGATCTATCAAACGTTCATCGTCAAAGTTGAGGTAAGCATAAGTTTCTCCTTGCAACACCCTATGGGCCAATGTGGACTTACCTGACCTTCTGACACCAGTGATGACTTGTGCCAACCGGCTTTGGGTATTTACTTCGTCTTCTTTTTCGCGATGCACCCAACCCCGATCCTTTATTATCGCCAATTCCTCCTTTTGCTCAAGTATTATTTGATTGTAGTTCAAACCCATGTTTTAAGGTTTTTAAACTTCAAATATAGGAATATTCTCAATATACTGCGAATAAAAATCGGTTTATTCGCAGTACACTGAGAATAAATACAGTTTATAGCCCTGTAACTGTCACATCCTTTGGATAGGCAATGCTGTATTTGACAGGAATGGTTTTTTTTGCGCCTGGGGCAAGGGTTATCTTCCACGAAATAATCCCCTCATCGCTTACTGTGGCATCACCACCTTTTGGTGCCTCCATCTCCACTTTGATCTTTTCGTTCCTTGAAATTGGAAACTGGTCGTTCAAGTCTATCTTCACCTCTTTGTTCTTGCCATTGGTCAATTCGATGACATACTCATAGGCAATTTTGGTTTCCTTTGAGAATATTCCGGCGTAATCAGTATTCTTCTTTTGGAGCTTGCGCTCAATTTTTATCCCATCGTCGATTCCCAAAGAGAGGTCGATCTCCCCATCGGGCAATACTGTTTCAGTGAGCGATGTCGTACCCACCAACTTCTGGTCGAAGAAAACCCCAATAGGACCGGTCAGCAATGGAAATTGGAATGGATTTTTCATATTTGCTTTTAAAAAGGCATTTTGGACAAGTTTGGGTACAGTAAAATAGGTCAGAACGGCATCTGCAATTGAATTGGTAACCAAAATTTTATGTGGCTGACCATCCGAGACGATGTCCACTTTTCTGGGCAGAACAAAACTAAAGGAGGTATTCTCTTCGTTGATTTCTGCCTTTTTAAACAGGTTGACATCTTCCTGGACTTGTTCCCTTTGCATTAATAATTCCGGACGGGGTGCACTCATTTCTTCAGATTTTCGGATCAATTTTGTCATGTAAGCCCTTGGCGTATAAATGTCGAGATACCATCCTGAAAGTTCGGGGGTATTACCATAAACAAAAGGCTGTGCCGTTGAAATTTCAAGATTGACACCAGTCCAGTCCTCACCGGTCGATTGCCAGATGGCGGCCGAATAGATAAAATCAATCTTTGACGTGGCATAGTCGGCTTTGGCTTCATATTGGGGCATCCAACCTGCAGAGGTCGTCAGATAAGTGAACCCAAATTTTAAACCGTTCTTTTCCGAACCTGAAAGCAAATGGATTACGATGCTCTTGCTCTTGTTTTTATCAGGACCAAGATTTGCTATCTCCTTCTCAACCGCTACCTTATTTTCATTTAGTTTCTTTAATTTCTGCTCAATTGATGCTTTACGGTCAAGGTTTGCGGAAAGTGATTTTTCCAGGAATTTGGTGTGGACCTCTATGTCTGTCGTTGTAATCTTTTGACTTTGAGGGAAAGGGTTTACTTTATTCAGGAATTCGTTCAAATTGGTGAGTACCGAAATTTGGTTGTTGCCCTCTTTGATCTGTTCATTAATCCCGTTTAGGGTTGTTTGCAGCTTTTGAAGTTCAGGTTGCTCTGTTTTGTTTAAAAACGTCTCGTCAACAATCAATTCGGAAATCCCAAGGTCGGATTGCCCCATAAGATTGACCTGTACCGATTCGTCCATCAGGTTGGACGTGATCCCAGATATCCTGATGATGTTTTCCCCACGTTTGACCGATACGGTTGCTTCCTTGGTAATCATGGCTTTATCGGTAAATACTACAATTTTTTGAAGTTTACAAACCGTTGAGACTTCAGTCTTCTGGGCTGAAACTGGTTGAAAACAGTAAAAAGCCAGCAGGAAAAAAAACCATGACTTTAAGTCCAAATGTTTTTTCATCATAATGAATTTGATTTTAAGATTTTAAATTATTTGATTTTTGCAATGTTATGGTTTACAATGAATTTATTCAGGATGACATACGATTTGTTAGCGTCAATCTTTGCCTCTTTTAGCGAATAGGTGAAATGTTCAGGATTTTCCATGGCTTTGCAATCATCCGTTTTTTTCCTGATAACGGTCAGGCTATCCCCTTTAATTTCAAAAGTAAAATCATTTTTTTGCGTGCAGCCCGAACTTACTACGAAGAGTGTGACTTCCCCTTTGTCGTAATCAAAGGTTATTCCCAGAAGTTTTTCAGGGTTGCCACCATGGACAAGTGAACAAACAAGGAATCCCAAAAATAGGGTCAAAAGTTTCTTTTTCATGATTTGCACTTCTTCATTAAGTATTTTTTTTGCGTCTTCTCCTGTAAAAAAATAGAATTGTTCCAAATAGGACGGCCAATATCAGGATAAATTCGATCAGTCCAAGTCCAAAATCTGGAGTACGTGGAAAATAAACGGGGCTATAATGTGTTAGTATTTCCGCTAATTTTTGATCAAGCAATGTTTCTTCGCCATGAAGAGTCCCCTTGACAATTGCAGGATTTTGGAAGGCAGCCTGGATACTTGAGAAATCGTAAATGGCATCGCCCTGTCTGACAGATAAATAATTAATTCCAGTTGGTGATGAATTAAAATAGCCCTCTGAGGTAATGATCACCCACTCACCATCGGAAAAACTATACAGTTTCGCCATTTCTTTACCGGTTTCGAGGTTCCAAAGCCGGACAGAAGCATCCAGACTTCCTGAATAGCAGAATTTGCCATTTGCAAAAAAACCAGAAGCGGTGACCTGGTTTGTATGACCGGAAAGGGTAAAGAGCTCTTTTCCTTCTTCGATGTTCCAAAAGTGCAGCTCATTATTTACAGACCAAAGCGCAAACTTCTGATCTGGACTCAATGCAACTGAACTGATAAAATAAGCCAGCGTTTTGGCATTTTTGTTCCGGTCTGTTGATGGATTATCAATCTCTTGTTCTGTAGCAATCTCCCAAAGCAACACTTTAGGATTTCCGTTTCCTTCATTGTATCCAATTAGTAACACATTCTTACCGTCTTTGCTTAGGATTCCCCTGTATCCTTCAAAGGTTTTCAGAATTTCTCCGGTTTCGATGTCCTGGAGTTGCGAACCATTGTCATCACATGAAAGCGCGTACTTCCCATGTGAGCTTAACCTTTTAATTTCGAATTGACGTATATTCCCAAAAGTTTTTAGGTTCTGACCTGAAAGAATATCCGATATAAACAGATTTGTTCCCGAAGTCCAGATAATCTTTTTCATGTCATCGGCAACCGCCATTGATTGAACCCAGGAACCACCTTCAGATTTGTAGCTGGTTATCAGGTTTCCAGTGGCCAAATCCCATTGCTTGAATCCAGCTGAATGTTCTTTAAAATCCCATCCACCTGCAAAAATCTTTGTTCCTGTCCCATCAATGGCAACCGCCTGGATCCCCATGGTATTTTTAACCGTCTTGATTTGTTGACCATTTGCGAGATCCCATAAATTTAGGGCACCTGATTCGTTGCCAACCAATAGTTTATCACCAGAAGCACTCAATGCCAACGAAGTAACTTGTTGTGAAAATCCCCCAGCTGACCATTCTTCCTTGCCCGAAATGCTGTTCCATAGTTTTAGCCTCCGGTCTTCACCTCCTGAAATCAGAGTGTATCTGTCAGATTTGTAAGCAAGTGATCTTATCCAGCCATCTTTGTGTCCCTTCAATTCATTGATTTTTTCCGCTTTGGCGATGTCCCACAGCTGAATGGTCTCCAAGCCACCGAAAGCAACATTTTTTCCATCGGGACTAATGGCCAAAGACAATGCCCCGTTGCAATCAAATGTTTGTGACTGAGACCCGGTTGACATATCCCACATTCTTGATTGGTCATTTGCAGAACATGAGATCACAAACTTACCGTCGGGACTGAGTGCCAGTGAAGATATTCCCTCAGTGTGCCCTTCAAAAGTTTTTAAGTTTTTTCCTGTTGCCAGATCCCAGATTTTGATCAGTTTATCATCACCTCCTGAAATTAGAAACCTGTTGTTGTTGCTGACGGCCAGACATTTTACATCACCAGTATGACCTTCAAGGGTATAGACTTCGTCACCGGATTCCAATTTCCAGACCTTAATCTGTTTTTCGGAACATGCGATGACCAATTGTCCATCAGGACTGATTGCCACCGAATTGATCCCATAACGAAAACCGTTAAAACTCCGGATCATTTTGCCGGTTGCGATTTCCCACAACTTTACATTTTGGTCATGGCCGTCATCCCCCGTCAATATGTACAGTCCATCAGGGCTTACCGCAATCGAATTGATTTCCTCTTTCACGTTTTTGAATGAGCGGATTTCCTTTCCCATTGCAGCATCCCATAATTTCAAGGTAGCGTCCCTGCTTCCTGAAAAGACAAACCGTGAATCAGTTGAAAACGCAACAGCATTAATCGGTTTTAGATGTCCTACCTGAACAACGATTTCAGCGATATCCACATCATCCTTTTGGATTTCTGGAGTTACCTTATTATCAGTATTATTCAATATTTCTCTCTCTTTTGGTTTGATCTTTGGGGTTACAGGTCCTTCCTTTTTATCAATTTCTGACGGAGTAAATGATTGCGGAGTATTTGCTGATTTTGTTGATGGAGGGGCAATCCCGGGTGGTGGCATTGCACCCTGACCACCGGTTTTATCCTTTTCAGACTGCGCAAAAGTAGAAGGCATTATCCAAAACAACATTAAGGAGAATGTCCCAAGGCGTAAGATCCATTTCATAATAATCTATTTTATCATAGTCCTATTTCAAAATTCTTAGACAAGTTGAATTCCAATTTACGATTACTTCCTTTTCCCAAAAATATTCAGAAATTTGAGGAATAAATTGATAAAGTCGAGGTACAGGGTCAATGCACCCACAATGGCTTCCTTTTTTTCCTCTTCTGTTCCTTCATTGCCAATAACAACCATTTTTTTTATTTTCTGAGTATCATAGGCAATCAACGCGATAAAAAGGACAACTCCAAAATAAGTTGCAATCCAGGTTACTTCATCGTTTTGATAATGAAGGTTGATAAAAGTGGCCAGTACAAGCCCCAATAATCCCATGAACAAAAGGTTTCCAAAAGCCGTGAGGTCAAATTTTGTCAGGTATCCGAAAGCGCTCATAAAAGCAAAAGTCCCGGCTGTTACAAAAAATGCGGTAGCGATAGATTCTTCGGTAAAAACCATAAAAATAACCGATAAAGTAAAACCATTCAGGATAGAATAGGCTATAAAAAGAAGTACTGCTGTTTCTTCCGCCATTTTTTTGATGCCACCAACCAGGATCACTACAATTGCGACTTCAAAAATACAAAGGCCAGCCATCATCATCCGGTTGTTGGAAAAATCGTGGATCATTCCTGGCGAGGAGGCAATAAGATAAGCTGTTAAACCGGTGACAACTAATGCAAAAGACATCCATGCATAAACCAGGACAAGGAATCTTTGGGTTTCCCGGGCCATTTGTTCGTCCGAAATTGTGAGTTTCCTGTTTTTCATTGCAATATTGTCTTTCAACAGTTATTTCAGAGAGTCATTTCGCATGAAAGGTACAAAAGTAATTCGACAATAAAAAAAATTAAATCTTTCTAAAACCTGAAGGTTTTAGAAAGATTTAATTTTTTTTAACTATAATAATTTGGAAAACACATACTTGACTCTTTACCTTTGCAGTACATTTTTTTTCATAAGTTTAGGTTTAGTTAGGTTAGTTAGTTTGGTTAGTTTTAGTAAAAGGATGGAGCCGCCCGGTTCTGTCCTTTTCGATTTTAATGATACCAGTAATCCGCATTTATACAGTTACACCTCGTGGAGGCTGCTTTACTTGGGATGCGGAATTCGATCATCATTTCATGTGTCCCGTTAGGTGTATAACCATTGCTAAATCCCTGATCATAAGCATAGCCAATCCTCATATTCTGGGAGATGTTCAATCCAAACAACAGTGTGATTTGTTGAGAAGAACGGTATGTAACCCCAATATCGAATATTTCTTTTGGACCACCAACCAAATATGTGGGCCGTTTGAACCTTATGCCAGCTTTCCCTTCTATTACTGTAAGGTTATGCCTGTTTACTACCTGTATTCCAAAGTGATAATTAAACAATTCAGGATTGTTGTTTATATAAGTCAGGGAACCATAACGATGGGTTGTGTTCAAAAACAGTGAGTCGGACCTGTAAACTGACAACATATGGGTTTGGGAAAGGCTTAATATAAAATGGTTGGTTTGATACTCAAAACCAATGTTGGCATCTGGTTTTAGTGTACTTGAAACGTCATATTGAATCGCTGGGTCCTGGATGGTGACGGCTTCAAAAAGGGAACCATCGATAGAACGGGAAAACACGCCAGCAGAAATCCCCATTGCGAACGACCAATCACGCTCATTTGCAATCCTGTATGCGTAAGTGACCATGGGATTATAAGATTTTGTGACACCAATTCTGTCAGATACGATAGACAAGCCAAAGGCTGAATGGATATCGTGGATGTAGGCAGATGCCTGTAAATTAAGTACCTGAGGTGCGCCTTTTACACCAACCCACTGATTTCTTACATTTGAAAAAAGATAAAGATACTCTGTCCGGGCAATGGAAGCCGGATTGTAATTTGCCCTGTTGTACCAGTGAGTAGCCATACTGATATCGGCCTGTGCTATGACTTTTGTACCGGATGGTAAACTTAAAATGATCAGTATAAACTTAATTAATCTTCTCATCAGGTGTTTATTTGACTACGGTTACAGATCCTTTAAGTGTCATGACTTGTTGGGCTTTATCTGTATAGGTCACAATATAAAAGTAGGTGTCAGGATCGACAGTCCTGCCATTGTAAGCGCCATTCCATCCTTCAGACCCCGAGTAGAGAAGTAGTCCATAGCGGTCGTAAACCCTTAAATTCATGGCAGGTACAAAAATATCATTTATCCCATCTCCATTGGGTGAAAAAACATTGGGTATAAATGGCACGACATCAATGGTTTTGGAGGTGCTTATTTCACATTCGTATTTGCTTTTTGCAGTCAGCTTAACAAGGTATTCCAAAACAGAATTTGAAAAAGTATAGGGATGCAGATAAGTAGCCCCGGATCCGGTGGAAGAACCATCACCCATATCCCATGTATATTTTACATTGGCTTGTGCCGGAATTTTACAAATGAGCGTGTTGTGCCTGGCGTCTAGTTGGTCGGGTGAAAAGGTAAAGCTGGTATTGGGGAATGCATATTCAATGACTTTGACCGATATCGTTTTTTTACAACCCCTTGCATTATTTCCTGTTACAGAATAACTCCCCGGGGTTTTTACGGTAATCGAATTTGTGGTCTCTTTTGTATTCCAAAGGTATTTTACTGCGCCAGTGACAGCAAGAACAGAACTTGTCCCGATACAAAGGGTTGTATCACTGTTGGATATAAATTGCCAGTCGGGTTCTTCAATTATTTTTCTGGAAATAGTATCCGACACACAACCAGTACTTGAATATCCGAGCATCCAGATTTTTCCTCCAGGCGATCCGATGACAATTGAATCAGCAGTTGAATGGGTACTCCAAAGGTAACGATATGCTCCATATGCTTTTAATGAGATGCTTTCGCCGGGACAATAGGTAGAATCCCCTTTTATTCCAACCAATGGAGGTGAAAAGGATTCGATCGTTTTTGTTAAAGTCGAGGTACACGTCGATGGTGCATTAGCCAGTTTTAATGTTACCCGGTGCATACCTGAAGTTGCAAATTTATACTGGGGATTCTTATCGGTCGAAGTCCCTCCCTCCGCAAAATCCCAATTGTAGGAAAGCGTGCCCCGATTCGTTGTGGATGAATTGGTAAATTGAACAAAATTCGATTTACAGTCGATCATAGCGGAACTAAAATCGTTTGTAATTAAATATCTGTTGATTGTGGATTGCAAGGTGACAGTACAGCCGGTTGCGGAAGTCATGCTACATGAATAGACTGCCCCCTCGGTAGGATTAATAACTTTGAGAATTTGTGTTGAGTCGAGGACCGTACCGCTGCTGTTCTTCCAATAATATTTTTCAAAACCTACCGGGGCAGTTAGTTTGGCAATTGAATCCCCTGTGCAATAGGATAATACGATGTTTAGTGGGCGGCATTCGGCAACGAAATAGGCATATCCATAGTGAAACCGGCCTGTACAATCGGCAGCCATAAACTCCAGGGTGATGGTTTGGCCCAAATAGGGTAAAAGGTTGGCGCCTACGGTTGTCCAGTCCCTCCATTTGATAGGGTCTTTGGCACCGGCAGGCGTGTAACTATTAAATCCCTTAACCGTAGTGTTTGTGGAATAGACATCATAATTGGCACAATCCGGAATCGTATTCCCTTTCTCGTCCAACAATGTAAGCTTGAAACGGGGTTCCATTAAAGCTGTATGATCGCTGGCATATTGCAATACAAGGGCAAACTTCATGACCAGAAGGGCATTTGTCGAATCAACTGTCATTGTGTATTTTAAGCTTTGCTCCCAATCCCTGAAATTTCCTAAATCGGCACTTGTGATCGCATCACCAAGCCTCGCTGAATATTTGTATCCTGAAGGGATTTTCCGTAAGGCATTTCCAGTATTCACATCGTATGCTGTTGTATCGGTCATGATCACCTGTCTCCTGGCGGTTGGAAGCGTTACCTGGACTTTTGCGGTATTGGCCGAAGGTACATCAGTACTGTAAACCCAGGTATATCCTGTCCAATTGGTAAAATTTCCAAGTTCAAAACTTAGGTTGTTACAGTAATGAACCTGGGCTTTTAAAGTTGTCCAGGTAAGCAAAGTGAAAATGCCGGATAAGAAGAAAAACTCCAATTTCTTCATGGATAATTGATAATGGAATCGAATTGCAAATTTAACATTTGCATAGATCAGAAAGTGTCAATTTCAGTGAGAACAACCTATTTATCAGTGAAAGGACGAATTTTCAAGGCCATTATCTGCAACGCCAAATATTTTATCAAAAGGGATCATTCTTCAATGCTGTATTTTAATTCAAAAACTGGCCTGCTGCCTACATTTTCGGGCGTTTCATTGTTTGGGACGACTACCTTTATCCTTGTAGAATCATATACACTGCGCAACGAAGCTTCGATCTTATGAATCCTGATAAGCGAAAATAATTGCTGTATTGAATCAAGTTTATGATTTCCAAGCAATTGAATCGATTTGGAAATCACAGTTCCCGTGTCGGTGGGAACTTTGCCTGACAAAAAAGCTTCGAATTTTGTAGGTTCTTTTTTTGCGTCTGTACCGGTTTCCAATCCAAATAATTTCCCAGCCTCGGTTAATGCAATCTCCTTCTTTTCCAACTCCTTGTCATTAAAATAGTTAAGTTCTATTTTCATGTCAGGTTTTTTCTTCTCCAAATCTGTAAAAAGTTTTATCCTGCGTAATTGATTGTCGGTAAGTGTGGTATCTGCGTAATTGAACTGTAGCCCTTTTACTTCGGTAGGATCAATCCCAACCACATTTGACAATGCACGGAACGGTGAGGCAACTATTTTAACGATCAGGTTTTTAAGGGTAGTCCAGATTATTTTTCCGATTTTTGTCTTAGGATCATTCAAGTCCCCTGTCACCGGAAGGTCGAGAATCACATCCCCATTGATATCTTTCAGAATATAAAGCGCAAGCTTCAGGGGTATGTTCATGAGACCTCCAGTCTTTTTGCCCAATTTGGCGTTCCGGATGATCAGTTTGTTTTCACTGTTGATCTGGCGTGCCTTGATGACTGTTTTTCCCTGATAATACATGTTCCCAAGCAGGATCGGAAAACCGACATAATGTCGCGAATAGATATTCAGGTCGGCCAATTGGAAATTGGTGACCACATAATTGACGTTGAGTTCGAATGGATCAGAAGGATTGATCCCCAGCTCAGCTTTAAGTTTGCCCCTCTGGTTCAACCGCATGGTGGAAAAGGCCTTGATCCACTTATCGACCGAAGATATTGAATCAACTTTCAGGGCTATTTCTGTCAGATGATAATCAAAAGGGGCTTCGTAGGTATTGTCACGAAAATCGAGTATCCCGTTTGCCATCTCGAAATGGTTAATTTTATAAAAGTAATTAAAAGGCTCTTCTTTCATGGCAGTATCTGGAACCATCAGATTGATCAAATTATTGGTGGAGTCCTTCATTTCGAAATAGATGTAAGGTTCAGTCAACGAGATTTGATCAAAGTTGAACGCAAATTTCATAGGATAGGAATCTTTCAGGATCACCTTCGCATTTTTTGCACCCAATACTTTTTGGTTGGTTGGACTTTTGGCCGAAAAATCCGTGAGATTCCCATCCCCACGGAACACAATGGAATCAAGTTTTGCAATGCTCCCATTTACGTGGAAATTACCACCCAAACTACCTTCGATCGCATTCAGTCTGTAATAATCTTTAGTATAAGGTAGGAACGGGGCTATATTGAGACGGTCGATTGTAAAGTCTGCAGTATAAATCCCTTTTGCCCTGTTAAACCCCATCTTTGCGAGGACCGATCCACCACTTTCGAGACTGAATTTGACTCCCGCTTCGCTCGTTTCCTGTTCGTTAAAGCTGATATATGGAACTGTAAATCCCAGATCATTTAATGTACTCTTGTAATTGATCCCTTTATCAAAGAAAGTGAACTTGCCCTGATCGAGCGTAATATCTTTTAAAATGTATTTGAAAGGTTTTGACGGTTTGGTTGTTGAATCCTGTTTTGGTTTAGAGTTCAGAAAGGCGATGATATCGTCAAAATTGAAGATTGTATCCTTTCTGATAAGGGTCACTTCGGGTTTGACCAACCGAAATTTTTCAATCACCAATTCTGATGAAACCAGATGCCAGGGTTTAAAGACAATCAAAAGTGAGTCGAATCTGACAAAAGGGTTTTTTTCATCGGCTTCAAAAAGTTTAAAATCCACAATATTGAGGTTGCCCTTAAAATAATTTATATGAACCTGATTGACAGATATTTTGCGGCCAATCAACTCTTTGCCATGTTCGTTGATATAATTTCTGGCTACTTTTGGCAGCGCAATCAATGCAACGACAATCAGTATAATAAGAATCGAAAGGACGATGTACGCGATGATTTTAACCAGTTTTTTCATTTTATGATCATTTACTTTTTCATCGAAAGATACAAAATAATTAAAAGATAGAATAATTATCTTGGTTGCAGATTTTTACATAAATTTAACATTAACCAATTAAATCCCCTATTGTTTTAAATTAAGGTGAAATCTAAGGTAAAATGTTCAATGATAAGCAACCTTTAAGGAAAGATAGCCTATCTTTAAATCGTGTATTCGTTTGACTTGTCAGTGCTGGTCGGATGATGATCCTAATCCATTAAAGATTTAAACCATGGCAACGCAAAAGGCAATTGATTTCATCCTGAATTTGAAGTATGACAGGATTTTACGCCAAAAGATGAGTGGGTTGGCGCCACAGGAAGTGCATCCGTTTCTTGCAAAGATAGGCTATCGGATTACAACCGATCAGTTTGATGACGCGGTCAACTATTACAAGTTGAGGTGCCCTTCTGAACAGGATGCCCTGCTAATGGACGAAATAAGGACTTGGTTTAAATACCTGACCTCCAAAATAATCTTGTAAGTTGGGTGATCACCCAAAATGTGGCCAATGGAACGACTGAACGGCCGCAGGGTGGGTTATCGTTAAAACTCCGGTTTATTCATTCAATATTATTTTATTTGGCCGGAAAACCCTCTTGGCCCCAATAATCTCGTCTATCAACAATACCAGTGCCTTTGGCAAAAGCCTTGACCATTGTGGCACAAAATCTTTGAAAGACATTTCAGGCGACTTAATTTTCTACGAATATTAGGAATATCGGTTTCCTGACCTGATTTTTGATCTGTGATTTATGGGAACGGATTTCTATCCCCTAAAGTGAGTCCGTAAGATTTAAAACCCCAATCGGTCTTTAAAGAAAGTGTTACGAAATCTAACTTTCCTGGGTCGTGGGGGAGAAAAACATGTTTTATAACAGGGAATTAAAAATTCTGTTTCAAAGTCAGACAATCATGAAAACTTTATATTTGCCTAATATTCATTTATTTGGTGATACACGCGAAAACCGTATAATTGAAAAATGTTAACCGTCAGATAAATATTTAACGGAACTTAATATTTATTGGAGTAATAAAATTTAAAAAGTTCCTCACAAAAATTATAGGAGAATTAATGATGAAAAAAGGATTATTATTTGTAGTACTCTTACTTGCAATGCAATTGGTTACTTTTGGACAAACCAGGTTAATTGTCAAAAATGGTCATTTATGGTTTTCTTCCAAAACGCCAACGGAAACTATTGAAGCTCACTCCAGGCAGGCAGTATCGTTGATGGAGATGTCAAATGGTAATATAGCAATTGAAATTCCGATTATGTCGTTTGTGTTTCCGAAAACCTTGATGCAAGAGCATTTCAACGAAAGTTACATGGAGTCAGCCAGGCTTCCCAAAGCTAAATTCAGTGGCAAAATAATCAATCTTAATGAGATCCGTTTTGCAACAAACGGCACTTACAATGCAATAGTCGAAGGTGATTTAACCATACACGGCGTGACTAAAAAAGTAAAACAGACTGGTTCTATTGTAGTAAGTGCCGGTGGTACTAAAATGAAGGTGACTTCACAATTCAAGGTGGCTCCTCGCGATTATAATATAGTAATAGAGTCCCGTTTTGCTAATAATATAGCCGCATTAATTGATGTCAATGTTGATATTGATTTTGTCAAATAATCATTCGATCAATAGATTGATCACGTTATAAAAATCAACAATTTAAAAATATGCGAACTTGATAATCAAAAAAATCTAATTTTTCGTTATCTATCGCATTTTATACAAAAAAAGATCGGCAATAACCGGTCTTTTTTGTCCTTTGCCTCCTCTGGACGACAAAAAAATAATGTGAATTTAATTTAGGATCATGCATGGTTTGCAAAAAAAAAGTAATTTGCCCAACAATTTAGTGGCGAAATGAAGGGATTACAATATGACATGGTTACCATACTTGGGCCTACTGCATCGGGAAAGACGGAAGTAGCGGTTAACCTTGCCTATCGACTTGGTGGCGAAATCATTTCGTCCGATTCGAGGCAGGTTTACCGCGAGATGGACCTTGGAACCGGCAAAGACATTGAAGAATATAGGATCAATGGTTCAGATGTCCCTTATCACCTGATAGATATCGCCGAACCTGGCTACCAGTACAATGTTTTTGAGTTTCAGCGCGATTTTCTTAAAGTCTATGACGAACTAAAAGAGAGGGAAAAATTCCCGGTGCTGTGCGGCGGGAGCGGAATGTACCTCGAAGCCATTTTAAAAGGTTACAGGTTGATCCAGGTTCCTGTAAATGAACAACGAAGAGGCGAATTGCAACTTTTGACGCTTGATGAATTGGTTAAAATTCTAAAGTCCTATAAATCAATTAATAACACAAGCGATACCGAGAATCGGAAGAGGGCAATCAGGGCAATTGAAATAGAAGAGTTTTGTAAGGCAAATCCCAGTACGGATCTCTCATTTCCGGTGATCAACAGTTTAATTGTGGGTGTGAAATACGACCGTGATTCGCGGAGGCGGCGAATAACTGCAAGGTTAAAACAACGCCTTGAAAACGGAATGGTCGAGGAGGTTGAGCGATTATTGTCCAAAGGGTTAAAACCTGATGATCTGATTTATTACGGACTTGAATACAAGTATCTTACAAATTACATACAAGGTGAATTGACCTTTGATGAAATGTTTGAAGGGCTCAATATCGCCATTCATCAGTTTGCAAAGCGACAAATGACATGGTTCAGGAAAATGGAACGGGAAGGTTTCAAAATCAGATGGTTGGATGGATACATGCCAATCGGTGAAAAAACCGAAAAAATCCTTTCATGGTTAAATCCGTAATTCAACACTGAACAAAACTATGAACATGATCGTTAATTTATCAAATTGGTTAAGCCAGTTCGTTTTACGAGTTTTACAAATATCGAATATGAATATAATAATTAAGACCCCCGAGCAGATTGAAGGCATCCGCAAAAGTTCGAAACTGGCTGGAGATGTGCTGCTTTACATCGCCGGATTTGTCAAGGAAGGAGTCACCACCAATTTTTTGGATCAATTGATCCACAATTACATCGTTGAACATGGTGCCATTCCGGCAACCATGAACTACAACGGCTTTCCAAAATCGTGCTGCATTTCGCTCAATGAAGTCATTTGCCATGGTATACCTTCTGATCGGGTTGTCCTGAAAAATGGCGACATCCTCAACATCGATATCACAACAATTCTGGGTGGTTATTTCGGCGACACGAGCAAAATGTTCACTGTCGGGGAAACTACGGAAGCCGCCAATAAATTGATAAACGCCACTCAACACTGCCTCGATTTGGGCATCCAGCAGGTAAAACCAGGAAACTATCTTGGCAATATCGGTTATGTTATTTCCAGATACGCCATATCACAGGGATTCTCAGTTGTTTACGAATATTGCGGACATGGCGTTGGGATCCATTTTCACGAGGATCCCCAGGTTGACCATGCCGCTAAGAAAAACAGCGGCCCCAAGCTAAAACCAGGAATGATTTTCACGATTGAACCCATGATCAACGAGGGGCGTCCACGTGTAAAAGTTGACGAATTGGATGGCTGGACTGCCCGGACTGTCGATCATAAACTGTCTGCCCAGTTTGAACACACTGTCCTTGTCACGAACACTGGGTGTGAAGTATTGACCGATGTTTCAAATCAATATCCAATCACCTGATCAGAACTCGATTTTATAGCTCAGGTTTGGAATAAAAAGTGCTTCCCTGCGTTCGTCAACCTTCTGTGTCAGGTAGTTGTACTGAAAACCTATAAATTCTTTATACATTGTTGCATTGAGAATCTTCAATGCAATTTCGTGTGACGACCTCTTTTTGTTTATTTTATAACTTGCAGTGAAATGGCTCGTAAACGAGGGTGAAAACTGTTTTGAAAAGGCCTGTGTTTCGTCAAAAACAGCATCATGGGCAGTCAATGAGGCCGTTGCATTGACAGGTGAATAATGGTCACCTCCCTGAAAACAAATCCTTGCATTTAAACCCAAGCTATTTTGTTTGGATTTTCCTGTTTGCCACTCTTTTCCAAACAGGTAATTAAAATTGAAATTCCGGTTGTACCGTGTATCCCTCCAGATATTGTCACCCCCTTTATAGCGTGAACTAAACACGGAACTGGTGAGCATAAAATAATATCCATGCGATAAGTACTTCTCCAAACTCAGGTCCAGTCCATAATTTTCGCCTGATCCTGTATTTTGCAACCGTTCAGCAAAGAACCAATCGTTTTGTTGATTAATCATTGAAAATGAACTGTCTGCAATAACAGGCACGTTAAACAGCCGCTGATAATAAGTTTCAATTTTCAAATGTAAATAATCTGATAATCCTAGATCATAGCCCAATACAAAATGGTGCGATTTTGCAAAATCAAGATTTTTATTGACTGCCTCCCCATTCATTTGGTTTTTGACAAAGTAATAGTTTAACCGTTCCAACCGGCTATGGAGTCCATAGGCAAAACTTAAAGTCATGGATGGTCCAAACCGATATTTGATTCCCAATCGAGGCTCAACCGTATAATTGTTGCTCAGTGTGAACAATTGCGCATTTAGTCCACCATTTATTGTGAATATGTTTGATAGGTTAAAAGTTGAATTGGTGTAAGCTGATAAAAGACAGCGATTCAGCCTGGGAAAAAAGTAATTGAGAAATAAGTAGTTGCAGTGAGTTGAAAAATATTTTTTTCCGGCTATTTTTGTGCGTTGGGACATAAAGGGGCTTCAGCCCCAGGGTGCTTTATTTA
>Ga0209083_1002316_pt1 | contig 18382 bp, 15 predicted proteins | sample AM7aDNAmetaG_FD_184132 | JGI IMG/M metagenome (GOLD analysis project Ga0209083, IMG submission 184132) | Freshwater microbial communities from Finland to study Microbial Dark Matter (Phase II) - AM7a DNA metaG (SPAdes) (version 3) | ecosystem: Environmental > Aquatic > Freshwater > Lake ...
CCTGGTTCCCGTCATCATCAGCATCGCCGCGGCGACTGTTGGAGATGTGGACGAGTCATACAAGAGGCTAAAATTCAGCAATGGGCCATTTCTGAAGCCTCCCTTCAACGTGAGAAGCGAGACCCCGGGGAACAACCATCTGTATCTTCTCGCGGTCAGTGGCGGATTTGTGCAGAACTTCCTCTACGGCTTCACCGGCCTGCGCCTCGCGGATCGGGGTTTGACTCCAGTTTATCCACCGCTTCTACCGTCGCAGTGGAAGAGCGTGAAGATCAAGGGCGTCAAGCTGGACGGCGTTGCGTATGACTACGCAATCAGCCGCGATGAGGCCGGCAAAGTTCAACTGGAGAAAAAGCCCGCGGCTCCGTGAGAATCTGTGCATGAGCGGCTAGTTTCTTCAGTTAATCGTCGCGCCGCGGCCAATTTAAACCGATAGGAAAAAACGCAAAGCCACCAACGAACCGTTGAAATGAATAGAAGAAATTTTCTTAAGAATGTTGCTGCAGTTGGCGTCGGCTCTGCCGTGCTTCCAGCAACCCGCAGCAGCGCCAGAGAAGAAAGCCAGCCGATAAAGATGGCCTTGCTCCCTGCGGCCAGCGGCAGTTCCAAAGAGAGCCAGACGATGAAGGTCGCTTTTCATCCGCTACCATTCTCCCCTCAGAAAGCCATCAAGACGCTTGAGAACCAGTGGCTGAAGGCGGTTGTGAACGAAGACGCTTCGGTAAGTATTCTCGACAAAACGAATCATTTCGAATGGCAGATGGGGCCGGTGGCGCTGCAGGAAGATGGCGAGATCGAACTCGGCACCGTATGGCTCCGCCGGGAAAGGGAATACTGCGACCAGTATCCCGGCCGTTTCAAAGTGGAAAGATCCGGCGACAAATTGAGATATACCGTCATCGACAATATCGGCGTGGCCAAAGGTTCGTTCCTGTGCGACGTCTCCCTCACCGATGAATGGCTTTATTTCACAATCACGGATATTGAAGAAACACTGCCGAGCCTTGTATTCCCCACGCCGGTGCAGTCCGACGACCTGATCATTCCCCTGCATATCGGAAAGATCTTTTCGAAACCGATCGAGAAAAGGTTCGTGTGGCAGATGCAGGGCGACCTCACCATGCGCTGGTTTGGTGGGCAGAAGGCCGGCCATGCCTGGATTGCCATAGAAGAGGACGGCTGGGCCGACTCCATGCTGCTGGCCACGCAGCTCGCGGTATCGCCGGTGTGGCTCAAATCCCTGGGCCAATGGACGGGAACCAAAACAATCAAATACCGATTCATTAAGGGCAATTATGTTGACCTAGCAAAGATCTACCGCAGCTGGTCGAGAAAGAACATTGAGTTCCGCACGCTCGCAGAAAAGATGCAGGTGCTCCCCGCGCTGAAAAACCTGAAAGGCGGAAAATTTGTCTCCTTTTATCAGGCGTTGCCCAGGAAGATCAGGCACGATTACCAGGACCGTCTCAGCGCCATCCCCGAAAACATTCAGGAGCTTGAGAATAAGCCGGAAATCCTTTTAACGCACCAGCAACTCAAGGAAAAAATACGGCTTTGTAAGAAACACGGCATGCGCAAGGGCCTTTTCCTCACGCACGGTTGGATCAACAACGGCTACGACGGTTCGCATCCCGACATCTGGCCGCCCGAGCCGCTACTCGGCTCCATCGATGAACTCAAGGAGCTTTGCAAAGAAGAAGACCCCTTCTTCTTCGGCGAGCACGACAATTACCAAGACATGTATCCCGTTGCAAAAAGCTTCCCAAACGGCATCAACCTCAACGGCTGCGGCGAGTTGATGCGCGGCGGATGCTGGGCTGGCGGTCAATGCTTTATCCTCAACAGCAGGAACAGCCTCGAATACGTCAAGCGCAACTGGGAATTCACCAAGCACATGGGTTTCAAGGCAATGTATATCGATACCATCACCTCGGTGCCACTCTACCAGTCGTTCGAAGAAGGCAACACGCAGACACGCCTTCAGGATTTCGAAGGCAAGCAACAGATACTGAAGTTCTTTTACGAAAAAGGAATCGTGCTTAGCAGCGAGCAGGTGGGCGAGATCGGGCTGCCGTTCACCGGCTGGCAAACGACCGACTTTGTCCCGGAGCAGGGTGTCACCATTCCGTTGTGGCAGCTCGTTTACCACGACTGCCACTTCATTTCCCGGGCGTGCCGCCCTCCCGCTGTCCTGAAGGACCTCAAGACAGCGCAGGCGCACGTGCTTCACGATATGCTCTACGGTTCCCTTATTCACCTCTACGTCAAGCGCGATGTCAGCGTCGGCCAGCTCGAGATATTCAGCAAGCTGTCGTATGTGGATGAATGGCATGATCAAGTAGGCACGGAGGTAATGCTGTCGCACCGTTTCATGACAGAAGACCGAAGCGTGGAAGAAACTGTTTTCGCGAACGGAAATAGGATCATCTGCAACTTCGGCGATAAGCCTACTGTCTTTGACGGGAAGAAGATCGAAGCAAAAGGATACGCTCTGTTCAAAAGCCTCGGTGCGTGATTGTTCGTTGCGCCTCGTGGAAAATGAAAGTAACAACGATGAACCCCACACCCCTCACCGCCCTGCTGGGCGTGCCGCTGGCCGCGCTAACGAATTTCCAGAGATTGGAAACTGTCAGATTGAATCAATTCCATGAGTATCACAGGTTTCGCGGACAGGTTCTTACAGTTGTGCCGGCCTTTTTCCTGTTGATCCTAACCGGCCTTGCAGGGTGGCAATTGAGCCTGGCTCCGGCATTCGCGGCAGATGCCCAGACCAATGGCAACGATTTGCTCTGGAGCATCGGCACGACTGACAACTCAGGAGACGAGTTCGGTTCTGGTTCGGTTGCGTCACTCGTTTACGATGTGTCGCCGGCGGCGGATCCAAAACAATGGCGGGAAAAGCAGGAAGTGGGGCAACAATATTGCGTGCGGTTCAGCCTGCCCCAAGTTCCCGCTGCGCCGATGACGCTGGTAATCGAGGGGTTCTTCATGGAGCCAGGGCCGCGCTCGCTGCTGTTGAATTTGAACGGCACTCGCGGCGCATTCCGCCTAGTGCCGGTTTACGCGAAGGACCTCGACTTCCGTCAGGGATGGGAACTGACGCACACGCGGGCTGCCCTCCGGATTCCCATCGCCCCGGCGTGGCTGCGGCAGGGCACCAACGATGCGGTCATCTCCGTGACCGGCGAGGGAGGCGGAAATTATTATTACGACTCCCTGCGTTTGGAAAAATCCGGCGACACCATCAGTCAGGAACTGGAAGCCGTCGTCGAGCCTACGATTTTTTTTCGCCGTGCAGCTGGAGGATTGAACGAGGTCACCGAGGTGGTGATACGCCATCAGCGTCCGTTGAAGGACGGTTCGGTTTCACTTAAAGTCGGCAACACCACTGCGACGGCCAAGTTCGGGAGCGATGGCGTTGATTTTGGCGAAAGCATCATTGAATTGGACGTCAATGCCCCTTCGGCTCCACAGCCCTATGAATTAACGGTGACAACCGGCGACGAGAAGAAGGTTTTTCGCGGGGAGTATCGGCCGGAAAAACGGTGGAAGTTTTTTGCCGGGCTGAAGGTGCACAACGATATTGGTTATACGGATCTGCAACAAAGCGTGGAGGAACTGGAATGCCGCAACACCGACCGCGCGCTCGACTTCATTGCCCGGTATCCGTTTTACAAATTCAATCTGGAACACGCCTGGCTGGCTGAAAATTACCTCCAACTGCGTCAGGCGCCGAGCGTGAAAGAGTTAATGGACCGCGCCGCGCGGGATCAGATCGGTATCGGTGCTTTATACCTCAATATGCCCTGTGGTCTGGCCAGCGCCGAGGAGATGTATCGCGCGCTGTATTTCTCCACCAGTCTGCGGCGAATTTATGGAGTTCCCATGACGACCGCCAGCCAAACCGACATGCCGTCGCAGCCTTGGTCTTTGCCATCGCTCCTGGCTGACGCCGGCATTACCGGGTTTGCGCTGGGCGCCAATCAGCATCGCGGGCCGATGTTGATCAAGAGCACCTTGAACGAGGATTCGCCTTTCTACTGGGAAGGCCCCGATGGCCGGCGGGTGCTCGCGTTCTTTGCCCGAAGCTACGAGCAGCTGGATCGCATGTCAGGGCAGAGAACTTTCCCCGGAAAAGCTTCCATCGAGCGGATGCGCCGGGGAATGAGTCAGGCGCTGACCCGATACCGGCGTCCAGAATATGTCCCGGATGCGCTCTACCTCTTTGGCCAGAGTGGCGATAATGCCGATCTCAAGGAGGACAGGGTTCAACTCATCAAAGATTGGAATGCGACCTACGAATACCCGAAACTGATTCCGGCCACCGATGCGGATTATTTCGATTATGTTTCCAAACACTTTGCCACCAACCTGCCGGTCATACGGGGCGACGGAGGTTCGTATTGGGCTGATGCCGCCGGGAGTTCGACGGCGTTCACCACGCTCAACCGCGACACGCAGCGGCTGTTGCCCGTTGCCGAGACGATTTCCGCATGGGCCAGCCTGCTTGATCCGGCGGGGGGTTACCCGGCTGAAGCGTTGCGGAAAGCGTGGAGCGAAGTGCTGTTCTACGATGAACACACCTGGGGCGCGGCTCCGAGCGTGTCACAACCAGACCGCAGCGTCGTCACCACCCAATTCGAGTTCAAGCAGGCTCACGCCGTGCGCGCGCATTGGGCGGCCAAGGACTTATTGCAGCACGCCATGACGCGATTGGGCTACTATATCAACGTGGATCACCCGGTCTTTCTGGTGTTCAACCCGGATTTTCGGCCGCGCAGCGACTTGGTCGAGACTGAGGTTGATGCGAACCAGCAGATTTTCGACTTGGCGACCGGTCAGCCCGTTCCGGTGGATGTCGTTGTGGAAAAGCAAGGGTGGCGGCGGGTTCGTTTCCAAGCCGAACAAGTGCCGGGGTTAGGCTACAAGGCCTATGAAGTGCGGACCGCGAAGCTCACCGCTCCCGCTTCCGGCGAAAGCCAGACGAACAGTTGGGAGATTGAGTCGCGGTATTACCGGGTGACGCTTGATCCGAAGACTGGTGCCGTGGTGCATGTCCTTGATAAGGAGGCGAACCGTGACCTAGTTGATCAAAATGCCTCGTTCAAACTGAACGAACTAGTCTATTCCGCCGGCGGTGAAAACCAGCAGATTTCCCGGAACATTTACACGAACCAACCGACCAAGCTCGAGGTCACCGGACAGAGCGATGCCCGCCTGATCGAGAACGTGCGCACGCCCTTCGGCCAGCGCATTCGGATTGCGGCCAAGGCGAAAAACGTTCCGCTGGTCGAATCCGAGATCACCGTTTACGACAATCTCAAGCGAATCGACATTCAGAATCACATCCGGAAAGAGGACATCCGCGCGAAAGAAGCCATCTACTTCGCATTTCCGTTCGCGGTGACTCCGCCCGAGCTGCAATATCAGGTGCATAATTCGTGGGTTCGCCCCAACGAAGATCAACTGCCCGGCGCCTGCCGCGAGTGGTTCACCACGCCGAACCTCGTGCTCGCCCGCGATCCGGGCTTAACCATCGCGTTCGCCACGCCGGACATCCCGCTGGTCACGCTGACCGACATCAACCGGGGACTCTGGCCCGATCACCTCGACATCAAGAATGGCCATGTGTATTCCTACGTGACCGTCAACTACTGGGTTACGAACATCAAGGCGTCGCAGGGAGGCGACCTGACCTTCCGCTACTTCATCACCAGCGCGAACACTCTGGATTTCGATGCCCTGGGACAGTTCGACGCCCAAACGCGCTCCCCCCTGATCGGTTACAACTTCGCGGACTGGGGTAACCGTCACACCGAGCCCGGCGCAAAGCGGCTGCCGGCGAACGCAGGCGCCCTCTTTCAGATCGAAGCCGGTAACGCGCAGGTCACGACTTTCAAAGCGGCCGAGGATAGCCATGGCTATATTTTGCGCCTGCGCGAGACCAGCGGGCGGGATGGCACGGCGCACCTCGTTTCGCCACTGTTTCCGATTGCCCGGGCTTATCTGGCGAGCGGCGTCGAGGAGAATTTCCGTCCGTTGCCGCTCGCCCTGGGCGGGCTTGATATTCCGCTGCAATCACGGCGGTTCTCCACCGTCCGCCTGGAGTTTGCGGACAGCGCGTCAATGCGACCCATAGCGAAGCAAGATGTTCAATGAGGGAGCCTTGCCTTGGAAATGCCGCGCCAGTCGAAACCGCCCCTCCTTTTGTCGCACTACAAATGTGAAACTAAACCCCAATGAGGCGGATGTAAACGTCGTCAAGCAAAGAGACCAGCCGGATGAATCCAAACCAGACAAAGACACCGGCGCGCTTTGCGCTGCTGGCCTGCTCGGTTTTCGAGCGGGAGGTCGCGATGTTGGCGCGTGGAGCAAAGCACATCGTCGAGACGCGCTGGTTTGAAATGGGCCTGCACGACTGCCCGGATCAACTTCGTGCCAGGCTGCAATCAGAACTTCAATCCTTGGAAACGCGCAACGACATCGAGGCGGTCGTGCTGGCCTACGGTCTGTGCGGACGCGGGACGGTGGGGCTGCGCCCGTCGCGGCACAAACTGGTAATCCCCCGCGCGCACGATTGCATCACATTGTTCATGGGCAGCAAGGAAGCCTACGCCAAACATCAACTCCGCTGCCCAACCTGTTACTATTACACGCCCGGCTGGAATCGCGGACGCCGCGTGCCCGGCCCGGAAAAGCTGGAGGCGCTCAAGTTGGAACTCGCGAAAAAGTTTGATGCCGACGATGTGGAATTTCTCGTCAAAACGGAGCGCGAGCAATGGGCGATGCACGACACCGCCACCTATCTTGATCTCGGCACAGACGACGCCGAATCCGAAGCCGATTACGCGAAGAAATGCGCCGACTGGCTCGGCTGGAAATTCGAGCGTCAGCGCGGCGATGCCAAACTGCTCCGCGATTTGCTCTGGGGCAATTGGGATGCCGAACGCTTTCAAATCATCCAGCCGGGTGAACAACTGGCGCATTCCGCCGATGAAAACATCTTGCGCGCCGAACCGGCGGAAAACCAATGAGCTGCCCGTCAAAAATCCAGGTTGAACTGGATTCCGGCGAGCGCCGGGAGATCACCGTCACCGACGACCGGAGTTCGCTGGCCGATGTGCTCGCCGCGCACGGGTTACCGCTGAACACGCGTTGCGGTCAGCGCGGTCTCTGCCGTGGCTGCGAAGTGGAGTTGTGCAACGGTTCGATGACAACCGATGACGGCCTCGTCGCCGCCCCAGCCACTATCAAAGCTTGCCGCACGCAAACCGGCGGTTCGGCAATAATTTTTCTTCCCGCCCGTTCACGCATCGAACATCGGCCGCAAGTTAGCGAGACATTTGAAATCGCCGTGCCTTACGCGCATCAGCCGTTGTTTCCATTTATCGCCGGTCAGCGCGATACAGCTTTTGCGGTGGACGTGGGCACCACGACCGTCGTCGTGCTGCTGGTGGATTTGGTCACCGGCGAAGTGCTGTCGCGGGCCGGCGCATTCAACGAACAAATCCGTTTTGGCGACAACGTCATCACCCGCATCGAAGCTGCGCGCCAGCCGGAATATCTCGCCGCGCTGCAACACGCCATCGCGATGGAAACAATTCTGCCGCTGCTGCTGCGGGCTTGCGAACGCGCCGGACGGTCGCTGGAAAGAATTGCCGGCGGTGCGATTGCCGGGAACACCACGATACTGCATTTGCTCGTGGGCGAAGACCCGACGCCGCTGGGCATCGCGCCGTTCACGCCGCGCTTCATCGCAGGCAGAAAAGTTTTGGCGCGCGACCTCAAGCTCACCGCCGCCGGCCTTGCGCCGGAAACGCCGGTGCAATTGCTGCCGGGATTTTCCGCGTATGTCGGTGCGGACATTGTCGCCGGGGTTTTTGCGAGCGGCATGGTGTTCGATCCGACGCCGAGTTTGCTGGTGGACATCGGCACGAACGGCGAGATCGTTTTGCAAAGCGGCGGCAAACTCACCGCGTGCGCCACCGCCGCCGGGCCGGCGTTTGAAGGCTGCGGTTTGCGCTGCGGCACGCGCGCCCGCGACGGCGCAGTCAGCGACCTGCGGCTGACGATCAATCCGTTTCAACTCGAAACCAAAACCATTGGCAACGTCCCCCTCGCGCGGGCGGACGGCATTTGCGGCTCGGCGTATTTGGATTTTCTGGCGACGGCGCGCGGTTGCGGATTGCTCGGCGCGAACGGCCGCTTTGATCTGCCGATCTGGGGAAAATTGCCCGCGCCAAACCAGTTTCTCCACGACGGACGGCGCGCGTTCCGGCTCACCGCCAAGCATGGCGCGGACGATTTGCGCGTCAGCGAAGTGGATGTGGCGCTGTTGTTGCAGGCCAAGGCGGCGATTGGCGCGGGCATCGAAATCCTGCTGGAGACGGCCGGCATTCGCGCAGCGGACTTGGGGCGCGTTTATCTGGCAGGCGGATTTGGGATGCACTTGAATGTCGCGCACGCCATCGCCATCGGCTTGCTACCGGGCTTCCGCGAGGAGCAGGTGCGCGTGGTCGGCAACACGTCGCTCGCCGGCGCGCTGCTGGCGCTGGTGGACCGCACCACGCTCGACGAAATGGAAACACTGCGTTCGCAAGTCGAGGTGATTGAATTGAACCTCGCCGCCGATTTCGAGGATCGCTACGTTGAACACCTGATGCTGCCGTGAACACGAACGATTTTCCCGCCATCCCGCTGCTGGAACACCGGCCTTACGACCGGATTCGCGAGTTGTATCTGTTTCAGGAACCGATGCTGCTGGACGCCATCCGTCGGCGCGACCGGGGCGAGGCGCGGCGGATCATCAACCATGTGCTCGTCCACATTTACAGCGCGGGCGAGGAACGGAGCGATCTGCTGAAAGGTCTGCTGCTGGAACTCGTGGTGATGATTTCGCGCGCGGCGGTGGAGGCGGGCGCGCTGCAATCCGAAGTGCTGGGCATGAACTTCCGTTTCCTGACTGAACTGGCGGACATTGACGACGACGAAGATTTGGCGGCGTGGCTGCGCAAGACGCTGGAAAATGTTTTTTCGACCATTGAGCGGCAGGAAGATTTCACGCCGCCGCTGCTCATCGGCAAAGCGCTGGACTTCATGCGGACCAATTTGCACCGCGACATTTCGCGCGACGAGGTGGCGCGGCACGCGGCAATTTCGCCGAGCCACTTTTCGCGGCTGTTGAAGGAGCGCACGGGGCGCACTTTCAGCGAGTTGCTGCGGCAATGCCGGGTGGATCTAGCCTGTGAACTGTTGCGCAGCACCGAGCAGTCGCTGGCGCAGATTGCCGACACCTGCGGCTTCTGTGACCAGGCCCACTTCACCCGGGTATTGCAGGATGTGAAGGGAAAAACGCCCGGCCAGTTCCGGCAGGCCATTCCGTCAAAGCACCCAGATACAAAACAAACGCACCGGCATACAAGACGCGCCCGGTTGGTGCGCGCTAGGATGTGAGCACTATGAACGAACTCCATCCCCTCACGCAGGCCATCATCGCCGGCAAACGCAAGGAAATCGCCGACCTCGTCAACCAATGTCTCGCCGCCGGCGAAACTGCCGGTTCCATCGTGGAGCATCGCCTCGTGCCCGGCATGGCCATCGTGGGCGAGAAGTTCAAGCGGAATGAAATTTTCGTGCCCGAAATGCTCATCGCCGCCCGCGCGATGAAGGAGGCGTTGAAAATTCTGGAGCCGGCGCTCGTGGCCGCCGGCGTGAAGCCGGAGCACAACGCCGTCATCGGCACGGTGGAAGGCGACTTGCACGACATCGGCAAGAACCTCGTCGCGATGATGTGGAAGGGCGCGAACATTGAAGTCATTGACCTTGGCGTGAACGTGCCGCCGGCGAAATTCGTCGAGGCCGTCAAACAGCACAAGCCGAAGCTGGTCGGCCTGTCGGCGCTGCTCACCACGACCATGCCGGCCATGCGCGACACGGTGAAAGCCATTCGCGAAGCCGGTATTCCTGTGAAAATCTGTGTCGGCGGCGCGCCCATCACGCATGAGTATGCGCGGGAAATCGGCGCGGATGGCTATTCCGCCGACGCCGGCAGCGCGGTGGATACGGCGATGGAATTATTGCAGTGCAAGGCTTGAGCTAAACGATTCGCCTGCATGGAACGCCAATTCTATCTCGACCTCGCCGCGTCCGGCATGAGCATGCCCATCGGCACGCATTTGGTTTTGCACGAACATAACGATCATGCGGCCATCGTGCAGGACGGTCAGCGGCTGGGCCGGGTGGTGGCGGAATCCGCCCGCCGGTTTCGGATGCCGCTGGCGTTCCCGCTGATGGATTTGAAATTGGAAAAGGAGGCGCTACTGCTCGCGCGCGGCGTGCCCGCGTCGGCGGTGGATGCCTATCATTTTGCGGAAATTCCCGAATCCAACGGCGAGTTCCGGCTCACCAAGAACATGGCAGCGGTGTGCGGCGCGATCCGTTACATTGCGACCGAGACGGATTTGATTCCCGTCGGCATGGGCATCGGGCCGTTCTCACTGATGACCAAGCTGATCTCCGATCCGATCGCGCCGGTGTTCATGGCCGGAACCGGGATGACGGGTGAAGACGAACCCGAAGTGGCTTTGGTGGAACGATTGTTAGAGCTGGGCTTTGCCACGATTCAGAAATATCTCGACGCGCAGATTGAAGCGGGTGCGAAGGCCATCATCCTGTGCGAGCCGGCGGCCAACAAGGTGTATTTCTCGCCCAACCAACTCGCCGAAAGTTATGAAGTTTTCGACCGCTATGTGATGCGGTTCAATCTGGCACTCCGCGAGCAGCTTCGTTCGCGCGGGGTGGATTTGATTTTCCATGATTGCGGCGAACTGCTCGACGGAATGGTGCAACGGTTTGCCGCGCTCGACCCGGCGATGATCAGTCTGGGCAGCTCCCGGTTGCTCTGGGAGGATGCCGCGCTGCTGCCCAAGTCCACGGTGCTTTACGGCAACCTGCCGACGAAGCAGTTTTATTCGGACGAATTGTGCAGCGTGGCCAGAGTGCGGCAGCTTTCCGACACGCTGCACCAGCGGATGCGTTCCATCGGCCACCCGTTCATTCTGGGCAGCGAATGCGACATCTTGAGCGTTCCCGGCTGCGAACAGACCATCCAAGCCAAGGTGGAAGCGTTTCTGCAAACCAACTGAAAATATTTTAATGATGCACTACCAATCCCTGGCCATTTCCGACCCGCTCGAACTGACCTTCGGCTTCGCGCCCAAACCGGTGACCACGCGCAGTGGCATGGTGATTGGCGGCGGCACGGTTTATCCGGAACTGAATTTCACGCTGCCGCCGATGACCATTGACGCGGCCACGATGCCGGAGGTGCGGCGCAACTACGAACAGATCATTGAAGGCGCGCTGCGTCGCGCGGCGGATTTGGAAGCGCCGGGCGTGGTCATCGAGTTTGAAACGCTGCCGCCGATGACCGAGCATCCGCAGTGGGGCTTGGACATCGCCAAGGTTCTGCTCGAAGGCATGGCCAAGGAAAAAGACCGCAGCGGTTTGAAGAGCGTGCTGCGCATGACGCCTAATGACAACCGCGAGTTCGAGCGTCCACCGTTGATGCGCCATGGCCGTTACTGGGACGCCATGCTGGAATTGTTTGAAGGCTCGGCGGCAGCGGGCGCGGAGCTGTTGAGCATCGAATCCGTCGGCGGCAAGGAACTGCACGACGAGGCGCTGGTCAACGGCGATCTGGCGGCGAGCATTTTTTCGCTGTGCATTCTGGGCGAACGCGACATGCGTTTTCTCTGGACGCATCTGCAAACAATTGCCGACAAGCACGGCGTGAAATGCGCGGGCGACACGGCCTGCGGATTTGGTAATACCGCGATGGTGCTGGCGGAGCAGAAGATGATTCCGCGCGTGTTCGCCGCTGTGGTGCGCGCCGTCACCGCCGTCCGTTCGCTGGTCGCTTACGAATGCGGCGCGGTCGGCCCGGGCAAAGATTGCGGCTACGAAAATCCTATTTTGAAAGCCATCACCGGTTATCCGATGGCGATGGAAGGAAAGACCTCGGCGTGCGCGCATTTGAGTCCGATGGGAAATCTCGCCGCCGCGTGCTGCGACACTTGGTCGAACGAATCCGTGCAGAACATCAAACTGCTCGGCGGCATGGCGCCGACGTGTTACATGGAGCAGCTCGCCTACGATTGCCGGTTGATGAACACCGCCCGCAGTCACGGCAAAGCCTCTGCGCAGCAACTTCAACGCTGGCTCATCGAGTCTGACGTGGCGACCGATCCGCAGGCATTTATTATTTCGCCAGAATCTTCGGTCAAGCTGGCGCAAGCCATTGTTGCCAGCGATTCGCATTATCACGCCGGCGTGGCCGTGGCGCGCAAGGCGGTGGAACTGCTGCGCGGCGCGCATGACCAGGGCAAATTACGCATCGCGCCAAACGAAGTCATCTGGTTCGACACGTTGCAGGACACGCTGGATGAATTGCCGGAAAGCGAATCCGAATTCATCGCGCAACAACTCGTGCTGACGGACAAATCAAAATTCCTGCCGGCGGAATACGGTTTGAAATAACGATGAAACGACACCTCTTCCTGCCCCTGGCCTTGATGGTGGTGTTCGCCCTCTCGCGCCTGCCGGGTTGCCTGCCCGACAACTTCAGCGCGGCCTATGCGGTCATGTTTTGTGCGGGCGTGTATTTTCCCGGACGGCTGGCTTGGTGGCTGCCGCTGGTGACCATGCTGGTCACCGACCTCGGCCTTAATCTCTATTACCAGATGAATCTAGGCATTCCGGCCTTCGACCTTGGGCTGTTGAAGTATCTGGGAATCAATTACGGGGCTTATGCCGTCCTGATCTGGCTGGGGCGGCGGTTCCGCGCCCGGGATAATTTCATGTCTCTGCTGGGCGGCGGAATTTTAGGGGCGATTTTGTTTTATGTGATCACCAACACGGCAGCGTGGCTGTTCAACCCGTTTCACAACCCGGAATACACCCGCACCCTGGCGGGCTGGCTCATCGCCCTGACCAGAGGCACGGCCGGTTATCCGCCGACGTGGGAGTTTTTCCGCAACACGCTGATGAGCGGCGGACTGTTCACCGGGCTGTTTGCCGGGGCCATGAAGCTCGGCGCCGCGCTGGAAAAACCGGCGGAAGCCGAGCCAGAACCGGAGGAAGCCGAAGCCCCGCAAGAGGTGGAAGCTTGAGTCCACCTGAATGCAGTGACCAAGGGCATGGGCGCGCACTTTGCCTTTCAAGTCACGGGCGTGTCGGCAGCGGCGAGCACCATCTGGAGCTGGTCCGGCGCGGCGGCGGCATTTGCGAAGTTGGTTTCTTCGTGGATGGCGGCGAATACAGCATCAATCCGCACGAGGACATCTGTAAAAAGGAAATCATGCTGGTTGGTAGTTGGGCTTACAACCGGTGGGAATATCCGAATGCCTACCACTTTCTGCAACGGGCCGCACGGATTGGCATTCCAGTGGAAAAATTAATCACCCATCGCTTTCCGTTGGACCGTATCGAGGACTCCTTTGAAGCCAATATCGGGCAGGAGGGAATCAAGATCATCGTCGAGAATCCCAATTTCAATCCGGTATGCCGATGAACTAACGAACCGTCAAATTTGCGTTTATAACTATGTTGGTCATGAGCAAATTCACGGTTAAAACTGCCAACGCCGGCGCGGAGGCGGTCATCGAGGAATTTCTCGATGCGCTCGAAGCCAAGAGCATTGAACGGCTGCTGAATGTCTGGCATGAAAACGGAGTGCTGATCATGCCTTTCTCGCCCGAAGGTTTTCCGACCCGGATCGAAGGCAAGCAAGCCATCCGCCATCATTACGGCAGCCTGCCGATGAACTGCAAGTTCATGTGTTTTCCCGACCGCGCTTTTCATTTCACCAATGACCCCAACCGGGTCTGGGTGGAATTTTGCGGCGAGATCAAAATCAAGGCGACCGGCAAATCCTATAACAACGCCCATGTCTGCCTGTTCACCCTGCGCGATGGAAGAATCATCGAATACAAGGAATACTCCAATCCACTCATCCTGTTGAACTCGTTTGGCAGCCCTTGAGCGCCACGCAAAAAATTTAGCGCGCCGCCAAAGCAATAATTATTTTTCTGGGTTGCTTTGGTTTGCTTGCTCGCCCTCGTGGGTTTCCGTGACGGTGATTTCAAGAATCACCGGCTGGCCTTCCGTGATGAGATTCCGTTGGCTGCTTGGCAAGTTGGCGAGCAGCGATAGTTCGAGCCGCTGCATGACGGTCTCAATGCGTCGCAGATGATGACCGCGAACGGAAACCTCATGGGCCGCGAAGACCAGTTTAAGCATTTGCCCGTCACCGCCACTGGTGAGTTCCGCGAACATGAACTGGTCATGCGGCAGCAACAGCGAACGCTCCTGGGAAAGTTCAATGCGTAATCCGCGTGCCTTTGGGTCGCTGGCCCAGCATTCGGGAGTTTTTGTGCTCATATTGTTGTGTGGGTTGATGGTGGTGCCGCCGGGCCAGTTTCAGCCGGCAAATGTTGTCGGCGGCGCGACGACCGAAACGAAGCAAATAACCATGCAGCCGGTCCCAAAGCCGCCGGCGTCTGGGGGGAACAAAACCCGCCGCCAGTTCCATGGCCAAGGGCCGATGACCGGAACGGTTCACATTCTCGCGCAATTGCTGCTTGTCCGGCGTGAAAATGCGGATGCCGCGCCGCCCGCGCGAAATAGTCACATACCATTGTTGCGCGTTTGTCGCCGGCTTGACGGTCGAATCGGAGAACAAGACGTAATCCACTGTCTTGCCTTGTGAGCCGTAGGACGTGACTGCGTAGCCGGGAAGAAATTCACGGAAAGTTTTGTCTAGGACGCGGCCATCCGTCAGTTCAACTCCGCCGTCGGCACGGACTGATTTCACCGTGACCAGTTCACCGTTGGTCACCCGCCCGCCGGATGCCAGCTTGCGGTTGGCCTTGAGATGCAGCCGATCGCCGGCGGCAAGATTTACCTCACGGGTTTGACAGAGCGTGATGCGATTGAGCAACTTGTTCGGGACGGTGACAAATTTGCCTGCCACTTCGATCAGGACACCCGCCTTCACGATGCCCGCAAGTTTCCCCTTGGTGCCGGGTTGGGCATCGCGCACTTTTTGATTGAAGACAACAATGCCTTCGGGCGGGTAAAATCTTTCATCGCGTTTTTGTGCGTTCGTGAGGTCAATTCTTTCCAGTGCTTGAACCGCCAAATCAGTTGCGCCCAGCAATCCTTTCCCTTTCAACGCATCGCGCACACGCGCGTTGACCCGATGCACTTCCCCCCAGGTTTGCGACACCACCACTGCCGAGGTGTTTTGCGCTGCGAGCCGAAGATATTCATCGGCAAGCCGGTCAGCCTGTTCACCGATCCCACACGCAACAATGGCACCCAGCTTGTCCAGCCGTTCAAATGAATCGGCCAGCTTGCCCGCCGCCGCCGCTTCCACTGCCTTGCGATAGCGCCTGATATGCCTGCGTTCGTCATCATCGCGACCAAGCGCCGGATCCTGTCGCCGGATCGTGTGCAACTCCACCGGTTTCACTCCGGCCTGGCGTTCGATGGCCAGCAGGGCATCTGATGCTTCAACCGCTCCATGCTGCCGCGTGTCACCCGAGAGCACCAGCCGTCCATGCCGCTCCTCAATCAGCCGGATCAGTTCCAACATCTGTCGCCCGCCAATCTGGCCCGCCTCGTCCACCACGATGACAGCGCTGTCAGCCAGTTCGCGCTTGATCAGAAAATTGGCGAGGGTCGTTGGCGATGGAAATCCGCCCTTTTCCATTTCCACCACTTGCTGACGTTGCGGCGCGAGGACGACCACATTCCGGCCAGACTGCCGAAGTTGCTCCACCAGTTCCCGCAGCACATAACTTTTGCCGGTGCCGGCCCCACCACGAAAAACCGAAACACCGTGGGTTGAGCGCAGCAACGCTTCAAGGGCCTGCCGTTGTTCCGCGTCGAGTTGCGAACTTGCCGGACGGGGATTCGACACCAGCGGAAGGCAATTCCCGAAACCGTCTTTCGCGGTTTGAACGATCTCCCACTCGCGCAACAACACCTCCCGCAGCGTCACTTCATGGGGACGCGCTTTGTCCCGGATGTAGCCTCGTTGCCGGGTGAAATCCATCAGTTCGGACACCGGAAAATTTCCACCACGCGCCCGGCCCAATGCTTCCTGCCACAACTGGCATTCAAGGACGACCGAATTGCGATCAAACAAATGCTCCTCGGCCCATTGCACCGCTTCAGCCACCCCAATGTGCTGTTCATCCTTCACCGCTTTCTTCGGAATCCTCTGAAGTTGTCGCAGCGATTCAAGTTCATTTTTTGTCAATTGCGAATGCCACAGCGTTTGCAATTCGTCCCGGCTCAAATCCTTTTGTTTTCGTGTCCGTTCCGTGGCCGCCAGTTGTTCCCGCAAATCCTGGAGATTTCCGGCGGCAAGCTCCGGTTTTTCCTTGAGCAATTTTGCCAGCGACTCATCGACCTGGTTGCGTCGTTTGGAAAACCGGTCGCATAATTCCTCGGAAACGCCTTCGACTTGGAAATCTCCACGCGCCCGGTTATGAAGCTGATAACCGAAACGACGCAGCTCGCGGGCGAGTTCGTGATAGTAAACATTCTCGGCAAATTTCCGAGCGCGCAGTAGTTCATAATTCTGGAGGGCTTTCCAGCGATTTTCAACCGGGTCGAAGGTCGCATTAAAAACAATACAGTGCGTGTGCAAATGTGGATCAAGCGCGCGGGACGTGTCATGAGTAAATTGTGCCGCCGCAAAGTTGCCCGTCAGCCGGTCGTTTTGCGCGGCATTTTTCCGAATGCGAGTGGCTGTGAACCTTTCAAATTCATGGAGGGCGGATTTGACGGCATGGGCGTGGGCTTCCAAAATCCGGTTGTCCTCGCCAATCAAACCGGCAATGGAAACCGATTTCGGCGGTGAGAATGTGAAGTCATAGAATATCCGCCGGTCGGCCACCTTCCGGCCATTTTCAAGCCGGGTCGTTTTTAATTCCGGCGTCAGTTTCTCACCGGTGGCCGGATGCTGATTTTCACAGAGCCGCAGGAAATCTTCGGCGCGGACTTTCCCGGACAATCCCAGCCGTTCCGCGCCCAGACCAATCCATTCACCGGCCACACGTTGTCCTTCATCGTAGTAATCGCCGACACAGAGATGTTCCTCGAAGTATTCCTGTGCGTTCTTGAGATTATGTTGCGTCTTGGCCGTGACCACGCAACGGATGTTACCGGGACTGTTCGTGGATGTGGTGTAGGTGATACACCACCGGATCGAATGGTTATGTTGAAATGAAGCCCATGAGCACGACCACGGTTCTGAAGCCTGACAAGCAACTCTGGGGGATTTATCACACCGACCGGGAGTATGCCCGCACACTGGGCGATCCCCTGCGCACCACCGTGGAAGCCCCAACGAAAACCGCCGCTGAAGCCGCCGCCGCCAAACTTGGCTTCAGCAATCCGTGGGCGCACCCGGTTGCACCAGCAGTTGCCAAGCTGACGGAACGGATACTTAAAAGGCAACCGGGCTACCGGCAGGAATATGGCCACAGCTCTTCACACGGCATCCGAATTTAACAACGACCATGCAAGAACCCACCACCATCCAATTGCGCACCGCCATGGAAGTGCTCCAAAAACTCGGTGAACGCATCAACGAACACGCCGCCAAATCTGTCCGGCAGATACCACCGTCCAGTGTCAACGGCCTGCTCGCCGGACAAATCAGTGCGAACGCGATGGAACAAAAGAAGCAAGTTGGAGAGATCACTAGCCTGCTTAAAACCTGGCACGGTGAATTGGAGCAGAGAAGGAGGCAGTGTGTTTCGCATCATGTTTAAGAGAAGGCACGCCCTACCCCTGCCGGGAGGCAGGTTTTTGCGTCCGCGAATCGTTCGCGGTGCGGGCGCAGAACGGCTTCGCAATATTTATTGCTCATGGCCGCAAACGCGGCTTATCCCCGAGCTTAAACAGCCTTCGTGCAGGACGCTTAAGCGCATCGACCGCGCCCGTGAACGATTCGTGTCCGGGTTCAATTCATGGCAACAGACACGGTTGCAAACAAACCGCATCCGCGATCACTTAACGGCGGTAACAGTCCGGGAACCGGCATCGGCGATGGCCATAAAATGGCCGCAGGCAATCCGCCGCCATGACCTTTCCATGCACGCAAACCCGCCGAAAATCCTGACCATCCATAAATTTCAACTGGCAAGAAATAGTTCAGGACACCGCAGCGGCCAGCCCACATCTTGGCCGGCCAGTTTTCCAAATCGCATTCACGCTATCCCATATTTATGAACACGTTTGATCCAAGTGCCGTTCGCAAAGCGGTTGCCGAATTCACGCCGCTTCGTCCGCAAAAGTTCCAGGATTT
>Ga0209083_1002322_pt1 | contig 18360 bp, 9 predicted proteins | sample AM7aDNAmetaG_FD_184132 | JGI IMG/M metagenome (GOLD analysis project Ga0209083, IMG submission 184132) | Freshwater microbial communities from Finland to study Microbial Dark Matter (Phase II) - AM7a DNA metaG (SPAdes) (version 3) | ecosystem: Environmental > Aquatic > Freshwater > Lake ...
CAACGGGTCATACATTGGCGGCCAACCGCTTCCCAGCCGCTGGCCGCCGCCATTCCCGCCACTGCCTCTAATCATGCGTTTGGGCAACAGGCCCTAAAGCACTGGGCTATTTTCGGCCAGCCCTCCGGGCCTTGGCGCGTGTGTTAATCCGCGCTGTCCGCCGCGTGGGCGCCGGCCGCGGCGAGGGCAAGGCAAAGAGCGGTGACGAAACCCGTCATAGATGCCTTTAGTTTACGATAATTTACCATCGCGGAAAGGCCGGTAGGGGCTTATTCCCCATACCCGGAATGACCGCGCGCGGCGAAAATGTTTTTCGCGATGAACCCAACTTGGGCGACGATGGCAAAGCCGTCTATCAGGCGAGCGCCTCTTTGCAAAACTGCACGCACTTGGCCACTTCCTCCACGGCGTCCGAGCCTTGCGGGATCGCGTATTCCAACTCGATGTCCGCCGGGAATGTCCACTTCTCTTTCCTGATCAACTGGAGGATTTCCTTGATCGGCGTCTGGCCCTGGCCCCAAGGCAGGTTCTTGCCGTCGGCGGTCCGGTCCTTCAGGTGCAGACTGAGGATGCGCTTGTGGTATTTCTCGATGACCGGAATCGGCGAGAGTCCCTTGCTGCCGGCGAAGTAGTGGCCGACGTCGAAGTTGAAGCCGATGTACTGGCCGAACTCGAGGATGGGATCGTTCTTGTCCATCACCGGGTAGTTGGTGGTGTGATTGTGGAACGCGACCCAGATCTTGTGCTTGTCCGCAAACGGCGCGAGCCTCTCGGCCAGCTTCTCGTTGCGCTCGGTGGTGATGGCGACGCAGCCGAGCGTCTTGGCCACCTGGAAATTGAAATCAATCTCCTCGTCCGATCCTCCGAAGCCCATCTTCTCGATGTGAATGTTCACGCCCGCGGCGTTGAACATTTTGCGCAGCTCGCGGCACTTGACCAGTTGCGCGGCGCGCTCGTCGTCGGTCGGCTTCGGCGGAGGCGGCTCGCCTTTTTTCCCGCCGCCACCCTTGATGTCGGCGAACAACTGGATCGGGCCGCCCATCAGTTCGCATTCGCTCAGCCCGTCCTTAAGCAAGGCCGCGAGCGTTTCCTCGGCGGTCTTGGCCATGCTGCGGTAACTGTAGGTAATGCAACCGATGCGCACGCCTTTGAAAACGGAGCAGGGTTTGTCGGCGGCGGACGCGAACCGCGGCAAAGCCAGGCTGGCCGCAAGGGCCGCCGCGCTGCCGAGAAATTCACGCCGGGAGGTGAGGTGGTTCATGACGGTTTGTGTTTTCATGTGTTCTTTGGTTTTCCAATGTTGCCGGGTCAAAAACGATTGCGCGGAGTCTGCTACCTCACCGGCGAAAAAATCAACGACGAAACGCGGACACCCGTCACGGCTTCCCGGTTTCGGGCGCGAGCGCCGTCAGGCCGGCGAGACCGAGGGCGCCTTCGCTGCACGTCGCGCGCAACTCCACCGACTCCAGCACGCGCGCGGCGTCGCAGGCCACCTCCAGCGCGTCGGCGTGCGCGCCCGACAGACCGCGATGAATCGGCGTCCAGCCGGTGGGCCACGGCCCCAACTGCCCCATCGGCACCGCCACGCCCTCGCGGCTGAAGTGCTGGAAATAACAATCGAGATTGAACGGCGGGATGAGCGGCGTGACCGCGCGCCCGCCGTCCGCGTAGCGCAACACGATCTCGCCGTTGGGAAGATAGTTCTTCATCGGGTGGACGTAGCTTTGCAACAGCAGCCACAGCCGTTCGCAGCGCTGGCCCACGGGAACTACCGCGCCGCCCGGCAGCGGATACGGCCGCCAGCTCGCCAGCGCGAGCAGGTTCTTCGGCGCCGCGCCGAGACCGGGCCGCGTCCGGCCGGCGGTGAGGAACAATACGCCGTTCGTGGCGGCCAGCACGCGCGGCGACGGCGGCTGCGTCAACGTCGGATTGCCCCACCAATTTCCCAGCGGCGACGGATGGTCGGCGTAATCGAACGTAAAACGTGTGGCGACGAACTCCTCGCTCGTGACGTTGCACGCTGCCGCGAGGTCGAACAACACCAGCCGGCCGCGCTCGGCGGCCGTCAATGATTTCGGCGCGGGCGGCGGTTGCTGGTCGGCAAGAATCGTTGGCTCCCTGTAGGGTTCCAGCGGCGGCGCGGCGGGACCCATTTTTACAGTGACAACGGATTCCGTTTCCGACGGTGTCATCACTTCCTCACCGCCGAGACTGGCGCGCACGCGCTTCACGACCGGCTGCGGCGTGCGGATGTGGAACGTCGCGCGACCGCCGTCGCGCCGCCATTCGAGTTGCACGTCCGGCGTTCGGATGCTGGCCTCGCGCCAGTCGGACGGGAACGCCGGGCAAATATCCAGCCGGCCTTCGTGCAGCGCCGGCTCGATGCCGAAGACTCCGCGCACAACGACGTGCGAGTGCGGGTCGTCCGAGTCCACGTCTTCGCGGTCACCGCCGCCGGCGCCAGCGTTGGAAATGCCCATGTTGATGCCGGGAAATTCGCTGCGGAACGCCGAGCCGACGACGGTCTTCAGATACGGCCACCACAAATCCGCGTCGCCGCTCTTCATGCCCGCGAGCGCCGCCAGGCACGTGTCGCCGGTCGGCACCCACTGGCAGCTCCAGCGAATCGGCCACCAATCGCTGCACGCCAGCAGCTTCACGCCCGGTTGCGGCTCGAAGCCGTAGTGCGACGCGAGCCAGCGCATCGCGCGGCGACCCTGGCCGGCGTCGAGCAGGCCGGCGTTGATGGCGAGATACTCCTCCCACGTTTGCGGATGACCGCGCCAGATGCCATCGGCGCCGATGCAACCGAGCCGGCCTTCCTTTTCATTCCACAGCTCGCGGAAAACCGCGGCGCGCGTCTTGTCCGCCAGCGCGCGATACTCCGCCCCGGCCTTCGCGTCGCCGCCGACCGCGGCCATGCGCGCGGCGCGGTCGAGCATCGCCCAGCTCATCGCACTCGGCACGGCGGCCTTCGGGCCTTTGCCGTTGGAGTCGCAGTTCCAATACTCGTAGTAGTCCCGGAACAAACCATCGCCGTCGGGATCGTTGTTGGCGATCATCCACGCCACGGCCTTTCGCACCGCCGGCCACAGGTCGCGCACAAACTGCCGGTCGCCGGTCCACGTGTAGTGCCGCCAGACCTGGTCCACCCAATACGGCGTGTTGTTCTCGGCGACGAAGGCGACCAGCGACGGCGAAATCCAGCGCACGAAACCGTTGTCGGCCTGCATCGCGCCGTAGAAGCGGAGGCACTCCGCCATCGCCGCGTGGTCACCGGCCCATTGCTTGCCATACCAGCCGGTGGAGATGTGCGAATACATCTGCCAGCTTTGCGCGCCGAGCACGAGGCCGGGGCCTTGCCGGTGATACTCGCTGATGCAGCGCGCCCAGTTGATGAGCGCGTTGAGATGCCGGTCGGGCGTATGAATTTGGAACTCGGCGCGGCGCGCGTCCCAATGTTCCCGCGTGCGGTGCAATTCATCGGCGGGCGCGGCGAGCAATTGGCGCACGTGCTTTTCCGGCTCCAGCGCGTGGCCGATGTAGCAGTCAAACCAAAGTTTCTTCAGCCCCTCGCGCGCCTCGGGCCATGCGGCGGCGTTCGGCGTGTCCAAGCGGGCCAGCGTCTTGCGCGCGCGTTTCTCGTCGTAGCGCGTGACGCCCCATCCCGCAACGATGTGATAGACGCGGCGCGGTTTCGTGGCGGTGAATTCCGCCTGTTGGCCAAACGGCGCCGCCACGGCGCGCAGGTCGCCATCGCCGTCGCACGCCGCGAGCACCAGCCCGTCCGGCAGGTTCGGCTCGGTGATGCGCGCGACGCCCGCGGCAATCTCAACGCGGTTGGTGTTCGCCTCCGCCGCCTGCCACCAGATGCCGCCGAACTGCCAGAGCAGCGGCGTTTGCTTCTCGAACTCCACGCGGCAAACGAAACCGTGGCAATCCATCGCGGGCGCAATGGTGACGCGAGCCCCGGCGAGTTGATATTCGGTGTAGCCGGGACGGAACGTTGTCGTGATGCCGGTCTGCTCGTCGAGCCAGTTGGTCCTGCCGCCGGCAGCGGGGACGCCGAGCCGCAACGTGCCCAAGGTCACGTTGACGTTGCCGAGCTGCGCGTCGGGCCGAGACCAGAGCGGGAACACGCGCTCGTCTTTGGCGTAGCTGCCGTTGCCGGTGGCGGTCTCCATGCGGAAGACCGGCACGTCACCGCTGCAAACGCGGTTCTGGCCGTGGATGATGGGACGGTTCAGCCGGCGTTTGCTGTTGGTGATTGTGAAGCCGCCGTCCTCCAGCGGTTCATACACCGGCGTGATGTCGCCGCGTCCATCGTCCGGCGCCATGAACGGCGAGCAGCCCAGCAGCACGCTCTGGTCCACGTTGGTCGTCACCAGCGCCGTCAACGGCGCGGGCAGCAGTTTCACGTCGGGCTTGATGACGCGCAGCCCGGCCATGCCTTCGCGGTCGGCGCGGTCGTTCGCTTCCTGTTCAATGCGGCGCGCGGCGACGAACATCGCCACGGGTCGCTCGCGCCGCGTCAACGTCAGGCCGAGTGCCTTGACCGTCACGCGCCCGCCGGTGACAGCAGTTTCTTTCACATCGGTTTCGGCGGCGACGCTGACAGCGGTCTTCTCATCGCCGGCAGCCGCCGACAACTCGACCGGTTTTGCCGCCAGCAGGAAAGGAACGCCCACACGACGTTCGTAACGGTTCTTGCCCGGCGGCGCGACGAGCCGCGCACGGTTGGCGTTCCTGCCGGCGAGGTAGCGGAGCAGGTTGCCAAACAACCGTTCGAGGTTTGGCCGGTGCGCATCGGTCGCCGTGGTGAAGTCCGGCAGCCGCCAGCCGACGAAGATGACGCGGCCCGCGCCGACGGTGTATTCGACCAGCGGCCGTTCGCCAAGACCGCCGCCGTTGGCCAGCAATTCGCCGTGCAAGCCAGCAGAGCCGTAGAAATCCGCCAGTGCGTTGCCGCCTTTGCTGGTCATCAGAATCGGCCGCGTGACGTCAAGTCCGGCGAACGCGGGATGACTGCGATGTGACGCGACCACGCGAATGCCGCTGGCGACCGCCACCTCGGTCGGACCGAGCACACGCAACGGCGTCGACTCGATGCCAAGGTCGTTGAGCCAGCGGCCCGCGGCGCCCGACAGCAGCAACGTGCCGCCGCCTTCGAGCCACGGCATCAGGTCCGCGCCGGCGGCCGTGTCGAGTCGTGCCGCCGCCACGTCGTCGCCTTGATGAAACCAGACCGCGTCAAATTCCTCCGGTGCGTGGACTCGCCCGTCCGGCGCGAGCCAGCCGCCGGCGGTTTGCCACGCGAGCCGCGTGACCTCACCCTGCGACTGCGCGAACGCCAGCGCCGCGGCGTTGCGCGGCGGCGTGTTTTTCGGCAGCGCGGGATCAATGAAGCCGATGCGGAGTGGCGTTTGCGCCTGGGCGAGCGCGGCGGCGGCAAGGAAGGAAACAACGGCGGCCTTCGTTTTCATGACAATCTCATTTCGCAAATTGCTCCGACACCTCCATCGCGATGCGCGCCCAATCCCAGAGCCGCTCCGGATGATAACGCACGGTGGAAACATCCTTCATGATGAACTCCACGTGGCTGCCGGTGGCGCGGGCTTTCTCGGCTACGGCCACCATCTCGGCGCGCGCCAGTTCCGGCCGCCAGCCGTCCTCCGCCAGCACGGCGGGACTGGGTTTGTAGCTCCAGACGTAGCGCGGCCCCATGTCGCGGGCGACGCGGTCGAGGTTGCAGCGGTAGTTGACGGAAATCTTCCGCAGGTTCGGGATGCGGCGGAGGATTTCCATCTTCTTGTCGAGCGGCTCGCAACAGCCGTAGTAAGCAAGCCCCCATCGCTTGAGCCATCGCAGGTCGTGGCGCACCGCGAACTCCCAGTGCATCTCCGGCGAGATCTCGGAAAAAATCTGCGCGTTCGAGCACCCCCACATGTTGTGCGGCAGGACGCGCGCGGCGTCGTAGTCGCGGCCGGGCAGGTCGGAGACGTAACCGTAGCCGCCGGAGCCGATGCGGGTGTTGTCGCAATCGAGCGCGAGCAGGTTCATCGCGACGAACTGGTCCAGCTCGGTCATCCACGCGTCGGTCATGCGCTCGACGGCGGCGTTGACCAGATCGGGTCGCTCGTAAAGATCGAGCATCGCCTCTTCGATGCCCCACCAGCGGATGAGCCAGTCCCACGGCGTGAACCAGATGTGCGTCTGGCCGGTCTTCTTGACCGGCAGGATGCCGGCATAGACCTCGTTCATCGCGGCAAACCGGAACGTCGTCGCCTGCTCGTCGTGCGTGATGACCGGCATCTTGATTTTTTCCAGATCGGCGAAATCACTGATCTGGATGTGGTAGTGGCGCGAGACGACGTCGTTGGCCTCGTCGGTTTTGACAATGTCCACCTGCTCCATGATGCCGAAGTCGCTGCTGTGAATCGCCAGCGGACAGGCGAGGAAGTCGCTGATGATCATGTCCCCGGGCAGGTGCCGCCACTGGTAGAGTGTGCGGCGCAATTCGACTTCCTGCTCGCGCGCCCACGGATGCTCGCACTGGAGCGTCAGTTCATCGCCAACGTTCATCTCGTGCCAGCAGACTTCGTTGATCCAGACCATCGGCCGGGCCGATTCGAGATCGTTGAGTTTCCGCCACTGCACCGCTTTCTCGCGGTGCGCCGGCAGCGCGGCGATGGCGGCGAGTTCGCCCGCGAGCCGGCGCAGAACGTCCTTGTCCTTCGGGCCGAGTTTGATTTCCTCGGCCAGCGGCATCGGCGTGTGGTGGCTGGGATCGTGCAGCATGTCATTGCCCTCCGGTGACGCAGCGCGCATCCGACGGCGCCACGAAGTCAAACGGCTTGCCGTTGAAATAACGGGCCAGGACGGAAATGCTGCGGTCGTTGCCCTTGAACGCCTCGATGGGCTGGCCAAGGAAATACGTGACGGGCGGGAACAGCGAGCCGACCGTCGGCTTGGCAAAACCGTAAATCCCGTAAGCCGCCATGGCGGGGTCGGAGAGGATCTCGCGCGACTTGTGCTTCTCGCCCCAGCCCGCGAGGCAGAGCATCTGCCGCGTGCCGGAGCCGAACATGGGCGCAACCTCCTTCATGGCGGCGGGCGTGCCGGACTCGTCCATCATCCAATCCACTTCCCTGAGCATCCGCGAACGGGCGATGGCCGGATCGGTGACCTTGTTGCACGAGAGCCAGATGACGCACGCGGGGTTGGCGCGTTTGGCCGCATCGCGAATACGCACCCAGCAGCGGTCAATCGCCTTGCGCTCGTAAGCCAGCCTTTCTTCCGCTGTCAGCTTCTCCTCGCCGGGAAACGCTTTCGCCGTCAGTTGTTCATACAGCTTCTTTTCCGCTTCCAGCCATTTGCCGGCCGCCTCCTTTTTGCGGACGGCATCGGTCGGGCACCACACCCAATCAATCATAAAGCCGTCCATGCCGGTTTTGCGCACCGCGTCCTCGATGGACGCCGCGAGATAATCGAGATACGCGTCGGTAAACGGGATGTGATAGGCGCTGGGGACGCCGTAGCTGAGGTCGGGATGCTGTTGGCCCCAGAGCGTGTTCGCGTTAATGCAGAAGTAGCCCATCACGAGCATTTTGTTGGCATGGCCGAGCTTGACGACCTCGGGGAGAAAATCGTGCGCCAGGCCCGGCTGTGGCGGTACCACGCCGCCTTTATACCAGGCGTAGCCGTTGCACGAGACGGCGAAGGTCTGGATCACGTTCGCGCCGAGCCGCTCATACCACGCGACGTGTTGGGCCGGGTCGGCGTCGGCCCAAAGGCCCGGCTTTGCGAACCCGTTCGGCCCACCCGGTCCCCAGTTGAAGTCCACGCAGAACGCCTTGATCGAACCGTTGCGGATCGCACTCTTCCAATCCGCCGGCATCGATGCCTGGCCGGCGGTTGGGGTGAGCGTGACGGATTTCAAGCCGATGACTCTCCACTTCGGTCCAACCTTCGGTTTGACGGCGAGCGTGACCATGCCGGGCTTGTCGAGTTTCAGCGTGCCGAGCGGGTCGGTGCGATAAGTGGCCCACGAACCAGTCGAGGCCGACTTGCCGGTGAGTTTCTGCTTGCCAACCTCGACGGTGAACTCGCTGCCGGGCGCGGCGCAGGAGTAGGTGATCGCGACGGCGAAGGCGCCGGGCTTGTCCAGCTTGATGTTCCACGAAACGAAATCCTTCGCGTCGGCCCAGTAACCAATCTGGTCTTTGCCGCCGCCGTTCTCGTAGCGCGGCGTGTCACCGTGAGTCGTCGCCTCATCGGCCGTCAGCACGATCTGGCCGTCGGCTTCGGGCGCGATGCTGCTGGCGTAAACCACCGGCACGGGCTGCAGGTCGCCGGCTGAAATCTTGAAGGCATAGGCGAGGTCGCACGGCTTTTGCACGGGCAGTTTCACGACGAGGCCGTCGTCCGTCTGTTGCCACTCGAGTTTGCCGCTGTGGCCGAGCAGGGCGACGCCGTCAATCTTTCCGGCGGCGGACGCGAGCGAGCGGATCACCAACCGGCTGTCTTCGGGCCAGCCGAGCGCGATGGCGTAGAGCGCGCCGTCCCTGGCGGTAAAACGGATGTCGCGGGCGGTGTATTTGAGTTTGCCCTCGTTGAAGTGGCCGCCCTTCTGCGCCTTGGACGGCCCTTCGCCATAAACCTTCCACGGGCGCGTGCCGTAGATCGCCTCGCCGTTGACTGTCATCCACGCGGCCATGGCGTCGAGGATTTTCAGTTCGTCCTCGTCCAGCGTGCCGTCGGGCCGCGGCGGGAAGTTCAGCAGCAGGTTGCCGTTCTTGCTGACGATGTCGCACAGCATGTGGATGACGGTGGCGGGCGTCTTGTAGCCGTGGCGCTCCAGCACTTTTTCGTCGTAATACCAGCCGCCGACGCACGTGTCGGTCTGCCACGGGTAGGGACTGATGCCGTCCATCACGCCGCGTTCGAGGTCCTGCACCCAACGGCCCTGCGAATCCTGCTTGCAGTTGTAAACCGCCTCGTTCCTGCCGTCGTGCTGCCGGGCGTTCGCATTGTAATAATGCGCCAACAGGCTGCGGCCGAAGTGATCGGGATACGGCAGCGGACTGTCCGAGTAGAGCAGGTCGGGATGATAACGGTCCACCATGTCCTTGATGCGATCGAACCACGCGCACTGGACGAGTTCCGGCGCGTTCGGCAGATAGTAATGCCCGTCCGGCTTCTCGTTGCCGCTCCAATACAGGTCCGCAAACTTCGGATCGGCGCCATCGTAGGCGACGCCCGCCATCGGGCCGTTGGTGTCGGCGCCTTTCGCGGCGCTGTAAAACCACCAGCTCGCCGCGAGATGCTCCGTCATGCCAAAACGCAGACCTTGGTTCGTCGCCGCCTGCTGCCACTCGCCAGCGATGTCGCGCTTCGGTCCCATGTTCACCGAGTTCCACTTTTGAAACTTCGAGTTCCAGCAATCGAAGTTGTCGTGGTGCTCGGCGATCATGCAGAAATATTTCGCGCCCGCCTTCTTGTAGAGCGCCATCAACTTTTCCGGCTCCCACTTCTCCGCTTTCCAGAGCGGGATGACGTCCTTGAAGCCGAACTTCGAGGGATGGCCGTAGTGCTCGACGTGGAATTTGTTTTGCGGGTGGCCCTGCACGTAGAGGTAGTGCGCATACCAATCGCCCTGCATCGGCACCGACTCCGGCCCCCATACCGCCCAGATGCCGAGCTTGGCGTCGCGAAACCAATCGGGGCAGTGGTATTGGCGCAACGAGTCCTCGATCGGCTCGAACGGCCCCGGCGCAATCGTGCCCGGCGCGACCAGGCTCTGCGCCAGGTCCGGATGCGGCGCGCGGCCGCGGATCATGTCGCCGACCTGGCGCAGCGCCTGCACGTCCACCTCGCGCAACCGGCCGGCGTAGTCGGGGCCGACGTCGAGCGAGAAGATGTTGCCGAACCTCACCGCGCCGAGGTAGTCGCTGTAAAGTTTCGCGGCGGGGAGACAGAGCGCGTCGTGAATCGGCAGCGAGTAGAACCACATCGCGCCGCCCTGGTGCGGCGGCAGGATCGGATAGGTGAACTCGGCGAGCTGGTAGTTTTTGCTCGGCGCGTCCTTCATATACGGGCCGGCGCCGGCGGGATTGTCGAGCGGACCGGGCCGGCCCATTTCGCCGAGCCGGATGTCGCACCCTTCCTGCTCGCCGTGATTGAAGCCGACAAAACAGCCGGGCTGGAGCGATTTGCAGAACGCAATCGTCTCCGCGTGGCTGAGGCCGCCGTCGCCCACCGCGTGATCGAACCAGATGTATTCGACCGGGCCGTATTGCGTGAGCAGTTCTTTGAGCTGCGCCTTCTTCATCTCCGGGTTTTTGCCGATGCCGGCTTTCCATCCCTTGCCGTCCACCGCGCCGGGCCAGTTCCAATCGCCCTCGGAAAAATAGAGCGCCAGCTTGATGCCGTGCTTGTCGCAACTCTTGCGCAACTCGGCGAGCACGTCGCGGCCCAGCGGCGATTTCGTCACCTTGCGGTCCGTCGTCTTCGTGTCCCAGAGACAGAAGCCGTCGTGATGCTTCGTGAGAAACAGGATGTAGCCCATGCCGGCTTCCTTCGCCGTGCGCGCCCACTGATCGGTGTCGCAACCGGTGGCCTTGAAGAAGCTCGTGTCCGTGACGCCCGGCGTCCATTCCTTGCCGGAGAAGGTGCTGAACGACCAGCAAACGAACATGCCCCAGCGAAGGTTTTTGAGTTCGTCAGCGCGTGTCGCGGTGCTGGGAGATTCCACGGTGCGACAGGCCGACGTGATGACAAGAAGCGCCGATAGAACGAGAAGCCGTTTGTTCATGACATTCCTTTCCAAATGGGATCCTTTGACCAACCCAAAAACTAGCGCCGTCGCTCGCCGGCCGTCTATATCCAATCCTTCTTTTGATGTGTCTTTTTCAACGCGACCCATTCGCGCGCAATTGCGTTGACACGCCTGGCGCAGTCCGTCTTGAATCCCCGCGATGTCCTTTTCTTCAAGACGACGCACCAACACCGGCGCTTACACCACGCCGTTTTCCAACACGGGCGTCGAGTTTTTTCCGCTCGGCGTTTTGCCGGGACATTCCGGCGTCGTGCTGCATGAAAGCGGCTGCCTGCGCTGTAACCGCGATTGGAATTTCCCAAACATGTTCAGCCCGTTTTGGCGGCTGATCTATGATTTTCGGCGCGGCCACAAGATCGTCTTCGCCGACCGCGAAGTGCCGCTCGGTCCCGACCGGATCGTGTTGTTGCCGGACCATCATCGCTGCCACTTCTTCGAGACGCGGCCGACGCCGACGTTCTGGCTGCACTTCAGCCACTCGCGCCGGCCCGTGCCGCGCCAGCCGATGCCCATCGAGTTGCCGCCCTCACGCACGGAGATGGACCTGATCGGCGATCTCCGGGCGCTGTTTGACGACCGTCGCAGCGAAGAGAACCGCGAGCGGATCTTCCGGCTCAGCATCGCCTTGCTCCAAGTCGTGCTGAGCCGGCCGGAAATCCAGTGGTCGAAGGAAAAACCGGAAAGCCTGTTGCGGGTCCTGCGATTCGTGGAAGAACATTACGCCGAGCCGCTCTACAACCCGCAACTGGCGCGGCTGGCGGGCATGTCCGCCACGCGCTTTGTCGAGGAGTTCCGCCGCGGCCAGGGCGTGACGCCGGCGCGGTTTATCGCACAGGTGCGCATCCGCGAAGCGTGCAACCTGCTGTCGAACACCGCGCTGGGCCTGGACGAGATTGCGGAGAAGACCGGCTTCCCGAACCGCGCCTACCTATCGCGCGTTTTCAAGCGCGTCACCGGCGAGCCGCCCGCCCACTTTCGCCGCGACCACGCCGTTTCAATCGTCAACGGTTGAGACCCGTCTTGTTTGTGCGAACGTCGCATTGTTCGCTGTCAGTGCCATCAGGGAATCCTTCTCGCGCACCGTTCTGAGATATCCCAATACATTGGAGCATGTTGACGTTGGTTGCTACTTTGTCTACACTGCGCGGAAAGGAGCCTTGGGAAATAGAGTTTCCTATTGACCAGGAATTGTGGCGACGAAAGTTTCGACCGCGGGACTCAAAACACCATCCGCGCGATTCTAAAGATGAGAACCCGTCCTCTCGATCTTCGGGAAGTTGAAAGCAAGCCTTGCAAAAAATGTGGACGCAAGGAGCGCCGTGAGATTGTTGAAGACGGTTTGTGTTCCGAAGTTGTATCCCAACTCGATGGACTACCAGTACGGTGTGTTGGAGACTGGTCCTATGACAAGATTTACAGGCTTGTTCGCTACTTCGGTATTTTCGCGCAAGGCATGAAATCCCGCTGGGAAGGTTTGAACTACATCGAAATTTGTAGCGGGCTGGGGCGATGTGTCATTCGGGACGATGGACGGGAGATCGACGGCACGGCTCTGGCAATCATCAATCACCCGATTTTCGGACTGATCAAAAAAGCTCTGTTCATCGACTATAGTCCCAAAGTTGTCGACACGCTCACGAAGCGGATTAATGCGCTTAACGCCTCGAATAAGGCCGTGGCAAGAGTCGGGGATTACATGGACCCAACCGGTATTGCCAAACTCTTGAATACGCTACCGTCGGGTTGCCTAAACCTGTGTTTTGTTGATCCAACTCAGTGCGATGTTCCTTTTGAGACAATTACGGGTATCGCAAAAATACTGAGAAAGGTCGATTTCATCATCAATGTGGCATTAGGCACAGATGTAACACGAAACATTGTCGGTGCTATTTTAGACACCTCTTTTGCCGCCGTTCGCAAAAAATATGCCAGTTTTCTTGGCAGTGAAGATTTCTTCAACCGCGACGATGTTCATTCGTTTGCCATGCAGGGTAAAAACGAGGAACTGAGGCGTGCATTTGTTGCGGAATACCTGCAAGGACTCGACCGGCTGGGTTTTCGCTATGTGGATGCCAAACCGGTGAAAAACTATTATCATCTTCTATTCGCATCGGGCAACCCGAAGGGGTTAGAGTTCTGGAAGAAGGCTTGTGCAATTGGTCCGGACAACCAACGAGAAATGTTTTAGGTGAAGGTTAAGACGATGGCATCGGGATCATCAATCGAGTGGACAGAATCCACATGGAATCCGCTAACCGGCTGCACCAAGATTAGTCCTGGTTGCAAGCATTGCTATGCGGAACGGATGGCCTTCCGCCTTCAAGCGATGGGCCAGCCCAATTACGCCAATGGTTTCAGGCTCGCCGCTCACGAGGAAGCCTTGGGATTGCCGCTGCGGTGGAAAAAGCCGCAGACCATTTTCGTCAACTCGATGAGCGACCTGTTTCATGACGATGTTCCCGTCGCGTTCATCAAGAAAGTTTTCGCTGTCATGCGGTTGGCGCACTGGCATCGTTTTCAGATTCTCACCAAACGCTCTGCGCGATTGCTTGAACTCAGCCCCGACCTCGCGTGGGCAACCAACATCTGGATGGGTGTCAGCGTTGAGAATTGCGATTACACCTTCCGGATTGATCATCTCCGGCGCACTGGGGCAACCATCAAATTCCTGTCCCTCGAACCACTTCTCGGCCCACTGCCGAAGTTAAACCTGCGCGGGATTGACTGGGTCATCGTAGGTGGCGAATCAGGCCCCGGTGCCCGGCCAATGGAGCCGCTTTGGGTTACCGACATACGCGACCAGTGTTTCAAAACTCGCGTTCCATTTTTCTTCAAACAGTGGGGCGGTGTTCGCAAGAAAAAGGCCGGACGAACGCTTGAAGGGCGCACTTGGGACCAGATGCCCCTCCTCGAAAAGCGAAGGCTTGAGTTGGTACAAGCCTGATCCCTCGCGCCACGCAACGCGAAACGTGCAATCCGCCTCCGAACCCTGCCGCAACTTCACCTCGTTGCTTGGTTTCGAGGTTTTATTGAAACGAGGTCGCTGGAAACCGTGACGGGACGCGCATCGGAGGCGACGGCGAACCAGGCGGCGCCCGACGCAGCCTCGGCGGGAAGTCTGGCTTCGTAGATGCTGTCGGCGGTTTTCGTCGCCGGCAACGCAACCCAGGTGCGTTTCATCCAATTCGTTGTCGAAGCGCTCCACCAGACTTCCGCATTCGTGATTAGTTGCGGCGCAACGATGCTGAACCGCGCGGTCAACGGATCGGCGCTGGCCACCACGCCGACTTTAGGCAGCGGCTGGCCGATGCCGCGAAGATGATAATCGAAGAAAGGCACTTCCATCGCGAGCCAGTTGGCCTTGCTGCCGGACGGCGTCGGCAACGGCTGGAACGGCGTGGGCGGACCTTTTGGAAACACGGTGCCGCCGGGCAACGGCACCTTGTGGTTCGCGTTCGGCGCGTAGAGATGGTTCTTCTCGCCGGGAATGGCGTCGAGGGTGGCCTGCACGGCCGGCGGCCAGAAGAAGAAGTCATTGGCCGCCCCCGCGGTGAAGAAAGCGGCCTTGATGCCGGGAGCGCGGCGGCCGGCGTCGAGATATTTCAGCCACAAGGCGCGCTCATCGTCCGCCATCTTCAAGAGCGTGGGCTGCTGCGACGTGAGCTCGTAAAAACCGCAACCAAACACGGCGAAGCCCGCGCGAACCTGATCGCCGGCGAGTCCGCAAACCATCGTCGTCATGTAGCCGCCCCATGAAATGCCCACGACGCCGATGCGGGCGGTGTCCACGCCGGGCTGCGCGCGCAACAGGCAGAGTGACTTCATCGCCGCGAGCACGGCATCCACGAGCACGCTCGCGCCGGCGTCAGGCGTGGCGACGTAGCGGCCTTCGCCGTATTTCATCGTATTCCAGCGCCCCTTGGTTTCGGCGAGCTTCTTCGGGTCGGCGATGCCCGGCAAATCCGGCGCGACGGCAACATAGCCGCGTTGCGCCCAAGCCATCGCCTTGTCGGCTTCCGCGCAACCGCCGCCGCCATGCAACACGAGCATGCCCGGATGCTGGCCCGGTGTCTTCGGCGCGGCAATGACAGCGAAGATTTCGGTGTTGTCGCGCGACCGAAACACCACGCGACGGACGGTGACGCCGTCCGGCGGCGCGTTCGTCGAGGCCACCTCGCGCAGAATCTCCGGCGCCTGGCCATCGAGATGCGGTTTGAACGGATCGTTTTCAGCGCGAGCCACTGCCAGCGAAGCCAGCATCAGGATGACCGGCAACAGGCAGGTCTTTTTCATGTGGATACCCATTTCCAAAGCGCACGCGCTCAGCGTTCCCCCTCTCACCGGCCGTAAACTGGCAGCCGTGGCAGGTTCGCTGCACGCCATCTCAAGTCCGGCAACCGGCTGGCGCACCGCCCGCCACGCCCCGGACAAGCCCAACGCGATAGTGAAACGCCGACCTTAGCCGTTCAGCGTCCAGCCGTCGCGATACTTGCGGCTCAGGTATTGGTTGGCGTCGGGGCAGTTGGTGACTTGGCCGGTCTTGCCGTCATAGTCGAGCTTCTTGCCCACGCGGTAGGCCACCAGGCCGAGCAGCAACTGCTCGATCATGTTGCCGCTGTATTCAAAGTCGCACGCGGTCTTGAGGCTGGGGTTCTTGCAGGCATCAAGCCACTGTTGCTGGAAGTGGCCCAGCGGCGGCAACACCGTCTCCGCCGTCGGCGACTTGTAGTAGGTCATGTCCGCGTTGTCGCCGACGGGTATCAGCAGGCGCTTCTGGAAGTCGCAGACGAGAACGCCCTTGGAGCCTTTGAACATCGCGCCGTGGTCAATCTTGGTGAGATCCAGCCAGCCGATGGGCGACTTGGGCATCACGCGGCCCTGATACCAGCCGACGCGGATGGGGCCGCGCCAGTCGTTGGCCGGATGCTCGAAATGCGACGCGCACTTGATGGGCGTGATGGCGGGATTGAAGGGATCGCCCTTGGCCTCCGCGGAGGTCGGCAGGGTGGCGTCCACGCAGTTCCAGAGCAGGTCCATCGTGTGGCTGCCCATGTCGCCGATCTGGCCGGCGCCGAAGTCCCAAAACATATTCCACGAGAGGCAATTGGCTCCCGGTCCGAGCGCGAAATAGCCGGGGTTGTAGGCATGGAACGGCGACGGGCCGATCCAGAGGTCGTAGTTGATGTTCTTCGGCGGCGCGCCCGCGTCGGGCAGGTAGCCGGCGGGGACGCCGGGCTTGTCTTTGAAATAGACGATGCTGGTTTTGTCATCAGAGTCTTTTGCATCGTATTCGCAACCGGCGGGCCTGACCTGGCGGTTGCCCCACGCGTAGGCGGCCTGGAGTTCGCCAACCGCGCCGCCGCGGATCAGTTCGCGGGTGCGGTTGAAGTTGGGGTTGGCGTGGCGCTGCATGCCGACCTGCGTGGCGAGCTTGGCCTTCCGCTTCAGCCAGTTGGCCCGCACGACGCGCGCCTCCTCGACGGAGACGGCGAGCGGCTTTTCGCAGTAGCAGTGCAGGTCGCGGTTCAACGCCCAGTTGGCGATGAACGCGTGCGTGTGGTCGGCCGTGCAGATGACGACAGCGTCGAGGTTGAGTGCCTTGTGGTCGTCGAGCAGCTTCCGCCAGTCCGCGTAGGTCTTGGCGTTCGGAAATCTTTTCGCGCCGAACGCGAGATGGTCTTCATTGATGTCACAGAGCGCGACAACATTCTCGGTGGCGAGCGAACTGAAGTGCGCTTCGCCGCGGCCCCAACTGCCGATGAGGGCGACGTTAAGCTTGTTGCCGGGGGCGTTCTTGCCGGCGCGGGCGCCGCTCGGCAGCAGGAGCCATCCGGCTCCGACGGCGGCGGTGGTCTTGAGAAAATGGCGGCGATTCATGATGGGGGTTCTCCTGACGGTGGTTGTCATCGGTTGCGCGAACATGGCCGGCGATAGTAGCAGTTGCCCCGCCGCCGTAAACTTCTTTTTGTATCGCCAAAAGTAGTAGCCGGCGGTCAGGCCATTAAAGGGATTTTTGACAGGATGAACAGGATTTTCAGGATGGCGCGGTTTATAACATTTGACCCTCCACGCTTGACGCTTCACGCCCTGTAGTTTTAGTGCATTTGGTGGATTCCATGGAATTCAGAGAAAACAAAATCGTTTGGCGCGAGTCGTTCGGAGTTCCGCCTTCAGGCGGTCCGGCCATAACGAGGTTCGCCCGTGCTGGAAGGATCGGACCGCGTAAACGCGGAACTCCAAGCTCTTCGCCGCGCGCGACTTGCTCAGGAAGCCGCTGCCCAATTTCTTCTTCGCTGAAAACTGAGAACTGCCGGCTGCGAACTCCTACATCCCCGCTATTCATTCGCCGGCTTTCGCTCAGTGCAACCGCTGAATCTTGCACTTCGGCAGATGCTTCCGAAGTTCACTCACTCCTGACTCCGTCACCTTCGTGCCGTCGAGGTAAAGCTCTTTCAACTTCGTCAGCATCTTCAAATGCTCCAGTCCCGCGTCGCTGACCTGCGTGTTGGTGAGTTCAAGATACCGCAACTGCGTCAACGTTTTCAAGTATTCCAGCCCCGCGTCGCTGACCTTCGTGCCGCTGAGGCCGATCGACTGCAAATGTGAGAGCGGCTTCAGATGTGCTAGCCCCGCATCACCGACATGCGTGTCGCCGAGAAAAAGATGCTGCAACTGCTTGAGGGGCTTCAGATGCATCAACCCCGCGTCGCTGACCTTCGTGCGGTCGATGGAAAGTATGCGCAATTGCGTGAGTGCATTAAGATGCTCCAGTCCCGCGTCGCTGACTTGCGTGCCGTTAAGGTAAAGAACCTGCAAATGTCCGAGGGTTTTTAGATGCTCCAGCCCGGCGCCACTAATTTGCGTGTCATCGAGGAAAAGCGCCTCCAACTGCTTGAGCGTTTTTAGATGCTCCAGCCCTGCATCGCCGATATCCGTGTAGGCGAGTTCAAGCACCTGCAACTGCGCCAACGTCTTCAGATGCTCCAGCCCCGCGTTGCTGATCTGCGTGCCGTTAAGGTTAAGCTCCTGCAACCGGGTCAGCGACTTCAGGTACGCCAACTCCGCGTCGCTGATTGGCGAGTTCTGGAGGTTAAGCTCCCGCAAATGCGTCAGCGCCTTGAGGTGACCGAGGTCGGCATCGGAGATATGCGCGTAAGACAAATTGAGTTCCTGGACGCGTGGCAGGTCGGCTGCGACAATTTTTTTGACGGGCTTCTTCAGTTTGTCCGCGACGCGCTCCAAGATCACCGGCGGGAGCGAGGCCGGCTCTTGCTGCGCCGGCGCTTCGGCAGGCCGGAAGATGAGGCAGATGAGCAGAATGAGGATGATTCTGCCCGATTTCATGGCGCCGAGTGTAGCACCCGACGGCTTCGATGGCAATGCGCGCGGCGTCGGGTGTCGGAACTCCATGAGAATGTCCCCCTTGTAACTCAATAGAAATGTCCCCTTTGGGACGGGGTTGCGGTAGCAACTCCGGTCACAAGATGGAGACATTAACGATGAGTCGGAAGGAACGGGATCGG
>Ga0209083_1002323_pt1 | contig 18353 bp, 9 predicted proteins | sample AM7aDNAmetaG_FD_184132 | JGI IMG/M metagenome (GOLD analysis project Ga0209083, IMG submission 184132) | Freshwater microbial communities from Finland to study Microbial Dark Matter (Phase II) - AM7a DNA metaG (SPAdes) (version 3) | ecosystem: Environmental > Aquatic > Freshwater > Lake ...
GAACGAGTGGCACTAACGGTACATCTGGAACATCTGGTATTGATGGAACTAATGGTTCATCAGGAACATCCGGAGTAGGTAGTCCGGGTACATCAGGAACAAGCGGTGTTGATGGTAATTTTTATGGAAGTTCTGGAACTGGTGGAACATCTGGAACGAATGGAACTTCAGGAAGTAGTGGAACTAGTGGGAGTAGTGGTGTTGATGGTAATTTTTATGGAAGTTCTGGAACTGGTGGAACATCTGGAACGAATGGAACTTCAGGAAGTAGTGGAACATCGGCAACTAGTGGAACTTCTGCAACGTCAGGAACGAGTGGGACTTCAGCGACTAGTGGAACTAGTGGAACTAGTGGAACTTCTGCAACGTCAGGAACGAGTGGAAGTAGTGGAACATCTGGAACGAACGGAACTTCAGCAACGTCAGGAACAAGTGGGTCTTCAGCAACGTCAGGAACTAGTGGAACTTCAGCAACATCAGGAACTAGTGGGACTTCTTCAACATCCGGAACAAGTGGTAGTTCCGCGACATCAGGAACTTCAGCAACAAGTGGAACATCCGCAACTTCAGGAACGAGTGGGAGTTCAGCAACAAGTGGTAGTAGTGGAACTTCAGCAACATCAGGAACTAGTGGAAGTTCTGCCACAAGTGGAACAAGCGGAACTTCTGCAACATCAGGAACTAGTGGAACATCCGCAACAAGTGGGAGTTCGGCAACAAGTGGTAGTAGTGGAACTTCAGCAACAAGCGGAACATCATCAACAAGTGGAACTTCGGCAACAAGTGGAACTTCAGGAACATCTTCAACATCTGGAACCAGTTCCACTAGTTCAACTAGTGGAACATCTGGGAAGAGTGGAACTAGTGGTAGTTCTGCAACATCTGGAACTAGCGGAACTTCATCAACAAGTGGAAGTTCAGGAACGAGTGGATCTTCAGCAACATCTGGAACGAGTGGCACTAACGGTACATCTGGAACATCTGGTATTGATGGAACTAATGGTTCATCAGGAACATCCGGAGTAGGTAGTCCGGGTACATCAGGAACAAGCGGTGTTGATGGTAATTTTTATGGTAGCTCTGGAACTAGCGGTATGGGAAGTCCCGGAACAAGTGGAAGTTCTGGTTGGAGCGGTGGTTCATCTGGAAGTTCTGGTTGGAGCGGTGGTTCATCTGGTACATCAGGTACTTCAGGCACATCAGGTATAAATGGAACATCAGGCACATCAGGCATAAATGGAACAACAGGTTCCAGCGGAACCAGCGGAATTAATGGAACATCAGGTATAAATGGAACTTCTGGGACATCAGGTTCTAGCGGAACCAGCGGAATTAATGGAACTTCTGGAACATCAGGTTCATCTGGGACATCAGGAACTAGTGGAACATCTGGAACATCAGGTTCATCTGGGACATCTGGTATTAATGGAACTTCTGGAACATCAGGTTCATCTGGGACATCTGGTTTTAGTGGAACATCAGGTTCATCTGGGACATCTGGTTTTAGTGGAACATCAGGAACGAGTGGAACATCAGGTTCAAGTGGAAATTCGGGAACGAGTGGAACATCAGGTTCAAGTGGAAAATCGGGAACGAGTGGGACAAGTGGAACATCAGTTTCTTTATCCGGTTTAACAAATAATATGTTAATATCCACTGATAGTAATACTGGACTGACAACAATATATTCTGTTGTTAATATTATATCAACTATTCCTTCTAATACAAATATACCAAGTGAATCAGCAGTTTGGAATTTATTTAATCAATATACGGGGTCAACTTATATTATTGGTGGAATTAGTTGGAATGAAACAACGGACACATACACAAGAACTGGAAATTTAGATGGAAAGACATTAGGTGTATCGGCTGGTGATGCTTATCTTCCAATTCATGCATCAATGAAAGGTTGTATATTAAATGATGATGGAACAGTTAATTATTATTTGAGTCCTTCAGATTGGACTAAAAAATTAGATGGTATTACACCATCTAATTTACATGGTAGTGATGGTCAAGTAATGGTTGAAATTCCTGCATTTTATTATTCATATTCTTATAATTCTGGTACAACTACTCACACTTGGAATATTTCACCATACCATCCAACATATTCATTACATCAATCATTTACAAAAAACGGGTCAAAAGTTAATACTCGTTATGTTGGGGCATATCCTGCTGTATTATATAACTCTTCGTTGAGTGGTTATACTAATGGATTATATTTAACTAGTATAGGAACTACATTTAGTTCAACTGGTAATACAATTACACAAGTTGGTAGAACTAATCCATTTACATCCTTACAAGTAGGTGATAAAATAAAAATAACAGGGACAATAAGTAATAATTCAACTTTTACTGTTAGTGTAACTGGTGATACTAAAATAACAGTAAGTGAAACTTTAACATCAGAAACAAGTTTAAATACGGTAATACAAAATCAAATGAACACCAGTTTAGGAGGCGATAAATTAGGTAGTGTATCAGGAAAGATACCTATTATTCAATTTACAAGAGGACAGGGTAGAAATATGGCTAAAAATAGAGGGATAGGATGGCGTCAAATGGATTATGCTTTATTACATGCAATCCAAATTTTATTTTTAGTTGAATATGGTTCATTTTATTCTCAATCAGTTTTAGGAGCAGGAGTATCAAATGTGGGAGACTGGTTAACTTATAATGATTATAATCCATTTGTTCTAAATGGTAATGGAAATTCACTTGGTAATGGTTCGGGTAATAATGCTGGTGGTTCTACTTGTGCTGGAGAAAAAACAAAATATTTAAAATGGAGAGGTATTGAGCATCCATATGCAAACATATATAAATGGATAGATGGAATAAATATAAATAATAATGTTCCTTATGTTTGTAATGTAGATACACAATTTGCTGATGATACGAGTACAAATTATACTAATCTTGGTGTAACATTGTGTAATGTAAATGGATGGCAAAAAACTATATCTCAATCCAGTATGACAATGTTACCACTTACAACAGGTGGAACAAGTTCTACCTTTATTACAGATTATTACTATCAGAATTCTGGATGGAGGGTTTTCTATTTTGGGGGTAATTCGAGTGATGGGTCGAGTTGTGGTTTTTGGTGTTCCGATTTGGATTATTCCTCTTCGAATCTGGGTCGTAGTGTCGGGTCGTGGTTGGTGTTTTGACAAAAATTTTCGTCGGAAAATTTTTGATTTGAAAATTATTTAAACTTTTTATTTTTTAATAATTATAAATTAAAAATGTTAATTTCGCGAGTTCTGGATGGAAGGTTTTCAATTTTGGGGGTAATTCGAATAATGAGTCGAATTGTGGTTTTTGGTATTCCAATTTGAATAATTCCTCTTCGAATCTGAATCGTAATATCAGGTCTTAGTTAGTGTTTGTTAAAAAATATTGAACGAAATTAACATCACCTCTTGGTGAAATATATGAATCGGACAATAAGTGTTGGTAATCTCGAAAAGATGAAGGCTCTGTCCTAAACAAAACACCATTAAATGAAAAGAATTAATAATTTATTTGAAAAAATTTACGATTATGATAATTTAAAATTGGCAAATAAAAATGCTCAAAAAGGAAAGAAATATTATCATGATGTAAAAATGGTTAATGATAATGAAGATTATTATTTACAAAAATTACAAAAATCTTTAATCAATAAAACTTTTAAAAATAGTAAATATTCAATTTTTAAAAAGAATGACCGAGGAAAAGAAAGAGAAATTTATAGATTACCGTATTATCCAGATAGAATTCTTCATCATGCCATTCTTCAAATTTTAGAACCTGTTTGGAAAAAAACATTAATTAGAGATACATATCAGGCTATAAAAAGAAGAGGCGTACATGATGGATTCAGAAGAGTTAAGAAATCTTTTCAAAAACTAAATGAAAATTCATCGGAGAATATTTATTGTTTAAAAATTGATGTAAGAAAATTTTATCCATCTATAAATAATGACATTTTAAAACAAATAATTAGAAGAAAAATTAAAGATAATAATTTTCTTTGGTTACTGGATGAAATAATAGATTCTACAAGGGGTGTTCCAATTGGAAACTATCTTTCACAATATTTTGCTAATTTATATCTTTCGTATTTTGACCATTGGATAAAGGAGAATTTGAAAATTAAATACTATTTTAGATATTGTGATGATATGGTTGTTTTACATGAAGATAAAGAATTTTTACAAAAATTATTATGTGAAATGAAATTTTATTTATATTTTAATTTAACTCTTGAATTGAAAAATAACCATCAGATATTTCCTATTAATAAAAGAAGATTGGATTATTTGGGAATTATATTTGATAGTGAAAAAGTGTATCTTAGAAAAAATATAGCTAAGAATTTTAAAAGAAAAATTAAAAATGTTAAATCTAATCCACGACAATCTATAAGTAAGATAGAAAATGGAATCATGAGTTATTATGGATGGATTAAAATATCGAAATCTTTTGATTTGTGGAATAAATATTTTGATGATGATGTAAAAGAAATAATTAAACATAATAAAAATACTCTTTAAATTATAGAATTTACTATATCTTTACATTCTTTTCTGTAATTTTGATATTCATCATAATCATCTAAACCATTACCCCCATTATAATTATTTATTAGAGCAAATTCATTATTTATGGTGTATTTATATCGTATCATCGTATTAATTATTTCATCTCGCGTAGAATTAAGTTCAACTCTAATTGAATTGAATTGATATTGAATTTTTATTTCATTTGAAATTTCATCTATTTTTTCTATTTTCTGTATATTCCAATTTATTATTTTCCCACCTTGTAGATATTCAATTTGATTTGGGCAATGGTCTGATATTGTCATAATACTCATTGATTGTTTTTCTTATATATTAAATTTCACATTTCAGATTTATGAACTACTACGACACTAAAGATGTCGTAGTTTTTACTCCACAAGCACAATGTAACCATTCACTTTGAGTGACGCTGGGTTTGTTCCTCAACCCAAAATTTCTTATATTTAACGCGGCGTTGGTATCTCTGTCGTGAATTGAACTACATTTCTTACAAGTCCATTCCCTATCAGATAGTTTAAGGTCTTTGTTGATTGTTCCGCAAACATTACAGGTTTTACTGGATGGGTCAAATCTACCAATCACACTTACATTTTTTCCATACCAATCACATTTATATTCAACCATTGATTTGAACTCATTCCATCCCATATCTGATATGGCTCTCGCTAAATTATGATTTTTGACCATTCCAGACACATTAAGATTTTCCATACAAATTGTATCGTAGTTATCTACCAGATATTTTGATATTTTATGTAAATAGTCATGTCTTTGATTTCTGATATGTTCGTGAAGTAAGGCGACCGCCATTTTTTGTTTTAGATAATGATTACTACCTTTCTTTTTTCTTGATAGTGACCTTTGTTCTATACGAAGTTTTTTCATCACAGATTTAAAGAAATCTTTGTTCTCGAATTTCTTTCCATCTGATGTGATAACGAAATCTTTGATTCCAAGGTCTATACCAACACTGGTTTCTAATTTAATTGGTTTTTTTTCTGGTTTTGATATATTATTTTCAACCAGAATAGACACATAATATTTATTTGTTATTGTTTTACTAACAGTGACAGTTTTAATTTCACCTTTAAATTCTCTATGTAAATCTATATCAACCAGATTTAATTTCGGAAGATATATTTGTTTATTGTTTTCTGATAACCAAACTCCCTGTGGTAATTGAAATGATTGTTTTCCGTGTTTATTTTTGAATTTAGGAAAACCAAATCCTCTGAAAAAATTTGTATAGGCATTATCCAGATTTCTTACACTCATTTGTAATGCTTGTGATGGTGACTCTTTCAGCCAAGAACATTCTGTGTCTTTTAATTCTTTGATTTGTTTAACCAAATCATACATATCAATGTTTTTCTTATTGCCATTATAGTTAGTGATTTTGGTTTCCAAACCAAGATTATATACAAACCTTACTTGACCAAAAATTCGTTGCATCAATTCTTTTTGTTCCTGTGTGGGGTAAATTCTGTATTTATACGCTTTTAACATTTCTTTATGGAACTTTTCTTTTTCCATAAATATATATTAAATCGTAAAAGTCATTTTTTTCTAAAAATAATTTCAATATGTTCGTCAAAATTCATCAACGATGCTAAAGACATCGTTGTTTTCTTTTGACAGACTTTTATAAATGACTATCAGCTTCTTGAAAAAACACATTATGATATGGACATACAATTTTTACTTTCATATGTTGAAAGATAAAAATCAAAAATGAACATTTTGGATGAAGATATTGTAGAAGTATTAAAAAGGTTTCTCGAAATTTAATATATACAAGTAAAAATTCCACCTTTTAAATGTCTTTTATTAAAATTCAAAGGTTTGACCCGACTACAATTTCTAATCCAGACCCCGGTCATGTATATGTAGGACAGAATTTTTCTACAAGTGGTTTCGATGGTTTCTGGCAAAAAGATGAATGGGGAAATATTTTTTATATTAGTGGAACAGGTTCTACTATTATAATTAATAATATTACCGGTGCCACCTTTATTATAACTGGAAGTACATCAAGTGGAACATCGGGAACTTCGGGTATAGATGGAGGTACAGGAACAAGTGGAACGGCCGGAACTTCGGGGAAAACAGGAGTCAGTGGAACGAGTGGAACAAGTGGAATGGGTTCAAGTGGAACTTCATCGACAGGTGGTTCAAGTGGAACTTCCTCAACTTCTGGAACATCAGGAAAGACAGGCTCGAGTGGAACATCAGGTACGAATGGTTCGAGTGGAAATGATGGTCAAGATGGTTCATCGGGAACAAGTGAAACATCGGGTTCATCTGGAACTAATGGAACAAGTGGTACATCTGGCACTAGTGGTACATCTGGTGCCACAGGTAGTTCTGGAACAGCAGGTAGTAGTGGTAAAGATTCATCCGGTTGGGAATTGAAATCTATAACAATAGAAAATCCAACAGCTTCAGAAAATTTACCGATGTTCTATGCTACAGATGCTATAACTATTACTGAAATACAAGCAGTTGTAAAAGGAGTATCTCCATCTGTAACTATTAATCCCACATTCAATACTGATATAACAGCAGGAGGGACAGCTATATTACCAGTTGCTACGTCTATAACTGGCACAACAATAGGTCAAAATATAACATCTTTTGGTAGTGCTAGTGTTCCAGCAGATAGATGGATATTAATGATAACTACAGCATCTAGTGGGACTATTACACAATTGGCTGTAACCGTTAAATTTACTAAATGATAGGACTAAGAATAAATAATATATAGGAGAAAATAACATAAAACATGGCTACTAGGATAAAAACAATAGAATATGCTATTCAATCAACTGGTTCAACTTTAGCTGCTGCTACAATGAAGGAGTTTACTGGAAACACATCTATTTATATCCCAGAAACAGGTGGAACTTTTGCATTTAAATCTGTTATTCTTCAAGTTGAAGTAGGTGAGGATGATGCCACTCCAGCTACAATGACTACCCCTACTGTCGCATTTAGAACTGGTAATAGTGCTTTTAGTAGTACTGTTTTAGTGAACCCTGTTGCCAACTCAGGTGAAGAGCAAGAATGGACTATCACCAGTGATATAACAGCAGCAATGGGTAGTCAATGGACAGGGACAACTATGCCGTGGTACGCTAGAACTACTTTTACAGGAGTAGTTACATCTAGTCATTCTATAAAATTAATGATCACTTATCAATACGATGATACAGCAGCCCCCGAAAGACAAATAAAGACCGTTAGAATACCAATAGAATCTACAAGAACTTTATTAACTACTTCATGGCAAACAATTGGTGGAGTTAGAGCTATACCAGCTATATCTGGTAGTTATTTCCCAGAGAGTGGTATTACTATAAGACAAGCTTTCCTTGAACTATGGGGTAACGCCGGTACAAACGCCACTACCAACTTCGCTTTAATGGTAAGGGAAAATGGTATTAATCCTAGGGAAATTTGGAGAACACTAGGTGCTCCAAACTCAGCAACGTGGGGTAAAGGAATAGTTGATATAACAGGTCAAGCAGCATTGACTGGAAATACTGTACTTGAAGCTTTAGTTACTACAACTACAAATAGATGGTGCACAATAGGAGGTATGATCGTAGTTACCTATGAATTTAATTCAACTACAAGTACTGGAATATATAATAGTTTAATGTTAGGAGCAGTAGATACTAGCGGAACAATAGGTGGTACAACATCTGCAGACCAGATGGTATGGGAAAGAAATATTTATATAGAGGAGCCGACTCCGTTCATAATGAAAGAAAGTGGACTAGCCCTATGGCAAAATGACTCGGGTACTTATACATTGAATATTAAAGTGTCTGGTGATACTGCAGCCCAATCTGGTTATACCCAATATATAATGACTTCTGGAGGTGTTCAAGCGGGTGCCTATTCACTTGTTCATAGAATAGATACAGGTGGACAATATGGACCTGTTGGTGGAGGCGGTATGTCACTAAAAAGAGGTAAGAATTTATATAGAGTACAATGTTTTTCTAATACCGCTCAAGCGGGATGGAACTTATCTGGATTCCTACTCTTAAATTATGTTTCAGATAAGCATCCTAGTGGAGTCGGTGTGCACGCACATACTGTATATCAACATGTTTCTGATAACATTACAGCAACTGGTTCGCGTGTTAATACAACTGGTACTATAACCCCAACTATACCTGAAACAAATTATTATCTGATAGGGTTGTTATTTTGGATCAATTATAGTCCTGTCGGGAATGGTACAACTGGTGGTTTGGATATAGATTTTACATTAAATGCCGAAATAGTATCAACAGACCCAGTGAATGGTGGTGATGGTTGGTTGGATGTGTATGATGGTACAGCAAGATCAGATAGTGAAAACTTAAATGGTTATAATTACGCAGCTGTTCGTACATCATTCACAAGATGGAATGGGGATCCAGATAATGGTAGATTAAATTTCCTAACAGGTAGAAAATATAGATTAGATACTGGTCCACTATGGACTGGCTCACTTGGTTATTGGTACACATATAACAACATAACATATACTGTATCAGGAACTTGTACAGGTTTCTCGGGTAATGGTAGTGGAATACCCGTTGATATTTACAGGGTAGTTTCTTCTACGTATGATGAAGTTATTTTAAATTTAACAACAATAGCAGGTGGTAGTTTTACAGGTCAATGGATTGACAATACAGATACTTTATTTGCAGAAGCACGACAGGATGATACACACGTTGGAAGAAGTGCAAATACAAATGCTGCATAAAATAAATAATAAAAAAAATGGGTGATGGTTTTAATATAACATTAAGAAATCCGGGATATACTGGTGTTGGAAATTTTAATATTGTACTTTCTGATACAACACGAAGAATTTTTGTTGTTTCTTAAATTGATTTGAATTTTTAATATATAAAGAAAAATATAATTCTTTAAATGTCATTCAAGAAAATTCAAATTATAGATCCTAAAACAATCAATCCACCAGAAGCTGGAAATATTTATTTAGGTCAAGATAGTTATGGTTTATGGGAAATGGACGAAACCGGTAAATGGTGGTATGTTGGTTTTGGAACAGGAATTACTAATATTGCAATTACTAATAATTATTATAATAGTGGTGTTACATCAGGAACTGCTGGAACTAGTGGAACAAGTGGAAAAAACGGAACTAATGGGACTTCAGGAGTTGGTGGATCGAGCGGAACTTCTGGTGTTGGTTCGGCTGGAACATCAGGTTTCAATGGAACTTCTGGAATGAATGGAACTAGTGGAACGGCATCAACATCAGGAACATCTGGAACGAACGGAACAAGTGGTTCTAGTGCTACTAGCGGAACATCAGGAAATGGAACAAGTGGAACATCAGGGAATGGAACTAGTGGAACATCAGGTAGTTCTGGTAGAGATGGAAATGGAACTGGTGGAACAAGTGGTAGTTCTGGAATAGATGGTGGTTTTGGTGCTGCAACTAGAATGTGGACTTTTTCAACAAATACAATACCAAATGCAGGATTATTTTATGGGTATGGTCATTTTTATAGTAGTTATGATTTATCTGTATTGGATGATATTATTATAAATCAAAGAGATTCTTATAATATAGATTTACCAAAATGGCTACAAACATGGACAAATGGTATTTTAAAAATAGAAGAATGGGATAATCAAGGAAATTTTGGTATTTATTTTATACAATCAGGAACTACATTTTTAAATAAGATAGGATTAGATAAATATCAATTTACTGGATTTACTGTTTATAATGCAAATGGTGTTTTAACTCTTGGTAAAAATTATTTAATTTCTTTTATACAAAGTGGAAATGGAACAGCAGAAACATCTGGTTTTGGAAGTTCTGGAACTAGTGGTGTTGGTCAATCAGGTACATCTGGAACTAGTGGAAAAACTGGATCTTCTGGATCTAGTGGAAAAGATGGTAATTTTATAGGATCCAGTGGTACAAGTGGTGAAAGTGGAACGTCAGGAAGTGATGGAACTAGTGGAGAATCCGGAACCAGTGGAAGTAGTGGGGAGTCAGGAACTAGTGGAAGTTCAGGAACCAGTGCTGAAGGAAGTTCTGGAACAAGTGGTAGTTCAGGTAAAGATGGAACTTTTTTCGGATCTAGTGGAACAAGTGGTTTAGGAAGTTCAGGAACGAGTGGTTTGGGGAGTTCAGGAACATCAGGATTAGGTAGTTCAGGAACCTCAGGATTAGGTAGCTCAGGAACCAGTGGTGGAATAGGTGTTTCTGGCAGTTCTGGAACAGCTGGTAGTTCAGGACAAGATGGTTCTTTAGGAATAAATGATATTCGTTTTGAATATAGAGATATTGATTATTTAGGTTATTTTCCACAACAATATATTTTGGATTTATATGCATATTATCCATATACAGTAACAGGAATATCATATCAATGTGATACAGGAAACGTTTTCTTCGATACAAATATTAATTCCATAGGTGTGATTGGAATGGTTGATTTAACAGGAACAACAATAATTCAACATTCATATTCAACATCAAACAATACTCTTGTTTATGGTGATAAATTAACATTAGATATACAAAGTGTATCTGGTACACCAAAAATCATTAGAGGAAAAATAATGATTAATAGAACAGGATAAAATTTAATATATAATAAATGTTTTTATATAGTCCACCAAGTCCTTATATTATTATATCACCGGACAATTATCAAATTTGTTCTGGGGAAACTATAAATTTTGTTGCTGCTACATATAATACAAATTATGTTTATTATCAATGGTATGTAAATCATATTCCAATTGTTCATGAAAATCATTTTCAATTTTCATCAAATTCTTTTTCTAATTTAGATTATGTTTATTGTGTAATTACTGGTTCAACTAGTAGTGCAAAAATATCAAATATAATTAAACTTACTGTTTTTAATAAAAATACACCAACTATAACAATAAGTTATACAAAAGCAGGATCTGTTGAACAAGCAAAACCAATTCTTTGTGATGGCGATACTGCAATATTTTCAAGTATGATTACATATGGTGGTTATCATCCAAAATTTCAATGGTATCATAATATAGGTTTTGGATGGGTTACTTTAGCTGGACAAACAAATCAAACTATGTCTTATGTTCCATCAAATGAAGAAGAAATTTCTTGTTATATGGATTCTAATGCAGATTGTGTTTATCCAACTGGTGTAACAAGTAATATACTTATTATGAAAGTTACAGCCAATTCACCTGTGAGTGTTTTAATATCTGCTAGTCCATCTGGAACTGTTTGTCCGAGTACTTTTGTAACTTATACAGCAACAGGTGTAAACAAAGGATTAACACCACATTATCAATGGTATGTTAATGGAACAAAAGTTGGAACTAATTATTATCAATATACTTATACACCATCTGACGGAGATATAATTTCAGTAATAATGACCAGTAGTATGATTTGTACTACTGGAAATCCAGCAACAGATACAACAACAACTACGGTATTAACTAATACTCCAGTTTCAATTGATCTTTTTAGTATTCCGGCATATGAATTTGAAGATCCGGGTCCACCTGTTTTATATTTTGCTTATGTTGCAAGTGGTAATACTGTATTTTTTTATACATCGGTTGTTGGTGATTGTGGTTCTCCTACTTATCAATGGTATAGAGTAAGGGGTGGTATTACAACGTCTGTTGGTACTAATTCATCCACTTATGGTTATACTCCTGCTTCTGGTGATAAAATTTATTGTACATTTACAAGTGATTGTCAATGCACAACAGGAAATCCAGCAACTACTGTTGCAGTTACAATAAGTCTTTATCCAGTAATAGATCATCACATATATATTTCAGCAGATAAAGTTAATATTTGTAGTGGAGATACAATAACATTTTCAGCTCTTCAAAATGGTTATACTAATCCACAATATCAATGGAAAGCTAATTCGGTAAATGTTGGTACAAATAGTTCAACATGGGTCACATCATCCTTAAAAAATGGTGATGTTGTATCTTGTGTTTGTACTGAATTTGGTGGAGGTACACCAATAACAAGTAATTTAATAACTATTACTGTTACAACAAAAGTGACACCAAGCGTTAATATAGCAAAAACCCCAGCTGGAACTACTTGTTCTGGTACAAATCTTAATTTTTATGTTTCAACATCACAATATCTTGGAACAAATCCATTTTATACATGGCAAAAAAATACAGGTTCTGGATATGTAACTGTTAGTTCTGGATATGGAAATAATTATAGTTATTATCAAACAACAACTTTAACAAATGGTGATAAAATAAGATTAATAGTAGTTGGTAATTATTCTTGTGTTACTACAAATACATCTGTTTCTAATGAAATTACTTGTTCTATTACTGGTTTAGTAACACCATCTGTATCCATATCATCTGATCCAACTTGTATTAAATTATCACTTCCTATTATTTTTACAGCTACTCCGACTTATGGTGGAACAAGTCCAACTTATAATTGGTATTATACTGATTTATCTGGTAATTGGCAATTAGGTTATACTAGTTCTGTTAGTAATACTTGGACATCTTGGATTTTTACTGGTTATACTAATACTATGGTATCTTGTAGTATGACATCGAATGAAACATGTCCATCTCCACAAATAGTAAATTCTAATTATCTTAATTTATATCCTTGTCCATGTGGTCAAAGTTTAAATAAAGTTATAAATGGTGGAGGAGATGATACAACAGATTGGGTTAGTAGTGGTGGTTTAATAGGCGATAATTGGGGAATGAATGTAGAATCTACACAATCTGGTGGAGGTTATGCAACATATATTAATGAAATTGGAAATAATACAGATGGGTTTACTGGTAATTTTCAAAGAGTTAAAACTCATGTTTTACAATATACTTTGTGTAATTTGTTAACTACTGGATATAATTTTTCTGTTAATCTTGGTAATCAAAAATATTTAATTAGATTTAAATATAGATGTGGTGAAACAATTAATACTTTAGAAGATCCTAATAATTGGAATTATAAACCGGGTCAAAATACTGGAAGTACAACAGGACATTTAGGAATTTGGGCTTATTATACTGATGGAACTCATGCGTGTGTTGTTGATGTAGGTCCTAATATTGGAAATGCTATACAAGCAGATAAAAATTTTATTCATCTAAACACAACTAGTTCAAAATTAAGAGGATTTTCTTTTGGTCATAGTCAAACTGTTGGAAGTATTTATTATAAATGGGAAATTGATGAAGTTAATTTATGGGAATGTCCTAATTCATAATTTCATTTTTCCTCTTTCCTTTTTTAATATATAAAAGAAAACTCTTTAATCCTAAATGTCTTTTAGAAAAATCCAGAGAATAGATCCTCGTACAATATCTGCTCCTGATGCCGGTAATGTTTATCTTGGTCAAGATAATGTTGGTCTTTGGGAGATGGATGAAACCGGTAAATGGTGGTATATTGGTTTTGGTACTGGAACTACAATCATTAATAATTATTATTATAATAGTGGAGTTACAGCAGGAACAGCTGGGACTAGTGGAACAAGTGGAATAAATGGAACTAATGGTACTTCTGGTAAAGGTGGATCCAGTGGAACTTCAGGGGTTGGATCGGCTGGTACATCTGGAATTAGTGGAACTTCTGGAATTACAGGAACTAGCGGAAGTAGTGGATTTACAGGAACATCTGGATCTAGTGGATCTTCTGCTTCTAGTGGAACTAGTGGAAGTAGCGGAACAAACGGAACCAGTGGAAGTTCTGGAGTTGATGGTACTTTTTATGGGTCTAGTGGAACTAGTGGTTTTAGTGGTTATGGTGCCGCTACAAGAGTGTGGATTTTTACAGGAAGTACAACTTTATCTTCTGGTTATTTTTATGGAACAGGATTGGGTGGTTTTGATTTAGGATTATTAACAGAAATATGGATAAATAAAAATGATATAAATGGTATAAATTTAATAAACTGGCTTGTAACTTGGCAATCAGGAGTAATAAAAATTGAAAATTTAGATAATTTATCTAATTCTGCTGTTTTTCATATAGATGGTGTAATACCTCAAATAGTAGGAAACACAGTTATTATTTCTGGATTGACAGCTTATAGTTCAGATGGTGTTTTAATAAATAATCAAAGATATTTTATATCTTTTATAGCATCTGGTAAAGATGGTATTGTTGGAACTGAAGGAACTAGTGGAACTAGCGGTAATGATGGAACATCTGGTTTGTCAGGATCCAGTGGAACATCTGGTGTTAGTGGAAATAGTGGAACTAGTTCTACATCAGGAAAATCAGGAACATCTGGAACATCAGGAAAATCAGGAAGTTCAGCAACTAGTGGAACTAGTGGAATCTCTGCAACATCAGGAACGAGTGGAACAAGTGGTGTCAGTGGAACTTCTTCAACGTCAGGAACGAGTGGAAACTCTGCAACATCAGGAACGAGTGGAACCTCTGCAACAAGTGGAAGTTCAGGAACCTCATCAACATCAGGAACAAGTGGTGTTAGTGGAACTTCGGCAACGTCAGGAACAAGCGGTGTCAGTGGAACCAGTGGAACTTCATCAACTTCTGGAACCAGTGGAACGTCAGCAACTTCCGGAACAAGTGGTGTTAGTGGAACCAGTGGAAGTTCAGGAACCTCTGCAACGTCAGGAACAAGTGGGACTTCATCAACGTCAGGAACCAGTGGAAGTTCAGGAACTTCTTCAACGTCAGGAACAAGTGGAACCTCTGCAACGTCAGGAACCTCTGCAACGTCAGGAACAAGTGGAACCTCTGCAACGTCAGGAACGAGTGGAACATCTGCAACGTCAGGAACAAATGGAAGTTCAGGAACCTCAGCAACATCAGGAACAAGTGGTGTTAGTGGAACTTCGGCGACGTCAGGAACAAGTGGTGTCAGTGGAACATCATCAACGTCAGGAACGAGCGGAACCTCTGCAACGTCAGGAACAAGTGGTGTCAGTGGAACTTCAGGAACGAGTGGAACCTCTGCAACATCAGGAACAAGTGGAAGTTCAGCAACCTCGGGAACGAATGGGACTACTGGAAATGCTGGTCAGTCAGCAACGTCAGGAACTAGTGGAAGTTCAGGAACGGCTGGAACCAGTGGAACAGATGGGAAGAGTGGTTCATCATTCACATCAGGAACGAGTGGAACATCAGGAACCAATGGAAATGCAGGTGCTTCGGCAACATCAGGAACCAGTGGAACGTCAGGAAACGCAGGTCAGTCAGCAACCTCGGGAACGAATGGGACTACGGGAAATGCTGGTCAGTCAGCAACGTCAGGAACTAGTGGAAGTTCAGGAACGGCTGGAACCAGTGGAACAGATGGGAAGAGTGGTTCATCATTCACATCAGGAACGAGTGGAACATCAGGAACCAATGGAAATGCAGGTGCTTCGGCAACATCAGGAACCAGTGGAACGTCAGGAAACGCAGGTCAGTCAGCAACCTCGGGAACGAATGGGACTACGGGAAATGCTGGTCAGTCAGCAACGTCAGGAACTAGTGGAAGTTCAGGAACGGCTGGAACCAGTGGAACAGATGGGAAGAGTGGTTCATCATTCACATCAGGAACGAGTGGAACAAATGGAAATGCAGGGGCTTCAGCAACTTCTGGAACGAATGGAACTACTGGAAATGCTGGTCAGTCAGCAACGTCAGGAACCAGTGGAACGTCAGGAACTAATGGAAATGCAGGTATTTCAGCAACGGCAGGAACTAGTGGAACGTCAGGAAAAGCAGGTGCTTCAGCAACTTCAGGAACGAATGGAACCACAGGTGTTGGTGGTGGTTCTGGTGTTTCAGGAACAAGTGGAACATCTGGAACCTCAGGAACTAATGGAAATGCAGGTGCTTCAGCAACTTCAGGAACGAATGGAACTACGGGAGTTGGTGGTGGATCTGGTGTTTCAGGAACCAGTGGAACATCTGGAACCTCAGGAACTAATGGAAATGCAGGTGCTTCAGCAACTTCAGGAACGAATGGAACTACGGGAGTTGGTGGTGGATCTGGTGTTTCAGGAACCAGTGGGACATCTGGAACGTCAGGAAACAACGGAAACGCAGGTCAATCTGCAACATCAGGAACCAATGGAACAACTGGTGTTGGGGGAGGATCTGGTGTTTCAGGAACCAGTGGGACATCTGGAACGTCAGGAACCAATGGAAATACTGGTGTTTCACGAACATCAGGAACTTCTGGAACATCGGGAACTGCTGGTGGAACTGTTGGATCAAATACATCTGGAACATCCGGAACAGCTGGAACTTCAGGTGGTGCAGGAACTAGTGGATTGACAGTAAATGGAACAAGTGGAACTAGTGGAAATGATGGAAATGATGGATCAGCTGAAAGAACATTTACGTGGGTTATTATTAATCCAGCAGCGGGGGTTATACTCGGACCAAGGCTTTCAACAAATTCAACAGCATTACAATGCGACTCGTATGTCCAAGCAGCAACAAACGCAGTTTTTAATATATATGTCGGTGGTCCAACCTCAACAACAAATCTTTTAACATCTAATATGACAAGCACCTCAGGAGGAGGAACATCAACAACAGATTTTGAAAATGCTGGTTATATTGGTGGTGGTGATTGGTTACAATTACATATAGTAAGTATATCTGGAACACCAACCGAACTAACCGTTACTTTATTGGTTGGAGACTATACACCAGTATAAAAATAAAATAGAATATGACTTTTGACAACACTTGGATTATTCCCGGAACATACTATCACACATTACCGTCGACTACTGTAACAAATTTATATATTTATTGTTATGGTGGTGGTGGTTGTGGTGGTTTTACAACTTCAAAATCAGGTGGTGGCGGTGGAGGAGGTTGTTCTGTTTATTTTAATACTTCATATATTCCCGGAGAAACTTTAACTATAACGGTTGGAGCAGGTGGTATAAGTAATATAGCATACTTTACTGATGGAGAATTGAGTAGTGTTGTAGATGAAGATATGGGTGGTTCTACATTATGTTTAGCTAATGGTGGAAAATCAGTAGATAGAAGTGAAACAGGAGGGGCAGGAGCAACAACCGTTGGAGCTGTTGGAAACGCCGCAACATATAGTGGAGGAGGAGGTGGATCTGCTGGATCATCGCCACCTTGGTCTGGTGGTGGAGGTGGTGGAGGTGGTTCAACTGAAAATGGAGAAGGAGCAGCCCTTAGCGAAGGAGGAGCGGGTGGTTCAGTTGGTGGTGGTGCTGGAGGTGATGGTATATACAACAGTACGGGACAAGGCCAAAACGGTAGTTTGTTTGGTGGTGGTGGTGGTGGTTCAATTGATGTTCAACCAACAACAGATGGAACACCCGGTGGATTTGGTGGCGGTGGAGGAGTAAGAATAGTATATTATTCAAATACAATATATAATAGATTAGCCAATATAATAACATCTTTTAAACCAAATGGAATAGCCGAAACTCATTGTTTAGGAGATACTTATCAAGGTGGTTATGTATTTTATATAGATGGTGTTAATAGTTGTGGTCAGCACGGTTTAATAGTATGTCCTAATGATATTCCCGATCCAACAGTATTCCCTCCCGGATATACTTTTGCTTGGGGTTGTTATGGAACTTTAATTGGATTCACTTCAACTAGTATTGGTACTGGTTACGCTAATACATCAAGAATAATCGCAGGGTGTCATACAACAACAATTGCTGCTTATGTGGCCCGTTATTTCGCACCTGCTACTGGTTGGAATGGTTGGTACTTACCATCATTAAACGAACTGG
>Ga0209083_1002324_pt1 | contig 18349 bp, 24 predicted proteins | sample AM7aDNAmetaG_FD_184132 | JGI IMG/M metagenome (GOLD analysis project Ga0209083, IMG submission 184132) | Freshwater microbial communities from Finland to study Microbial Dark Matter (Phase II) - AM7a DNA metaG (SPAdes) (version 3) | ecosystem: Environmental > Aquatic > Freshwater > Lake ...
AAAGCTGCCGAATTTCCGGATTCGAGATTTTGAGTATCAGAAGTGTCTAATTGCGGTTTGAAGTTTTCCATACAACAATATTACTATAAAATAATAAATATACAAAATCTAAAAATCCCCAATGTATGTTTATAATGTTCACAAGATCACAGTAAATTTGATATAATACAACTATGATTAAAGTTACAATAGACCCAAGTTTGCAGTCACTTTTACCAAAATTAAATCTCGGTATAGTTTTTGCTAAGGTACAAGTAAGCAAACACAACGATGATTTATGGAAAGAAATAGACCACTGTGTTAGTCTCATTTACAAATACGACATGGAATCTTTGTATCATATTGAAGGAATTGAAGCACTGAGAGAAGGTTACAAAACAATTGGAAAAGACCCTTCAAGATATCGTGGGTCTGCCGAAGCATTAGCGCGCAGGATTATTTTGGGTAAGGGTTTGTATAAAGTTAATACGATTGTTGACATAAATAATCTTGTATCTTTGGAAAGTATGAATTCTGTCGGGTCATATGATTTAAGTAACATAGGCCAAAGCGTATTGTTTCGAATTGGTAAAAATGGAGAGTCATACAAAGGTATTGGAAAAGAGATGATTAATATTGCTGAGTTGCCAGTTTTTGCTGACGAAAATGGTCCTTTTGGCAGCCCAACAAGTGATTCAGAGCGAGCGATGATCCTTGAAAGTACTAAGAATTTAATGATGATAGTCATTTCTTTTACAGGAAAAGAGTCACTAAATAAATATCTTGAAAGGATTTCTAGTTTACTTGTTCGTTATGCCAATGCAGATATAAAACAAGTTGAAACAGTTATTGTCTAGTTTTATTTCTAATAATTTACAACAGTTTATTTAAATTGATGAAAGAAGTTATAAAATACTTTATGCTATAATTTACTTATGAATATTGAGAGAAAACAGCTTTTTAGAAAAGGTGTCTCGGCTTTAATAATAAATGGTAAAAATGAATTTTTGATCGTCAATCTAGAATCTTTTAAAACACATTTTTTTGCAATACCCGGTGGAGGACTAGAAGAGAAAGAAACTTTAGAAGAGGCTGCATATAGAGAGGTTAAAGAAGAACTTGGAATAGGGAAACAATCTCTTGAGCTTATTGGTTTCTGTAATGAACCGATTCAATTTAGGTTTAAGACCAAAAAATTGAATCGCAACGATATTAAATATGATGGGTCAGAGCGATATTTTTTTGGATTTAAATTTACAGGTGGAGAAAGTGAGATTAAATTACAGGAAGGCGAAGTTAGATTTTACAAATGGGTTTCTTATAATAACTTAAAAGATTATCTCTTGTTTGATAATCAATTAGCTGAAACAAAAGAAAAAATACTAGAGCTATTTCCTTTTGTCATATAAAACCTTTGTTTCAAACCAGAGAATATTATATATTTAATTTATGTTGTAATAGTATATTTATTTTTTTGAAAAACTATCTCCAATTTCTGAAAAGATAAAACTCCATTCATCAATAGCTTTGTCAATGTATCTTGAAAGATCAATTGCACCGTTATGACCTGCCTGTCTCTCAACTCTAATTATTATTGGGTTATCTGATGTGTTTGCTTCTTGTAACCGAGCTGTCATTTTAAAAGCTTGCCCGGGGTGTACTCGGTCGTCTTGATCAGCAGTAACTATCATAGTTGCAGGATATTTCACACCGTTTTTTATATTCTGATATGGACTATAGCCTAAGAGATATTGAAACATTTCTGGGTCTTCAGCGCTACCATATTCGGAAATCCAATGTCGTCCGCCATGGAAAAGATGGTATCGGAGCATATCAGCAACGGGTGCAGACATGATTACTGCTTTAAAAAGTTCTGGTCGTTGAGTCATGACTGCACCAACAAGTAGTCCGCCGTTACTTTCTCCTGATATAGCAAGATGTTCTGAATTTGTATATTTGTTTTGTATTAACCATTCTCCCGCGGAAATAAAATCATCAAATCCGTTTTGTTTTTTATTTTTTGTGCTAGCTTCGTGCCATTTTTCACCGAATTCTCCGCCACCACGGATATTCGCAATTGCAAACATTCCACCTCTTGTTACAAGTGGAATAATTTTTTTCATATAACATGGTGTCTGACTAATACCAAATCCACCATATCCATAAAGAACCGTTGGAATTACTCCAGTTTTTTCTAAGCTTTTTTTATGTATCAAAAATATAGGTATTCGAGTACCATCTTTAGAAATAAACCACTTTTGTTCAGACACAATATCAGAAGTATCGATAGAAACTTTTTGTTTATCGTATATTGATATCTCATCAGTCAAAAAATCAATTCGAAAAATAGTTTGTGGATAGATGAAAGAACTAAAACTAAAAAAACCTTCTTTTCCTTCTGGTTCTGCAATGACACGATTTGAAGATCCGATTGTTGGAAAGGGAATCTCCCTTTTTAATTCTCCAATAAGGGAATATTCACGAAGAACTGAGTGAACATTTTCAAGTGTCAGCACAAACAATTTATCACTTGAAACACTAAAATTTTTTATTACACCGTTTTTATTTTCTGGAACAACTGTTTCCCATGCACTCATTCCTTTTGAAATATTAGGGATTGCAACACGGTCAATTTTCCCGTTTGGAGCTTTATAATCATGGGCTATATACACAAATCCTCTATGAATTCTTGAACTAAATGAAAGATCTTCATTTGCTTTAACATCTTTTACAATTGGAATAAATCCAGCTTGTTGATTGTGAAGATCTAGTAGGTAAATATCTGATCGTCTATATTTTTCAGATAATATATACATAGTAATCATAAGATAATTACCATCAAATGTTGAACCAGCAGATGGAACATTTTCTTTTGCATATTCATCACCGAATATCAGCTTGTCTTCGGAAAATTTTTTACCAAGTTTATGATAGTAAATTTTTTTGTGAAATTTTTCTTCTCCTTTTGGCACCTCTTCCTTTCGTCTTGTATACCAAAAACCAGTATTATCAATATTCCATGAACTGTCCTCTGGATAAAATTTTCCAGGAATAATATCTAACAAATTTTTTCCTGTTGCTACATCCATCACATACATACTTGCCGCGTCATTTGCAGCTTCTGACAAACCATAGCTAATTAGACTGGCATCTTTTGACACACTATATCCATACAGGTTAACTGCAAAACCTTTCTCTTTTGAAATCTGATTTGGATTCACGAGTACTCGCGGTTCCCCAGTAAGTCCTTTTTTTACATATAAAACACCGAGATCTTCATCTGCATTTCTTTTGACAAAAAAATAGTGAACATTTTTTGGTTTGGGGAATCCTATTGTTTCTTCTCGAAATAGTTTTTCAAATTCATTTTTCAATTCTTCACGTTTAGGTAATGGATCGAGGATTGATCGAGTATATATATTTTCTTTATCGAGCCATGCTTGTACTGATTTACTTGGTACATCTTCAAGCCAACGATATGAATCAATTATTTCTACTCCATGCAGAATATCTTTAACGTTCTTTTTCTCTGTCGTTGGCTGTTGTATTATTTTCATAATTTAGTGCTTTTACTTAAATAAGTTCAATACATGTTTTCCCAAAGTTGTGGAGTGGACATTTTGGTCACTTCATTTTATCAAAAAAATATCTTTTGGCTAGTTCTATTTACACAAAACATGTTGGTTGCACCAAATCTAACTGCTCCGTTTGATAAAAGAAGTTAAAACTTGTTTTTCTTAATAAATTATAACAAAAATTGTTTTTATATGAAATACCAAAAAATATAAAGTCAAATGTTATTTATATTCTATCAAGAATAAAATTTACTCTTTCTTTTGGGGGAAGTGTAGGTACATCAATAACTTTATAACCAAATTTTATATAGGCATCTTTAATCATTTTATGAATTAAATCTGCAGATTCCTTGTCTTCTTTTCTGTTAAAATCATTTTTGTATGATGGTAACTGCTCAAACAGAAAAACCTTATCATATCTATTTTGCCCTTTATCTATAATAATTTTCGGAACGGGCACATTATAATATATACAATATGCATACCCATCAATTAGACTTCTATCTAAAAAATTTTCAGCACTCTTTGAAGATGTTTCTGCTTCAAATTGTTTCTCTGCAACAACAATCTGAAATTTAGTGCAATCTTTCCAAGGTAATATATCACTATCCTTTTTTTGCTCATCATCTAGAATTTTACGTGCGGTTTCAGGAATGATATTGTAACCAAGTGATGCAAGAATTTCTAACGCTGTAGTTTTGCCAGTTCCCGGGCCACCCGTCAGAACATACTTTTTTTGATTAAAATTATTTGACTTAATTTTACTTTTCATAATTATTTTAAATACTACCAACTCTTAAACAATACTAACAAAAGTATAACAAACTATGGTAAAAAAATCTGCACCAATTGATAATAGATGTTAAAACACAACTTTGTGGTATAATATATAAAATAAAAATGTCAAAACATACTAAAATATTAAACGCAATAGTAATACTTTTTTTAGTTGCAATTATACTTTTTACTGGTTCATTTATTTTTCGAAGATTCTATTTTATTAACAGATCAAAGACGATTATTTCTTATAAAAATAAAATTCAAACCATTATAAATCAAAATCACGCGTCGCTGACGTCTGCTAATATTAATCTTATTGATACATGGATGACTTTTAGGTATATAAATTTGATATTTAAATTGCCGCCAAATTATCTAAAAGATAATTTGAATATTTCAGATAAACATTTTCCCAATATCTCATTACGAGGATATATAAAAAACAATAAATTAGATGCGACTACTTTTTTGGACAATGTAAAAAACACTGTTGAAAAATATTTTGCAAATAAATAGAAATGTCATCAGTATTAACGATAATCCTTTCATACATTCTTCTTTACAGATATGTAACCATAATCTTCATTGTGTTTATTGGAAATTTTCTTATTCCGCTCCCAATAAACATTATTGTATTCACAACAAGTGCGTTTGCTAGTCAGGGATATTTTAATATTTTTATTATTTTTTTAGTTGTCTTAGTGACTAATATTTTAGCTGACGTTTGTGGATATTTTATCACTCATAAATATGGTGACAAACTCCTAAAGGCTTTGCATGTAAATGTAAAAAATGACAATTATATTAAAATTGAAAAATTACTAAGAAAATATGCTGGCGAAACAATTTTTATTACTAGAATTACTGGACCATTTCCACAAATTGTAAATTTTTTATCCGGACTTATAGGCGTTCCTTTTAAGAAATTTATTTTCTGGGATGTTATTGGAAATTTTATTGATGTTTCTTTTTTCGTGTTCGCTGGCTATATTGTTGGAAATTATTGGCAAGTTTATTTGGATAAAATTGAGGATTTTGGTCTTATAGCTTTTATTGCAATTGTGATTATGTGTATATTATTTAGAATTATTTGGAAAAGATTTGAAAATAAAATTTAGCAAATATTTTTTTAATTTTTGCAATATATAGGTAGAGTGGAAAAGTTAAGTTCCATTTAATAATTCTAAAGAGCGCAATACCACTTGGTAGTGCGCTCTTTTCTCTTTATCCGGCGTCATAATGTCTTATGAACTCGCCGCATACTTTGCAATGTACGTCTCCGTCGTGCATTACCGGATCATATTTGCGGACTACTTGCTTTTCTGGTCCAGCATTACACCTTGGGCACCTCGGAGAATTTTTGCGAAAACTGTGTCCAATGACGTTTACAACTTTCGTCGCTGTTTTTGCCATACGGTTAACCTCCTTTTATAAAATCAGTTATATTTTCTGGATTCCGCCAGAAATCAGCAGCAGAAAAATTCTGCATGTCTAAATCCATAATAGAATTTATAATAAATAAGTCAAGTTAAAATAGGGAAGTTTAGTCTTTCTTAAATTCTTCCCTAACTTCCATCCAAAGTTTGCCAAGATGATTTTCTCCGTCTTTATTTGGCCCCCAACCCCAGAACGAATCACGCCAAGAATCCTCGACAAGCTCCTTTTCGCCAGATTCTAAAAGTTTCTTTTTTACATAAGAATGTTGTTTAACTTTAGCCCTAAGAATATCTTTCATTATTTCCAATCTAACTTCACTCCAATCTTTTCTGTATTTATCTCTATTTGCTTCAGCAAGTTTTTGGGAATCGTGAGCTGAACGGGTATTTCTTATTTGCTCTTTTATATTTTCATCTACAAATTTTTCAGAATGATATGTGTGTTCTGATGTTGGATATATTTTACCTTTCCATTCTATTGCGAAAGAAGAATAATTTGAAAAAACATAAAATTCATTTTCATAAAATAATATTTGTTTTTCGGTATCAAGTCTGTGCATACAAAAAGTATATCAAATTTTAAAAACTTTTGCTTCAATTTAAAAAAATGTAAAATTTGTTTAATATAAAAAAGCCCCGCTACTTTTTACGAGTAACGGGGATGTGTCTTATCTAAATGGGTCTATTCTTTCAAACTCAACTTTTAAACCAAGCCTTGTGTTAATTATTTTGGCAATTTTTTTTGCCTCACCAATATTGTTGTTTCTCACAACTATATGTGGTGCTTTTTCTGGTACCAAACTAAATTTCTCTTTTGCAAAAATAGTAGTAATGATACTATCTTTGCAACATTCATTTTCATCCAGTATTTTTTTAATACTGTCGTTAATGTTAATGTCTTGTCCTTTTCTAAAACCCAAGATAAGAACGTTCATCATATTTTTGTCCTCCAATTTAAAAGTACATTTTTCTAGATTCTACTAAAAATTAGTTGCAAGAAAATCTTGCATGTCTTATTTAATAGCCGTAATTTTGATGTTATTATTACATTTGAATTAAAAGAAACATGGTTGAATTTTAGGTAAAAGAAAACCTGCCCTCCTTATAGGTGTGAGCAGGTCTTATTTTTTTCCCTATTTACGGGATTAAATGATAAATATTTCCCGTTGGTGAAGGCGCCCTTTTCTTGCTTTTAGCAAGTTTGGGCTTGGAAAGCTCCACGATTTTCTTGCCGGTGCAAGACCTTAAATCGAAGTCTCGCTTCTGAATTGGGATTTTTGTTTCTGAGTTTATACCCTTCGGCTGAATTGACACATGAAAACAGCCGTTTATATAGCGTACGAACTCAACCGCCATCCCTGTAAACCCGCTGGCTTTATCAGTTACCTTAGTCCCGATGATTTCAAACGGTACCTCAACCGTCTCAAAATCATCTTCTCTGACCTCGTCCAACCGCTTTACACTGAGATAAATTGGATCCATGGGCTGACCCTCTTCGTTAAGTCCTCTGGGTTGGAAGAGATAATTAACAAACCCCTCCATGTTAATCACCCAGTGAGTCAGTGTTCCTTTCAGTTCTGTCGCCTTATCTGTGCAGGCGATTCCCAACTTCAATACTCTTATTTTCATTTTTTTCCCTCCTCAGGGCATATTTGTACAATTTTCCACAGTCTACATTGAGTTATGGTATTTGTCAAGTTATTTTCGTAAATTAAAATATTCCAAATTACAAAATATTTTAATATTTTCTTTAATTAAACTATGAACTAGTGGATATATTAGAAAAACTAATTATCTGACAGTTTTGACTTAAGTTCTTCTAATTGATCTTTAATTTTTGAAATAATTACATCAGCATACTTTCTTCTTTTTCCTTTTACGGAATCAAAGATAGGGAGAAGTTTTGATTCAGTTTCGTCTATTTGCCTTTTAATTTTTTCTAATTTACCACCTGATAAACTTCTAAGATTATGCAAGCGGTCAATCATTTTGAGTAATGTGGCATCTTCGCTCTTTTTCAATTCATCAAGATAAAAATTGTATACTTCATCGTAAGAATGAAATCTAATATTATCAACTGAAGGTTTGGTTAATCTGATAACGGTGTCAGCTACTTTTTTACCAAATAATTTTGATATTCTTAATTCAGCTTTTTCTCTAAATTTATCGTATGATTCTGTAATATTGCCGAACATGGGAGTATCTTCGCCAACATCGTGAAGAAGAAAACTAATTATTAAATCTTTGTCACATAGTTTCAATTCATCAGTCATAATCAAGCATCCATTACGCGGATGTTCAAAATAACGCATTCCTTCATCACGTCTTGCTGTACGATGCGCTTCTTTTGCAAGGTCATACGCAAAATCAACGTCCTCAATTTCATCTTTTGAAAATTTCCCCTCAAAACGTTTTAAAAAAGTTGCGCGGTTTTCTAATGATTTTTCGTTCTTATTTACATTTATTTTTTCCATATTTTTATTATAGCATATTTGTTTTATTTGATAATGAAAGTTAGAATTTGTTTTGTGTAATCGAATAGTTGTGCTAGCATTTATTTTGGAAGCAAAGTACAAAATAAAAATAGGGGGTCAAAATGACCAAGCTATTGGAAATCACAAAAAAACCCAACGGTGAAGAGCCAAATTGGGTGCGTAAAGCTTGGACTGGACTAGTATTGCCATATAAAGACTTTGGCTTTACTGTTGTTAGTCTAAGTGTCTTAGGACACAATTTTTCAACGAAATACTTTGGAGTATTTGTATCAAGAAGGGAAGCGATGATTATTTTGAAACATCATTCCCCGAAGGCTGCAATCTGGTGGGAAGAACACTATGTTGCAGGAGACTGCGCTGATTTGGTTTTTTCCACAGAAGAAATAAAGATTATTAGCCACCAATAGACTAGGAATATTTTATATTCTTAAAAAATCACTTTCAATATGAGAGTGATTTTTTATTTGTAAAAAAATTTTACTCTAATTATTAATGGAAGTTAGAAACTGTTTAGTGGGGAATTAGGCTAGAAATTATTGTTTATATCTACGTTTTGAGTATGCTCCGTGAATAAGTCTAAAGGCCAATCTTCCTTCCCAGTGGTCCATTGGAACACCAATCATTTTTCCACATTTGCATAAAAGAGGAGACATTTGTTTAACTGATACAATTTTGTCTTGTAGAGAGGCAACTGATTCTGGAGCTACAATTCTATTGAGGTATGCTCGATAAAGATTACCCCGTCCATCTTTTTGATAGAGAAAAACTGAGTTATTGCAGTTTGTGCAAATAATATTAAGTATTATATTTGTACTATCACGGTCTTATTTTACAGATTAAAACTGCTAAACTTAAAGAAAGAAAATGGACAAAGGTTGGTTTCTATGTATATTTAGAAATTCCTGAAAATCTTCAGCCGATTAACTGGTCTAATTTTAAAGTAGAAGGGTTTCCTATTAGGGGCCCAAAGATAGAATCAGACGATATAGAATTTGGTGGTGACGTATTACTCTGGGGTAAAAATGGACATATTGATCATCTTGAATTAGTTTCATTTGGAAGTTTCTTTAAAGAACATATTGAGAACTATAAATTGATTAGTCAAAGAAAATAAAATAATTTATTTGGCATTCAAGTCGAGGATATAAATTCAAATATCCAAAACTAGTAAGAACAGTTTTTTGCAAGTAAGGTTCTAACCCTATTTACAGTACAAAAAATAACCCAATGATTAATGATTATTTTGTCGGCACCAATTGGTAATAGAAGTTAGAACTTGTTTGGGGTAATAAAATTTAATTTATATAATTTTAAGTGAGTTTAAGACTGTTTTTAAATCACCTTCATGCTTATTTACTTCTATAATAGGATAACCAAATTTTTTAGCTTCTACTATAATTTTTTTATTAAACAATAGTACCCAATCAACTTCCTTTTCTTTTACATAATCAGGGTATTTATGTGCCTCATCCCATAGTCCACGAGTAAATATAACCTTTCTTATTTTTTCGGGATTTTCATCAACAAGGAAAATTGATTTAATATTCATATTATTCTTAAAATCTTTTTCTATTAGGTTAGGCAATATCCCAATTCCTTCAAGAATAAATCCATCTATCCAAGGATAATGACCATCTTTAATAAAATCTTTTACCCCATTCCATGTTATCTCCCCCTGAGCTATTTCCATTTTAACTATTTCCTCTGCAGAAAATTTATTAAGAAAACCTTCTCCATCATAACCATCTGGTTCAAATAAATTCGGCAAATCTTTGATATTTGTGGCTGTGCGCATAATATTGCGTATTTGGTCAGTAGAGAACCACGGTAAATTAAGATGTTTAGACAATAATTTTGCAATTGTAGATTTGCCGGTTGTTGGAGCACCCCCAATTAATATTATTTGCATTTTATTTGACATAATAAAAGTATAACAAACTATGGTTAAAAAATCTGCTCCAATTGATAATGGATGTTAGAACTTGTTTAACCTATAGTTTGATATAATTGTATTGTGATTATAAAGAAAGAAAAAACAATTTTACATATTGATGGAGATGCTTTTTTTGTAGGAGTTGAAATGGCAAAAAATCCAAAACTTAAAGGTAAACCTGTTGTTACCGGTGAAGAAAGAGGTATTGTCTCTGCACTTTCGTATGAAGCAAAAGCTATTGGTATAAAAAGAGGTATGCCAATATTTAGAGTAAAGCGCGACTTTCCCAAAGTTATTATTCTTCCTGGAGATTATAAAGCATATGTAAAATATTCAGGAAAAATGTTTGATATTGTTCGCAGATATACCGATGATGTTGAAGAGTACAGTATTGATGAATGTTTTGCTGACCTTACTGGAACTGAGCGTTTACTTAAAATGAATTACAAACAGATAGCTGAGAAAATTAAAAATGTAATCAATGATGAGTTAAATATTTCTGTTTCAGTTGGCATTGCTCCAACAAAAGTTTTAGCAAAAGTTGCTTCAAAATATGTAAAGCCGAATGGCCTTACAATAATTACTAAAGATTCTATTTTGGATTATCTTACAAAAACACCTATTGAAAAAATTTGGGGTATAGGTCCAAAAACTTCTGAATTTCTAAAGAAAAAGGGGATTATTACAGCAAAAGATTTTGTTACAAAGAAGATTGATTGGATTAAAGAGAACTTATCACAACCTTATGAAGTACTATGGAGTGAACTAAATGGAGAGTATTTGATGAAAATCGACCCAATTACAAAAACTGTTTATTCATCAATACAAAAAACTAGGTCATTTCATCCTAATACGAATGAGAAGATATTTTTATTATCTCAATTCTCAAAACATGTGGAAGAGGTTTGTGCTAAAGCAAGATATTATAAATTAGTTCCCAAAAAAGTATCATTCTTTCTTAAAACAAAAGATTTTGTATATCATAAACATCAAATATCGCTTACATCACCAACAAATGCAGCTGAAATTATACTTCCATTAATTGAGACTGATTTTAATAAAGTATATAAGAAAAATATTTTATATAGAACAGCGGGTGTGACATTAAATGAACTAGTATCTGATTCTGTTACACAAGGAGATTTATTCGGTAGCAATAATTTAGCAAAGAAGTTTGAAAGAATCCATGAGCAGATTGATTCACTAGAAAATAAATTTGGTAAACATATGGTATATCTTGCCTCTACGCATAAAGCGATAAAAAGAAAGGAAAAGGGAACTGATTCAGAAGAATTTGATAGAGATTTGCTATTTATTTAGTATTTTTCATCCTCAATTTTACAAGGGTAGAAATCCAACTGTGCTTTAGGAATATTTATTGATTTCCCATAATCTATAACTTCTTTCCAGGTAGATTTATTAGTTTTAACATTAAATACTTTATGTTTGAAGATGACAATAAGTTCATCGTCTTTATATAGATGAAAATAGAACCCGTCATTCATATTTTCTTGGAGCTCATTTATTTTCCGATTAATCTCTTTTGTATTAATTTCAATTTTGTATAAAATCCATCCCCAAGCTTTTTTCTGTCCGATGATTTTTATTTTATTGAATATAGAATTACCCTTCTGACTAACATTAACTAAAATACCGTGATAATTTTCCATATAAAAAGTATAACAAATTTCGAAAACTTTTGCTCCCGCAGTCGAGACTGAACCGTAGTCAGCTAAGCCCCACAAGGTTATTTCCTTGAATTTTGTTGTTTAAAAACGACGGCACCTGAGCTCTAAAGTTGGACAAACTTAGACACATAACGGTGTTTATAAGACGCTATGATACACTTCTAATTATGAAGAAGAAACCAATTTATCCGCTATATAAAATATACTCTAAAAATACTGGTAATAGATACATTTTAGAATTTCAGAAAATTGATAGGGTTCTGGAACCGCCGAAGCCAACTGATTATCATGAAAGTCTAATGAATAGGATGGCCATTTTAGAGCACAGTAATAAAGATTCTATTGAGTTTAATATTGTTACTCCGATTTTTGATATATCAAATGTAACCGATAAAGAAATACCCATTAGTATCAAGTTTCCAGGACCTATGGATTTGAATTTTAATTTTAGAGTAGATCCACAAACAAATAATATCAAAGCAAAAATGGGAATGAGAATTAAATGTGTTCTGAGAAAGGTAGAAAGTTATTCACAGTCGCTTTAAAAAGAGGTGGTTTTTAAATTTGACTTTTTTAAAAGAGAGAATATAATTCTATGTGACAATTAAATATCGACACTAACGGGTAAGTGCTCTAGTGAATGGGATAAGTCAAGCCAAAAAGCTTTTCGCCCTTCACCCCCAGATAAACTCCAAAAGTGAATAAATGACGTTTACGTCTTCATTCAACTTTTAGGAGCTTTTTTATTTATAAGCCCAATAAAGTAAACCGAGGACATATTTCGTCCTTGGTTTTTTTGTCATTTTATTAATTTTAATCCATAAAAAGATTATGAAAAAACAATCATTGTTTTGGAAGACAGAGAAAAGAAGAGTTCGGGATTTGATTCCTTATGAGAGGAATCCTCGTGTTATTAGCGATAAGCAAATGGAGGTGCTTAAAAAAAGTTTGACTAAATTTAATTTAGCCGAGACTCCTGCGATAAACAAAGATGGAAAAATTTGTGCTGGCCACCAAAGGGTTCGTGCGTTAATTTTACTTGGTCGTGGTGAAGAAGAAATAGATGTTCGCGTTCCATCAAGGCAGTTATCAGAGGCTGAGTTCAAAGAATATCTCCTTACAAGTAATCGCTCAGGAGGAGAATTTTCATGGGACATGCTCGCAGAAGATTTTAACATTGGTGAGTTAACTATGTCCGGTTTTGATGACGCGGATTTATCGCACATTTTTGATCAAAATCTTGAAATTGAAGATATAGACTGGGATGAAAAAGCGGAATTAAAAAAGGCGAAGAAGACTGACATAAAACTTGGTGACAAATTTTCTCTCGGTCGACACGTTTTGATTTGCGGGGATAGCACCGACTCATCAGTTGTAAAAAGACTTGTCGGGAGTGTAAAAATTGACCTCATAGAAAATGATTTACCATTCAATATCGGCCTCAGCTATAATTGTGGTGTTAGTAATAAGGCGGATCTGTACGGAGGAACATATGACGACAATAAGACGGATGAGGAATACGAAAAATTTGTCAGAGCGATAATGGAAAACGCACTATCTGTTGCAAAACCTGATTGTCATGTTGCATTCTGGTGCGATGAGAGATATGTCTGGCTCCTACAAACCCTATATAAAAAATTGGGAGTAAATTCAAAGAGACTGCTCATATGGATCAAGAACAATTTTTCCGCGACACCTACATGTGCGTGGAACAAGGCGACAGAATTCATTGCTTATGGCACGATTGGGAGTCCGTACTTATCAAAAGAATTTCTAAATTCCAATGAAATTCAAAATCCTGGAATGACAACCGGCAACAATCTACTAGATGAAATATCTGATCACATGAATTTACTTCTAGTAAAGAGATTACCATCAAATGAAATGAAACACCCTACAGAAAAGAGTCCAAAATTACATGAAAAAATTTTAAGGAGATGTACGAGACCTGGAGATACGGTTTTAGATTTGACTGCGGGTTCAGGCAGCCTTTTAATTGCGTGTCACCAATTAAAGAGAACATCCTACGTGTGCGAAAAAGACCCTATATTCTGTCAGTTAATTATTAACAAATTTAAGAAAATCTCAAATGACACAATCACAAAAATTAACTAAGAGTGCCAACCAGGCGCGTATCAAGAAAGAGAAGGAACTTTTTCTTGAACAACTTAAAAGAACTCCTGTAATTCAAGTTGTGGCTGAAAAATTGGAAATCGCTCGATCAACTTTTTACAATTGGAAAAAGGATGACGTTGAGTTTGCTAAAAATATTGAAGAAGCTGTAGGTGAGGGAATATATCTGGTTAATGATCTCGCTGAATCGCAACTCATATCATCTGTCAAAGAAAAGGATATGAGAGCAATATCCATGTGGCTCAAAGCAAACCACCCCAGATACGGAAATAAGCTTGAAGTTTTGGCAAAGGTCGAACAAGAAGAACAACTAACAGCTGAAGACGAAGCACTTTTGAAAAAAGCTTTGCTCATGGCGCTTCCGCAAGAAAAAAATGACAAATAGCGAACACCAGGAATTTATAGACAAGATGGTAAAAAATAAAGCTTTCAGATTAAAAATAGTTAGAGAAAGCCATTACTGGTTTTTTCACTATTACTTTGCAAGTTACATTACCTATCAGACTGCAAATTTCCAAAAAGAAATACTCAGTTTAACGGAAGACGATAACATTCAAAATTTGGTAATCACGGCCTTCAGAGGGTCCGGCAAGAGCACCCTTGTAACTTTAAGTTACGTAATTTGGAGTATGCTTGGGAAACAACAAAAAAAGTTTCCGCTAATTATTGGACATACTCAAGAGATGGCGCAAAACCATTTTCAAAATATAAAATATCAATTTGAAAATAACATAAGACTCAAAAAAGACCTTGGACCATTTCAGACAGTCGGCGGACCATGGGGAGCACAGATGTTGGTCTTAACAGACTATAAAGCTAAAATTACGACCGCTTCCGTCGGTCAATCAATCAGGGGAACAAAATATAACCAAAATCGTCCAGATTTATTGGTACTCGACGACATTGAAACGATTGATTCAACAAAAACTCAAGAAGGCAGAGATAGCATGTACCAATGGTTCACTCAAGACGTATTGCCAAGCGGAGATCTTGATACAAAAATGATATTCATTGGCACACCACTTCATTATGATTCAGTTCTCATGAGAATGAAAAAAGTTATTGAAGAAGGAAAAATAGGAGGTAAATTTCTTAGATATCCTTTTTTTGATGAAAACGGAATTTCTTTATGGAAAGAAAAGTTTAAATCTGAAGAAGAAATTCAGAAAGAGAAAAATAAAGTCATAAGTGAAATTGCATGGCAACACGAATACATGCTCAATTTGGCAACCGAAGATTACCAGATAATAAAACCAGAGTGGATGCAAAAATACGATAATATACCAGAAAGAAAAGCTTCGAACGATTATAGATTTAGCGTTGTGTCTGTAGACCCGGGAGTAAAGCAAAAAGAACATTCATGCCCTACAGCAGTAGTCTTTGCTGACGTATTCGGCTCAAAAGAAAAAATGAGAATATACATTCAGCCAAGAATTGTTAATAGAAAAATGGAATTTGGCGACATAATTAATTTCATAAAAAATGAATCTGAAAAATGCGACGATGCTAGTATACCTGTAAAAATTGTTGTAGAAGATGTTGCGGCACAAAACTATATTATTCAGCAGTTGAACGACATCGGCATCAAGGCTATTGAATATCACCCAGTTACTGGTGATAAAAGAGAAAGGCTTATCGGAACAACTAAGTTTATTCAAGACGGCATCGTTTTGTTTCCTCATAATGGTGTTGAAATTCTAAATACACAAATACTCGGTTTTGGAAATGAAAAATATGATGTCATGGACGCTTTCACAATGCTTGTACATAGTGTGAAAGATTTTGACAGGAGTTACCAACCAGTTATGGTGCCTAGAACAGAATATATACCGCCCGCGCAAAGAGAAATAAAAAATCCAGATGACGAAGCCGATAGAATTCTTATAAATAGACAACTATTGGAATGTGGTGTCGATATGGAGGCTTTAAAAAATAAACAAAGGGAAAAAGCTAGGAGGGAAGCAAGAAAAAAAGATCCTGCGACCATACTTGAAGAAAAACATGCGTATGATCAATTCAGAAAAATGATGGCTCCTCTTTTACCTCATGGAATGAGGTAAAGTAAACAAAAGCAAAATAATACTCATTATAGGAAAATTAGTCTTTTTTAAGATAATCTAAATAGCTTTTAAAAAGCTTGGGGTTTATTTTATTTAAAAATTTTCTTTCAGATTTATCGAATTTACCCCACAATTTTTTATTTTTCTTATCAAATTTAAGACTCCATTCAGCTTTCTTAAGTGCACCACTAAAGTTGTTAAATCCATCTCTTTGCTTAGCCTTGGTTCTTTCCCTAATATAATCTGCAAACGCATTTTTGAAATCTTGATATGACTTTTCCAATATGTATTTTTGTTTTTTCATATTTTTATTGGCCGTAATGTTTTTAAATATTTTGAAGTGTTACAATGTAAACCTCTGGCAGATGGGTGATTTGAGATATAAACTTTAAGATTCTTATTTTGACTTATAATCTCGTGAATTAGTGGTTGAAACCAAATATCTTTTTCAAAATCCTTACTTTCAAATACCAGAAATTTTGGTTTTAATATTTTTACTTCTTTTTCTATTAAATTCCACTCGTCGTTAGTTGATATGTGTCTTCTGTCTGTACCACCCAACCTACTTTTTCTCTTGATTGTCACAAATTTATAACAGTTTGTCATGGCAATGTGAGACAGTGGATTAAAATTCGGTTTAATATTTTTGACTAAGTTAAAAGTATCTTTATATGTTTTGCCTTTACTTATTTTTTTCCATTGACCTTTTGTGAATAATTTTCTCAATAAAAAAATGGTTGCTATTCCCATACCATAAACATGGGGATTATGTTTATTAATATTTTCAACTAGTTTTCTTTTTTCATCAAAATCAATAATCCCACCATCAGGCTTTTCGTCCCTACCTATTTCTAAACCTATAAATAAAACTCTGAGGTCTTTATCTTTAGTATATTGAGAGCCTATTAACGGATACGTGGGGAATCTTAAAAAAGACCACCTAGATTTTTTAGGAAATCTACCATTTTTTTGAATCCCAAGATTTGGGTTTTTAAAAAATTCCTCGTAAAGAATCTTGATATTTTTTTCTTCTATATCCATAAAATTATACTAATGATTTTTTTATTTCTTCAAGCTTATATTCCAATAGATTTTTTGAAAAATCCCTCTTACTCATGTTCGCAAAACCCCTAGCACCATCTATCTTGTTATCAGTTACATTAAAAGCAAAGGAGAAAAAATGTTCTTGTTTTCCAGATTTAGTTTTTACATTCTTTAATATTTCAATCATTTCAGAATTATTAAAAACTAAAATCTTTCTTTCCCACTTAGCTCTTGGTTTAAAGGTTTCTTTATCAAGAAGCGGGTATGTCATATAGATAAAATAATAATCACTATAATTATCTTTAATATCAAAATGATTTAACCAAGAATAATATTGATACTCATCTTTTTCTCCACCAATATATGTTCTAGAACTTTTTACTTGAATAGCAATATGTTTTTTAGTTTTGCCATTTAAAAGAAGTAGATCATAGAATTTTTGTTGTCTGCTAAAAGGTATAGCCACAGAAAAATTATCTTTCTTGTGGAATTCTTTTATTAGAATATCTGCAATATCATATTCTGGAAACGGAATAGTAAAAGTAGACATGTTATTTACAATGATGACAAAGACTTTTATTTAAATCGTCGCCGCTATCAGAGCCGAGCCTTTTTCCACACTTAATACATTCTTTTTTATTAAAACACCTACCACAAAGACCTATTTCTTTCTTGTCATCACTTCTGCTCCCCAAAAGTGCGTCGCATTTTATACATCTATTGTTAGACATAATTTTACTAATTCTTAAAATTAATAATCTTCTGTATTGGTATTAATGTGGAGAAACAAAAATCCCAACACAGGTAGAGACCGAAATCTCTCATACCGGTTTCCCGATATGGCGTATAAGGCGACCCTATGTTGGGGTTTTTGTGCCTTATACGACTTTCTTTCATCATGCCGGCAATTGTTTGCTGGTTTAGATTACTTTTAATATTCAGTTGTCCTAAACATAATAACTCTTTTTAAGTTATTAATCTACTTTTATCATACCGCAAATCATTAGTCCTGCTAAGTAAAGTTGCCAACGTATTGTCAACGATACAAGCCTTAGCAGAAAGGTCTTTCTCTGTCATTAATGGTATATGGAAACGAAAGCAAATATTGGATTGATAGGTTCAATGGCTGTTGTTCCTATTACAAAAATTAAATATGTTTTGTATAGTAGAAAATCAACTGAGTCAGATGAGGCCCAAACCTTATCAATCGAATCCCAGGTTAAGGA
>Ga0209083_1002325_pt1 | contig 18346 bp, 18 predicted proteins | sample AM7aDNAmetaG_FD_184132 | JGI IMG/M metagenome (GOLD analysis project Ga0209083, IMG submission 184132) | Freshwater microbial communities from Finland to study Microbial Dark Matter (Phase II) - AM7a DNA metaG (SPAdes) (version 3) | ecosystem: Environmental > Aquatic > Freshwater > Lake ...
GCACGGACCCGGGTCCAACGGCTGCGAAAAGAACTAACCTGCCGGTTGGGTTACCCGGTCATGCCATCGGACGCAAACTTTGTCATGGTGGATGTCGCGCCGCTCGCGTCAGATGAGGCAGTCGACCGTCTTTCCCGGATGGGGGTACTCGTCCGTTCATGCAGGAGTTTCCGCGGTCTCGAAGACCACTATGTACGGGTGAGTATCGGGGCTGACTGGGAGAACGAGATGTGCATTGATGCCTTTGGCCGTTTAAATTCATGATGTACGGGATTTCCGGGACCCCCGGCACAGGAAAGTCTGCGATAGCCGGCGAGCTGGTACGGCGGGGTCACCCGGTGGTCCATGCGAACGAAACGGCCAGGGAATTTATGATTGAGGCAGACCCTGAACGGGACGCCGTCATCATTGACGAAGATGCATGGATTGCCTCTTTCCGCCCGGTAGACGGGTTTATTGAAGGGCACCTGGTCCATCTTCTGCCCTGTGACCTGGTGATCATTCTCCGCTGCCGGCCGGATATCCTCAGGTCTAGGCTTGCCGTGAGGGGATACAAGGAGGGGAAAATTCAGGAGAATGTGGAGGCCGAAGCACTCGATCTGATCCTCATTGAAGCCCTTGAGGTTCACCCGCCAGGGCACATTTTAGAAATTGACACAACCAGTGCCGGGATCCCTGCCTGCGTGGAACAGATAGAGCAGTTTATCCGATGGGAGATACCTTCCTCTTATGGGAAGAACGACTGGTCGGACTACCTGGAGCCAAAAAGATGACCCTTGACCATTTCAGACCGCATGTGAAGGACTGGTTTAACCCGTTCATTGCGGTCTCGATCAAGATGGGCCTGACCCCTAATATTCTGACCGTCGGATCACTGATCGCCGCAATTGCAGCGGGCGTCTTTTTTTATTTCAATAATATCGTGCCAGCGGTTGTGATGGTCGCGCTGAATGCAGGTTTCGATGCGCTGGATGGCGCTCTTGCCCGGGCAATGAATATCCAGAGCCCGAAGGGTGATTTCCTCGACCACGTGGTCGACCGGTACGCAGATATTTTCATCATCACCGGTATTATTGGTGGTGGCAATTCAGGCTGGCTGCTTGGAATTTTTGCCCTGACCGGTGTATTGATGTCTTCATATATCGGCACCCAGGCACAGGCGGTGGGTGTCGGGAGATTTTATGGCGGGGTGCTCGGGAGGGCAGACCGCCTGCTGCTGATCATGGTGGCCGGTGTCCTGACACTGGTATTCCCGGAGGGAGTGTTCGGGGTTCCACTGCTCGGCTGGCTACTCGTGATATTCGGAGTGTTCGGCCATTTCACCGCGGTCCAGCGGTTCCGGCACACCTGGCACAAAATTGAATAGGTGACAGGATTTTTTTGGTCCGGCATATCCCGGACTTCCATCTTCTAGAGAATGCGATAGAAAAAACCATCAAAAGACAGGGGGTTCAGTTCTAAAACCATCGATCCAGTGTCTTTTGACCGGCTTTCCCCGCAATCCCTTCAAGCGCTTTTCTCACCCGTTCTATTGAAAAGTCATACTCCCCGCAGAGCATCTCCTCGATCTGTACCGCATCAGGTGGATGCCAGGCGAGGTCATACTCACTGGTGACCGGAGGGTGTAAGAAAAAGTCCATCACCGGGCCTGGATCGAAATCCGGTTCCCTCTCTGACATGGTCTTCTCAAATTTTCCTTCTTTTACCAGTTTCAGGCCTGTTTTTGGGCCGATCCCTTTTACGCCAGGGTTGAAATCATTCCCGATCAGTACCGCGATCTGGACGAGCTGCCCGCGGGTGATATCAAGCCCTTTCAGGACATCGGCGAGGGTGACCCGTTCCGGGTTTAACGTCACGCTTCTCCCGTGAATTTTCCGTTTTCCACTGATCGTCAAGTTTCTGACCAGCAACGGGACACCGAAGAGTAGTGTATCATAGTCCTGCGATACTACATAGGACGCATTACCCTGCATGACCATGTGGGCCGCCTGCGCCTCCCCCTCGCTTGGTGCCTCGATGCAGGGGATCCCCATCAGGCCCAGGAGTTTTTTTGAGGTCTCGATAATGTCCCGGTCGACCCTTGATGATGAACGTGCCTGCTTGTATGCCTCTTCGGTGTCCCCCCGTAGAAGCGCTTCCTTCATGCGTTCCCCAGCGAGTTCCCGAATACTCCTCCGCTCTTCGATCGTCTTTTGTTTAAAATCCGGCGGGGGCCCGTCGAATACATACACAGGCCTGACCCCTTTGTCGAGGAAATTTGCATTCCGGAAGAGAATACCCGAAAGGTGAGACGTGACACGGCCTTTTTTGTCCATCAGGGGTGTTCCGTCAGGCTGGCGGATAATAGAAAGGAACTGGTAGAGTGCATTGTGGGCGTCGACTGCCGCCACTCCCGGGAGTGCTTCCCATGCGACAGGCCCTTTGTATTCGATGATGATATCACGTAACGCGACTCCCATGGTACCTCATAAAAATGTGTATCCTAGCGGTAGATACGTTTCCCGAATTCGTTGATTACGTTATCAAGATGGGTGGCAGTTGCATCGTATTTCTGGACCAGGTTCGCTGAAATCTCCTCCAGGTTCGCCCTGATTGCCTTGTCACGTACCTGGATGCTGCGTTCCAGTGAACGGATCCTGATGCTCTGCGACAGGAGGAGCCCCCCAAGTGCAAGCATCATCAGTATTGCACCCAGGGCGATTGTTATATCATACCAGAGGCGCGTGACAAGTGCGAGCGTGGCAACAACGAGGATAATCACCAGGATGATGTCGCGCGCGTAATCCCGAATATCCATGCTTTTAGATAATGAAGGCCAACTAATTAAACTACCTATGGAGAATGGAGTGTTATTATGGAGTTGAAACAGCTGGTCCCGCTGGCGGGAATGCTGGTTATGCTGGTCCTTGTCGAAATTGCTGCGATACTTCTGTCACTCCCCATGAAGGCGGCAGGAATTTCAGCATTCGAAGACCCTTCGTCAATATTAAATCCCCTGATTTTTATCGTGATCCTCCTCCTGTTTACGGCAGCGCTCCTGGTGCTCCTGAAGTACCGCTACCGGCAACTGATCATTGCCATCATTGCCATCTCGATATTTTTTACGTTTGTTTATATTTTCAGCTCCATTGTGACCCTTTTCACCAGCAACGAGATCGTTGCGGTGGTCGTGCCTCTCGCGCTGTCGGGGGGGGCAATTGCCCTCCTGTACCGGTTCCCGGAATGGTATGTCATTGATACGCTTGGGATCCTTATTGCCGCAGGTGCGGCGTCAATTTTTGGGATATCGCTCGGGATTGTGCCGGTCATTCTCCTCCTTGTCCTTCTCGCTCTCTATGACGCCATCTCTGTGTACAAGACCCGGCATATGATCACCCTTGCAGAAGGTGTCATGGAGATGAAAACGCCCATTCTCTTCGTTATCCCGAAGAAGGCCAGTTACTCATATATCCGGGATGGGATCGGAAAGATTGGTGAAGGAGAACGGGGCGCGTTCATTATGGGGATGGGAGACCTCATTATGCCTGCGATCCTCGTGGTCTCTGCCACTATGTTCATAAAATCAGGCGGGCTGCCATTCATCAATATCCCAGCGATTGGTACCATGATCGGGTCATTGGCCGGCCTTATTGTCCTCCTGTGGTTCGTGAATAAAGGAAAACCGCAGGCAGGGCTCCCACCATTAAACGGTGGGGCAATCATTGGTTTTCTCGTCGGGTGTGCAATAAGCGGGAGCTGGGGATGGATGATCATCTGATTACCCGAATAATACCCGGAACTTTTTTAAAAACCTGGAAATACCTGGTCTCATCTAAAAATTGTTGATAGTTTAATTATTTTATATAGGGTACGCCATTTCAGTACGTGATAGGGTAGGGTTCGGGCTCTTCCACGGGTCCGGGTTCCCGCCAGTATTCCATGATCGTATGAAGGACCTCGTCAACCCCCGAGTTCTGGCCGGTTGACATCAGGGGATAACCGTCCAGGCCTTTGATATCAGATTTATTTGCCACTGCGATGACCGGGATATCGATCGTACTGGTAATTTCCTCGTAGAGTTTTATCTGGTCTTCAAGAGGGAACCCGCAATGTTCGCTCGGGTCAAGGATGAAGAGGATCACATCGGCAATATTCGTAATTGCTGCCATCGCCTGCCGTTCGATGGGGTTTCTCTCCTCCGGCAGCCGGTCAAGTACACCCGGGGTGTCGATAAACTGCATCCGTTTCCTGCCGTCCACCCGGTGTCCGACAATGACACCTTTCGTCGTAAATGGGTACGAAGCCACCTCCGGGTCAGCGGTGGAAACCAGCCTGATGAAGGATGATTTACCGACATTCGGGTACCCGGCGATCACGACCGTGAAAATGTCTTCTACATGCGGGAGCTTCCGGACGACGTTTCGTACATCATTTAAGAACCGCAGCTCGGAGTCTATCTGGTGGACGACTGAAGCGAGCCGTGCTACTGCCCGTTTTCTTGCGGCCATCGGATCAGCGCCCCGACGTGTCTCGTATATCAGGTCAGGGCCGTGGAGACGGGACCACCTGGCTGCCCATCCGATCGCCCCGAGGGCTTTTTTCAGCCTAGGAATTCCGTACAGGATATCAACAGTCTCCCGGTAAAAAGGGGGGAGGGTCTCGAATTCAGGGAATGTCTGGATCACATGGACCAGCCGGTCGTGGATAGAGTGACTGACCGCCCGCACGAAGTCCTGGTTTGCGCGGTCTTTATTCGCTTTTAATTTCATTTTAGCCGCAGCACGCCGGAAACACTTGTCAAGGACTTCGTCAGCGGTCGGTACGGTCGGGATTCTCTCAAATTCCACAGAAGTTCAACCTAACCTATTTATGGTACTCCCATGATTAATCATTATGGATCTTTCCCTTATTCAGAAAGACATCCTGATCACACTAATTTCGCTCTACCAGAAGCATTCCCATCCAATTAAAGGGGAAGATATCGCGGATGTCATTAAGCGGAACCCTGGCACGATACGAAACCAGATGCAGTCCCTTAAAGCGATAGGGCTGGTTGACGGGGTGCCGGGTCCGAAGGGTGGGTATAACCCGACGGCCCTTGCCTTCCGGGAACTTGACCTTGACAGTACGGACGAGGATTCTGATGTCCGTATCTCGCGGAACGGCGAGACCGTGACGGGTGCAAAGGTATCAGAAATAGATTTCACTACTCTCTGTCATCCGGATATTTGTCATGCGTTAATAAAACTGATTGGAAGTACCAAGATCTTCGAGATCGGTGACCAGATTACGATTGGCCCGACGCCGGTCAACAAGCTCCTGATCCGTGGGGAGGTGTACGGAAAAGACGAGATGGAACAGTCACTGCTGATTTCCACCCAGGAGATGATCTCACTGCCGAAAAAATCGATCCGGCATTACATGAGTACCCCGATCCTCTCTCTTCCGTCCGGAGCCACCATTCGTGATGCACTCCACCTCTTCAATACCTGTCATATCCATGGTGCCCCGGTTATTGGAACCCGCGGCCTTGAAGGGATAGTCACCCAGTCTGACGTGATTAATGCAATAGATAATGAAATGCCCTTAACGACGAAGGTCAATACGGTCATGACCCTGGATGTCGTAAAAGCATCAGCTGACGTCCAGCTCTTTGAGGTGATCGGCAGGTTCAAGGAGCGTCAGATCGGCCGGCTGGTGGTCGTTGAAGGGGATGTCCCAGTCGGGATTCTTACCCAGTCGGATATCATCAGGGTATTCCCATCGCTTTAGGCTGGGGACTGGCAAACACGTCGGGAGATACATTCGTCAGTTGACAGGATAACATAAAAGGGATATGGTCCGGTCTTTTCCTCTGTCCGGGTCGCATTACTGCCGCTGTGAATTGCGGGATCTGCGGGATCCACAGGATGTGCAATGTTTCCGGCCTATTCCGGAAGATCATTATCCTGGAGATCTCACGGGGGGCTCATCTATTTATGGCTCTACTCTAAACAGATTTTACACCTTCCCTAACATAATGCCTGGTGATTGAGACTCTTCCGGTTTTCCAGGCCGGGGTCCTTATAAGACAAAACACGACGGGCCTTTTGCCAGTCAGCGATTCCGGTGGAATTTAAAAAAGAAGGCAGGACCGGTAGCATGGGAAGAGCGAAAAGGAGTATATGATATCATGACAGAAATTCCAATTGCACCAGTAATGAGGATTATCCGGAAGACCGGTGCTGACCGGGTCAGCAACGAGGCAGGAGAGGCCCTTGCAGACCTGATGGAGCAATATGGTCAGAAAATTGCAAAAGAAGCGTTGAAACTTGCATCTCATGCAGACCGGAAGACAATAACCGCGCATGATGTCAGGATGGCTGCTGAGATCCTCAGCTAGGAATAATCAACGTTTTACCGATTTTCTCATCAATCTTTCGAGTTTTTTAAACATCTTTAAATATTAATATATCATCATTTTTTTCTATGACACGTATACTCGCTCATCAGCTTTCAAAAAAGAAAATCATGACAACTGAGGGAAAGGTCATCGGGACCCTCAAGAATATCATCATCGACGATGAGACCGGCCAGGTGATAGACCTGATCATACACCCGGATTCTTCCTTTGATACCTCAGGGTACCGTCTTGAAGGTGAGAAACTCTATATAAATTTTGAAGCAGTAAAAGACATCAAGGACTATATTGTCGTTGACCGTTACCTATCAAGAAAATGAGCTGAATACTCCTGCACCGCCTCAATAAACCCATCTCCATAACTGTTTTTAGCGATATATCCTGCAACGGCCTTTACCCCGGGATGGCCGTTTGCAACGGTAGCCCCGACCCCTGCAGCTCGAAGCATCTCAATATCGTTTATTGCGTCGCCAATCGCGAAAAATTCATCAGGCGGGATCATCAGGTCATTGGACAGGTCCATAAATGCGGTGGCCTTGTTGACACCTTTTGCCTGGAGATGGATGGCAAAACCGGTATCAATCACCAGTACATCATTGCCCGGGAGCAATTGTTCTACGTCTTCGGGAGGAACGGTCCGCAGGAAAGCGACATCCGCATAGCGGTACTGGGGGCTGAGTAAATGAAGGGGAGTCCCGGTATCCCGGTAGTGTTCCTGTACTACCCGGAATGCCTCGAGACAGGCGGGTTGATCACCATGGATATGGAGTTCCCCTGAGAATCCAATCCGGTAAACGCCGCCATTTTCCGCGATAAATGTCCCGGATGTACCGATCATGCGGCACAGTGCATCCATGAAGCAAGAGGTATTCCCGCTTGCCAGCACAACCTCCACGCCACGTGAGACCAGCTCCCTGATGGTCGTGATCGCCCCGGTGTGCAGGAAACGGCCCTGATCAGTGATGGTGCCGTCTACATCTGTCAGGAGTGCCCTCAGCACGGCTTGAGACCTGCCTCTTCAACCATGAACGGCGCTTCACCCTCGGGCAGGTTCGGGCTGTCCACGAGGCGGGCAATTCTTTTCCCACCCTTGCTTTTCCGGAGGTATAACCTGAATGTGGCGGTATGGCCCACAATGTTACCACCGATTGGCTTTGTAGGGTCACCGAAGAATACGGCCGGGTTCGACATTACCTGGTTTGTCACCAGCGCCACGGCATTGTTCTCGTCGACGAGCTTGAACAGTTCATGCATGTGCCGGTTCAGTTTCTGCTGCCGGGTGGCAAGGGTACCCCGGCCTGCGTATTCTGCCCGGAAGTGTGCAGTCAGGGAATCGATGATAAACAGCCGGACCGGCATATCGGACTCCTTCATCTCGGCGGCACGCTCGCGTGCGGTATCAATGAGTAGCATCTGGTGATCTGACGTGTGGGCACGAGCGACATGGATGTTTTTCAACACCTCCTGCGGGTCGGGATGGTCTACTTCAAGACCGTTCACCATCTGCTCGATACGTTCAGGCCTGAACGTGTTTTCGGTATCGATGTAGATCGCGCTCCCTTTCAGTCCCCCGTCAGACTCGGGGAGCTGGACATTTACCGCGAGCTGGTGAACGATCTGACTTTTACCGGATCCGAATTCACCATACATCTCGGTGATCGCCTGTGTTTCGAGGCCCCCGCCAAGGAGGGCGTCGAGATCGGGGACGCGTGTCTGCAGTTTCCGGACATCCTTCCGCTGCTCGAAGACCTCCTTTCCTGTTTTGAAACCGCCGATATTGACCATTTCGCGGGCGGCCTTGATCATCTTCTTTGCAGCGGCCTCTCCAATCTCCGCGGTTTCCGAGAGATCGAGCGGGGATGCTGTTGCAATGCTTTCAACGGTGACAAATCCGGCATCCCGGAGTTTCTCGGCAGTGGTTGGACCAACGCCGGGTAAGTCATCAAGTTCCAGTGGACCTGTGGTGGTCATTTCTTATCTACCTCTTATGAAAATAACATCATATACTCTCGCTTATATTCCTCGGGCATGTGCGCAGGGTGAAAGTGAAAAAAACCGGTCACGGGAAAATTCAGCCCGCTGTGTACTGGTTCACTGATATGTTGCAGGCAGCCTGCATATCAGGAAACGTGGTCGGGATGGTCCTGACTTCCTGGTCGTACCGAATCAATCTGTTCTTTCAGGCACCGGCACCTTACAAGGACCTTTTCAGGGGATAGTTCTACTGCCTCGATAGTTTCCGGGGTGATCGTATGACCGGTAAGCGTGCCGGTTACACGGACTTCGCGGCCATGAGTATGTTCGCCTTGAATCAGGTAGGAGGTCGTCCCGTCATCAATCCATGTTCCATTCCGGTCAGCCAGGACCGTCCCCTGGATTTCTATTGGCTGCCCGAATACCCGGGTCTCAACAGAGACTGAACTGCCCCGCCCGACACTCAGTTCCCGCTCACCCGTTCTTCCAACCCGGGCAGTGGCATTATAAATTGCAATGGAGTCCCCCAAAAAATAATGTTTAACTGCGATATCTCCCCAGAATACTACCCTGATCTCACCGGTTTCATCCCTGACCAGGATATTTCTCACATGGGACCGGGAGCCATCTTTCGCGAAAAAAGACCTCGCAGGCAGCACCGTGGAAATTGTCCCCCTGACAGAATACACCCCGTCGTCGCCTACTCCTGCAATGGAGTTCATCAGCACTTCAATTTCCAATTCTATCTCTTCTACTGTGCTTTTTTCATCTACACTGTATTCCCTCACGGGTGGGCGTGAGCGGTCGACCGCACTGGTAATACGTAATGTTGTCCCGGGTAGCAGATTATCCAGGATTTCCGGTATCCAGCAGATGAGCCGCGCTGTCCCGGTCCCGTCTCCAATGACACAACTACGCATCTCTCCCCCGGTCCCGTCACGGCGAGTGAAAAACCTGGGCTCCTCCAGTGAAAGTAACCTCGCCTCAATTGTTCTGCGTTCTGCCGGCGCCGTGTTGAGCGGCGGTATATTGCTCCTGCATTCGATCTCGCAGGTGGCTTTGCGGATGGCCAGTGCCATGATATCACCCGGTCGTTTTCCCGTTTTCCCGATGACTTCGAGGACGTCACCGTTCTCGATCTCCTGGGCAGCCATGGCTTTCTCGTCCCAGAGGACTAATTTTGTCTCGCCTGTCTCATCTCCGACAAGGACCGTGGCAACGAGGCCTTTCTCCCCGTCGGAGCGATCGAACTCCTTTGGTTCACTCTTTTCGATGACTTTTGCAAAAAAAGAGAAAAGACTTGATTTTGCCACCAGGCCATGGATCTTCACGTGCTGGCGGCCAAGGTCGGCGACGACCAGCATTGCACCCGCCAGTTCATCGACGAGGTCTCCGCATTCCCGGACCTTCTCATCTACACGTCGCTCGAATTCCTCCCTGCTGAGCAGGTCGTCAACGAGCGCGTAGTGGAACTGCACCGGGGTGACCTCTCACTTACCGCTGCTGCTGCCACGGCGGTGTGACCATCGTTGACGTGACGTCCTTTGTGGTCTCTCTAATCCGCATCAGTGCCTTATCTTCTCCATGTACGAGGACTTCGGCAGATCGGGGCCGGCAGTTGTACTGGGATGCCATGGAAAACCCGTAGGCCCCTGTATCAAGGACTGCAATGATGTCCCCCGCTTCTACTGCCGGGAGTAGCCGGTCAGCGGCCAGAATATCCCCTGTCTCACAGATCGGACCTGCGATAGAATAGGTCTCTTCTGCCGGACACGAGGCCTTGTTGGCGACGATGACTTCGTGGTAGGAGTTGTACATGGTCGGCCTGATGAGAAGGTTGAACCCTGCATCGACATTGGCAAAATTTTTATGGCCAAATTTGACCGAATTTACACGGGTAAGGAGTACCGAAGAATCGGCGACAAGATATCTGCCCGGCTCCACCCAGAGTTCAGGGCTGATACCGGCATCGGTGATCCCTTCGAGAAACACCGGTACTACTGCCCGGGCATACTCTTCAGGGGTTGGTCGAGGATCGGTGTCGTGGTGGTAAGGGATACCGAGTCCACCGCCAAGGTCCACAAATTCAAGGGCTACCCCGATCCCGGTCAGTTCCTTTGCGACCCTGACCATCACTTCTGTGGCTTTCACAAAGGGTTCGATTTCGAGGATCTGGGAACCAATGTGGCAATGTACCCCAACCGGCACCACATTGCTGCACGCGAGCGCCTCCCTGTACGCCGGGAGGATCTTCTCGTGGGCAATCCCAAACTTGCTTGAAGCGACCCCAGTCGCAATTTTCGGGTGTGTCGGGATATGGAGTGCAGGGTTGACACGGAATGAGACCCGTGCGTTCTTCCCGGCAGCTTTTGCTGCCGCATCGAGCTGGTGGAGTTCGTCGAGTGAGTCTACTGATACGGTGACACCATGTGCAACGGCAAGGTTGAGGTCGCTGGGGCTCTTTGAACTCCCGTTAAAGAGGAGGTCTCCCGGTCTCATCCCCGCAGATAGTGCAAGCTCGAGTTCACCGGATGAGAAGACATCAGCACCGGCACCGAGGTTGCCCAGTGCACGGAGGAGCGAGACGTTTCCATTGGCCTTTGCGGCATAGAGTACCTTCGATTTCGGGTACAGGGATGCCAGGGCATTCCGGTAACGCTGGTAATTGTCGCAGATCCGCTCTTCATCGGTTACGTAAAGTGGTGTCCCGTACTCATGGGCAAGGGCGACCAGGTCATGCCGGCCGATCAGGAGGTGCCCGTCCTGTACCGAGAGATGTGGGGGGAGGTTCACGCTTCGAGCCCCCGCATCCTGCCAAGTGCTTCGATAATGCGTTCTTTAGGCCTGGTGAGTGCAAACCTGACATAGCCCTCTCCCCCTCGCCCGAAACCGACACCCGGTGTCACGACAATACCTGCCTTGTCGAGCATCATGGCAGAAAATTTCATGCAGTCTTCGACCTGCATCCATACATAGAATGTTGCTTTGGGCAGGGGGACGTCGTAGCCCAGTTCGATGAGTCCCTGTACAAGGATGTCCCGGCGTTCCTGGTAGATCGAACAGGCTTCACGGACACAGTCCTGCGACCCTTTCAGGGCCGTGATTGCGGCATGCTGCACGGCGTTGAACACTCCTGAGTCCACGTTGGTCTTGACACGGCCAAGCCCTGACAGGATATCCGGGTTGCCTACGGCCATCCCGATCCGCCACCCTGTCATATTATAGGTCTTCGAGAGGGAGTGCATCTCGACCCCGACTTCCATCGCCCCTTTCACCTCAAGGAAAGATGGGGCACGGTAACCGTCATACGCAATTTCAGAATAGGGGTTGTCAGAAACCACAATGATATCATGCTCGCTGGCAAAATCCACCACCTCGCGATAGAAGCCGGTCGGGGCGACCGCAGCCGTCGGATTGTTGGGATAGTTGATGAACATGAGTTTTGCCATCTTAAGGACGTCCTTTGGGATGTCAGAAAGGACGGGTAAAAAATTATTCTCCCTTGTAAGCGGCATTTCATGTACCCTGCCCTCAGAGAACAGCGTTCCCGTATAGTACCCAGGGTAACCAGGACTTGGAGCGAGGACGTAATCACCCGGGTTGACAAAAGCTTCTCCAATATGGGTAATCCCGTCTTTTGATCCCATCAGGGCGAGTACTTCTTTGCCAGGGTCAAGGGTGACCCCGAACCGCATTTTATACCAGTCGGCTACGGCACTCCGGTACTGTGGCATTCCCGCATAATTCGGGTAATGGTGGTTTTCTACATGGTGTGCCGCTTCGCAGAGTGATTCCACGATATGGCGGGGTGTCGGGAGGTCCGGGTCACCCACCCCGAGGTCGATGACATCAACGCCGCTCCTTATTTTTTCGGCCTTCATCTCATCGATCCGGGCAAAAAGGTAAGGGGGAAGATGGCCCATACGATTTGCGTACATGTGCTGTATTTTATGATTTGATGCGATACATCCCTTTCGGCACCATGATCTCGAACCGGGCACCTTTGCCCGGCTCGCCTATCTCTTTAATGGTGATGCCTGTAAGGGAGAGAATCTCCCGTACCAGGAACAAACCAAAACCTGTGTTTTTCCCGAACCCCATCTCGAAAATCCGCTCCTTTTCGTTATCAGCGACACCAACTCCATTATCTTCCCACGCAACGACCAGATCCCCTCCTGATAGATGGTATGATATCAGGATTTCATTTAACCGCTCTCCATGCCTGATCGAGTTGTCAAGGAGATTGAAAAATACTTTTTCAAGCATCGGATCTGAAAAAATCTGTACGCCTTTCATATCTGCCTTCAGGGTGATCGTTGACGGGACCCGCTGACGCGGTATGATCGTATCTAAGTCAATCCATTGCGGCTCATGGGTGCCCAGATCCTGGTAGACCCGGGTGAATTCAATCTGTGACTGGATTGCCGTTATACCGGAATGTATTTTCTGCAGATATTCAGCCATTTCGGAATCCTTAACCTTCATCTCTGTGATTTGAAGGAATCCGAGAACAACCATGATCTGATTGAGGATATCATGCCGGGTAATATTACTAAGTATATTGAGCTGGCGATTGACCTTGTGCAGGGTAGTTTCGGTCCGCTTACGTTCGGTGATATTCCGGCCATTAGAGATAATAGCAGGTTCTCCGTTGTACATGATTACGCGACTGCTCACTTCCGTCGGGATACGGGTTCCATCCTTTGCGTGGTGAGCCGTTTCAAAAACAACATGTCCGGTTTGTTTCAGTTCCTGAATACGAGTCTGGACCATATTACCATATTCGGGTTCGTCTATGTCGCTGGGACTCATTTTAAGCAGTTCTTCATGTGAATAGCCAAGTCTCCTGCAGATTTCATCGTTAACTTCCAGGAAATGGCCCTGCATATCATGGATCACAATCGCATCGCCGGCGTTGTTGAAGAAGTCCCGGAACTTTTCCTCGCTCTCCCGCAATGCATCCTCCGCCTGTTTGCGTTCCGTGATGTCATGAATAACTCCTACAACAGTATTCTCCCGTGGATTGTATTCTGCAACAGAATGTATATCGAGGACTGCCCCATCAGATGGCCTCTGGATTTTAAACTCAACATTATAGGGAGATTTTCCCGCAATAAGGGCTTGTTAATTAATAAATTAATTAACTTTTATTAATGGTGGGGTGGATAGAATAATTCCAGTCCCCATGAAAATCATCCATTGAAAGATTAATTGAACTCAACTGTTCTTTTGTAACCTCTATCCCTTTGGGGTAGGACCTTGCGTCAAGTTCACATTTTACGAAAAGTCCTTTTGTTGTAGTTGTACCAGCAATGAGGTTTACGATAATTTCATGGCTAATTAGTGGTTTACCCCTCCAATTTTGGCTAATAAATGAAAATAGACGATGCTCGATTTTATTCCATTTGCTTGTCCCAGGAGGAAAATGACAGACAAATATAATCATTCCCGTTTCATCTGAAAATTTTTGCAGTTCCGTTTTCCATAATTTTCGTCGATAACCGTTACTGCCTCCGCTATCTGCTGTAATTAACAAAGATTGTGCAGAGGGATATAGTTCTTTTCCCATGGAATACCACCATTGTCGAATACTTTGAACCGCAAATGCAGATGTATCATTATCAATGCCCACATTCACCCACCCTACATTTTTTGCAATATCATACACTCCAAATGGGGTCACTTTCCCTAGTTCAGGTATTAAAAAATCGTGATCCTTGACCATTTCAGGATCTCCTTTTGGTCGGTATTCCTTACCCCCATTTTTAAAATTACCGACTAATTCTTTCTTTTTTGCGTCAACAGATATTACAGGTTGGATATTTTTTAGAAATTCTTCAGTCTTTTTATTTATATATTCGAATTGGGCATTTCGGTCAGGATGGACTTGCCCTTCAACGGTTTTTTTATTTGCTTGTAAACTGTATCCCATTTCATCTAAAAGTTCTGCTACGGTGACGTGGCTAACTTTATGTTGCTTTTCGTTAAGCTCTTCGGCCAGCTTCCGTGTACTTTTACATGACCATCGTAATGGGGATTCAGGATCTCCCCTAGTATATGGTTCAATAAGGCTTTCTAAGTCAGTTTTAAGGGTCTTATCTTTCTCTGAAATCTTTTTACGGCCGCCTCCTTCTTTCCGAATTCTTTTCGAATCAGTGGCTTCTTGTTTTTTTAGATCGACTATACCTGCTGTTATAGTATTACGATTTAATTCGAATAATGTGGAGACAGTTGAAATTCCCCCATATCCCAATTCTTCAGCTACAGCCCCTCCAAACAATCTTCTCTGTAACTCGTTTAAATGAGGGTTCAATTTTTGATAAATCCGTTTCAGAGATTCGTCTTCCATATAACAATATTGTAGATAAGAGTTATAAGATGCTTATGTTATTAGTTAACAAACCCTAAGATCTTTCAGAGTCGAATTGAGGAGCAGGCGATAGCAGGCAAGGGGGATTTTCTGGATAACTTCAAGGGTAAATTGCGCTCCATCGAGACCATAAAGAATCTTTGCACCTTCCGACGCGGTAACAGTATGTTCATTTAACCTGATCTCCCAGTTTCCCGACCTGCCGATCTCTTCAGCCCGTTTTAACCGCATCTCGCTCAGGCGGAGTATATCCCCTGCCTTTCTCCGTTCTGTACTATCCTGCATCAGGCCGAGCATACGCTCAGGCTCACCAGGGGGACTGGATTCGATTTTGCCTCTTGCCCAGATCCAACGAATTTCACCATCAGCCCGACGTATACGGCACTGAAATTCCCAGTCATGCGGGTCTGACTGGGCCTCTTTGAACGCCTGATCCACGAAATCCCGATCTTCCGGCAGGACATGTTCCAAAAACATCTCGTATGTCCATTCCGGTAAAAGGGAATCGTATCCAAAAATCTGGTCGTTCCGTAGTGATCGCCACATCGTATGACGTTTCAGGTCAAGGTCCCAGGTCCCCATTTGTGCTACGTCGAGAGCGAATCCAAGTCGCTCCTCGCTCTTTCGCAGTGCTGCCTCTGCGCGTTTTCGTTCTGTGATATCCTCAATTGTTCCTTCGAAGGCGACGATCTTACCGCAGGTATCACGTATAACTCTTGCATTTGTAGTAATCCAGATAGGATGCCCATCCCGGTGCCAGTTTTGCATCTCGAAATTCCGAACCTCCCCTGCCGCTGAAAGTGACTGTTTAAAGAGCTGCCGGACTTCAGGGTTGACATATAACTGCTCCTGGATATCGTGGATTGCAGATATCATCTCTTCGGGGGAGTCGTACCCGTATATTCGTGCAAATGCCGGGTTCATATTCAGATATCTACCCTCCGGAGTTGTCTGGAAGAGCCCAAGAATTGAATTATTAAACAATGAGCGGAATTTTCTTTCGCTTTTAAGAAGTTCTTCTTCTGCTTCTTTTATATCCGTTACATCCCGGCCGACTGATTGGTACTCGGTTATTCTACCTGAAGCATCGAATATCGCCCGGTCGCTCCAACGCTGCCACCGGATGGTGCCGTCAGGCATAATAATCCGGTGCTCAATGGTATCGACGGGATTATCCTGTATCAACGACCTAAAAAACTGGTTTATGCGTTCCTGGTCCTCAGATAAGATCTTTGGTCTGAAACGGTGACCGAGGATATCGTTCCGGGCGAAGCCGAAGTATCTGCAATACGCTTCATTTACAAAAATATGTGTACCGTCAGGCAAAAAACGGGAAATTAATTCTGTCTGGTCCTCGATTACATTCCTGTACCGCTTCTCACTTTCCTGCAATGCCTCCTCGGTCCGCTTCTGTTCCGTTATATCAAAGGCCAGTCCGGTAACACCAGTAATAGTTCCATGTGCGTCATAAAGGGTAGAGAGGTATGTCCGAAACGTTACACCTTCATGTGTATAATCATACATTGTCGGCTCTCCGGTGAGTGCACGCAGATGGTTGCTGATTTCCTGGTGGGCAGGGTCACTTGTATTAAAGAATTCATACAGGGTCTTTCCAACTACCTGATCAGGTTTCAGGCCTATTTTAGCAAGTCCTGCACCCTGCGAGAGGGTAAACCGAAGGTCACGGTCAACTGCCCATACGGTCCCAGGGAGCTGGTTCATAACAGATCGGAACTTTTCCTCACTCTGGTTCAATGCTTTCTCTGCCCACTTCCGGTAAATCGCCATCTTGATTTTATGGGTCAGCTCAACAAACTGCGCCTGCGGTTCTCCACCCTTTTGGAGGTAAAAATCCGCCCCTTCGTTTAAAGCCTGGATTACAACATCTTCTCGTCCTTTTCCGGTGAAAAGGATAAAAGGGACTGCATTGCCGGAATTTCTTACCGTCTTCAAAAATTCTATGCCGTCCATACCGGGCATCTGGTAATCGGCTATAATGGCATCGAATTGTTCGTTTTTAAGAAGTGATAATGCAGAGTTAGCCGAATCTATTGTTTTTACTGAAAAATCTCCGGTGTGTTCCAGGAACATCTTACCGATTTCAAGAAGGCCAGGTTCATCATCAACATAGAGTACCCGGAGTACACCAGTCATCACTCTTCATTGCGCATCCATCAGATATTAGTTTGTCATTGAGCTACCCTGCACCAGCGGTCCTGTTTCGGTGAGGACTCTTTTTTAAAAAAATCTCAAAAACTGGTCTGGAAATTAGTATAGAAAAAGTCTTCAAAAAGCGAACACATATGTTCGTTGTGCGTACATCGGGACATATTTTGATTTAATTCGATACATCCCTTTCGGCAGCGTGATCCCGAATCGGGCACCTTTACGGGGATTATTTTTTTAAAAAAAAGTTTACATTATCCCGGGCCTTGGGTAAACGGATCCGCCTAATTAGACTGTGCATTCATGATAGGGAAAAAGGTCCGACTTTGGAAGACAAATGGTCCCACGGAAAAAAAAAGATTTCATGTTCCCAGCGGGGACTCATTCATGCCGAGGAAATCGAGTGCGTTCTCCCCGTATTGGACTGGTGCATACTTGGACCCGAAATGCGGGAGTCCCTTGAACCGCACGAGCCACGATCCGTTGATCTGCCCGGCAATCTGGACCGTAACATTCTGAGGCGTCAGTACGTCCGCGGTGCCCACGACGAGCATGACCGTCTTATTGATTCCTGAAAGATGGTACCAGGACCCGCTCCAGTTGAGGTTTGCCTGGGACTCCTGGTGAACGCCCTCGGTCTGGTTAGGATTGGTACCAGCCGCTACAATGAGATTGTACAGCAGTTTGGTCTCCGGTATCCGGATATCGTAGGTCACAGAATCCAGTACCAGTTTTCGTACGCGTTCAGGGTGATCGATAACCAGTTGCTGGGAGACTGATGAACCCATCGAGACCCCATATACATCCATGCTGTCATAGCCCAGTGCAGGAATCAGTTTTGCGGCATCATCTGCATAGAGTGCAATAGTGGGTGACCCATTATATTCGCTGCTGTAGCCCATTCCCCGGTGATCATAGGTATATACATGGTATTTCGAGGCGAGGATGCCAATGAACGTTTCATTCCAGTCATCAATGGTGTCCCCGAATCCCTGGGCCATCAGGAGTGGTTCACCTGCTCCGAATTCCCGGTATCCCAGCGTAACTCCGTTGACTTTTGCGTACTGGACAGGGGTTGCGTTGAACGATACGGGCTGGGGCGCCCTGATTACCGGAGTTACGGGTTGGCTGGTGACGGTGCCGGGTGTACCTGGGGCAGTTGTACATCCTGCCGTCGCGAGGAGGCAGATCATTACGGCGATTACCAGGGTTGAAATATGTGTCTTGTCCATAAACGATCCTCTTAACCGATTAATTGTGAATTAACTTGTATTAACTATTAAAATTTAAAATCTCGTTTATTTTTTTATATTTTTGTTATCCCGGTGAACGGTGTAATATGTTAAAAAACTTTAAAAAACGATAAGAAAACACCGATGAGGCCTGGCCTCATGCTTAACCAATGAAAAACCAGATAATTTTCGCCCCCCAATACCTAAATGGGTAGTGCAGATTGT
>Ga0209083_1002328_pt1 | contig 18338 bp, 22 predicted proteins | sample AM7aDNAmetaG_FD_184132 | JGI IMG/M metagenome (GOLD analysis project Ga0209083, IMG submission 184132) | Freshwater microbial communities from Finland to study Microbial Dark Matter (Phase II) - AM7a DNA metaG (SPAdes) (version 3) | ecosystem: Environmental > Aquatic > Freshwater > Lake ...
CACCGAAAGTTGCCGCTGCTGCCGTGGCCAAGGTTCCGAGGATCCCTGCAAATGTTGAAAAATCCATAGTCCTGTTCTCCTTTGATTTATTGGTTGTAGTTTTGGTTAAATGCCCTCACATGGTGTTCCATAAATATCACTCCTTATCAGGTGTAACTGCGTTGAGCGCGGTGTAAAGCATAACACCGGCAGCAAGAATTGCGCTACTTGGCTCGCCCTTCGCGATCGCATACCCGATTGCGATCAACGCAATGCCAAAAGCCGGGACGCTTCTTTGGGTCGACTTTTCCGCCCATCTTTTTTTTACCCAGTTGATGATTTCATTCATGAGTTTTTTAGGATATAGAGTTGTAAAGCTTTTACGTGCATATTCGCTATTGCTTCCCGGCCAGCCTCACTCATCATAAACCGGCAATCGCCAGGAGTATCCATAAAAAGGTTTTCGGTAAGTACCGCTGGGCAGTGTGATTTTGGAAGGATAGATACGTGGTCATCTTCTTTGTCGCTATCGCCGTCTGAAGTATCCTTTCTGAGCTTGTAGCCGCTCAAATACTCCGGCGCGACCTGGTAAAATATTTCAGCCAAATCGTCGGATTTTGTTTGGCCTACGCTTGTCAGTACCTCGAACCCTGTTCCTCCGCCAGCATTCCCGTGGACAGATACCAAAACACATTGGTACTGAGAGGCCATTGAAAAGACGATCCGATTGATGCGGCTTATCCGGTCAGTGATTGAAACGTCATTGAGCTCAGGGACCAATCGCTTAACCCTGATTCCAAGAGCTGAAAGCCGTTTAAAAACTCGATCAACAATTGACCGATTGAATTCGTACTCAAAAAGCTGAGAACCGTCAGTCCAAACAGGCGATCGCTTACCCGCGGTCTCTTTGCCATGACCATTGTCAAGGATTACGTGTACCGGTTTTTTAATCATCATACCGCTCTACCTTTATGATTTGACTCGTGCGAGCCCTGAAGCGTGTAAAAGTCTCGTTCAAGAACATGCAGACGGTCAAAGAGGTCGGATTGATTCTTATCAATACCAGTCAGCGTTCTTGAGCTGAAAAACCCGATCAAGGTGTTTATCACTGTACCTGCGAAAACGACGTAGAGCGAGATGTCGTGCGGGTTAGCGTTGTCCATTTTTAATTTTATTAAAGTATTTACCCGAGATAATGTACCAACCTTGATTTTCCGGTATTCATGCCAGATATGGCCGCAATATCAACTTCATAGTTTCCTACTTCTCCGTCCGCAGGAGTTTCCCATACGTAGACCCATTCGCCGATAATAAGCGACGCATAGTCTTTATCAACGATCACGATTCCTGAAGGGCTGGTAATCGAGACGAGCACGTAGTTCACCGGGTATCCGTATTCTACCGCCACGGAGAGGCCTATTTCTACTGTTGATCCGAGTATCGACATGTGTCAATGTATTGATGCTGTTATAGTGATAATGTCCCTGACCTTTGGCGATACCATCGTGACGTTGTAGCGTACCGGCATCAGCGTTTCGGTTATAGCGATAGATTCGACGTATTCGAGCGTCATACCGAACGACCAATTGTCCTGAGTGGTACTTATTACCTCGGTAATCGCGATTCCGATATCCTGCCGATCTGATCCGGAGTCGATGGCGTCAGAAATGGTGACGTTTACCGATGCGGCCGTAACGTCATTTTGTGCTATGTAATCGACAAGGGCCTTGCTTATTGATGCTGATTGCGAGTCCCCTGTTCCTACTGCGTCCGATACAGCGTTTGTCGCTGAAGCTCTTGACGGGTCGGAAGCTGACACGCTTTCGAAAAATACCATCACTACTGATGCAGATACCGCGTCCGAAAGGTTCAGGAGCGCTGATTGCGGCAATGATTGTATGTTCGAGTACGAATCAAAAGAAGATGTGGCGTCCGTCATCGATGCGGCTATTCCGGTAGCCACCGTATCGATCGTAGCTGATAAATCAGATTGATTCCCGGCTGCGGACGCCGAAGCGCTATCAAGGGAACTTTGCGTATCCAGAGCCGTAAAACTCGCTGAAGCGGTGCAGCTGTCTGTCGCCGATATTGACCCGGATATTGATGACGAAGCAGATCCGGAGATGGTATCTGTAGCGAAAGTATACTCTCCCTCCGGAGCTACGGCCGTTTCCACGATGCTGTCAGCTGCCGAAATTACCTCGGTAAATGTTTTTGATACTGCAGCGGCAACAACGTCGGTCGATATCGTTCCTTCAGCGATATTCCCGGATTCTCCTGCCGTCATCACATCCGATGGCGATTGTATCTCGGTCGTGGATATGGAAATGCTACAGCTGACAGTATCTGATGGCGTGACCGCGTCCGCAGACACTTGCACGATGCTTGGTATTGCGATATAGCTATCAGCGATACTCGTGCTCTCTGCAATGACCAAAGATACCGATGCAGTAAGCGTGTCACTGGTTATCGAGGACGTCGGAATGATAACTCCGTCCGATATCGCCTCGATGACGGACGCTATTTCTATTGAATTTATGAGCGCAGAGGGAGCGGCTGAGTCGCTGCTCGACGCTGTGTCGCTGAATACAGTTGTCGCTGATCCGGTCGGCCCGCTGTCGATTGGCGAGACGGCCTCGGTGGCGACCAAGCCAACTGCGCTAATCGAGGTATCCGTAGATGCCTGGGAGTCGCTAAGCGATAAAACGGATGTACCTGTGTTGGTGGCTGATACTGATAAGGAGTCGGCGAGGCTGACTTGCGCAGAGATGGCAATTGCGTCTGACGGTGAAGTTGATTCGGTAAAAGACGGGACGACAGCTGAAGCGATTACAGTGTCAGTGGCGCTCGTGCTCTCTACAGCCGGTATTGATGCGGACGCCGAAAGCGAGTCAACCACAGATGAGCCATCCGGGACATTCAGTGCTGCAGATCCTGCGATTGAGCTCGAATCAGTGACGGTATCGGAGAATTGCATCCCAAGGATTATTGCGTCAGCGCTGGCTACTGAGTTTGATGTCGTAAGGGCAGTATCTGCTTTTACTGTATCTACGCTTGAGACCGTTTCAGAAAGAACTACCGCGAACGTGCAGGAATCTGAGACCAAAACGGGAACACTCGGATCTCTGGCGATCAAATATTTACCGCTCCTGTCGGTCAGGAGATTCCCTGCTCTGTCAGTCAGGTAAACATAACCCTCATAAAATGTTTGTGATGTTGACATCTATAACGTTTTTGCAAAACTGAAAAGATCATCACCCTGCTGCTCATCCAACCCCAATACTGCCAGCATTTGCAGTACGTACGGGTTGTCCCTGTCCACTGATAGACTATAATCCCACCAGTTCAGTGCGATATCTTTTTCTGTCGGGTCAGGGATTGCGTTAAAAGCAGCGTCTACCTTGTCGAAATACCCTTTTCGTTTTAACGCCTCTCTCGCTTGCCGAATGGACACTGAGGATACCTTTCTCGCGTCCATCTCGTCAAGCCGCATGTTATCATAGTCTGCTTGGTTGAACTCGCGGATAACACCAGGCACGTCGATATCAGCCTCGTCCGGGACTGTCCCAAAATATTCAGGGTTATTTGTTGGGTACCGGGATTCTCTTGCCCATCCGAACTCAAGCCCTGCGAGCTGCGGCATAGGGTCGCTGTACTTTATGTATCTCATGCTCTCTCTCTTTTGAGGATTACCTTCGTCAAGTCTTTATCAGTCTTAAATCCAATCTCTTCAAGTTTCAATGCGTACCTTTTCCGCTCCTTCCATGCGTTCGCTTTGCGCATTAGCCCGAAGTAACTGTTCGCTGTGGCCTGAACCTTTTTATCGTCGCATACAGGGCCGAGGTCATCAACTTTGTTGTAGGCGTGGCGGATAGTTGACCGTCTTACATATCTTGCGTGAGGGCGCGTTATGTAGCCGAGGAAGTTAATCCCTCGTTCAATCCTGTTGATCTCCGATTTGTTCGGATGCAGGTGGAGCGCAAGATTGTCTTTAAGAAAAGAATCAAGGCGCTGCTTCGTTTTGTGAAGTCTTGCGCTGTCGTTTCCGAGCATCACAATATCATCGACGTACCGAATAAAATACCTCATGCCAGGCTGGTGCTTCGCGTACTGATCAAGCGGATCGAGATAGACGTTCGCAAAAAACTGACTGCTCAAGTTCCCGATCGGAAGCCCTTGCCCGTCTGCGTTGAAAAGGCTTTTGTGCGATGGTACTTTGCGCATGAGCGCAGGGGAGCTCTTTATCTTGACTGATCTTGTCGGGTCGTGGTTGAGGATCATGGAGCATAATCCCATCCACCACTCTTCAGTGATATATCTTGCGAGCTGCTTTTCAAGGATAGGCTTCTGGATCGAGACGAAGAAGTTCGCTACGTCTACCTTAAGAAAATGCGTCGGTATGGAATAGTTCTGGCTGGCAGACCGCATCATGTTGCCCAGCTGGTCTACTGCAGCAAGCGCACCTTTTCCCGGTATACAAGCGTAACTGTCATGAATGAACCTTCTGTAGAACCTTTGACATACTCTGTTGTATAGAAGGTGATGTACAATTCTGTCCCTGAAATCGGCGGCCCACACTTCTCGGACTTTCGGGTACTCGACGACAAAGCATATTGATCTGCCGGGTCGGTATTCTCCCGAATGCAATTCATAATATAAATCCATCAAATTTCTTTCGAGTCGCTCCTCAAACTCAAGAGCGTTGAATGTATTTCGTTTCGTTTTCCTGCAGTCGAAATATGCCTGAAACAATTCCTCGACCGTCACATCACACTGTTTTTCCATGATTATCTCTCGCCTGACAGCTCGCACATAGTTGGCATTCGTCTTATTGTTGTTGTTCTGGTTGCCGGGATTCCCTGAGTTCCAGTTCTGGTTCCACGCGCTGGTTGTGGAATACTCGGAGCAAGACCAATAGACGTACGAGCCGATATTTGACCGCACACTCACACGTCGCATTGCAGTCCATACCACAACGAGACTGGCTTCGCCTTTTCGTTGATGTGCCATCACAACAACGGGTGCAGTCCCGATCGAACGGTCTCTGATGTTCACCTTGGCCAACATCATTCTGCCGACAATGGTTTGACAGTTTTCAGCCAGCCTTGCGCCTGTCTCACAACGCTGTCCGTCAACATGACGATCTCGGAAAAAGCCTTTACGCTCATCAACTGCATATCTTTGCTTAATCGCGTTAACAATTCAACGACCTGCATCCGCTCGACAATGAGCGAGACGTACTTTGCCCGGTCTTTGATAAACGAGTTTGCCTTGTAAATGAACACTACCAGATCAGCAACTTCATCTCTCAGTTTTGCGCCAAGTGTATGCTTGAAGTCACGCGGAAAGTGCTTGACTACTCGCGTAACCTGCTGCAGTAGCTCGTAGGTTGCCTTGTAGATCGGTAAGTGCTGGTACTGGGCCATTCTCGGTAAAGGATTAAAGGATTAAAGGACGGATCGCCTGACAGCTCGCACATAGCCGGCATACGTCTTATTGGAGTTGCCCTGGTAGCCGGGATTCCCTGAGGCCCAGAGCTGGAGCCACGCGCTGGTTGTGGAATACTCGGAGCAAGACCAATAGACGCACGAGCCGTATGCAAAAGCGTTTGTTTCACCTGTTCTGAACCCAATACCTGCGGCGACTTGCGCGGGGGAACCTGTTGTATAAGCCGCCCCTGTAGGATTCGAGTTGTTGTTTAATCCGTGAGTATTTTCCGTGTCGCCTAAAGAACCAAGGTTCATATAGCTCGGCGTAGCTCCTGTAGGTCTATCCGCTGACGCATAGTTCGCGTCAGCCGTTGGTTTCAGGTTGCGCCATGACAGCTCAAGCTCATCACGAGCAGGTACATACCAGTCTGTATAACCTCCGATTGACAAACCTCTGGCCCACCATGCAGCAGGGTAGACGGTCGAGTTATCCGCCGCAACCATCGCAAGTGTCCCTTTCCATCCTTCAGTCAGCGTTTGGCAAGCTGTCGGGAGTGCCGTATTCGCGTTTTTAATCGCGATCGCACTGTTCTCACCGCTTGATTTTGGTGCGTCAATGATTCGGTAGGTCGCCATGACCGACCAATCAGTAAACGTACCGCTTCCGCCTACGCTACTGATTGATAGTGTGAGGGTTGTGCCGTTTGCGCCCGTCACCGTGCCGATCATTTTGTTAGCTGGGTTTGCTCTTGATCGCACCTCTAATGACTGTCCACTATACACTATCGGCGTAGAGGTCATATCTGGCACAGTGAAAGTCTTTGTCCCAGTGCCGATTGCTGTTGATGTGGACGACTCTACAAGCTCTTCCCACATCTCTCCAGCATAATAGCCACCCTCAAATGACGCACCGAACGATCCCGGTGTTGCATTCGGCGTGGAGATGTAGCTGTTAAAGCTCGAAGCTGTCGTGAATGACACGCCCGTTGACCATGCAGACCACCCGTTCGCAGTTCCGTGCTGGCGAGTGCGGAGGTAGTAGGTCGTTGATACCGACAATCCTGTAACGCTCCACGACGTCTTATGCGTAGCGTCCGCGTAGCTTGACTGAACAACCCCCGTGAACCCGCTGTTTGTCGAAAGCTCCCAGTCTGAATTAAGATGCGTATCGCTTACTCCGACCCAACTGAACGCGCTTGCTGTTACCGATTCTGTAGCAAGCTGGTTTGTTGCGCCGGTTGTTGGAGAGGTGATTGATGGTGTCGCTACGGTTGCGGCTAAGACGAAAAGGCTGATATCTCTTGATATGCCGCCAGCGGTGATCGTAAGCGTTACAGTCTGAGCTGTAGATGGCGCGGTGAATGAGATGCTGTCTCCTGTGATGGAAACTGACCCGGCTGTGACTGAGGCCGTGTAGGCAAGAAAACTATCGTAATCCGTTATAGTGTAGGCAATGACCTGGCTGACATATATAGTCGTCGCTCCGGAGATGGTCACTGATGCGCCTAATCCGATTGCTGGCCCAAGTGCGCTTAAAGGGACGCTCCATGTGGTTGTGCCGTCATCAATGTCAACCGTCATTGTCCCTGTTGGTGTAGTAGAGGGCGATGCCCCGTAAATCTGAGTCGGCATGGTGGTATTATTTATAATAGCAAGAGAGGGGTTTCAGCGACACGCTTACCCCTCCCGAAAATCCAAGCCTCTTACTTATGAGAACTGGAACTTATAGGTCAACGTCAATCCGAAACCATTACTGGTGTTGATCGCGCTGAAAATCTGATGACCAAGAAGGACGCCTGCGCTCGCTGCATTTAGCGCGCCCAATTCAGTGACAGCGGATGCTCCTGTCGCAGTCCATGTGTAGGTGAGCTGAAGTGTATCGTTGGTCACTGTGGTTGTGACACGGGAGACTGTAGCCGCTGCGCGAGCAAGGCCGTTTGTGGCTATCTCGGACTGCAGAGCGGTGTCACCAATGGCGGCCGCAGTTACGCCTGTTCCGACGGCCAGCCAGCCGAATGCGGTCACAGCTCCGGTGTTGCCAACAAGGCCAGCAATAGCGGCTTTCCCTGCACTTGTCACAAGGTTTTGCCCTTCTCTGGTATCAATCAAAATGCCTTTTTCGTCGCGTAGCTCGAACACATACGAGCCCTTAATCCTCAATGCGTCATTGTCCATTTTTATGCCGGTTTAGGTTTTTTTGTAGCTTGAATTCTGTCAGCGCATAGTGTTCTCACACCGATAAAATCAATGCTATACAAAAAAGGGAGCTTGAGCCACGGGGAAAATGGAGGCGGTGAATTTAGTGGGGTGTCGGCAGTTACGCTGGTTTCGTCGGCCAGACTATCGACCCGGGAAACCCTGCCTGCGATGGGATGTTTTTAAGCACCTCTCGATATGCCAGCCACGAGGCCAGAACGTCGCCAGTGTATGATGTATCGCTCCAGATTATAGATTCATTGAGCAGTAGGTCTCTCTTTGCCCTTGCCTGAGTTGCGAGGTAAGCGGTTATCTCTGCATCGGTCAAATCCTGAACCACGATCTTTTCTGGCATCTGCCATTTGCATCCGTAGGCGAGATCCGTCTTGGCTGCCAATTCTTCTCCTGTGTAGTCTGTGATCTCACCGTTGAGGACGTATTGGATTATGTCGTTTGCCGTCCCTTCAATGACGGTTTCGCCTTCTTGCACTTGGAGTTCAAAGTCAGAATCGGCACAAGAGCCTGTTCTGAGTATCTCCCCGGTAGCTGTTTTGTATGCTGTGAATAACTTCATTTTCGTGCTTCAAAAATTGACATAAGTCTTTGGTATGCACCACAGGATGGCTGTGATGACGTCATGGTGAATCCTATCGTATACGTATGGTATCCTGCTGGCGGTGAGTCTACGTAAGGTGTTACAATCATCGCCTCAAACGCTGTACCCATTGCTCTTGTATATACCGACACACCGTCCCTTTTTATGAAGAATGTGGCGGTATTCTCTCTGAAAGTGTATGGTGCCATTTTCATTGAAGTGAGTATGGTTACTTGCCCTCCAATCGTTGTCACTGATATTGTCTGAACCGTCACGTCAGTCTGGTCGACTGATATTGACATGCCGACACCGCCAACAGTGTATACACTTTGTACAAGCGTTGCTGCATTATCCTGCAAGTTCCCCGTATAAATCAAAGTCCCGTTTATAGTCGTCTGGCTTCCGTTAAATGTGATGTTCCCTGCTGCGCTTCCAAGTGCGAACTGACCGCTCGAATAAAGTACTCCGCCCGCACCTGTCATAGTTGTGCCGTCGATAGCGGCTGTACTGCTTTGTATTGTCCCTGTTACATTTAATCCGCCAGTGTTCACTGTTATCGCGGACAAACTACCCACTTTCAGGCTTGACCAGTAAGGGATAGACCAAGCTGTCTGGTTCGTTGCTGGGTTATAAATTCCGTCAGATTGGTACATGTACTGCCCTTCGGATAATGTAGGCACTGTCGTTGACCATGTACCGCTTAGGCCCCAATAGCTCGATGGCGTTGTCGTGCTTCCTGAATCGATTTCAGGATTCGGTGAAGTTCCTGCGCTTGCGGTGGATGAGGCTATGTATGCCGTGCGGTATGATGCACCCGCAATCCCGCTCGTTCCTGCATAGCCGATTGCCATTATGGAGGCGGACGTCCAGCTGAACGTCGATGTCGTTGCTGTGGCGGAGTCCACCAGGTTAACTTTGGCAGCCCAAAGTGTATATCCTGCAAAAGGCGATGTGCCTGGCGTTAATGACCATCCGGAAGGTGCAGATCCAAACAATCCAGTTGACCATGTGTATGTCGGTGATCCGGATGGCGCCGCCGGTATCGTTGCGGCCCACTGGTACACCATTGGTTGCGCCGATTGCACTCCGTTTGTTCCGTCGTGACCATTGACGCCAAAAATGACGATAGTATATCCTGATGACCAGCTGACCGTTGTGGTTGACGCTGTAGCTGCGTCGCTCACTATCTTGCTCGCTATATAGAGCTGCAGGCCCGGAGTGCCAGGATTGTCCGGAGCGGTTATCGACCATCCTCCAGCGCCAGTATATGCTGAGTTGGAGAATGTTGACCAAGTGAAGGTTGATTGACCTGACGGATTCGACGGCATTCCGGTAGACCACTGATAAAGCGATACTGTCGCGGTTTTTGCGGGGACATAAGGGACAACGCTGTATTGCGCTGAATAGATCATGTTTGCTTTGCTGTGCGCCGAATATCCTGCTATTCTGACATAGTAAGTGACCCCACCGACCAGCGGTGCTCCTGTGGCATCGGTTGTAATGGTGATCAGACTGTCTGGGCCTGAATAGACAAGGTTTGTGGTGCTTGGAGTGAATCCGCTGGTTGTAGATACATAGACGTTGACTCCTCCAAAATCCGCTTGAGTCGGCATGTCGTATCTGATGGTAAACCCGCCATACACCGGAGTCAGAACAATGCCTATCAGTGACGGCACTTGGCTGATATTGATAACGAATGTGTTTGCTGAGACGCCTGAGAGTTGCTGCAACTGCGTGCCGAATTTATTATAAGCCGGCAGCTTGACATAAACCGTCTGCCCAATCTTGTCCGGAGTGAACGGCATCTTAAACATCGACGAATCGACCCGGACAAACTTTGAGCCGCTCGCATGGCTTCCGATTGCGGATCCATAAGCTCCGCGTCTGAGGTACGTCAGATTATAGTGGTTCACGGAGGTGAGGGCTGCGGTCTCGTAGGAGAGCAGCTCGCCGTCGACAAGAGTGAGTGATGCGAAGTTGTTAACTTCTGCAAGAGTTGCGCTTCCAAGAGGCTGGCCGCTCGAAATATTTACAGCGAGCGTGTTGGTTGTGTCCGGATCAGTTCCGGAGGCGAGTGTTGCGGTAAGCGTTCCCATGCGTGCCGGCGAGTCGATAGCACCAACATATCCGTAGCTGATGTCATCGTAACTTACCCAGACTTCGCATCCGCCCCAGTCAGCTCCGCCGTATGCGCCCATCCATATTTCAAGACCGGAAGCTGTCAGGATGCTTGGTGGCACAAAGATATAAGGGGCAGCGGTGTCGCCTGGCTGAACAAGATTGTTGACTCCTCCCCCATCAGTCGGCTGTGTTCCGTAGATCGCGTGCGAGCTTACGCCTGCAGGCGCATCCTCTGCGGTTATCAGGTACTCATCGCCGCTCTCCTCGATCGTCAGGATCCTGATTGGATGAGAAGCAAGTCCGAGAACTGCATCATCAAGCGTGACGTAATCGGTTGGTTCAAGCAGTATATACCGGTTATCAAGCGTGAAAGTGTACTTATTCCTGATATACAAATTCCTCTGCAGGATAAGCTGCGCTGATGACTGTGCTATTGCGGTATCGCATATCTGGTGCGCTGTCACGTTGGACATTGCTCTTAATCCGTAGACATCAACATTGACCTGGTCAGCAGCGCGTATCGATGTTTTGTTGTAACTGTTTGAGCGATCAAGGCACTCGATATCAATCTGATTATAAGCGTCCGCTTGGGATCCTCGTTCAACCGACACGGGATCTGATGATCCATTGTCGACAAAGTCATCATCACTGAGCTCGTATATTGGCGTCAGGTTCGGCGTGTAGGTATACCCGTTTGCGGTGACTGCCGTGTCTCCATACGGTGTAATCTTCAAAAGGCCTTCCGAGAAATAAGCCTCTGAGTTCGTCAGAGCAAGAAGCGCGGATATGATGGTCGCTGCCGACTGGGCCGAGTCATAGCATGGAGAAAAGAGCAGGCCGTTCGCGATGCAGTACGCTTTATACGCTGTCCATGTTCCGATATTTGTGACCGGGAACCCTGCGCCATATCGGGAGTTTGTAAGGATGTCGTTAATGATGAAAACCGGATCAACATCAGGGAGGCCTGTGACGCTGGATCCGTAACCATGGCCAAATACCTCAAAAGTAAGCTGAGGCAGGTTCGCTGAGGTTCCGAGCGCATAATTTGCGGCAGCGATATAGGCGATGTTCCGGTATGTGAGTGACTTTGTTGAGTCCAGTGTCGTTAAATATCCCCATGCAGATTGAGCGGAATCTCCGGTAAAAGTTGTAAACGTATCTGTGGTATCGAGGACGCCATTATTCCAGACCGAATTGAGGCTGTTTATCGGCCCTTCGCAAATACCAAGCATGAAAGACGCGGTGTAGCTGTATCCTGTCTGAGTCGGACTGCTGCCGCCTCCCTTTCCGGAACTGGTTTGCGTGTATTGCGCTTCAGCTGTAAATGCTCCGTACCAGATCATATTTCCCGGCACTCTTGTCGCCCCGTAGATGATCGGGAGCGTCAGGCCATATACTGAGGTCGACACCGATATACCCAGAGCTGCTGGAGTCGTCGCGGCGTTATTCGATGAGCTGTGAACAAATAGTCCTGCCATTTTACTTTAATCCCTTCGGTGTCCAAAATGAATGAAGTCGCCCTCTCAACTCTGCTCCATCTGCTGACGCAAGAACGACACCTTGCTTGATATACGAATGGATAACTTCGCCTGGCCAAGTGACGATAATGGCGGCATGAGAGACGCAGCGGCCAAAAGTGAAGAGAGCTATATCTCCCTTTTTCGGGTTTTTAACTTTTCGGCAGTACTTCTTGATCCACCAGAGATATTTCTCTTCAGAGCGATGCATGTGCCAATCGTGCGGGTACTCTCCGACGTCGATTCTTTCGACCACTCCAGCATCAGCATAAACTTCGATGAGGATCTGTGCGCAGTCTACACCCACGCCCTTGATGGCCGCATGGTGATGATAAGGGGTTCCGAGCCATGCTCTGGCTTCTTGTATCACTCTTTCCCTCATACGGCAGTCTCCGGCACAGGAATGAACGGTTGCCCTTTGAAGTTTGACAGGTTACTGAACTTCATCTGGCAGGTCACAAGCTTCTTGTCGCAGCCAGCATAAACCATAAACGTATCACCAGCTGATGGCGATAAAGGGAACGGGCTGAGTAAAGTAAGGATCCCGCCTGTCCATGATTTTATAGTCCTTGCCTCTCCGGAATCCGCTCCGGATGTAAAGACGATACCTCCCTGATCCCAATACCCTGCTGCAGCACTTGCAGCTGGCCCTGTAATTGTAATTGACGTGCCTGATGCCGAATACACCGCTCCCGATGCAGAGAATGAGGATCGTGATAAAGTGCATGCTCCGTCATAAAGCGAATTTTGGCAAGCAGCTTGATAGACATTTCGAGGGACGTTGACGTTAAGAAGATCGGTAAGTGAATTGATGGTGATCGATGCTCCGTTCCGGCTTGGCGACGCTTTAGCGACGTGGCCCTGAAACCAGTTGACGGTACCGATAACGGAATGATCTGCATTCAGAAAAGCCCTCTCAACTTTAATAAGCGCGCCGTCAAGAATCCCCTGTGTGATAGCCTGCATAAATGGGACACCAAGAACCAGCATCGAGGCCGTCGCATTTATCGTGATGTTCATCGTCGCCACTTCGAGCCCGATTGTCTGTTTGAGTCCGTCTCGAGCGAAGATCGCATCCGACCCGGTGTATGTGTGGCCGCCGTTGGTCACGTCGTAATCTGAGCCTGAATAATAGTAGTTGGTGTAGGTGACTGAAAGCCCTGACGCCCATGCTGTATTGACCACTGAGAGCGTGTAAAGGTCAACGACAATAAACTGACGGTTGCTCAATAAATATTCGTTTGTGAGGCTTCCTGTAGGGGTTTTCATGGTTATACCTTGTTACTGAGTGAACCGTAAAGCGTTATAGCCCCACTTCCTGCGCTCCAAAAGTTTTGCAGCATCTGCGTGAAGTCTACAGTGTCTGTGTCGAATCGGCACCTGAAATAGTAATTGCCTGTCCATGATAATACAGCTCCGGACGATGGGGCAGATGAGAACGTCACAACTCCTGTGCTGCTGATCGATGCTACTGAGCCTCCTGTTATCGTTGGAGTCCCGTTGAGGTTCATGACCGGCTCAAGAAATCCCGTCCCGCCCCCCATTGTCCTGCTGAGCTGAAAAGCTGTTGTTGAACCGTTGCCAGTTCCGAACTGCTGCGCTGTGGCCAGATTATCGGTGATATCCTCGAAAAGAAACGAGTCGAAGGATCCTTGCCGAGCGTTAAAAAAGCCCATCAACTTTTTGAGGTCATTATATGGCGAGGCTGGAACCTGTACGCCCGACTGATCACGCAGGTACTCGAAATTAAGCTGCCATTTATACATGGGAGTTGCCATATAAGCGACTCTCGTCTCTCTACCTGAAACAGCCTTTTTCGTCACCGTGTTGAATGTCGGCGTCTTCACGGTGTCAAATGTCATCCCTGTCAATGCTGGAAAAATGGCGCTGCTCATCGTTTAAGATTCCTTGCTTGATGTTTGAGGCTGTCGAAAACTGATGCACCATTTTTATGGATAAACTGTGAGAAAGATTGCGCGTCCATGGCGTGAATGTGAATAGTTGATGTTCCTCCGCCGTTACTATTCCCCCCGCCATTTCCCGCCATGCCTCGGATAACGTCGGCGTACTTCGCTGGTAGTACCATTTCGTTTTGATGGAGCTGAGTCATTGGGTTTACCCCTGCCGGGATATCAAATCCGCCCTCTGCTGAATGCATCGATCCCATGACCAGGGCCATCATTGCTGCGAATGCTGCAACTGCAAGGACAGGCCCGATAATGGGGATCCCTGCTTGGGACGCAGCAGCTCCGCTCGCGGCTTGCGATGCATCGAGAGGGACGACGGCTTCCGTTTCCGCTGCTTTGGTGGCGACTGTTGTGGCTTTCGATGCCAATCCAAGGGCTACCAGGGTGCTGTTGACCGCTTGGGATATGCCGAGTTTGGCGAGCTCTCCAGTTCCCCAATCGACGACCGCTTTGCCGATCATCGTGGCAAAGGCTGACTGGATGGAGCTGTAAATCCCTTTTATGGCGGTGGAGAAGCTCATTGTCCCGACCACAAATCCGCCTATGGATGACGAGAATCCGTCGCCTATCGTTTTCCAGAGTTCAGTCCACTTCTTGGCGGATTCCTTCGTCGTGGCGTCTACGTTCTTCAGGTATGCAGCGTTATATGATTGGTCAAGTGCCAGCCATTTGTCCTTGTCTTTTTGGAGCTTGACGGCGTTGTTTGGGCTTTCCTTATCGAGTTCAATCTCTTTCTGGAGTGCGGCTTTCTCTACCTCGTATTTCTGGTTCTCGAAGTCTAAGAGCTGATTCTGGTAATCATCAAAGGATGTCTGCCCGAGATCGAACTTTGTCTTTGCGATTTCTTCCTCTTCTGCGAGCCCAGCCAATGCCGTGGCTTTTTCTGCTGCGATGCTTTCGGTTGCCAGCCCTTGTTCCTCTTTCCGCTCTTCTTTCTGGATTTCAAGTCTGAGCTTTGAAACTTTTCTATTGATCTCCAGCTTCTCCTGCTCAGTAAGGTTGGACTGAACGAGCGCAGATTGCCAGAAAGCGATTTCCTGCTGCTTGCTGTATTCTCTCAGGTCGTTTTCAGTTGCGTATCTGACTTTGATTTCTGCGAGCTGTGCATCCCAATGCGGGACGTAGCTTTGCTCCGCAGCTGCTTTCCCTGCTTTCCCTGGCGCCTCTGGAGCGGATTTATCAGCGCCTCCCATTGACTGGTTCGCCCTGTCGGTCGTTGCTTGTTGCCCTTTTGTCAACTTTGGGATTTCTCTATGCGCTCCAGCAATCCGCTCCATCTCAACTCTATAAGCCAGATCGTCGGCTATAATCTTTGCGTGTCCAGCCTTCCTTATGGCGATGTTATCTTGTTGCCACTTCAGGTCTGCGGCGTCCCCTGCTTTTGTCCCTATGCCTGACGAGAAAACGTTCCAAATGCCGGAGATGTCGTTTACTGTCGCCTTTGTTTCCATCAGCAGCTTATCCATGCCGAGGATTATGCTGTAGATCAGGTCGTTAATTCCATTCGCAGTGAGCTGCCAGGCCTGCTCATAAATCGACAGCGATTCTGGCCCTGAGTTCCTGAACGTCTCGTCAGATTTCCCTCTGAACTGGTTGAACAGATCGATGCTTTCTTCAACAAATTTCCTTACGATTTTCCCTGTTCCAGTAAAAACAAGTCCCATCAATTCCAGCCCGTCGTTTACTTTCGGCACTGTGATTATGGCTACGTCAGTGAACCCTTTCGCCAGTGACGTGAGCATCGGCATAACCGCTTCACCGATGTGGGCTGCAAAGGATTCCCCTACCAGCTTAGCCTCTCCAATCGCCAGCTTATAGTTCTTTGCTTTTCCCATCGCCACATCGTCAAGTTCGAGGCCGTAGGCTTTGGTAAGCTCTGCAGCTCGCTCGCTGGTCTTTTCGTTGAGCTTGAGCAATGCGTAGGCTGAATCTGCCGACCGGCCAAACATGGTCATGGCGACCTCGTTGCGGTCTACGCCCGCCTTGTAGGTCATCATGGTGTTGGCTGCATTCTGGAGGAGCGTCTGTTGATCGAGCAGTTTGCCGTTTCCGTCGCGGGTGGTTACGCCGAGAGCCCGGAGGCTTTCCTCATTCGTCTTGAGCTGCCGGTCAAACTTCATAGCAATACCGACATACTGCTCCGCTGACATGCCAACCACCTTCAGTTCTGTGTTGAACTTCGATGCGGCTTCGGCTGTCATACCGAGTCCGTTCATGAGCTTCTTCGTCTCTGCTGTCTCGTCAGAGAATGCCTTTATTCCTTCAGCAAACAATGCGCCTCCGGCAAGCAGAGCGCTGAGCCCAGCGAAGTGGGAGCCGATACCCTCAATAATGTTGCTGAGTCCATCGGCGCCCGTCTTTAGCCCTCCAATACCATCGTTGATGCCGTTGACGTGCCCGGTCACCATGTTCTTCAGGTTCTCAAATATTGAGCCTGTGCCATTGGCAAACCCTGACAGCGTATTGCTTACTCTATTGACTCCAGCTTCAAGCTCCTGCGTATTCGCGCCAAAGCTTACTACTGTATCTGTTTGATCAAATGCCATTATAGTGGTGGTGGAAACGATGCCATGAGTTCTTGAATAAAATCTGCATTATCACTTTCTGAGGCTTTTCCTGCCGATGGTTTTCCGTATCCGAAATAACTGGCAACAAGAACATGTTGAGGCGGGTATCTTTTGGTGTACTTCGTAAATGATGCAAGCCGGGGAAGATCAAACTGCTCACGCACCTCTTCAAGTGACATTCCTGTCGACCTCTGGAGGTGAATGAACACCTCGTTCCAATCCTCTATTTCTTCCCCGGCTTCGTTTCCCCCGCCTCGACACTCTTCCGGATCGCTGCGCCGGAGTCCATCGCGTAGCTCATGAGTTCCACCATGTTGCCTATGTCGATCAGCTCGGTTTTGAACTTTTCCTCCTTCAAATCAGGGTAGTTCCTTTTAAGGGCTGCGTAGACCGTTTCGGACATAAGCCTCCGGTCTGTGCCCACTCCCCATGTCGCCATCTTGCCGTACTCTTCTTCCAGGATATCGAGGGATCCGATGGAAACGGGAGGGATTGTGTATTCCTCCCCGTTATCGAATTTGTGTTTAATGCCTTTGTACATCATTAGTTACTGGTTGACCATTTAAGGACGTTGCCGTAAATATCCGCGCTTGCTTCCCATGACAAGTTCGGGATTGAGAAATCATCAAGCTTAGACGCGATCGCAAGCTTGTTGCTGACGCATTTCAGGAAAGTGAAAGAGGTGTACACTCCGGCAAGCGTACCAGGCAAAAGTATTTCAGCCTGAAACGATGGAGCTGGCCCCATGAAAGGGTTCACCATCGTACCCTGTGAAACGGTCGTGCTGGTCGCGGTGTACTGGTAGTTGATATACACAGTCTGTCCGGTATCAACAGATGCGAAGGTATATACTCCTTCTGCTACGCTGTACTGTCCAGTTGCGGGGCCGGAAGCGACACGGGTAAGTGGTACGCCTGTGGAGCTTAAAACACCGAGATCAACGGCCCATACGCCGGAACTTGGAGGGGTTGGCGTGATCGTGAACGGCGTGCCAGGAATTACGGCTCCGGTATTATCACTGTAGTCAGATCTGATGCCGGTTGATGCTGTCGCTCCAAACACGAGGGAGTTGAGGAGCGCGCCATTGATTTTTCCGAAAGAGGCTTTGCCGGTGATCGTTCCTTTTCCTGCGCCAAGATCATCAGCAAACCGCTTATTGCCATATAGCTTTTTAAGGTCAAAACCTATATCAATAGTTATGTCCTGTAAAGAACCGAACTGCACAGGCGTTGGTGTCGTAATTGCTGAGCCTGAACCGTCGTATGTCGGAATGGCCCACAAGCGGCCTGCTGCGAAAATGTTACCCATGGTTAAATCCTGTTTATGTTGTTGTCAAAATCTTGATGGTAAATATTGCTATCGACTGGTCTCCAAGTGTTCCTTCATCAGTTATAATCTCTCCATCAATCCAGCAATGCTCTACAATGCCTCCGAGCGTCTGATGATCCTCTACGTGTGACGGTTTAAGCATTTCGTCTACCTTGTCGAGGATGTTGTTGAGCGCTATTGATGGCGGTATCCTTTGATCGGTATTGTGCGCGTAAAGCCAAACTTTAGCTTCGAGCGTGTATTCTGTCGGAAACCCTTTTATCTTCTTCGCCATCTGGCTCCCCTGCGCCACAAAACATGCCGGCTGCTCAGATGGTGGGACATCGTCATAATGCTTCAGCCTTCTTGAGCAGGTGACGAAATCAGGGATTCCCTGAAATTTCGCGAACAGTGCGCTGTATATGGCTTCCCTGTTCACCGCTTGATCGCTTTAAGTTCTTTGGCTACTGCGTTCCGTAGCCCTTCCAAGATCTCTGGGTTCATTTCCCTGAGTGCTGATCTGAGAAAACTACGTTCCGGCATGTTGATATTCCTTGAATGAGCCGACACCGTCACCTGTTTTGGTGCTATCGGCCTGCCAAAAGCTTTTGTCATCTCCCGCTGGAATGATTTAACCTGCACGGTGCCTTTAAATCCGT
>Ga0209083_1002329_pt1 | contig 18330 bp, 21 predicted proteins | sample AM7aDNAmetaG_FD_184132 | JGI IMG/M metagenome (GOLD analysis project Ga0209083, IMG submission 184132) | Freshwater microbial communities from Finland to study Microbial Dark Matter (Phase II) - AM7a DNA metaG (SPAdes) (version 3) | ecosystem: Environmental > Aquatic > Freshwater > Lake ...
AGTTCTCTAGATTAGTATAATCCTTCGGTTTATTTCTTCAAAAATTAGTTTCTTTATTCCTTTTCCATTTTGCTAATCTTAGATCTAGTTCTCGTGTTTTTTCCTTTGTTCGCTTCTCGTTCCCTTTCTTATCTTTTTCACACCAATAATTTATAAATTCTTGTAATATGTCAATTCATCGGACTCTTATAAACTCTTGCTCGGTAATAAGATTTTTTAGAGTAGGTTTTTCTTTGGGTGGAGGAGGAAGATTTTTTTCTTCCGACACATCTTCTATTCTACTCTCTTCTATACTCTTCTCTTCTATACTGGTTGAACAATTGTTTAACATTGGTTTAACATCAGTTGTTAATAGGTATTTATTGCTCTTGGTGTCTAACATTGACTTTTCTAAAATATATTTAGTTTCTTTTATTCTATTTCTATCTAAATAGTTGTTTTCTTTCCAGTCCGTTATCACAACAACACCACTTTGAAATTGTATGACAAAATTTTTCATAATGAGTATTTTAAGATCGTCATCACTTCATCAGTATATCCTCATAACTCTTTTGGGAGAAACAAATCACTCATCATCAGCTTCCATACCAAGTAGAAAGTAGAGTGCTTTTGCTCATAGTGGTAAGTCCATAAAATAATCGTTTTCAATAATGGACTTATCAAACATTCTTTTCTGTGCCATTGTAAAATTCAAATAAACTAAAACTCCCGTCGGTATCGCCAGATAGAAACGGGAGTGATGGTTGGCGAAACCTTTTGTGTAATTGTTCTTAGTGAATGTATCTTAAACAAATAATACACGATTACAAGAGATTTTTATATATTATTCTCTAAATATAAAATACAAAGCAATAGCAAGAAAGATAAAGAAAAACATCGGTGGTCGAATGCAAGAAAGAATAAACAGAATAACAAGTCATAATCGGATCATATTAGGAATGGTAAACAAGTAAAATCATAGTTAAGCAATAAGCTCATAAAATAAATCAGAGTAGTAAAGCAGTTGAATTAGTCATTTCTTTGGGCTTCTTGTAGGTTGGGATAGGTTGCATGGGGTAAGGTTAAGAAGATAAATCTTGTTTATAGAATTTTACTACAACAGTTAAGTCTGATTTTCTTTTGCTAATTAAGTTGCCTACATAATGGAATACAGATGTCGGAGTTCTACTAGCATATCATTTTTCAATAAATACATTGTTGTTTTTGCTAAAACTATCCCATACCACTATATTTTCGCATTTATAGCGTATTTTCTCTCAAGTAAACATTAGATAAGTCAGTTATCAATTAAATCTTGGATTTCCTTAAAATCATCTTCGTTGATTTGTTCTAGTTCTTGGTTAGTCATTTGATTGGTAATGAAATAAAGCCATAGCATCAGAATAAGATTGTAGTAGTTGAGATTTGTCGTAGTTCTTTAATTGCTTGAACTCAATTTGTTGTCATTTCTTTCGTTCAGATTTGATGAGTTTCTTTTCGTGCTTGGTAGTGAATAGGACATCGCCGACTTTGCCGTAGAGATGTTCTCATAGGATTTTTACGTCTTTCATAAGTTGGGTATAATAAAATAAAAGGAATTACTAAATAGTCCTTGTTGCCTTTAATGCTCGGTAAAATCAATCTAAGAATACACAAACATCACTAAGATCAGCACCAATAAAAGTTCTCTTTGATTGGTTTTCGTCATAATGATATACATTTACTCAAGATTGTTCTACTGTATTGGTTAGTGATCAATTATTGATAACTTCTATAAGTTTATCAATTCTTCTTTGTAATACTTGATCTGATGATTTCATTTGATAGGTAGGTAAGAATATAAAGAGCCAGTAATTCTTGGTGGCAGGGTAATATTATCTATTTTTTTTGATTTTATAAGATGCTTCTTCAATAAATACGCTAACTAAAAGTTAGCACTAGAACTATAAATACTCAATCTGATTGTAGGAATGGCTTGACAACTGCAAAAGAAGTATATAGATAGTGTAAGATTGATTTGACAAACGATAGGAGAAAACTATACTACCAAAAAAAGACATTTATCCACATAAGTATAAATGCTAAACGATACAAAACTAAGGAGGAGAAAAGAGCAGTATTATTTTAAGATATGTGAAGACAAGATATTAGAATTTTTGCACCAAATAGAATATGACTCAGATACTGAGAATGATATGTGTCAGACGTTTTGTGTCAGAGATTATGGATTAGAGCAATTTCAGAAATGGGTAGGGAAACATATACCAAAATGAGAGAATAGATTTAGAAAATAAATCTTAAATATGGAGAAAACAAAAGTTCTACTAGGTATGAGAACAATGGGAGATATACCAACAGATATGGTTAGGTTTCTACTTTTTCTTGAGATACCTGACGATGTAGAACTTTCTTATTGGTTTACTCAATCACTCCCTCACTGTATATGAGTAAACGATATAATAAGAATGTGAGTACATAACGAGTATGACTACATATTTTTCTTAGATGACGATAATATACCAGAGAATAAGGATATATTTAAAAAGTTATTAGCTATGGACAAAAAGATAGCAACGGGGATAGTACCAAGTAGGACACCAATGCAGTGATTTCATACACTATGTATTTTCAAAGAGCAATTAGATGAAAATTCAATGATAGGATATGACCAATATATTAATCTTCCAGAAGAAGAAACTTTTGAGGTAGCTATGTGTGGGTTTGGATGTGTATTGATCCATAAAGACGTATTTACTAAAGTTTACAGTACTTTCCACGACTTTCCGACAGAGATGAGAACTATGCGATATTATCCACTAGAAGATAGAGTATATAGCGAAGAAGAGATAGATTATAGAAATATAAAATTACCAGAATGAGCATTAAGATATAAGAAATATGTCAGTGAGGATATATGTTTTTTTGAACGGTGTAAGCGACTCTGTGACGAGAAAATACGAGCGAATAAAGAGATAAGATGTACGCATATAGGGCTACCGAAGTTAGTAAGAATAAAAGAAGATATAGAAGAAGCTAATAAAGATTTACCTTTAACCGTAGCGAAATGGGTTGAGTCTCAATAGTCGTACCAGTAAAAAATGGGTTAAAGCGAACTAAGCAGATATTAGAACAGCTTAGAGATTTAGATATCGAGAAAGAAATAATAATTATAGATGATAATTCAGACAAAGAAACAAAAGAACGACTAGTAGAACAACAGGATATAAGACTATTCACTTATGATTATGATGTAGGAGTAAACCAATCACGAAATATATGATACGAAGAAGCTAAATACAACAAAGTCTTAATAATCAATAACGATCTTTTGTTTACTCCTTGATGTGTAGAGAAATTAATTAAAGCGTTGGATGATTATGATATAGTTTCTCCTTGAACTACTGAATGACCCCGAAAGTTTGAGCTTCCTGTCGTTATGAGAAAAGCTAATATATGTGGACGATGTTATGGTGTGAGGAAATGACTGTCTTGCTTTCCGATACCTACTGAATTAGATTTGTTCTATGGTGACGACTATATTCGACAGATGACAGATAAATCGAGGATAGGAGAAATCCCAGAAGTAGTAGTTCATCATTTTGTAAGTTCAACCATAGGACTAGATTGAAAAAGATCGCAAGATGTAGAAGAAAGGATTGCTTGAGATACCTACGAGTATGCTAAGATGTGTCACGAGAAGGGTTGGGATGATTTAAGATTTAACGATATAAAATGGGAATAAAGTTATCGATACTCACTTGTAGTACACACAATAGAACTCAGAATGGATTTCTTGAGAGAATTTATAAGCAATTAAACAAACAGGCAGAGTGAAAGCCAGTAGAACTATTGGGATTGATAGATAATAAGCTTATGACAATCGGCGAGAAGAAGAATAGACTCAAAGCTATGGCTAAGTGAGAATATATCGCCTATGTAGATGATGATGATGAAATAAGTGAAGACTATATAGATGAGTTATTAAAAGCTATTGAGTATGGGACTGATGTTATATGTTTTGGTATGTTATACATAGAGGATAACAAAGAATGAATACCTGTTAAGTTCTCAAAGGATTATGAACATACACAAGCCACAGCAGAGCAAACATATTTCACAAGACAGCCACACCATATAATGTGTTGGAAGAAAGAGGTGGCGATGAAAGAGGACTTTGAAAATATATCATTTTTTGAGGACACCAAATGGGCAGAAGTAATGCAAAAGCATATTAAAACAGAATATCAGATAGATAAAGTATTGTATAAGTATTTATTCAATAATCAAACTACAGAATGTCTACACTAATGGAGATTGGACTTAAGCACCACACCGATAAGGCATTCTATCATAAGTATTTGATGATGTACCAAAAGTTATTATCGTGAGAAGATATACAAAGTGTTCTTGAAATCTGAGTACGAGAGGGTGCAAGTATCAGAATGTGGAGAGATTATTTCCCAGAAGCTAGAATAATCGGAGTAGATATAGCACAATGTAATCCTATTGAGTGATGCGAGATAATCCAAGCAGACGCCACAACAAAAGAGTTTGTTGATACAATAGATGAAGTAGACTTCGTTATAGATGATTGAAGCCACCAATCAGATGATCAAATCAATGCGTTCAAGTTATTACGACCAAAGACAAAAAAGTTATATATCATTGAAGATGTCTATCAGGAGATGCAGAGAGGTAATATGTGAGTGATAGATTTCTTTAGATGATTTGCTAAGGATAAACAGTTAGAGATTATAGAGTTTACAAGATACCATTGAGACGATAGTTTTTCAATGAGTATAGTTTTACTTCGTAAGGAATAATATGAAAAAGCGAGTAATAAATCTAGTGAATAAATGGTTAAATGATAGCTGATTTCAGATAGTAGAAAGAGAGTGAAGTTATGCTATATTCATAAGTGAACCCCAATGAGCAAAGAAAGTATATATACAGGAGAAACAGATAGTTAAACAACTGTTTATGGTATGAGTAGAGGAAGAAGAATGACCCAATATGGATTGATTTTCAATGGATAAGTTTTTAGCTCCTAACAAAAATATAGATGTTTGAAGTAATTAATTGAGTGGGACAGAACCACAAAACAAAAATTAAATGATTTCTTGAGCTACAATATATAAAGGCTTTTGATTTAATAGATGCAGTAGCAGACGATAAGACTATTTATTATCAAATTATAATAACTTATGAATGAAACCAATGATGATTTTTTTATGAGATGAGTAAAAATGCTAGAGATGTACTAGTATCACACATATTAGACTATACAGAAAATTGATATTCTTTTGATGAAAAAGGGAAAGCTATAACTTTACAGAGTAAACTAACCAAATGAGAAATATAATCTATACAACAAAAACACGAAAAGAGAATAATATGGATTTCTGAGTCCATAAGAAATGGATATTAGAAGTATTACACGATAATTCTATGTTAGTAGTATTGAATTGGTGTGAAAGAACACTAAGAATAGCTATGAAAGGTAAGATAAAGAAGTGAACAATAGTAGGTAGAATAATGCACGAGCAAGAAGACTGAACAGAGAAATTAGAAAGCTTTTATACTCATTTCCTAGAACAAGTAGTAAATAAACCAATAGAGGATAAAGAAATATATCTAGGGCAATTATTAATGATAGCCAAGAAAATCCAAACCCAAACTCAATTAAAGAAATCTTTAATCAGTAAATAATAAATCCAATGGCAAACAATAAAAAAGTTTGAAGACCAACTAAAATGAATGAGACAACTATTAAAAAATTAGTAGAGATGTTTGAGATAGATTGTACAATAGAAGAAGCATGTTCTCAAGCGCTTATTGACCCAGTTACTTATCATAAGTGGTATAATGAGAATAAATCGTTTTCTAACAGAATTGATGTAGCTAGAAATAGACCATTTATAGACTCTAGACATACATTAGTGAAGGAAGCAAAGTTAGATTGGAAAGCATGAATAGAATTTCTTAAGCGTAGAGACAAAAGATATAAAGATAAATGAGAATTAGCAGGAGAAGATTGATGACCTTTAAGAATAAACCTAGTAAATTATGGTTGAGATAACAATCCCGTATAAGTTTAAGCCTAGACCATATCAGCTCCCTATTTTAAAGTATATAGATTGATGATGATTAAGGGCTGTCCAGTTATGGCATAGACGTACAGGTAAAGATAAGACAGATTTCAATATCATTATCAAGAAAGCTATGGAGAGAGTCTGAGTATATTTTCATATTTTTCCTACATATGCTCAAGGTAAGAAAGTAATCTGGGATGGAATAGATAAAGCAGGGATGAAAGTATTAGACCATATCCCAGCACAGCTAATAAGAAGAAGAGATTGAAGTGATTTATTAATAGAGTTAATCAATGGTAGTATTATACAAATAGTATGAACAGATGGCAGGAATATAGATAGACTCGTGGGAACTAATCCAGCGTGAGTGGTGTTCTCAGAGTATAGTTTACAGAACCCAAGAGCTTGGGATTTAGTAAGACCTATTCTAGCAGAGAATTGATGACGGGCAATCTTCAATTTTACTCCTAGATGAGAGAACCACGCATACGATTTATATAATATGGCGAAAGATAACGATAAATGGTTTTGTCAGAGTTTAACAGTAGACCAGACATTTGACGATAAGGGGAATAGAGTAATAAGTGATGAATTGATCCAAGAGGAACGTGATAGTGGAATGGATGAAGACTTAATTCAACAGGAGTATTATGTATCGTTCCAAGCGTTTGGACAATGAAGTTATTACTCTAAGCAGATAAAGCAGGCACAGGAGGAGAATAGGATAACAATAATGCCATACGAGCCGTCTATAGATGTAGATACATTTTGGGATTTATGAGTTAATGATATAAACACAATATGGTTTACTCAGAGGATAGGTAAAGAAGTTAGGGTAATAGACTATATGGAGTGAAATTGAGAGTGACTAACCTATTATCTATGAGAGATAAACAAGAAGACATATAAATATGGATTTCATTATTTCCCACACGATATAAGAGTCAGGGAATATACTAACGGTAAGAGTAGAGAAGATACATTAATAGAGTTATGAGTAAAGAATTACAAGATAGTAGATAAGTTGTCAGTAGAAGATGGAATAGATGCAGTACGTAGAGTCTTCCAGTATTGTGTATTTGATAGAGAGAAATGTAAGCAGTGAATACTAGCACTAAAAGATTACCATAAGGAATATGACGAACTAAGGAAAACATTTAAGGCACATCCTGAACATAACTGGGCAAGTAATGCTGCTGATAGTTTCAGATATATGGCTGTAATTTACATAAAGGACTTAACTAAGCCAATGGCTACAAATAAAGAAGGGAAAGTACGTATGGTAACCAACCCATTAACAGGACAACAACAATCGTATGTAAGGTGACAAGAAAACAAGGAGCGATGGGACTGGTGAAAAAATAAGTTGTAAATTAAAAAAAATCCTTATAATGGAAGCGATTAAGATTTACTTTAGTTATACTTTTTATGGCTACAAAGGAAGAGATATTAAAGATGAGTAAAGGTAAATCAGACAAAGAGTACCTAATAGATATAAAGAAACTAACACTACAAGCTACACAAGGTGGGGTAGAGCCAGAGGATATGAAGATGGTTGGTTATGTGTTGAACAGATGGGCAAGAATGGATAGCAGAAGAAAACAGGAGGAACATAAACGAAGCCAGTATGATATGCAGTTTGACTCAGCGACCCAACCAAGAAGAGATTGAAGGGCTAACCCTAATGTCCAATTTGAGCAGATATTGATAGATACATATACAGGGACATTGCCTGAGTGATTACCAGTAAAGGTAACAGCAAGAGGAGGTAGAGTAGATTGAGTAGAATTAGAACTAAGTAAATATATTCTCCAAGAGTTTATGGAGCGTGAAGATAGTATAGATGAGGTTGTTAGATTTGATAACTTAAAAGCAAGATACTGAACGGGTGTCCTTTTTTCGTGATTATGGTTTGAAAACCAGTATGTGAATAACGAGGATAGTGGATATATGGAAGAAGACACAAAGCAAGACAGGAAAGAGATCCGACATATCGGAGTAAAGAGTCGAGATATAAGAAGATGTTGGTTTGATGAGTCAGTAAAGAGACGAAGTGAAGCGATGGATTGTCTCGGAGAAGAAACAATAAGAATGGAAGAATTCAAGATGAGATATATGGAAGATAACGAGACACCAAAGAAATGATATAAATACATCCAGAATGTACATACAGATAACAGCAAACAATATGACAGCACAAGCGACAACAAACTATTCTATGACGAGGTAAGATTACGACATTACTTCAATAAATTAGACTGAACTTATGTAATACTTGCCAACAAACTACGACCAATCTTCATAGGTAAGATGACAACAAAGCACGGTTATTTACCATTGATCCCAGTACAGCATTATTGCAATCCTGAGAGTATCTATGGAATAGGTATACCAGAGAGATTTGCCACAATTAAGCCATATATAAATAACTTACTAAAAGCTACTTTGGATGGTATTTGGTTGAATAGTTGAAATCTAATCTTTATGGGTGGTGATATATCAACAGATGATGAGATATATATAGAGCCAGGAGAGACAAACATAATAAAGATGACAGGCGACGCCACAAAGATACAACCATATTCAAGCAATATCAATGTAGACCAAGTAGTAAGGATATTAGAGGTTATGGAAGACTTTGGAGTTCAGACAACAGGACTTAATCCTAAAGCTCAATATGATGCAGGGACAGATAAAGCGTTCATTATGTGAGTAATGAAAGAAGAGCAGAATATGAGAGCTAAGAGTGTAATAAGGAACAGGAACATCTGATTAGATAAAGCATTTACTTTAATGTTATGTAATATCTTACAGTTTGCTCCTACATTATATGCTAAACATATCTTTAATGAGAAACAATTAACAGACTTCAAACGATACGAGATAAGAGTACCAGGAAAGACTCTAACTAGAGAATGAAGCGATGAAGAATGAAAGGTAATAGGAGTACAAGATACACCAGGATATGATGATTACTTTAATCTAAAGACAGATATATTACTCCACGCAAACGGATTGAATGTAGAGATAGACACACCAAGCACACCAAATACACTTAAAACAATAGAGAGAGATGATATGCAGAAATATGTTACATCTAAGGTACAGATACGACAGGCAAAGCAAGCAGCGATGGCTGTAGGTGATGAGAAATGAGCAGGAGAATTAGACGAAGTAAGTAAGAAATTAGATGAATTATATGATGTAGATGCAGACCATATCATAATGAAAAGTGATGAAGAAGCTAAGAGAGCACAAGTAGCAGATATAATGAGTGCTGTACAAAGCATAGGTACGACACCACCAACGGAGTGAATGCCACCAATAGGACAATGACTAGCTCAATGATGACCAGAAGCTTTATTATCTAATCAACAGAATGCAAATCCTATGACGAGTACTCAAGCCAAGCAAGCAGGTATGCCTTGAGCAAGCTGAGGTTTCCAAACTCCAGTCTGAGGTTCAACGCCTACGCCACTATGAACAGCGTAGTATAGTATTTGATAAGATAGGATTACCACTGAATGATTTGGATAAGATGCATCCAGAACAATTGAACGATTTAAGAAGAAGAATGATAGCAATAAGAAACGAGACGCTAGTTGAGGCATTAAAGGAAGAAGATAAGAATTATTGGCATGGTGCATACGACTGTATGGACAAGATGATAATAAGAATAAACAAGATACTTATGAATAAATGATGAGAAGAGACCACCTAACTAAGTTTTACTCCTTAACCAGTAATGGAATGGAAAACAACGATATTAAACAACCTTTGGAAGCGGTAACGCCTAACAAAGATTGACAAGATGATGATTATGTGAAATTACCTAAAGAAGAGTACGAGAAACTAAAAGACTCTGACACTAGAGCAAGGGCACAATGATCAGAAAACCAGAGATTAGCTGCATTGGCAGAAGTAGTCAAGGACAACTCAAAGTTTTACAAGCTAATGGCGACAGACCACAAGAAAGCTGAATTTGTAGCATCACACTACGGTATGGATGTAGAGCAGATGAAAGCAACATTAGACAAGTATTATGAAGAGAACCCTGACAAAAGAACAGCACCATCAGAAGATGATCTTTACGAGAAAATGAGTGCCAAGCAAGATGAGAAAGAAGCTAAGAAAACTCTTAACTCTTTTATTAAGGAGAAGGGGTTTACAAAGGACTCTAGGTTTGGGAAAGCATTTATGGAAGAAGTAGAGGATTATATGGATGGGAAGAAGTGGACAGAAGAGACTATTGATAAAGCTTCAAGCAAAGCTTATGCTTATATCAAAGGTTTAGGGAAGTTCAGCGAGGAACTAGAGAAGGTAGAAAGAATTTTACCTTGAGCGTGATGATTAAGTGCAGGAGCAAGAAAGGGATGAGTTGGTGTAAACGAACTTACTAGCAAGCGACAGGCATATAAAGAGTCACACAAAGGAAGTATACTTGATTATGTTCATGCACAAAAGAAAACTTAGACTTTTAATTTAGTAACCTATTAAAAATGGTATTTATTCCAATGCAAAGGGACAGTGGAGCTACGAGAAGTTATCTCACAGCAGTAAACCAAACCTTTGTTAAATGACAAGCACTTATCTTCTCAGGAGGGTATGTAACACCAGCAACCTCAGCAGCAGCAGAAGTATATCTCACTGCTAACGAAGCGGTAGCATCAAGTGCATCAGTACATCAGACCATCAAATGTCTTAACTCCTATGCAGCAAATATCACATATCAAGTAGGTACGGTTACCCAACCAGTACAAGCTACTCATTGTGGTAATAAATATGACCTATCAACAGGGCTATTACTAGACCTTACTGGGACATCTCATAAGGTATTCTTGGTAACTAAGATTATTGATACTGTAAACTACATAGTTGAATGATATTTTGTAAAGAAACCAACTTAATAACCTTTTATATTAGTAATTTAAACAACATGGTATTCACACCAATGAGAAGAGATGGCGGAGCAACAAGACAGTATCTCACCGCATCATCAACAACCATCACAAAGTACCAAGCATTGGTATTCTCTAGTGGTTATGTAACACCTGCAACATCAAGTGCGGCAGAATGTTTTTTGGTGGCTAATGAAGCTATCACTACGGCAGGAGCAGCACATACGGCAATCAAGTGTTTGAACACTAACGCTGCGTGTATATCTTTTGAAGCTAAGACAAACATTACACCAGTACAAGCAACCCACTGTGGAAATAAATATGACCTTACAGACGGGAACACTGTCAATTTATCATTCAGCACAAACTCAGTATTCTTAGTAACTTATATCAAATCTGCAGCAGACAAGCTTGTAGGTGGATTTTTTGTAAAGAAAGCTACCTAACTAATAAACTTTTTAACTTTTAACATTTATTTAATATGTGAGTTTTATTAACCTCAGATTACGCAGATCTGACCAATCATTTAATTATGATTGATGAAGTATTTAACGATGCTCAGCAACAAGCAGTTGATAAGCAAGTTGGACTTCAAATTTTTAACACTAAAGAAAACAAGAATAGGAACGATACAGTCAAACTCAATCACGGATTGGGTGGTGTAACGTATATCCCTGAAAACAGTGATTATCCAGAAGCAACAGGAGCAGAAGGTGATAAAATCATCTTTACAAAGTATAAATATGGAGTTAATGTTATCATAACATTAGAGAACAGAATTTACGATGAATACGATGAAATTGAAAGTAATATAAGAACAGTAGTAGATGAAGGGTACAATAAGATTGACCAATCATTGGCTGATATTCTTACTAATGGGTTCTCTTCTACATCTTATACTGATGTCTATGGACAGACAGCAAGTGCAGTATGACCAGATGCTTTGGCGTTATTCTCAGCATCACATACCAACACAACAACATCTAACACTTATTCTAACCTTATTACTGATTCTGGAGTAACTAATCCTACATTCGCAAGAAGTGGAGTAGTAGAAACAAGAGTAAGAGGAATGAGATATAAAGATCCACAGAGTGTAATCAGACCTATCAATTACGATACAGTCTTGGTAGCACCTGAATTGGAAGATTATGCTCTTAGAACATTAAATTCAACACAGATTGCAGGGTCAGCAAACAACGACACAAATGCTTACTTGAATGGTAAGATTAAGGTACAATCTTGGTCTAAACTTTCTATCAGAAGTGATGGTACAGACACAAGTGCATACTGGTTTATGTATGACTCAAGTCTAGTAAAGAAAACATTGCACGCTTTCTTCGCTAAATATCCTGAATTACTACCACCAGCAGAATTCGATCCAAACAAGAACTGGAATTATATGTTCCAATTCATCTATTCAAGAGGTTTCTCACGAGCTCCTTATATTATGGGAAGTAATGGAGCATTATCTTAGTTTTTAACTCTTAAACCAATAAACAATGACAGTAGTCAATGATGGGACTGGTACGGGGTTAGATGCAGGAAAAATGGTAAATCATATTACCGTTATACTTAGAGATAATCCGACAAGAGATGTATTGTTTTTCAAAACAGACACAACAATGCCGTCAGCAGTAGCTGGGTATGCAGTAGGATGCCTTGCTATTTATACAGGAGGGGGTGCAAAAACCACATTCTATGTAAATGAAGGCTCTGCAACATCTTGTAGTTTTGTAGCACAACGTACATAATCAGTTTATAGGTAGGGCAGAGTAATTTGCTCTACCAATTAAGCTTATTGCTTAACTTTTTAACTCTTAACTCTTACGAGAATGGGTATAGCAGGATGAACACCAGATTGGAATAGACTTTATAATGATGGCAGATGCAAATATCACGAAGTAGCGTGGTCTGATGCAGAGCAGAAAATTATCCAAGAGTCTACCAACAGACAAGAGACAATCAATATGATGAGAGACGGTTATATTGAGACACACAAAGCAGAGATTATTGATCCAATGTCTAAAGTTAGACAGGATAAAGTGGAACGAGATAAAGTAGCAGAAGAATATGAGATAGTATATGGTAAGAAACCACATCACTTTGCTACAATAGCGACAATGAAGAAGAAGATAGCAGAAAAAGACCTTAATCAACCATTAGAAGAACCAAAAATTGAACCAATTGAAGAAGTTATTGAGCCAGTAGAAGAAGTAGTAAAGATTAAGAAGGTAGCAAAAAAATAGTTTATTTCATTATATATTAGAATGGCGGAAACACTACTTAATGTTTACACAGAGGTTTACACGATTTTGTGAGAGAATGTTTCTGCGACCAGTTCAACATTTGCTTTGACTACATCAGTTATCCCACTTATAAACAAGATTCAAGGGATGATATGTAATGGTAGGGTAAGTGATGAGCTGACAGATAAAGATATAACGTGTTCATATCTACCTTTTTTGTATAAACAGTTTTTTATCCAGAATGTAGTACCACAGAAACTAACAACATCATCAGTAGTAGGTGGAACAACATTATATTTTGCTTGTGCAAGTTACGCAACAAGTGGATATTTATTTATACAATGAAATCTCATAAGATATACAGGTAAAGATGTAAGTAATACATTTGTAACAGGAGTAACAGGAATAGAGTTAGTGTATGATGCTAATGCAATAGTACAACAGGCTTGGGCGTTACCAACATCAGCTACTTTCCCTATGGATTTATGGTATCTCAATCAATCAATCAAAGTAGAGTATATAGATTTCAGGAACGATATAGATTTGCCTATGTATTTCTCAATCATACAAGATAATAATGGTACAGGACAAAAATTTATCATTATCAATGGGTATAGGGACACAAAAGACCAGTTCAGACTGGACTACCGAAACGCTCCAACAGCAATGACTGTTGATGCTTCAATATGTACACTTCCTGATAATTGGGGTACGCTAGTGATCGCACCAATCGTTGCAGGAAAGCTATTAGGTAGAGATTGATTTGATATGATTAAGGGACAACAAGTATTAAGTGAGTGATATACTAATTTAAGAAATATGTATGCTAAATATACAGAACAGAAGAAGAAATTTAAGCAGAGGATAAAGACTAGGGCGTTTGATAATTATTATTCAGGAGTATCGCCAAACCAAAACATTTATTATAGGGCTTCGTAGTATGGCAAGATTTGATAGATTCACAATCAAAAAACTATTAAAAAGATATGACACTTATCAATTGAAGAGTCCTTTTTCTAAGTGATTGATTTCTGCTAAGTGAGCTCATCTAGTACCAGAAGAATATACACCAAATGCTAAGAATATAAGGATAGTAAACAGTACAACAACAATAAGAGATTGATATAGAACATTATCAGCTGATCCATTGGGATTATTGACTAAGGTAGTAAGATGTATAGTATCAACGACTAATTTATATGTAGTGTTAAACCTGAAATTATACCAAGTAGATACAACAACAGGAGTATTAACACAGAAAGCAGTAGGTACAACATTTGCTAATGATGTTAAGACAAGAGCAGTCGTCTATGGTCAGTATATAATCTTTAATGACTGAACAAGCTATCCGTATGTTTATGATGAAAAATCTGATACATTAACACAGTTAAATACGAGTATTGTAGGTACATTAAAAGTAAATGCAGGCTCAACAGGGTATCAAGTAGGTGATATAGTAAGTATAACGCAAGCAAGTGCTAGTAAAGGACAAGCAATAGTTACAGAAATAGATGCAGCAGGTACAGGGATAGTACAGAATGTATGAATTTATACACCTTGAACAGGGTATTCAGTAGCCACAGGACTAGCAACAACTATAGTCAATCGTTCTTGACCAAGTGGATTAACGATAGACATAGTCGGATTAGCAACACCAATTACGACTCAGCAAATAGCGACAGCAGGTATAAATGCAGGGAATGCTGGAACAGGATATACAGTAGGCGATATAATAACAGTAACGCAGAAATGAGGTAATAATGGTACAATAAAGATATTAACAGCACCAGCAGGAGTCCCAGCGACAGTAAGTGTGGTCAATCCTTGAGCAGGGTATACATTAGCTACAGGATTAGCAACTACTGGGTGAACAGGAACAGGATTAAAGATAGATATACTGACATTAGTAAACCCAATGACAAGATTTGGTGATGTTTTCTCGTATGCTACTTTCTTGGTAGGATGATGAGAGAACAAGAACGCTATGTGGATTAGTCCAGGTATAACACATATCAAACCTGAATATGCTATAGATTTCAGCTCAAATGGAAGCGATATTGTATGGATGAAATGACCTATTGCAGCAGTAAAAAGTACATTAGACAGATTATTTATACGGACAGACAGAAGTATAGAATATATAGATAAAACAGCATTGGGGGCTCAATCAAGATATGCAACACCATTAGCAGGCACAAATACACCTGGAAGTCCTGATTTGGTAGTAAGTGCTGATGATAAAGTATTTTTCTGGACAGATGATAACAGAATGAAAGCTCTTAACTATATAGCAGGTATAACAGAGGCACAAGTAATAGATTTAACCAATAGACCAAACCAGTGAATAGATGACATTCTAGCTACTTTAGACAGCGATCAAAGCTGAGGTTTTGGGTACTATGATAAGGAGAAAAAATTAGTTTATTTCTATCTTAAGACAAAGAACGAGCAATTTAATAATATCTGCATTATATACGATCCCGTATATGACTCTTTCTTTTATGATACAAATAAATTCTTTTGAACTTCTGCTAAGTTAAATGGAAATTATTATTGTGGAAGTGATATGAATGCGTTTATCTTTCAAGATGCAATAGGTAAAGATGATGATTGATTGGCTATAGCACGAGAGAGAGATACAGCATTATTAAGTATAGGAAACCCAAATTTAAGAAAAGCATTCAGGGAAGTAAATATCTTTGGCGAAATAGATGAATTGACTACGATAAATATGAGTGTCTTAGTGGATTGAGTAACGGTATATACAGGTACAATAACTAAGAATGGTGAATGAGTAGCAGGAATAGGTAATAATCCAATAGCAGAGGATATGGTAGGCGCTAACTTCTCTTGATGAGTTACGGGCAGAATACCATTTGAGAAGAGGCTGACATATACAAATCTATCATCCAAAGGAAAGACTATACAGGTCAAATTCTGGTGAGATAATTCGTGAGGGGATTGGTGTTTAAGTGGTATGAGCATAAAATATCAAGCACTTGGTGACTCACTTACAAGTGACAAGCGATAAATTTTAATTACTAAAATATATAATCTATGAAATCGTTATATTCCTTTAGATTAAGCAACAAGCTAACAAGTACAGGAAGTTCAGTAACTATCTCCAATGTAAGATTTTGGAATACTGTAGCTACTTTTACTAATGAGAGTCTTGTATTGACTACTGACGATGGTACAACCTTTGAGATGTGTACAGGAACAGCAGCAGCAGGAACATTGACCTTACTTACAAGATGATTAGATAACTCAGATACAAAAGTGCCAGTAGTAGGTAACCAGAAAGATTGGTGATCAGGGACATTGGTATATGTAGCAGCGTTAGCGAGTGATATATTCGATAAAGATGCAGCAGGGATGCAGACAGAGAGTGGCTGAGTAACTTTCTCAGGAAATAACACCTTTTCAGGTACTAATACATTCTCTAGTACCACTAATGCTACGTTGATATTGCAGAATGTAACTACAGCACAAAGATTAGCTCTTACAGGAGTAGCTAACTGAACAATAGTATATGATACTACATTATGACTAAATATGCAATATAAAGCGTGAGTATGGGCAACAATAGATACAGGAACAGCCACACCAGCGATAACAGAGTCAGCATTGGGAACAGCACAGGAAGCAACGCAAGTCCAATTCGACGCAGGTAGTAAGACAGGAAGTGTAGGAGATTTAATGCCCACACCAGATAAGATACAGAAGATGATATATACAGCCACACCAAAGACAAGTATGGTAGCAGCAGATTTATTAGGGATTTCAGATAGTGCAGCAGGGAATATCAATAAGAGTATAAGATTAGATAATTTAGAAACCCAAATAAAGACAGACTTGGCGATCCAAAACCAAGCATTGGTAGACTCAACTTATATGATGTGAGAAGCAGTCACAGCAGGACAATGTGTATTCCTTGAAACTTGACCTACATTCGCAGTAGCGAGTAATAAGCAGAATATAGGAGATGTAGTAGGTAATACGAGAGTAGCGTTTCCAGTAATAAGTACAGGAGTAGATACAACAACATTCAAAGTATCAATCTGTAAGACTTCGAGTCCATCAGTAAACCTAAATTTCAGATTAGAAACAGATAATGCAGGAAGTCCAAGTGGAACTCTTTTCCACGCTAACGCAACAGCAACAATAGCGGCAGCAAGTTTGACTACAAGTTTGGCTGATACAACGATGACACGAGCAGGAGCATTCACAGCTCCAACGATAGGTACTAAGTGTTGGTTAGTAGTAGGACAAGCAAGCGATACAGTCAATGGAACTAATTACTACAATATAGGATATTCGGCAGTAGACACATCTACTAGATTATTGAGGTCATATAATTGAAGCATATGGAGTAATATTTATTTATTATTTAATTGATTAACAAACACTTCATATTATAACTATATGAATTATGCTACATATACGGATAGTGTTATGACGTCTACAATATGATGAACAATAGCAAATAGTGGTTTGATAACAGCAAACACGTATTCATATTCGACAATAGTAATAAAATCTACATTATTCTCTGCTTGGTGGTCTACTTGATGAACCGTAAATTCGTGAATGGAATTATATTGGGATGCAAGTAATTATATAAGAATATATAATGGGATAACTTGAACTTCTGATAATACATTGTATGTAGAAATAAAAGTATGATGAAGCTCTGTATATACAGCAAACCAAGCATTAGCACATTTAACTACAATATACGATGTAAAAATATTGAAAGCTTGAACAAGTATTTCATTTCGAGGTTGGAATGGTAGCTCTTGGGTACAGATATGAGCAACACAGACACAGACAATAACAGGTAATCCCTATGTACACTTCTTTGGCGTTGTTCCAAATGCAGTAACGGCAGCTTCTGTATCAAACCCAGTAATAAGTAGTGCAGATTTTGCGACAAATAACCCAATAAACAGTTGAGTAATATTTCCTTATATCTCATCTACATTAGTCACAGATAAACTACTATCACTTACAGATTCAGACTTCGCATATAAAGTAGACCTCTACTGAATAAGTACAGAGAGTAAATGAATAGGAGCATATCCTAAACTTACATTGCAAGGAATAAATACT
>Ga0209083_1002338_pt1 | contig 18286 bp, 17 predicted proteins | sample AM7aDNAmetaG_FD_184132 | JGI IMG/M metagenome (GOLD analysis project Ga0209083, IMG submission 184132) | Freshwater microbial communities from Finland to study Microbial Dark Matter (Phase II) - AM7a DNA metaG (SPAdes) (version 3) | ecosystem: Environmental > Aquatic > Freshwater > Lake ...
GAATTCCGCCGATGGCGGCCGAAAGGAGGGTCATTATTAGCACGGCCGCTCTTGTAGAAATCAGCCATTTTGATATGATATCAAGCTTTTCCCAGCGTTCTTTATCCACCCTGGGAATTACTGTCAGCGCTTCGCCCCACATTTTTATATCCATATCTGATTATATAAACGCTGACCGGGTTTTTCAACGGAAAAGGCGGGATTTACGGCGATTATTAAGCACCAAATCACAAGCACCAAGCACCAAATAAAGACCAAAATACAAAAGAACAAAGCATTTAAAAGTTATTTTGCAGTTTTATTTTTGTTATTTTATTTGGGATTTGGTGCTTGGAATTTGTGATTTAGGCATAGGTGATTTCGTGCTTACTGCAAACCAAGCAGTTTTGTTGCATTTTTGCAGTATATCTTCTCCAACGCGTCCTTAGATAATCCCGACCTTTCCAACATCCCCTTTACCATCGCGGCCGTCTGCCACGGAAAATCCGTCCCAAAAAGTATCTTATCTTCCCCGTGCGACTTGACTAAGTTTCTGCAGGTTTCCGGCGCAACCTCCGCGGAATACGCGGTGTCAAAATACGCGGGAGTCCCTGAAAGATATTTCATAACCTCGTCCCACTGCCTGTAGGAGCCGAAGTGCGCGAGAATCGTTCTCAATCCGGAGAGCTTAACCACGCCGCTTAAGCGTTGAGGTGTCGCTTTTACTTCCGTTTCATACGCGAAATCAACGCCGGCGTGAAAAAGAATTATTATTTGGTGCTTAACGCAGGCTTCATAGACAGGTTTGAGCCGGTCTTCGTCGGGATAAAAACTCTGGTACTCGGAGTGAAGTTTTATGCCTTTTATGCCGTTCTTCGCTATATAGGAGATCTCCTCCTCTATGTTGCCGATCTGATAAAAATCGGGATGCATCGAGCCGAAGCAGATTATTTCTTTGCTTGTTTTATTAAACTCTATCATCCTTCTATTGATGCTTATGACCTGCTCTTTCTTTGTAGCCACCGGGGCATTGATAGAAAGCGTTACACCGTCGCGTTTCATTTCTTCAAGAAGCGAAGCAGCTGTTCCCGCCCCAAATGCCTTTATGTCCGCCTCTTTTTCCAGAAAATCTATAGTTGCAGGAGCGATATTGTCGGGAAAGAAATGCGCGTGGACATCAATTAGTTCCATTATTTGCCGGCCGCCCTGTAGGTTTTTGCTAGGTCTTCCACGAGCGCGGCGTATTTTACCGCTTCTGCGGAGTCATTGCCAAAGGTGAAGACCCCGTGCCTGTTCAAAATAACCGCCTTCTCGTTATTATTCTTCATGGCCTTGACCAGCGCGGAACCTATGCCGTACTTCTGCTTCATATCGTATTTTTGTGTTACAGGAATATCTCCGCCGAAATTCGCGACCTGCGGAATAAGCAATGCCGGGATTGGCTTTCCCTGCACGGCGTAACTGGTGGCGTAAGGGGAATGCGTGTGAGCAATCCCGCCGACATCCTTCCTGTGCTTGTAAACAAAACAATGCGCGTGAATGTACCCGGACGGTTGGTGAAGGCCTTCCACCACTTCCCCGTTTAAGTCTGTTACCACCATATCTGCAGGAGTCATCTCTTCGTAAGACACTCCTTCGGGTTTAATGACCACATATTCTTTACGGCTGTCTCGCCCGCTTACATTGCCTATTGTAGAAATTACCAGGCCCTGTTTCACGAGTTCCTTGTTCGCCGCGCACACTTTACCTTTCAGGTCTTCAAGCATTGAGCCTCTCCTCTCCGTTTAGCAAAAACGTTACTTTTCCCGATGCATTATCACTACATCTACTTTTCCCTTAAGTTTATCTGCGAATCTTTTCGCGTCAGCCTCGCTTCCGGCTATTGATCCATAATGCATCGGAACTGCAACCTTAGGCTTTATAAGGTTTGCCGCTTGCGCGGCCTCCTCGGAGGTCATCACATAAGTGCCCGATACGGGAAGTAAAGCCACATCAACTTTAAGTTTCTTCATTTCCGGGATAAGATCCGTGTCCCCCGCGTGATAGATTCTTACTCCGCCGGCTGTAAGGATATAGCCGACCATGCCTGCCTCTTTAGGATGGAACTTTTTGTCAATATTGTAGGCCGGGATAACCTCAACCTTGAAACCGGCGGCTAGAAGCTTGTCTCCTGCTTTGACTTCCTGGGTCAAGCAATTCATGTCCTTAAGGACTCCGGCAATAGAAACCACCAGCGTATCAGGAGTGCTTATCTGCGAAATATCTTCCGGGGAAAAATGGTCGTGATGGGGATGCGTTATTAAAATCAGGTCGGCTTTCTCAGACGACCTGATCTGAAAAGGGTCAATATAAATAACTTTCCCGCCGGCTTTTATTTTAAAGGTGTCGTGCCCAAGCCAGTGTATGTTCTTGAGAAGGTCCATATAATTGCCTCCCTGTTTTGCCTGCAGGAATGAAAAAACCGCGGCCACGACGGCGAGTATAACAACCAGCTTTTTCATAATGCCTCTCTTTTGATTCGGATTTTCCCGTTCTCTATAAGCCACCCAAGTGCTTCAAAAATAGTTTCGAGCGAGGAATATTTTGGTTCATAGCCGAGTTCCTTAACCGCCTTTTCTATGGACGCGTTCGGGCTGTGGAGCATATGGTCCAGCGTTATTCCGGCTGCTTCTTGAGTCTCACTCTTTTCCCATTCAGCAAAAGGCGCGAATTTCAGATTTGCTTCTCTGCCAAAGTGCGCCGCAACAGCTTCTGCATAACCGCGCATAGTGAGGGCGGCGGGCGACGCAACATTAAAACTTTCACCCAGCGCAGCGGGCCTGTTGATCAGCGCTTTTATGAAGGCCTGCGCGACATCCGCGGCATGGACGTGATGCAGGGTTTCCATTCCGAAGTTAGGCAGCAGGAGCTCCTCGCCCCCGGCAAGCCGCTCAAAAACGTTCAGCGAAATATGCCCCGCCGGATTTATGGGAATCCAGCCGGGACCGGATATGTGCCCGGGGTGCAGTACGGTTGCTGGAAAGCCTTTTGCGCCAGCTTCGCCGAGCAGGTATTTCTCAATGGCCAGCTTTTCTTTTCCGTACTCGCAAATTGGGGTTTTCGGTTCTTCTTCCGACGCAGGAACGACCGCGCTGTGCCCGAAGACCCACAAACTTCCGCAATGCAACAGGTGTCCGGTCATTTCCCGGAGCGCTGCGGTGAGCTCCCTGCAGCTTTTTTCCGTAAAGCAGAGCAGGTCAATGACCGCATCTGCCTTTGTATTTGCAATCTGCCTTCCGAATATTCCTTCTTTCTCCGCGCGGGAGCGGTCAATATTCAGCGTCTTTACGGAATTCCAGGCCGGATCAGGGCGATAAGGCTCCCTTTTTCCCCTGGAAACCACAGTTACGTCATGCCCCAGCTCAACGAGCTTCGGCACAAGATAGGTTCCAATATGTCCCGTTCCGCCAATTACCGTTATCCGCATGTTTCATTATATCAAACCTATATTTACTTTCTATCAGGAAGATATTTTACTTCTGCGGCTTAACGCTTAGCTTTGTCCATTCCGATGTGACCTTTACTGACGCCACGGTGATTAACCCGTCAGCATCTGCCGTAACCTCGCCTGATTGTCCGGTTGAAGAAGTCCAGGAATACGCCGCGCCGGGCTGCGGTTTAAATTGTTGAAGCCTGCGGGGTGTGACATCCACGGCTTCAATTCCTTTTCCTTTATACCCGTCCTTTCCCGCGGACAGCTTTATCTCTATTGAATACTCTTCAGGCGCATCCTTTATGGTATTGCTGTTCCATCTCAGGAATCTGTTTAACCCGCCGTTCTTATCGCCGTCGTAAGTATTGTCGCCGAGCTGGTCGTCTTTTCCGACGGCATCACCGGCTCCCGTTCCCGGGTCATCGTCCGCCGAAAAATGGTTGAACGCAGGAAAGGAAAGATCAAGACGTAGAAAACATTCTTCATCCGTAAACGGGTCCCAGAAATCTTCCTGAATAAATGGAGTCTCCGGTCTTTTTGTATGAGAAGAGCCGTCCCAGAAACACTGGTGCCCAATCTTGAACTCCTCCATCGCCTTGTAGAAGCTCATCGGTTTGACTCCGGGCGGGCCCGCTAACTGGCGATACGGGATAGAAACATCTTCCTTTCCGTTTAAAGTTCTGAGCCAGGTGCTCTTCTTGTGAAACTTTGACGCATACCAGGCCATATTCTGCCAGTCCCAGACCTTAACGCCTTCCTTATTCAGGATGCCACCCGACGAGGAACCCCAGATACTTTCACACTGACTCTTCCACTTGCAATGCTTTCTGTTTGCCGCGCCCTTTCTTGAGTCGGAGCCTGCAAAGATTTCAGGATATCTGAGCGCCAAAGAAATTGCCCCGGTTCCGCCCATGGAGCCGCCCAGCACAAAAACGCGGTTCCTGTCGGCTTTGTAATTATTGAGAACATATTCTAAATAGGCCAGGAGCCTGCGCTCGGTGTAATTTACAACCGTTCCGCTGTTAGCATCTCCTCCCGGCAATTGATCTGAATAGCCGTAAAACCAGGTTCCAAACGGATCGTTTGGAATAATCACTATCATTCCCGGGAACCAGTCCGCCGCCTTTTGTAGTTGGTCCCACTTATCTCCAAAACCGTGCAGCCAGAGCAGTACCGGAAAAGGCGCTGCAGCATTTTCCCTGTACCCGGCAGGCAGGCTTATCGTCAAGTGGTATTCGTACCCCTGTTTTACATAGCCCGGGGAATCCATCCCTTCAACCGCTTTGTGCGTGAAGATGAAGAGCTTGTTTCCCTTTCCGCCCGGCTGCTCGGTTGTTTTCTGCAGTTCAAGTTTTTCCGCGGCGATGGCGCCCGATACCAAAAACAAAATGAGCAAACATAAGGAGCGTATTTTCATTTTTTTCCTTTGTGGAAAGACATAATTACAATATACGCCAAAGACAAGTCTTTAACAAGAAAAAGGGGCAGCTCCCGCCACCCCTGTTTTTCATCTTCCCGCTTTACGTTATGAACGTTTTTTGTTCAATCCGAATTCTTCTTTATCCAAGAAACTAACTCCCCCATATCGGCAGTTGCCAAACCGACTACCGTATCCGCCGCGCCGTAATAGATGCTTACTTTGTCGGTCTTTTTATCGTGCAGCATGGCGCAGGGGAATATAACATTCGGCACATCGCCTACCATTTCATATTGAGTTGACGGAGCGAGAAGGTACGGGCGCGCTCTGTATTTCACCTTCCACGGCTCTTTCCCGTTAAGAATTGCGCCGCCCATGCAATAGATGTAGCCGCTGCAGGTAATGCGGACGCCGTGATATATCATTAACCAACCCTCTTTGATCTTTATCGGAGCCGGTCCGGGACCGACCTTCGACCTCTGCCAGCCGCCTGCGGCGCCGAACACGAATTTATGGTTGCCCCAGTGGATGAGGTCATCGCTTTCCGCGTAGAAAACTTCTCCGAAGGATGTATGAAAGGGATCGCTCGGGCGGTTAAGGCAGGCAAACTTGCCGTTTATCTTGCCCTCAAATAAAACCGCGTTCCTGTTATAGGGAAGCATTATCTCGGTAATCTGGAAGAAGGTTTTGAAATCCTTTGTCTTCGCTACGCCGATATGGCAGGAAATGCCCGCGGGATAATAACACCAGGTTACATAATAAGTCCCTTCAATCAGGGTAACTCTGGGGTCATAACAGGATGCTGTCTTGTAGTTCTTGGAGGTGTTGCCTTTCATATCTATCTGCTTGTCGTCTATCTTCCAGTTTATGCCGTCCTGGCTCCAGCCGGCATGCAGCTCGCTGAAGAGCTTTGTTGTATCAACCCGGAAAACTCCTGCATAGCCCTTTCCGAATTTTACGACTGCAGAATTGAAAACGCTGTTTGCGTTTTTCACTTCTTCCGGCTTTATTATAGGATTGCCTTCGTACCTTTTGAAAATAGTTTCATTTGCCATTATTGCTCCTTTTGCGGCAAACCGCTGCGCGCGCGATACTCGTGAGATATTATCACTAACTCAGATTGTTTTCAAGCAAAAGCGCTCGAAAAGCATGGTGATTACGCAGATTATGGAAATACGATTACACGGATTAAAGAATTCTTTTATCTGCGTAATCTGTTTGCTGAATCCGCGTAATCATTTTTGATATTTCTGTTATTAACTAAAGATGGTATAATCTGCGTAATCTGTTTATCTAATCAGCGTAATCACTTAAAGTTTTTCCGGAGCAAAATGATTAAAGCCATCATCTCTGACCTCGGCAAAGTGGTCGTAGATTACGACCATCATAAAAGCACGCGCCTGCTTTCCCAAAAGAGCGCCTTGACCGAAAAAGAAATGCATAATTTCATCTACATGTCTAAAATGGACACCCGCTTTGACACAGGAAGGCTTTCCCCGAAAGAGCTTTATGAGCATGTGCGGAAAGGCACGGGTTTAAGAATGTCTTTCGCAGAATTTAAGCGGGTCTTCGCGGATATCTTTACGTTGAAGAAAGATACGGCCGCGCTTTACACTTCTTTAAAAAAGAAAGGGTTCAGGTTTTGCCTGCTCTCTAACACCAACGTCCTGCACTATGAATGGTGTAAAAGAACTTTTCCCTTCCTTGCTTTTTTCGACAACACGGTCCTTTCCTACAAAACAGGCGTTATGAAACCGCATCCCCGAATATATATGGAAGCGGTAAATAAATTAGGCTTGAAAAAAGAGGAATGCGTATATGTTGATGATTTCCCGGAACTCGCCGAGGCCGCGCACCTTCTTGGCTTTCCCGCGGTACATTTCAGGAATGCAGGCCAATTGAAGAAAGAGTTGAATAGGCTGCTGAAATAATAGATTGATGACACCTATTTTCAACCGGTTACAGAGATAGTCCATCCGTTTTTATCGGTGTAATTAAACTATTTTTAATTCCTTATTAATTATTGTACGCGCCTGCGGAAGGAGATTCTTCCTGGCTCCAGTATTAAAAACCACATAATCCGACCTTAGCATCTTTTCCGGAAGCGGCATCTGGGCTTCTATCCGGGCAACAGCGTCTTCGCGGCTGTATCCTTTCGCTGCCAGCCGCTTTATCTGGCTGCTCCTGTAGGCGTAAACCGTGACAACGGCTCCGACAAGCTTCTCTAACTTTGCCTCAAACAAAAGCGGCGCTTCAAGGATGATGAGCTTTTTCCCGCGCGCGCCCTTCTTTATCTCCTGCTTTATGTGTCTGATAATTTCCGGATGCGTAATCCCGTTGAGTTTTTTCACCCTTGACGCGCGGCCGAAGACGACTTTTCCGAGTTCCCGTCTGATTATTTCGCCGTGCCCGTCAAGGATAGACCGGCCGAACGCTTTTATTATTTTGCGGTAGGCGGGCTTTCCTTTCCGTATGACCTCATGGGCTATCTCATCCGCGCTTATGACGAAGCCGCCGAGCTTTTCAAATATACCGGTGACGGTGGATTTCCCGGTCGCAATCCCGCCTGTTATGGCAATGACTTTCCTATTCACCCCAGTTATCTCCCGATTCAATATCAACCTTGAGCGGCACTTTAAGAACAACTACATTTTCCATCTCGTGCTTTACCGCCGCGATCAGCTGCTTTTCTTCCTCTGCCGGGCATTCAAATACCAGTTCGTCGTGCACTTGCAGAAGCATGCGCCCTTTAAACTTATCCTTTATCAGGCGCTCAGCGACGCGAAGCATCGCCAGTTTTATTATATCAGAAGCCGAACCCTGGACCGGCATGTTTATAGCAACCCTGGCCGCGCCTTCCGCGACGGTCTTATTTTTGCTGTTGATATCCGGGATATACCTGCGGCGGCCGAGCAGCGTATCGGCGTAGCCCAGTTTTCTCGCCTTCTCGGCGGCATCCGCCATAAATTGTTTTACCTGCGGGTACTTTGTAAAATAACTGTCTATGTATTTTTTCGCCTGCGCGGCGGGTATCTTTAACTGCCTTGAAAGGCCAAAAGGCGTTATGCCGTAAATTATCCCAAAGTTAACTGTCTTCGCCACTCTTCTCTCGTCGGAGGTGACCATCTCTTCCGCCATATCAAATATTTCCATGGCGGTCCTGGTATGAATATCAGCATCTTCCTTAAAAGCCCTTATCAGGTTCGAGTCTTCCGAAAAATGAGCGAGTATTCGGAGTTCTATCTGGGAATAATCCGCCGCCGCCATTCTCCAGCCTTTCTCGGACGGGATAAAGGCCTTGCGTATTTCCCTGCCCAGTTCCGACCGGATGGGAATGTTTTGCAGGTTGGGATTAAAACTTGAAAGTCTTCCGGTGCCCGTTCCCGCCTGGTTGTAATGGGTGTGAACCTTGTGTGTTGTTTTATCGGCGAGTTCAGGCAGGGCGTCAATGTATGTGTTCTTAAGTTTTGATATCTGCCTGTAATCCAGCAGGACCGCAGGGAGTTCAGACTTCGCGGAAAGTTCTTCAAGCACTTCGACATCCGTTGAAGCCCCCGTCTTTATTTTTTTCACTACCGGAAGTTTCAGTTTCTCAAAAAGTATCTTCGAGAGTTGCTGAGGCGAGTTGATATTGAATTCCTCTCCTGCGAGCAGGTAAATATGTTTTACCAACCCTTCGAGTTTCACATCCAGCTCCTTTGAAATCTTCTTCAGGAGCGGGAGGTCAAGTTTGATGCCCGCGGCTTCCATTCCGCCAAGCACCGGAATAAGCGGAAGTTCCACCTCGCGCAAAAGTTTATCCAGACCCCTCTTTTCTATCTCTCCGGCAAGAGCCGCCTTTAGCCTGCCTAGAAAACATACCACAGAGGGCTCGTCAGGCACAATATTCAGCATGGCATTTATTATTTGCGGGGCGCCGTAATTCGCCTTATCGGGATTGAGAAGATAGGCGGCTATATAGCAGTCGTAGTCAAGCGTAGGAGGAATAATCCCCTGCCTGTGAAGTTCCAACCAGCACTCTTTATAGCCGAAGCTGACCGCCTTCTTTCCCTCAAGCAGTTTAGTGAGACCCTTAAAAGACGGCTCAAAAGAAAAGAATTTTTCTTCCGAGGAGGATAATAAGAGTTTTCCGCCGGCAAATATAATATTTACCGTTCCTTTCAGTTCTTTTTCCGCAGTTTCGAGTTCTTTTGTCCCGGTTACTTCTATTCTTTCCCTTGTTTCAAACTCCGGCGCCTGCTCAAAAAGTCCGCCCTCGAAAGCGCTGCCTACTCCGAATATCTCTTTTGCTTCGCGGAGCATGCTCATAAATTCCATCCCTTTCAGGAATTCAACAAGCTTGGGAGTATCAGGATGCTTCAGGACCAGGTCGTTCATTTCAAGCTCAAGCGGCGGTTCCACCAGAGTCGCAAGTTTCCTGGAGAGGAGAGCTATTTCCCTATTTTCAAGCAGGCGGTTCCGCAAGCCTTCTTTTTCTATTTTCGGCGCGTTCTCAAGCACTCCGTCAAGGCTGTGATATTTTTCAAGCAGTGCGGAGGCGGTCTTTTCACCTATTCCCGGCACCCCGGGGATGTTGTCCGAAGCGTCTCCCGCGAGCGCGAGATAATCAATCATCTGTCCGGGAGTTACACCGTATTTTTCTTTAACTTTCGCGGCGTCGTAATAGTAGCCGTCCTTATTTACGCTTTCCACCCTGACCCTGCCGTCGTCCACGAGCTGCAGCATATCCTTGTCTCCGGTCAGAATGGTTGTTTTAATGCCGGCTTTTTTTGCCTTTCCCGAGAGAAGCATAAGTATGTCATCCGCCTCAAAGCCCGGCAATTCCAGAGCCTTAATGCCGAAGACGGAAAGCATTTCCTTAATGTCTTTCATCTGCTCAAGCAGGTCTTCGGGAGTGGGCTGGCGCTCGGCCTTATATTCCTTGAGCGCCTCGTGGCGGAAAGTCTTATGTTTCGTATCAAAAGCCACGGCTACATAGGCAGGCTTTACCGACTTATGTATCTTAAAAAGCAAACGGGCAAACCCGAATACCGCATTCACGGGTTTGCCCTTTGAGGTGGTCAGGTTCTTTATGGCATAGTAAGACCTGTAGGCGTAGGAATTACCGTCTACAATATACAGTTCCGGAACTATATCTCTTTTTTCGTCTGACACGTTATACAGTTCTTGGAGAAAGGCAGCGCTTCAAGCCTTTCCTTGCTGATCGGCTTGCCGCAAGTGTCGCAGCCGCCGTAATCGCCTTTCTCGGCTTTTTCTATCGCGAAGTCTATATCTTCCAGCAGTTTCTTTTCTGTATCTGAGAGGTTGTGGAGAAATTCCGTGTCGTAAGTGTCGGTAGCCAGGTCGACCGAATCTTTAACCTCGTTAAACTCTATCTTTTTCCCGTCATCAAGATGCTTGTTCAGTTCCTCAAGAACATTCTTTTTCTTTTCGTACAGCATTGACAGGTAATGTTTGATTTCCGATTTCAGCAGTTTTCTGACCTTGGGGGCCGGTTTTGCTCTGGGGGTAATTTTAACCTTTTTGATTTTTATCTTTTTTGTTTTAGACGGCACTTTTTTCCCTCGGCCGGCTTTTTTATTCATCTTCTTGTTCATTATCACCCTCCCCTCCGTGGCATTCTTCAAAATAACAGCACTCTTTGCAGCAGCCTTCAAGCAGAGACCCTGACTCGCTGCACTGTTCATAACTCTGGCATTCTTCGCAACAGTAAAGCACTTTTAGGTTCCTCCTTAAGTCCGGACGCGAGAAACTGCATCCTGTTAATTTTTCTTTGTTTCGGCCGCTTTTTTATCGGCTTCGAACAAGCCGTTGCTGTTCTCTGTTTTGGTTTCAGCTACCACTTTTACAGTCTGGAGCGTCTTGTCGTCCTGGCCGTTTATCATATTGCCAAGATTTTTCAGGTACATCAGGTATTCAAATACTTCTTTGGTAATCCTTTCTCCCGGTGCCAGCACGGGTATCCCCGGCGGGTACGGGCAGATAAGCTCAGCGCTCACCATGCCTATTGCTTCCTTGAACGGTATCTTCTTTGTAACCGAGAACGCGGCTTCGCGCGGCGTAAGCACCACTTCGGATTCCTGCTCCGGAGCCTTCACCGAATTTATCTTCTTTATAAGTTCCTCATTCGGGGTAAAGGTTTTCTTTATATCCTTTAAGGCCTTTACCAGCCGGTTTATGTCTTCTTTCGTGTTACCCAGGCTCATAATCGCCAGCACATTTGTGGGCGCCGCGAACTCTATCTGGACTCCGTACTTTTTGTTGAGTATTTTTGCTACTTCATAGCCGGAATTCCCCGCGGCCCTCGTGTCTATGGTCAGTTTCGTGACATCCACATCGTAGATGCCCTCCCGCCCGATAGCTTCCTTGCCGAAACAGCCAAGACCCGCCTCGACTATCTCTGTCCTTGCCAGGTTCGCGAGAGTTATAACTTTCGAAAGAATTTCCCTGCCTTGAGTCGCCATCTGCATCCTGGCCACATCCAGAGAGGCCATTAGTATATATGAAGGACTTGTAGTATGCAGCAGCTGCAGAATGCGCTTTAATTTCAGGATATCCACGGTCTTTCTCGCATGCATCATGGACGCCTGGGTCATGCCGGAAATTATCTTGTGCGTGCTCTGGACGCACATATCGGCCCCGCCTTCCATAGCCGAGAGCGGAAGATCCGGGTGAAACTTTAGATGCGGACCGTGCGCTTCATCCACCAGCAGAATCTTTTTGTACTGGTGCGCGACACGGACGATTTCCCTGATATCGGTGGCTATCCCGTTGTAGGTCGGGCTCGTCACCAGTATCGCTTTAACATCCGGGCTCTCAATAATCTTTTCTTCTATCTGCTTCGGCGTTACATTGCAAATGACACCGAGGTCACGGTCGTACTTGGGGTAAACATAGACCGGCACCGCTCCGGAAAGAATGACACCCGAGAGCACCGATTTGTGCGCGTTCCTAGGAACTATTAGTTTTTCCCCCGGCTTGATGACGGAAAGTATCATAGCCTGGTTGCCGATAGTCGTGCCGTTCACCAGGAAGAAGGAGTAGTCCGCGCCGTAAGCTTCCGCAGCGAGTTTCTGCGCTTCCTTGATGACCGTCTTCGGATCTTGCAGGGAATCAACTTCCTCAAGCAAGGTCAGGTCTATGTCAAATATCCTTGAACCCACGAAGTCACGAAACATTTTTGGAATGCCGTCGCCGTGCTTGTGTCCCGGCGTGTGGAAGGATATTTTTTTCTGCATGGCATAGTTAACGACCGCGGTGAAGAGCGGGGTCCTTAACTGTCGCTCTGAGTATTCCAAGGTTTCTCCCGGGCCAACCGCAGAACACGGCGTTCTTTCCGGCCCTTGAACCCGGCCTCGCGCCTTTCAAACAGGCGCAAAACCTTAATGTTTCGGAAAATATAACACAATAGGTAGCTAAATGCAATATGTATTTCCCCGCAAAAAAAAAGCCGGCATTCAGCCGGCGGCTCGCTACAGGAGGGTTTCTTCTCAGCCCTTCATAGGCTTGTGAGTAAGCTCCTTGTTCTTGAGATTAAGCGTACCCCTGTTTATCTCCATTGTAGTGTGGTTCTTGGATTTAAGCTTTTTGGCTATATGTTCAAAGGCCACCCAGGGATTTATCTCTTCCCCGCAGGTAAAACAGTCAAGCGCCGCGTATCCGTATTCCGGCCAGGTGTGAATGGTGAAGTGAGATTCTTGTATAACAACAACTCCCGACACGCCGTAGGGGTTGAACTTGTGAAAAACGCTTTCAATAATGGTCGCTTTGGCTTCTTTGGCGCCGTCTATAAGAATATCTTCGACCTTTTCGTGGTCGTTTAGGATATCGGCGTCGCATTCATACATTTCTGCCAAAACGTGTCTTCCGAGCGATTTCAATCTCTTGCCCCCTGTTTTGCCGTTGGAACCCTAACTTTTAATCAGTGTAATCTTTTTGGTACAGAAAGTATAGCAATTTATGAAAAAAAGTCAATGAGAAACGGCTTCAGCACCATAAATTAAAATACAAACACCGGACCAAACGAAACAAAGGAATTCGTCTCATACTTATCCTGGAAATAATCTATCTTGCAGCTGAGGCCAAACTCCCTGGAGAGCAGGAAATCTATCCTGTTTCTCGACGTTATCAGGGCCGGGCCGATATCTCCAAACCTGAAGTATACCGTGGAATCAACGCGAAGGAAATGGGAAATGGAAGCTTCGAGCCTGGTCCCCGCGGTAGCGTAGTTCAGACTGTCGGAATAAACGCCCTTGAACCCGTACTTATTTACTCCCGAGACAATCATGCCGGGAGAGGAAACCACGGTTCCTACCTGTTCGTTAAAGTAGCCGGCGAACGGAGAGATTCTGAAGGCGCCTTCCTTATATGAAAGACCCGCGGTCAGGTGGAAGGCCCAGATAGAACTGTCAACATCAAGGGAGCTTAGCGGAGCCGCATCCGCGGCAGCCATCTGCGTATATATATGAATATTCTCGACGCTAAGACCGGCGGACGGCTGGAGTTCTCCTGCCTTTCCCGTGTAAAATCTCGTGAAGAACAGGTAATTGTTCTCATAGCTCTTATCCAGTCTCGAATAATCCGCGGAACTTCCTAGGGTAAAATTCTTTTCCGCATACAGAAGAGACATCCCGTACAAGCCGCCCGTGTCATTCAGCTGCTGCGCAGAAGCGTTGGGGACAGTAAAAGTCACCTGGCTGGCAAGCCGGCCCGCGAGCGGCGAAAAAAGAAATAGTCCTTTGTTTTCCGTTTCCGCTGAAAAAGCCGGGAGCGCCGCTAATACAAAGACCGCGACTTTAAATAGTTTTTCTGCCCTCTGCATTCTTTTCTCCTGATGAAAAATATCAGTTCTCCGCGCCGAAGAACAGCCGCCTTAAGCCTAGGCATTTTACTTCAGCGTAAATGTTACAGGCATTGAAAAATACTTCCTTTCTGTCCCTGACGGCGGCGGAAAAGGAGAAGCGCGCCTGACAATCCTTAGCGCCTCCGCATCCAGCAAATTACTTCCGGAGGAGTTCATTATTTGCGCGTCAAGAACCCTGCCTCCGGGATCCACGGCGAAGCGCACAATCGCCGTCCCTTCAATGCCGTTCTCCCTGGCCAGCCTCGGATAAGCCAACAAGGAGGAAATCCTGCGCTGTATTCCGGCTATCCAGAGCGCGAACGCGTCATCCAAGTAGGTGCCGGAACCGGACGAAAGAGCCGCACTTCCCTCGCTTCCCTCCGCCTTGCCTTCATTGGCCGGAACTGCTTTGCTTTCAGCCTTGACGATTTTTTCGGGATTATGCGCAAGTCCGCCGGGCTCTGCAGAATGAGTTTGCTTTTTTACCGCGGGAATAGCCGGCGCTCCTCTATAGGAGAACGCAACTTCAATGAGCTGAACGCCGCCGTGATGCCCGGCCGGTTCAAGAACTAAAAGAAAACCATACAAAACAATATGAAATACCAGCGAGCCGGCCAGGAATATTCCGAAAAAGGCGCGCCCCGCCGGCCGCTCGGTTCCGGCTAATACAATATGTCCCTGCCGGCGCGCGCCGGCTGCGCTCTTTGCCATTAGAATTTATAATTCACTCCGCAATAGTAAGTCCTTCCCGGCATCGGATAGCCGCTCCTCAATTCATAGCGCACATCTTCCAGATTACTCACGCCCGCAAAGAGTTCGCTCGCTTCGGCTAACTTTGCCGCTATCCTCGCAGAGGACACGATGACTGCCGGAAGGTTCACATCAAGATAAGTCAGAGCGTCATTTCCCGTGCGTATATCATAATATTCCGCATTCAGGTCTAAAGTGAATATCGAGGCCTTAAACTTCAGACCGGCGTTAACTTTGTTCTTTGGCCTGTAGTAAAGCTCCTTTCCGGTTCCTGTGTCTTTCGCCGAGAGCCAGGTGTAATTGAAAGTGAGCTCCGCAATTGGCGCCGGGCGCAGCTTTATTTCGGTTTCTACCCCGTAGGTTACCGCATTGCCGACGTTTAAGGGCGTGAATAAGAATGTCGAAGGATCAAGCGACCACTGAATCATATCGGTAATATTATTTTGGAAGTAAGTAGCCCTCGCAAAAAGAGTTCCGGCAGCCTCGTAGCTTATGCCGAAATCATAGGAGGTTGCTTTCTCCGGCTTAAGCGCCGGATTCCCCACATCACCCCAGGAATCAAGCGGCCAGTAAAGTTCAGAAAAGTTCGGGGCTCGAAACGAGGTGCCGATGGAACCCTTAAGCTGTAATCCGTCTTCAAGGTTATATACCAATGCTGCCTGCGGATTCCAGGTGTCGCCATAACCGCTGTCGCTGTCAAGCCTTATGGAAGGCGTAAATATCATATTCCCCAGCATATCAAGGACATCCTGGGCAAAAATAGATTTGGTCGTTGATTCTTTCTGTCCTATAAGATTTTGATTCAGCCGGTTGTTCCTGTACCTTGCTCCTAAAGTTATTACGTTTATTCCCGCAAGGTCATAGGAGTACTGGGCGTTAAGGTCATAGTTAATTTCCGTGCTGGTCGTTGCTGACGCAGAATAGAAATTCTGATTTGTGCTCCCCGCGTACAGGTTAATCTTAAAATTCATGTCCTCCGTCAAGGCGAGACTTGTTTCAATATTGCCGAAGTAGCGGAGGTCTTCCTGCCTGTCAGTCGGAGAAGCAGCGCCGGACGGACCCGGGCTTCCTACTTTGTCGCTATAGTAGCCGCCGTTCAACGCAAGCGTGCTGCCCTTGATGAATTCGTATGAAATTTTCCCGTTAACATTATAGGCGTCAAACGCGCTGTTGGGTCTCGCTCCGTCGGTGTGTTTGTAGCTGCCGCCAATATTTACGCTCAAAAGCTCCAGCTTGCCTGAAAGACCGAGGTTTAGGTCATGAGTATTGAAGCTCCCGTATTTCTCCCCAAGCGTGAATTCCGGCTTCCCGGCTTTTGACTTTGTAATTAGGTTTACCACGCCGCCCACGGCGTTGGCTCCATACAGCGACGAGGCAGGGCCTTTCATTATCTCTATCCTTTCAATGTTATCCAGGGCCAGTGAAGAAAAATCAACAAGCCCGGAATAACTTCCGTTAAGCGGGATGCCGTCAAGCAAGATGAGCGTCCCTTCCGACGCGACGCCCCTTATCAGCATGTTTTGCGTCTGCCCGAGGGCGCCGTTACGTCCTACATCCACTCCGGAAACGGAAGCCGCGGCTTCTCCCGCGTTGCTGCTTGCTTTTACCGTATCATGAGTGACCAGTTCAACGCTTCCCGGTTCATCACGGAGGTATTTTTCCGCCTTGGTCCCGGTTACCACGACTTCGTCAAGGGAAAAGACCTTGTCGGCTGAACCGTCCTTTTCCGCTTCTTTAAGAGCCTCCCCAGCTGATAAAACCGTGAAAACTGAAACCAGAGCAAGCAAAAGCAACTTTTTCATTTTATTCCTCCAAACATACTAATTGCTTAAGATATCCTGATAAGCCAGTAAATCAGCACAACCGCTTCAAATAAAACTACTGAAAACCCTATAGTGTCCCCTGTTATTCCCCCGAGTTTCTTATGAAAGTATTTCGCCGCGATGACGGAAAGAATGGTAACGATAAAAAGACCGGCGACAGCTTTCCAGCCGAGCGCCGCGCAGATACAGACCGCTATCAGGTAAGCTAAAAGCGCTTGAAGAAAAGTTATCTTGCCGCAAAACATTCCGGCAAGGCCTGTCTTTTTTGCCGGCTTGGAAAAATACATGAGAAGTACCGCGCCGGTCCGGCCTAATACTATTGCCGAGAGCAGTGCAGGGACAAGTTCTTTTGAGAGATAGGTGAATAACGCAATAAAGAGGGTTATCACCGTAAAAAGCCAGACGGCACCTATAGCTCCGATGCGGCTGTCATCCATTATTTTGAGTATTCCTTCCTTGTCCCTTCCTCCGTAAAAACCATCAACGGTATCCGCAAATCCGTCCAGGTGAAGAGAACCTGTGAGAATTATATATATGAACAGCACCAGCACTGAAACGACAAAGGCCGGAAGGACCGAGAAGAGCAGGAAGTAAGCTCCCGCCAGGATACCTGCTATAAGCAGGCCCGCAAGCGGAAAAAAGACCGCCGAGCCCGCGATGTCAGCCTCATTCGCTTCCCCCGGAACGATAACGGGAAGGCGGGTGAGGAATTGGATTGAAAGTAACATTCGTTTAAGCAAATAACCCCCTCAAAAAACAGTCGTTTATAACGTTTGTATCGTTTATAAGGTTTATAACGTAAGGCAACCGCCGGATGTGCTGCTTTACGTTACGAACGTTAAGAACGTTATTAACTTTTTATTTTTATTGCTATCCCCGACACTAAAAAATAAACTTCATCCGCTGTTGCCGCCATTATCTTGTTCGCAATTCCCTGGGCGTCGCGGAATTTTCTTCCGAGCGGATTGTCCGGCACCAGCCCCATTCCTACTTCGTTTGATACAATAACGACCGAGCCCTTGCAGGACTTGCAGAAACGCGCAAGTTCTTTTGCCTTTTTCTCCAGGCCACTCTCGGACGCGCCCTTCAACATGTGGTTGCTTATAAAAAGAGTCAGGCAATCGAGCAGAAAAACCCTGCCGACTTTGTCGTTTTTCTTCAGGGTTTCAACAACCCTCAATGGCTCTTCTATGGTTTTCCAGTCTTGTCCCCTGCGGCTGATGTGCTTTTTTATCCGGAGTTTCATTTCCCCGTCAAGGGCCTCCATGGTCGCTATATAGACAAGGTCTTTCCCGAGCGCTGTTGCCGCAGCTTCCGAAAAAGCGGACTTGCCGCTCCTCGCTCCCCCGGTGATAAAAATAAACTTTTTCATAAAATCACTCCGTTTTGATGCTTGGACGGTTGGATGTTTAGAGGGTTAGTTATTGCCGTTTTTTAAGCATCCAACCCTCCAACCTTCTTATCATCATTCCTTATTAGTTACTCCCGCGTTTTCAAAAGTCGCCATCTCATTGAGAATCTTGCACCCCGCTTCAATAATATTCATCGTGAGCGCCGCGCCCGTTCCCTCTCCCAGCCTCATATCAAAATCAATTATTGCTTTCTTGCCGAGATACGCAAGGGCGTATTTGTGCCCGCCTTCAACGGACATATGCGAAGGTATGATATAGCCTTTCACTTTAGGTTCGATGTTCACGGCAATTATCGCCGCGGCTGTTGAGATAAAACCGTCAACGACCACCGGAACCTTTCTCATTCCCGCGCCGAGGATTACGCCCGCGAGCCCGCCTATTTCAAAACCGCCTATTTTCGAAAGCAAATCCAGCCCGTTTTTTGCGTCCGGCCTGTTTACTTCAATTCCCTTCTTTATGGCGGCAACTTTTTTCTTAAGCCCCGCGTCATCAACACCGGTGCCCCTGCCCGTAACTTCTTCAACGCTCTTTCCGGTAACTACAGCGGTTATCGCGGCGGAAGGCGTGGTATTGCCTATTCCCATATCGCCG
>Ga0209083_1002343_pt1 | contig 18270 bp, 19 predicted proteins | sample AM7aDNAmetaG_FD_184132 | JGI IMG/M metagenome (GOLD analysis project Ga0209083, IMG submission 184132) | Freshwater microbial communities from Finland to study Microbial Dark Matter (Phase II) - AM7a DNA metaG (SPAdes) (version 3) | ecosystem: Environmental > Aquatic > Freshwater > Lake ...
ACCATTGATTTATGTCATTTATCAAAGGCGATTTCAAAAAAACCAGCCTAAATCCTTATTTTACAAGGAGTAAAATTATCAAAGGCGATTTCAAAATTATCAAAGTCAATTTCAAAAAACAGCAATTTATCAAAGGCGATTTCAAAAAATTACAGTAAGTGTTATTATGGGATATGCAGTTAAATTTTGCGGTTGGTAATAAAATCTCTTATGAAGGTGAGGTTTATAGTATTAAACAAGGGTTAGACCTACACTATGTTTTACTAGAAGAACCAGTAAGCGGGGTAACAGTTGTAGCTAAAATTTGTAATATTAAGCCTGTAGAAGAAAGCCTAAATAATAATAAACCACATCAAGAATTAACCTTAATTAGTGCTCAAGATTGGGAAATAGCTAAATATCGTGAATCGATTATTAAACCTTTAGTAAAACAAAGAGGCATTTTTCAGCAAGCTAAGCAGGTCGGAAAATTATTAAATATTACTGAACGGCAAGTATATAATTTGGTTAATCGTTATCGAGCCAGTGGGTATCAATTGTTATCTTTAGTTCCTGAACAATCTAAAGGTGGGGTTGGTAAAGGCCGTCTTGTTCAAGAACTAGAACAAATTATTAATCACACCATAAAGAAACTGTATTTAAATACCCAAAAAGTAAAAATTAGCAAAATAATTGAAGAGGTAAAATTATGTTGTTTTAAAGCAAAATTACAAGCACCATCGGTCTGTACTATTCGTCGCAGATTAAATAATTATGGTAGCGTTAGAGAAATTGTTGCGAAGAGAGAGGGAGCAAAAAAAGCTAAAAATCAATATACCCCAGTACCAGGTAGTTCCCCAGAAACTGATTATCCATTACAAATTTATCAAATTGATCATACGGTAGTTGATTTAATCATAGTAGATGAGGTTTATAGGCAACCAATAGGAAGACCATATATTACCGTAGCTATTGATGTTTTTAGTCGTTGTATTGCAGGGTTTTGTTTAACTTTAGAGCCGCCGTCAGCGGTATCGGTAGGTTTATGTCTAACGCATGCAGTTTTTGATAAAGATATATGGTTAACAGAGCGTAATATTGAAACTGATTGGCCTATTTGGGGTAAACCAGAGTGTATTTATGTTGACAATGGTAAAGAGTTCCATAGTGAGGCCTTAATTAAGGGGTGCGAAGCACACGGGATTAAAATTGAGTACCGTCCAATTGGTAAGGCTCATTATGGTGGTATTGTAGAGAGAGTAATTGGTACTTTAATGGAATTAATTCACCAAATTCCAGGCACTACTTTTTCTAATGTAAAAGAACGAGGTAACTATGATTCTGAGGGTAAGGCTATTTTAACTTTGAGAGAATTAGAAAAATGGTTAACTATAGCAATTACGCAATATTATCATAAAAAACAACATGCTAAATTGTTAAAACCACCAATTGAACAATATAAAGAAGGGGTTTTAGGTAGCCATCAGCAAGCTAGTCGAGGCTATCCGCCTAAAATGTATTATAAGCAGGGCTTTTTAATTGATTTTTTACCTATTGTTTATAGGAGTATTCAGCGAAACGGGTTTACTTTAGATCAAATTAATTATTATGATAATGTTTTAAGCCCATTAATTGCTGATCGTAGCAGGTATGATCGATTTTTGATCCGTAGAGATCCTAGAGATTTGAGCAAAATTTTTGTGTTAGAACCGAAAAGACATATTTATATGGAGGTTCCATATGGAACCTTATCTAGATCTACTATTAGTTTATGGGAGCATAGGCAGGCATTAAAATATTTAAAGACAAAAGGTGCATCCCTGGTAGATGAGCCAGCTATTTTTAGAGCGATTGAGCAATTAAGAGAGATTGCTAAAGAGGCGTGTAAGACTTCTAAGGCAGCCAGAAGACAGTGTGCTAGGCAGCCAGGATCTAATGTAGATCTACCAGAAAAAGCTCAGGATGATGATATTAGTGATGATTTGAAACATTATAAGGTGGAAATATGGTAGCAGATGAGTATACACCGGAAGAAATACGCCACATTTTACACTTACAGCCAGATATTAGTGCATTATTGTGTTTACCAGTAGCAGAGCGACTAAAAGCCTTAGAAAAAGATATTTGGATTGAATATCCAAGAGTAGAAAAAGCGTTAAAAAGAATGAAAGAGTTATTATGGCATGAAAAAAGAACCAGGATGCCAAATTTGTTGGTTATTGGCCCAACGAATAACGGAAAAACGATGCTTAAAGAAAAATTTTATCGATTTAATCAAGAACCGTTTGGGCAAGATGAACTAGATGTTAAGGTTTATCCTCGTAATCCTCGATTAGTAATGTTAAAGATCATTACTATGCAAATGCCAACAGCACCTAGTCTCAGGAGGTTTTTACTAGCATTGGCGGATGGAGTAGAGCAATTACGTCATTTTTCAGATATGGTAGTAAGTGCTATGGAGCGTGAATTATATAAAATTATTAAAGATTTACAGGTTCAAATGATCATGATTGATGAGCTACATAATATATTAGCTGGAGCTAATAAGCAGCAGTTGGAGTTATTGAATATGTTGAGGTATTTGGGTAATGAATTAAAAGTTCCACTAGTTTGTTTTGGTACTAAAGACGCTTATTTGGCTATTCAACGAGATCCACAGTTGGAAAATCGGTTTGAACCTATAGTGTTACCATTATGGCGAGCTGGTCGAGAATTTGAATTATTATTAGATAGTTTTATTACCGTTTTACCTCTTAAGTATCCATCGGACTTGCGACAGCCGGCAATTGTAAAGCTATTGTTAGCTCGTTCTGAAGGAATTTTAGGTGAGGTGGCTACCATTTTAAAGCAAGCGGCAGCAAAAGCTATTGAGACAGGTCAAGAAATGATTGATCTGAAACTGTTGGAAAGTATCGATTACCAATCTCCTACCGAACGTCGCAGAGATTTTGCCAGGATCTCTGCCTGATCTCCCAATAATTTTGAAATCGCCTTTGATAATAAAGGTTTTTTTGAAGTCGTCTTTGATAATTTGAAATCGCCTTTGATAAATGACAGTATTTTGATGTACTGCTCCAATCCATTTAAGTTTAACTCCTAAATCTTGTTCCATTTGTTTAACTAGGTGTCTGGCATGAGTTTTTAAATCTACATCAAGTCCATCTTCCGGCGAAACAATAAATCTAAAATGATGGCGATCTTGAGCTATATCAATTGCAAATTTTTTACCATAAACATCATCACTTTCACTATCAAAAAATTGAGCACACTTACCATCAATCGCCACTTCATTTCGAACTAAGTATTTAATATGTTCATTAACTGCCAAGATTTTTTGATCTAAATTGTACCAGGGTTTACTTTTTACAATTCTAGATTTGATAACGGATAATCGGTAATAGCTTGGTGGCTGTAAAATATAATTATTACCTCTAACTCGTTTAGCCATAGCTCGATTGCCAGTAAACTTATATTTTTTAGTTTTTTTACCACTAGTTTTTCTGGATACACTTTTCATTAATGCAGTCATACTATTGAATGGCAACGATTCATTAGGATGATTTTTATTTCTGTTTTCTTTAAATATTTTGGTGTCCATCTAATGCTCCTTTATAAAAAATAACGCTGAAAATCCGAAAAACTAACCTAAGACAAGATAAAAGGTTTCGTATCCATGCTGTCGTTTTTGCTATATAGTAATTAGCTTTTTTAGTGCTATTAGTTTTGCAGCTCATATCACCACTTTTTTTAAAACTACTATTTTTAAAACACTAATCGAGTGCTATTCATAAACATACTCTTTGCTTATTTGTTAAAATCATTGATTTTTACAGCATTTTTGAGTGTTCATTTAAAAACAATAAGCGGTCTAACTACCGCCTTTAAATCTTCTCTATTAATTGGTCCGAAATACCTAGAATCTAAAGAGTTATCATGAGCTACAATTGCCACAAAAAATTCTTGGGTGATTAAGTGGCGACAAATGGGATACAAATTTAGCCGCTTATTTTTAGTTAATTTGATTTGGTTGTTAACCACAATTGAGTTGTCAATTCTACAAACATTGTCGCCTTCCATCGCTATAACTGGTTTTAATAACAACCCTTTAAACTGTAAGTGTCCTTCCTCAAACAAAAATTTTTGCACCTCAATTGGTAAATCAATAACAACTAAGTCACCAACTGTAGGGATCTTTTTTGTCACCCAATACAATCCTCTAGGTAGAGATTTGGTGGTATTTAAATAGAAATACTGATCTAGCTTATTAGCTGAAAAGATATTAAGAATTAAACCTAAGATAATTAAAAAAATTGGTAGAGGTTTAATTTGGTAACGCATGATTAGGTAAGATCAACGGTTTGCCAGTTTGGATCCTAGCATTTTGATGTAACCAGTAATCATTACTAAGTCTTGAAAACTCTATACCAAACTCAGCTAGTTCATCGAGCAGTTTTAAGGTTCTTTTTACTCTAGTTGCTCCAAAGCAAAAAAATAACAAATCTACTTTTGGAAAGACGCCTGGTACTAAATTTTTGCAACTGTCTTTAGTTCCGGTTCTAAAAATGTACAGCACCCATTTAGTAGTACCAAATAGGGAGCCTTGCCAACGTTGCATAGCAATTAGTTGTTTAGGTAAAACCAAACACAGTTGATCTTGGCGATTAATATCAATTCTTTGACAATAGTTACCAGCTCTTATTTTATTGCCGATCTGATCTGCTACTCTAGTTTCTTTAATAATGGTATAAGTTAATTGATCGCTATGATGCATAATTCCACCTAACAACTGCCATATAATTATTTGTTAAGCTAGTTGCTTCCAATAGATATAATCTACCTTGATTAGTTGCCACCGTAATACTAGTAGTAATGCCTGATCGTAATGGCTGGATGGTTAAATGCTGTCCTGTTGCATTGCTCATAGTACTGATCTTCCACCTTACTGGATCGCCGCAAATTGGATTTCCTACAATCTTCTCCCCAGAATCTAAAACTATGACCGTTACTTTATGAGGTGAAGTATAAATTTGATATAGCTTATTTGGACTAAAACTATAATTAGTAACTGCATTAAATGTTTGGGATTTATTTAGATCTTGTAGTTTAAAATATTCTTGGGTGTTATTTTTTATTGCTTGATCATTTGTTACCGCAACTGCTCCTTGTTTCGCCTTACTATCATTACCTTTATTACTAGAACCATTACTAGAACGATCTAACTTGGTAGATTTTGATAGATCTTTGTTGGTAGTATTTTGAGATGATTTGGTACTAGTAAGACTAGCTTTATAAGCAGCAGAAAACTCTCGAGCCATTTCTGGAGATATTTTGGCTAAATCTCTAGTAAATTCTTCCGACAATTTTTGGGTGTTTGGCAAACTCTGTAAACTATCAACCACTTCCTTAATCCCTGCCGCTCTTTTAGTTGGCTCGGCATGGTGTAAGTCTTGTAAAAATAAAAAAGGATTATTTTCTTTGGAGCCAGATTTTAGATCAAAAAAAGTATGATCTCCACTAGGAGCAGAAGCACGATTAGGATTAATATCGGCAGCACCATTATGCCCCATATAGTTAGCACCGGCAGTATTGGTATGATCTGTATGATCAGGTGCATCATGATTTAGATCAGCCAATTCTCGTTGCATACTTTGCTCTAATTCGTCAGCTGATTTAATTTTATTTTGATTATCCATATTCTGTAATTCTCTTAGCATAGCAGCTTCAATGTCTTTAGCTTTTAGGATCTCTTGTTCCATATCTCTTTGTTCTGCTTGCTTACGGTTGGCTTCATCACGATAAAATTGGGCAAAACGATCATTTACGATCCGACTGGCTTCTTCTCTAGCTATCCCATGTCTTCCTGCTATAGCAACAATTGGTGTCATACTAATCATAATAATAATTATGGATAAAACATTTTTATACATATTTTACTCCTCGCCTCTTATATAGGCAATAATGATAAATCTTTGGCAACTATAATATTAAACGGCACTCCGGCACGAATAGTGATCGTTGGGTTTTGTTTTAATTGTTTATCAGCAATTTTATTGGCAATTTCACTAACGTTTTCGCTAGCTTTATTGATGGCTCGCTGCCGATAAATTGAGCTACCTCTAAACTCATATAATTCATCTTTACCTGTTCCGGCAGCAGCTAATAATGAGGCTAAACTAACACCAACAGCCACTTTATCATAATGATTATTAACTCGATCAGAAATACCGGAATGTCCTGATAAATCAGATCCTGTTATTTGCTCTAACTGAACAGTGTAACCACTAGGATGTTTAGCATTTGGCGGTAAATCAAGCCTATCAAACACAATTTGTACTCGTTCTTGCCCAAAATTTACCTCATTATTGTAATGGCCGATTAACATTGCTCCTTGCGGAATTAATAAAAAATTACCGCTTACAGTATCAAAAACATGCTCTCTAACTCTAGCCACGACCACTCCAGGCAGATCAGAATTGATTGCGGTAGATAGTACACACGGAATAATACTACCTGCCTTTAATAATTTATGCTCACCAATATTATTGGTGTTGTTTGCCTCTACATTATTATTTAAATCAGATAGGCCATTTACATTAACATGTTGGGAAATTTTGGCAGCAGCATCAGTTATTGGCATACTAAATGCAATAGGTGCAATTCTAGCATCATCTTCTTCTTTAATTTTAATTAACGCTTGTTGTTCAAAATATTCCCTCAATAAACTAACATTATGCTCTTCCACGTTGCCAGGATCTTTAGCTAAACTGTTTGAGGAACGATAGTAATAATCATTGTGATCTTGATGGCTAGTTTCACTACCTTGCGTCATAGTTGCGTTACTATTAGCACCACTATCTCTAGCCTTATTTTTATCGTACAACTTAGGCGTAATATGCTCAAAGTTTAATTGTTCTTCCTCGATAACTTCCACAGTATTCTTTTTAGGCATCACCCAAAAGATTGAAACTATAATTATTACTATTATGCCTATCACAATCTTTTTAATTAAATCCCGATCATACTTAATAACATTAGGCATAGTTGCTGTTAAATTTAAAGCTTCAGCCGGTTGTTTAATATTTAAGTTTTCCATAATTATTTAGTCCTCTTGAGCCGTACAATTTCAGGGTTAAGAAGTCCAAGTCTTAATTCTGCCTCGATAAAAAGCCTATCGACAATTAAAACATCTCCTCGCTGCCGATAATTCACTAGTTGGGTAGCGCTTTCGTGAGACACTATAAATAAAGTAGGCAGTTCATTTTGATTAATAGCAGTTGGGAATTGAATAAAAGTTTTTTCGCCATCATCAAAAACTTGAGTAGGCTTCCATACGGGTTTCCCTGACTTATTAATGATTTTATAGTTAAAATTAAGTTTTTTAGGTACTTCGTTTTGAGCAAAAAGATTTTCTTTACGTTCAGAGTTAATAATTATATTGTTAACCGCATAATTCCAGCTAACATCTGCCATATAATTATTTTTTAAGCTAATTAATTCCAACAAATACACTCTGCCTTTATTAGTAGTTATGATCATATTATTGGTAAGCTCTTCCCGTAACGGCTTAATAATTAAATGCTGCCGAAGATTAGCTCCAGCCCCTGAGGTAATACTATTAACTTGCCACCTAACCGTATCACCACTTTGCGGAGCAGCCACCATTACCTCGCCAGGCTCAAAACTTACCATAGTTACTTTTTGTGGAGCAGTATAAATCTGATAAATGCTGCCTGGAATAAAATCATAAATGGTTGTAGCATTTAAAAAGCGGCTATCTTGCGGCCGTTGTTTCGCTTGTTTTAAGGCATTAGCTAATAATGTACTGGTATTGGTTGTTTGGGAAGATCCTTGTTCAATTGCTTTAATTTGCTCTGGTTCAGGGTTAGGATCTATAGTAACATTTTCAGATCCACTGACAGGTGCTATTGGCATAGCGATTTTAAGATTATTAATCGGTTTAGCACAACCAGACAAAACTACAACTAACAATAAAATTAATTTATTCATCGGTCATCACCTTAGACCACGAAAAATCAGTGATCCAAATCCCTAATGGATTTTGCAAAATAGACTTTTCATTGTTAGGAGGTACAATTTTTATGGTGACAAACCCGACAAACTTTTCTTTAGTTAATAGTTTGCCGCTTGGATCATGCGTTTCTTCCACCCATTGCAATTCATATACATTCTTTGATACTAGAGTAAAAGAATTAACTATCACAAATACCGATTGCTGCTCTTTTAATTTGTTGAACATGGTATTATCTGATGACATAAAGTATTGATCAAACTTATTAGCGGTTTTAGGAGTTAAAAAACTATACGCCTCATATAACCATTTTTTATTAACTTCATGATCGATTGATACCCCTCGAATTTTTTCTATAAATTTAATTAAATAATGTTTTATTTGTGGATCTCTAGGGTGATATTGAACCTGGGAAGCTTTGGCAACGTTCGTAACCTGTAACTCCCCTACCTCAACAATGTATGGGATATACTTAGGCTGCATATTACTAATAATTAACCCAATAATGAGAGCAAAAATTATACCGGATAATACAAATGCAATTTTACGCCAGTTATATGCTTGGACAACAGCACTACCAATTCTATGATCCCATTCTTGTTTTGCTTGCAGGTATGGCGTTTCTGGCATTAAATCATCAGGTGTATTAATAATTCTTTTCATTAGCTCAGACATAATCGATCCTTAATGTTTATTAAAATCCTGATGTTCTTGAAATGCTTTAGCTATTCTTTGGTACATTTCAGCTTGTTTTGCAACGTTAGCAGCCATTTTATGATCAGAATAATTTTGAGACGGTGACGCTATATTATTCCCATTCCCGCCTGTTGAAACATACCCTTGTCTAATACCACGAGCAACACTTTCACTAAAACCTCTAGTAATACTTTCTTGAATTGTTTTAGGGGTAGAGAGCGCCATACCAATAGTACCTTGTGCTGCACCATAAGCCATTGAGGCAATTTTACCTAGCTCTGAATTACCGGTATAGGTTACGCCTCTCAGTTGGGCACCGGTTACTGCGGCAGCACCAGTTGCAACAGTACCACCAATAATAGAACCAGCTATGTTTTTGCTGCTGGCTACAGCTCGATTCGCAAGTACCGCAGCCCCTGCTCCAAGCCCAATCACACCGGCAGCGGTGGTTACTAAATCACCGGCACTTGCGGTAGGACTTCCTGAAAACATGCCAGAGGCCCAAGTACCCGCTTTTAACGATAACGCCACTAGCACAAATGAAGCTAGGACTAAATAACCAACTTCTGTTAGAGTTTGTAGTTTACCAGCAGTTACCATTAGCGATCCAATCCAAGGTTCGGCTAAATTGATGATAAATGCCATCGTAAATAGTTTAACCGCATGTTGAATCGGACCACGGATCGCACCTACCGCCATCCATGCAGTAGGACCAAATATATGAAATGCTAAAAATAGAGGCGCTAAAATAGAGGTAAAATAAAAATCTACCAATGCCATAAACATTTGATATGCTAAGTAAAAAAATGCACCCAAGATCAAAACTACAGCTATGATCCCAAGTAATACACTGATTAAATTACTACCAATAGTTTTAGGTGATGACCAAGACAAGCTATAAAGCCACATTCTAATTGGAGCTATCACTTTATTACCATATTGAGCAATTTCAGAAGGGTTTAAAACTAGATCAATGGTACTAGTACCGCCAGCAGCTTTAATTCCTAGTTTAATGGCTCCATCTCTTAATACTTCATGCAAATATGGTAGATTACCGATTGCCCATACCATAAAGCCAATTTTAAATAATTTAACTAATAATGCTGCTAAAATGCTACTATTTTGATCAAAGGCATAACTTAAACCCAATTTTACTAAAGTAATAGTAGCAAAAGCATAGAAAAAATAATAAGCCACGGGTAATAAATTACCATAAGCTAACGCTATTTGATCTAATAAATTTTGTAAAACAGTGTTTAAGATTTGCCCTTCCATATTTATGGCCTACAGATCCCTTCATCACCAATTAAATTACCTCGTCTACCCAGCATAATTAAATCGATGCGTTCTTTAACTGCCGGAATATTGCATTTATGATCTAGTTTTAATTTTGCCAATACTTGGGGTAGCGAACGTTCTTCATAGCCATTTGGTACAATATGATCTGGTTCTGCGTACTTTAAATATTGTTCGGTACAATTAAGTACTAACTCGGCATATTGACGATCTTTCTTGTTAAGTTTACTTAAATTATTTAAGTTTCTCTCGCCATGATATAAATCTGGATAACCACATTTACGATTATTACCTACTTCCGCCAACCTGCCGATCACCGCCCAATTAGAGCACTTAGGATCTTCCATTAATCCCTCGCTTTCTTCTCCATATTTAGTCCAACAAAACTTAACTAATTCGTCCAAACTTTGGTCATGATCTTTGCTACAACCAATCAAACAACAACTGAAAACAACTATTAATAATAAAATTTTTTTCATAACACTATAACACTCCTTAATTAACTTAAACTTATTTTTTCTTCAAATTTGGTAATTTGATCCCTCGATATTTAGAATATGGTTTAGCCATTTCTTGCTGAAATCTCTGATGAGCTATAACTTTAGCAGTATTTTCTTCAGCAACTGCCGCACTTCTTTGTTCTAGATCATGAGCCATTAAGGTTTTTAGATCTTGGAGTTGCTTAATTTGAATTGCTGCTAGCTGATTAGCAGATTGCATAGCTTGCATCTGCCCTGCTGCTTGTTGCGAACTATTAACTAGATCTTGGGTTTTCTTTTGCTCTTGCTGCTGTGATTTTAAAATTTTAAGCGAATTAATAGCTCTTTTGTTAGAAGCAATGCTTTGCTTTAAATGCTGTTGCATTAAAAAATTCTGTTCAGCATCAGGCAAACGATTAGCATCGGCTTTACCAAAAATATCTCCATATCTCTTGTCTAAATCACTTAAAGTATCAGTAATACTATTAATTTGATCTAGGCTGTCTTTAGTTTCATTATAAGTATTATACAAATCTTTTACAGTGTTTAGATCTAAATGTTTAATATTGTCTTTTTGCAGCATTAATTGTTGTGATAGCGTCCGATATTGCGAGATTTGGTATTGAGTTTGCTGTTTTAATTCTTGTAAACTTTTAAGGTGCTCGCCATAAATTTTGACATTTTGAGCGAAATTTTGAGCATCAAAAGTTACCATCGCCATACTACTTGATGAGTATAAAAAAACAATTAATGCAAAAATTTTAATAATTACAAATCTCATACAATTCCTCAGATCTAACTTTAGTTTTAGCTTTAATAATATTAGCTGCCCAATCTAATTTTTTTAGTTTTAACCACTCTTCTAAAAAACGATCTTTACCGTGTTTAGTAATAATTTCATCGCATTGATTAGAAACCTCAATTCCTGCATTACAGCAAATAGCTAGAGCTAATTCGCCCATAGTTAAGTCAAACAATCTAACGCCGCAACTCGAATAATAAAAATATTGTTTTTTACCAATCGCCTGAGAAATAATGGTTATTTGCGGCTCATTTAATCCAATCTTTTTATACATTAAACTAATAGCAGGATTAAGAGCTTCTTTATTAGGTAATAAAATCTTAGTTTGGCACGACTCTAGTAATAATGGCATTAATGGTGTATCAATAGCGTCAGCTAAACTTTGCGAGGCAAAAATTACTGATACCTCGTTTTTACGTAATTCTCTTAACCAGGTTTGGATCTTGTCTAAAAATAGTTTGTTCTTCAGATAAGTCCAAGCTTCATCTAAAATTAATAAGGTTGGTTTGCCGGTAAACAGTTGCTCTAATTTATGGAATAAACAAGTCAATACCGGTTCAATGGCATCTTTGTTACTCTCCATTAATTTGGCTAATTCAAAAGTGATCCAAGCAGCATTAGATAAAGAGCCTTGCGTACCATCTAACAAATAACCATAAGGACCGCTTTCAGTAAATTTGCTAAGTGCCATTGCCATTTTTTTGTCTGATTCTTGAAGAGATAAACTTAAATTTAATAGAGTTCGATATTTTTTAGATCTGGTTGCTAAACTCTCTAATGCTCCCCTTAACTCTTTTTTATGTTCAATGGTTAAGCTAACTCCTTGTTGCTCAATAATACTTTGTAACCAATTTTCTGCCCATTGCCGATCTTCTAGGCGATCAATATTACTTAATGGCTGCAAACTTAAGCCGCCATTGTTTTCAAATTGGTAGTATTTGCCATTTACCCCAAGTGTTGCAACTTTAGAGCTATAACCTTTATCAAAGAAAAACACTTGAGCATTAGGGTAACGTAAAAATTGTAACGCCATTAAAACTAATAAGGTTGATTTACCTTGGCCAGTTGGCCCTAAAATTAAGGTATGCCCCACATCTCCTTGATGGATATTTAATCTAAATGGGGTATTACCTTCAGTTTGCGTTACCATAAGAGGTGCTTCATTTTGGAATTTTTTAGCAAAATGCTGATTACTCTTATGCCCAGGCCAAGCAGAAGAAAGAGAAATAAAGTGTGATAAATTATTAGTACTAATTAAGGGATAGCGAACATTAGCATGAGTATGGCCTGGTAATGAACCAAACCAAGCATCAACGGCATTAATAGTTTCTTCTTTACACACAAAGCCTTTATCATTAATAAAATTTTTAATTTTATTAAGCTTCATTTGGCATAAATCTAGTTCTTGATCATAAACGATAATAGTTGCAGTATAATAACCAAACCCTACTTGATTATCAGTTAATGCTAATTTGGCATCCTCGGCATCAAATTGATTAATGGCAGCATCTACATTATTACTTTCGGCGTTTGATGTAAAATGAAACATCTGACCAATAATTTTCATTAAAGATAGTCTTTTGCTCATCCAGTTTTTAGCTTTTTTATTAATTTGCGCCATCGCATCATCTTTGTCTAAAGCAATCCACCTGGTCGTCCAGCGAAATTCTACATTTAAGTGGTTTAAGCCATCTAATAAGCAAGGGAAAGAGCTGTTGGGAAAAAATCTAATTGTCAAAACTTTAAAGTACCGATCTCCTAACTTTGGTTCTAAACCACCAACAACCGAAGTATCAGATAACATATAATCTAAATATACTGCTCTCGAAGGTATTTTAACTATATGATCAGTACTAGAGATCAAACTATGCAAATAAGACAAGGTTTCTTCATCGTTTAAACTCTCTACATATAAGAACGAAAAACGTAAAGAATCAATTAAACTGTTCGTTACTTTTTTAAATTCTTCTAGATCTTTTTCTCGATCTAATTTAGCTTGGCCGTTAGATTGTTTGATAAATCTTTTAGCTAAGCTCGCTTCCCGATCTTTAGGTGGCAACCACACAAAAGTTAAATAATATTTAGATTCAATAAAATTATTTTCTAATTCAAAGCGATCTTTTCTTTCTAAATCAATCAAAAGTGCCAATTTATCGGTAAAAGTTGGCTCAGGGTAACTAATGCTTTTTTGTCTAACAACATCAAAATATAATGCCCAATTAGAGCCAATTTGTTTAAAAATATGATTTAATTTATTACAGTTGGCCTCTAATAATTCAAGTGATGAGGTTTCTAAATCGAATCCCATTAATTGTACCGTACGCTGAAAACTACCATTTTTATTTAGGACAATCGATTTAGCGACCAACCCAAACCAAATTAATTGATCGGCTAAATGTTTTTTGCTTGTTCTATATTCCGCTAAACTAAACATCTTTATCCTTCCAAATAATCACTAGATTTTGCATAATAATTAATTAACAAATCAAAAAATTCCGGATCTTGATTACAAACATGTCTTGCTACTATATGAATTGTGATCGATAAAACTATTAACCACCAAGCACCAAAAAATACTAGATCCATGGTAACCAAGGCATTAGCCCAAAAGATATTACGAGCGACCCCCATGATCATGATCGGCTTAACTAATGACTGATGAACTATCGCTTGCATTAAAACAACCAGCCTTTAGCAAAACCTAACATTGGCAACAAATGAGAAGTAGCATTAAAAGCGATAGATAATGCTGTACCAACTTTAGCTCCCTTTTGCACCATATCGTTACCAATACCAAAGGCCCAAGCCAGTCCCGTACCAGTTAAGGCCACAACTCCGGCACTTTTAGCTACAGGCCCCGTGATACTTCTAACCACCTTATCCATCGGTCCTTCCCACGGCATCCCAGTATTTAAAGTACTAGCTGACGCATAATCACACAGCACAAAATAAGCTAACACGGCTATTCCCCAAAAATAAATCATCCTTCTACTCAACATAATTCTCCCTCCTTAACATTTAACAATCTTGTATGGTGTAACAGGCTTAATTAATCCTTGTACTTCTAAAATTTCTTGTACCACTCTTTGGCGTGTCTCGTTTTTAGCTAAAAACACCACTACATTAATAGCTTTAGAAATTAAATGACGCTGACAATCAATCGAGCCCTCTAAAATCAATTGTTCTAGCCTATATAAAGCATCTATCGCTGAATCACTATGAATGGTGGCTACTCCTCCGGGATGCCCAGTGTTCCACGCTTTTAATAGATCTAGGGCTTCTTTGCCTCGCACCTCCCCTACTACAATACTATCGATATTCATCCGCAAAGTATCTTTAAGTAACCTTTGCATACTAACTTGTTCGGTGGTTTGAAATTTATAATGATTGGGAGAACTACATAATAACTCCGCAGTATCTTCTAAAATTGCAATTCTAGTATTCATCTCGGCAACTTCTTTTAAGACGGCATTAGCAAAAGTTGTTTTACCGCTGCCGGTAGCTCCTGCAATTAAAATATTTTTTCTGCTTTGGATTGCGTACTTTAAAACTTTATATTGGGCTATGGTTAATGCTTGATGTTCCAAGTAATCTTGTAAAGAAAATATTTTAAGAGGCTTTTTACGGATCGTAAAAATAGGGTAAGACGATTGCGGCGGCATAACTCCTTGAAATCTCTCGCCATTACCTATTAATTCGGTAGCAACACTAGGATTAGCTTCATCAAAATATTTACCTTTAATACCGCTGGCTAATCTAATTATTTGCTCTGCTTGCTCCCACTCAATACGCTCTCCTGTTTTAGTTTGGCCACCAGAAAAAGTATCGATCCATAAATTGCCATCGGGATTTAGCATAAGATCAGTAACATTAGGATCATCTAAATATTTTTTAATACCACCTAGTGCATCATAAAAAAATTCTACGGTTTTTTGATTTAAATTTGCTACATTATTTTCATGCACGATCTACAATCCTTCTATGAACTTTTTGGCGTCAATTTGCGAGAGCCATTCTTCTTTAGGTAAATCATTAAATAAACTATTGCCAGCTAAACTCGCTTCATAAACTTGTTGTAAAAATTGGTTAAATAAATGGTTAGCACGAGCCATAGCTGCACCGCTTTGCTCTTTTGGGATTTCAGAGAGCCTGGCAAAATAAGTTTTAATATAGATTGAAAAAGCTTCACTTAATGTTGATAAATTAGTATGTAACTCCTCTACTTTACGATCTATTTGATCTAATCTTTTTAATAAAACAGCTTCTCTATTTTTAAGGGAATCTAAATCAAAATATTGGATCAGGGCATCATTTACTATTAAACCATAAGGTTTATTTAGTCTTTTGGATTCTTCACGTAGATAGCGCTCAACATCCATGTCTACCGAAGGCTTAATTTGGATCTTGGTTTTGTTCACTTTTCCACCCCTAATGCTACATGTCTCGTTACTCTATTACTGCAAGTTTGCAGATCTAGATCAGCCTCCAGCTCATCACAACTGTTTTCTATAGTTTCCTCTAGTGTTTCATCAATCAAAGTTTGCTTCACCTCTGGCTCTTTTTTTATTAAAGCCACTTGGATTGCTTGAGTATCGCCAATTTGATCTTGTTCCTCATTTTTCTCTTTAACTACATACCATTCCTCTGGTAGCTGCTCTGGTAAATCGATATACTTTTCTGGGGTTAACTCTGACGCAGGAAGACATCTACTTTTAAAAGGCTCTTCCTTATAATAAAAGATCTTATCAACAATAATGGGATAATGTTTAGCTACCATAATTATTACTTGATTGTCCGGCAACTTTTGTACTTCATCAGGGTTTAACAAATTACGGGCAGTTTCTTGATCAGCAACTGAAATATTAGATAAAAATGGTGCTAATCTTTTGCCGGTAAAATTGATTTGATGACGTTTAACGGTAGTTTGTCCTAACGAATTTGATATGATCTTAGCAGTATCGTTATCATTAGGAGCCATGGTTACTCTAATATGGCAATTATCAAAAATAGAATTTTTTACTCCATAATGCTCATAAATGTTGCTATATGATTGGCAAACCAACATACATTTAATGTTATATCCAGCCATAAATCCTAATGATTTCTTAAAGAAATCCATACAACCCAATGCTGGAAATTCATCAAGTAACAATAATAATTTGTGTTTGTGTGGTGAACCTGTTGCTCCAATTGCAACTTCGGTAAGTCTTCTACAAATCATATTGATGATTAAACGGTTAAGCGAAATCAAGCGATCTAAGTCGCCAGCTGGCACTACCAAATACAATGATACTGGGTAGTTAGAGTTCATTAAATCATTTATTTTAAAATCAGATTTAGCAGTATTTCTAGCAAGTATGGGATCACGGTACAAACCTAAAAAACTCATGGCCGTTGATAAAACTCCAGAGAGTTCAGTATCACTTTTATTTAGCATTTCTTGAGCAGCTGATGCTACCACTGGATGAGGTTGGTTTTTTAAATGTAAAGTGGTTTTCATATAGTGTAGTGTTTTGATAATGTCTCGATTAGGATTAGCTAAAAAATTAGCAACTCCTGATAAAGTTTTGTCTGGTTCAGCGTATAAAACATGTAATATTGTTGCGACCAGCAAAGCATGGCCTGTTTGCGCCCAATGATCACGAGCTTTACCTCTACCATTAGGATCAACTAAAATATCTGCAATATTTTGCACATCTTTTACTTCATTAATACCTTTACGTACTTCTAACAAAGGATTCCAACAAGCACCTTTTAATGATGTTGGATCAAAACAAATTACATGAGAAAATTGCTGACGAAATCCAGAGGTGATCGACCAGTTTTCTTTTTTAATATCTAAAACTACTACTGAAGAATTCCAGGAAAACAATGTCGGAATAATAAAACCAACTCCTTTACCGCTTCTGGTTGGCGCGTTTAATAATATATGTTCCGGACCATTATGGGCTAAGATCCCAACACCAAGGAATTTACCTAGAATCACTCCATTTTGTTGATTAAATCCCATTTTTTTAACTTCTTTTTTTACGCCCCACCTCGCAGTACCATGAGTATCAGTAACTTTACCGTGACGTAACAACACGATTGACGCTAACACCATCACAATAAAACCATTGATTAATCCGCCAGCGCAAATATATAACGCCGTATCAAAAACAAGGGCATGTTTATGATAATATTTTACCGTCCAACCAATGATCGCTAATGGGTTATATATGGGAATAATAAACTTGGTGGCAGGTGTGCCTAATCCAGGATTAAATCCCAAGTTATAGGCAACATATTCAGTAGCAACAAATAGGCTACCCAAAACAAATAATACTAATATGCTAATGCAAATAAACCTATATAGTTTCACAAAATCCCTTTTATAAAATACTCGGTAATGAGTGATACGTTGCTTTTAACAGTACCATTAAATCTAACTGGATCAAATTTGTTAATTTCCATTTGGAAGTTTGAACGTCCATCATAAAAACTTACTCCAAAACTTACCCTAAAACTTGCTTCAAAATTTACTTCAAAACTTGCTTTAAAACTTACTCCGTTACGTCTAACTTTGTTTTTTCACCCTGTGCCATTATTTGGAACGAATCCTGGCACAGGGTGCTCTTATTTATATTGTTGTTCTGGTTTTATAACTAACTTGCTTAACAAATATATTACAAACCAAATAATATTTTTAGTGTAATTAATATTTTTAATATATGCAACTTTAAAGTTGCATAATGTTTTGAAATGATTTACATATTGTGTGATACTTAAATAAATGAAGAATAAAAACTAGAATCCTTTGTAGAACCATGCTAAATAAACATGAAACTTTAAACTTTTACTATTTTGGAAACTTAATTTTGACCAAATCACCATTAGATCTACAAACAAGAATTCGTGATGGATTTTCCAAACGATTAATTTATATACTAAAAAAACGAGGATATACTTCCACTAAAGCACATAGCGGGGCTAGTGCAAAAGCAGTTTCT
>Ga0209083_1002344_pt1 | contig 18266 bp, 14 predicted proteins | sample AM7aDNAmetaG_FD_184132 | JGI IMG/M metagenome (GOLD analysis project Ga0209083, IMG submission 184132) | Freshwater microbial communities from Finland to study Microbial Dark Matter (Phase II) - AM7a DNA metaG (SPAdes) (version 3) | ecosystem: Environmental > Aquatic > Freshwater > Lake ...
CTTTCTAAATTTGAATTAATCTTGAATTTTAAGTATTGATTATTAATGTATTGCGTTTATTAAAAATAATTTTACTATTTTTATCGGACATTAGTGATTCGGTTATATAAAATTAGATTATTTTTTACATCGGATTCAGAATACTGAGGTATTTTATATTTTTGCTGTTAAACTTAATGACTGAAAACACAATATTAAAATAATGAAGGAGCTTCTTCAATTTACGGAATGGTTATCAGAACGTTTAAAAAAAACTTTACCTGGTCTGGATGCCCATCTGGATATGGCCCCACGATTCAGGATATTGCAGATCAAAGATTACCAGAATATAGAACATGCAAAGAAAAGCGGAGTTCTGATCCTTTTATACCAGATAGATGGCCGGATAAAAACAGTTGTGATCACTAGGCCAAAATATGCAGGTGTTCATAGCGGGCAGGTTTCTTTTCCGGGTGGTAAATTTGAAGAAGATGATGTAAATATGGTTAATACTGCGATCAGGGAAGCACATGAAGAAGTAGGGATTTTACCCGAAGAACTGAAGATAGTGGGGGAGTTGTCTCAATTATACATTCCCCCCAGCAATTTCCTCGTCTTACCTGTTATTGCATATACAGAAATTAAACCTGTATTTCATCCTGATAAAAAAGAGGTTGCAGGTATTGAAGAAATTTTACTCGATGATCTTTTCAGACCTGAAATTTTGTCGGAGAAAGAAATTGTTATCAATGAATATATGAAAACCAAAGTACCTTGTTTTTCAATTAATAACCTTGAAATCTGGGGTGCTACCGCTATGATAATTAACGAACTGAAAGTGATTTGCAGTGAATATAAATAAAATTTCCCCTTTGCGGTTCCTACACAAGAGTAATCAAGGCAAAAGGGAATATTCAGAGGTTGAATTCCCGAAACTGAGCTGAATTTAATATCCTTACATAAAGGAAAATGGGATGACAAGGCAGGAGAAGATGAGAAATTTCAGTTGGCTTCGCTCCTGAAATATGAGTATCACAAAGAATTCATCCGATGTTCTTCAGAAGGGATTATTTAATTAATTCAGGACAATTTTTTTTATCCCATAAACCAGAAATAGAGTCACACACTCGAATAAAAACATTTACTTTAGCATAATAAATAAATATTAAATAAAAGATTTGTTATCAATTCTTAATGGATACAAACATTACAATTATCGGTGCCGGGGTTATAGGATTAGCAATAGCTGCTAAACTATCTGAAAAATTTTCGGACGTTTTTGTACTCGAAAAGAATCTGAAATTCGGGCAGGAAACCTCAAGCAGAAATAGTGAAGTAATTCACTCAGGAATATATTATCCTTCCAGTTCATTAAAAGCCCTGCTTTGTGTAAAAGGAAACCGGATACTTTATAAGTATTGCAGCATGAAGAATATCAGGCATAAAAAAATAGGCAAACTGGTTGTTGCGACCAGTTCCATGGAGGACTTAATGCTGCAAAAAGTGCTGACTCAATCCAGAGTTAATGGTGTTGCAGATGGCATATTGTTAAGCAAAACAGAGGCAGCGGAACTTGAGCCAAACATATTTTGTACCTCGGCAATCTACTTCCCGTCCACAGGTATTATCGATTCTCACGGACTTATGAAACAACTTGAAAATGATGCCATTATTAACGGAGTATTCTTTGCATATAATGCTGAGGTGATTGGCATAGAAAAGATGGATGAAGGATATAAGATCACCGTAAAGGAAGGTAGCGGGGGATATTCATTTACAAGCAGGGTCGTAGTCAATGCAGCAGGGTTAAACTCAGATTTAATTGCACGTTTTTCAGCGACCTTTGAACTTTCGTATCAGCTTCATTATTGGAAAGGCGATTACTTCTCAGTTTCAAATAAAAAAAACAAGCTAATCAGGCACCTGATATATCCTGTACCCCATGAGAATACGACAGGGCTGGGGGTGCATGCAACACTGGATTTAGATGGCAGGTTAAAGCTGGGCCCGGATGCAACCTTTATTCATGACAGAAGTCAGAATTATTCGGTTGACAAATCAAAGCAAAATCATTTTCTGGAAGCTGCCCGAAAGTTTTTACCCTTTATCGATACGGATGATCTTAACCCTGATCAGTCCGGTATGCGCCCGAAACTTCAAAAACCCGGAGATCCGGTTCGTGATTTTATCATTAAGGATGAGCATGAAAAAGGTCACCCTGATTTTATCAATCTGATTGGTATTGAAAGCCCGGGACTAACCAGCTGCCTTGCCATTGCAGAAATAGTTGATTCATTTGAAACTTTTGCTAATTTGCAAGCCAAATAATATCCCGGCTGAGCATAGCGAAGAGTCTGATTGATTTCAGATATATGATTTTAGCGCCCTTTCTAAATCCTTCTCCCAGGTTGGTGGAAGAACTTTTTAAGCGATTTGAGAAATTCATTTTAATTGTACTCAAAAAATCTGAGTTTTATAAAAAAACCCCTTCCGAAATTCATCAGAAGGGATTCTTCAACAATCAGTTTATTCTATTATTTTTTCGTTTTCTTGGTCACTTTTTTTGCAGCCATTTTTTCTTTGAGAGCAGCCTGAGCGGCGGCAACACGTGCAATAGGAACGCGGAAAGGTGAGCAACTGACATAGTTCATGCCGACTCGGTGGCAAAATTCTACAGAACTGGGTTCTCCGCCATGTTCCCCGCAAATACCAACTTTCAGGTTTTTTCGTGTTTTGCGGCCTTTTTCAACAGCCATCTGAACAAGTTGTCCTACACCTTCCTGATCAAGGATCTGGAACGGATCATGATCGAGAATACCCTTTTTTATATAAATGGGTAAGAATTTCCCGGCATCATCCCTGGAATATCCGAATGTCATCTGGGTCAGGTCGTTCGTTCCAAAGGAGAAGAATTCGGCTGATTTGGCAATTTCGTCGGCTACCAGTGCTGCGCGTGGTATTTCTATCATAGTTCCTACCAGATATTCGATGGTGTCTTTTCTTTCCTTAAATACCTTTTCAGCGGTGTTTCTGACAATTTCTTCCTGCATCTTCAGTTCTTTAAGTGTTCCTACCAGCGGGATCATAATTTCAGGAAGTGCTTTGATCCTTTTTTTCTTCAGGTTTAATGCAGCTTCAATAATAGCCCTGGCCTGCATCTCAGTGATTTCAGGATAGGTGTTACCCAAGCGACAGCCTCTGTGACCGAGCATAGGGTTGGTTTCAGAAAGAGCTTCTACTTTCGCTTTTACCTGCTCAAGAGTAATTCCCATTTCTTTTGCGAGTTCTTTTTGCTGATCTTCTTCGTGAGGAACAAATTCATGCAGGGGAGGGTCAAGTGTGCGGATAGTAACCGGGAGATCATGCATTTCCATAAAAATACCTTCAAAATCGGTTCTCTGCATGGGAAGCAGTTTATCCAATGCTTTTCTGCGGCCTTCTTCATCAGAGGATAAGATCATTTCCCGCATGGCTTTAATTTTATCGCCTCCGAAGAACATATGCTCAGTGCGGCAAAGGCCTATCCCTTTTGCTCCAAAGTTGCGTGCAACCTTTGAATCGTGAGGTGTATCGGCATTAGTTCTGACGTACATGCGGGTGAATTTGTCGGCCAGCTTCATCAGTTGGGCAAAATCGCCACTGACTTCTGCGTCCATGGCGGGGAGCTTTCCCTCATAAACGTCGCCCGTGCTGCCATTCAGCGAGATCCAGTCACCTTCTTTCAATAAAACATTTCCACACTGCAATGTTTTCTTTTTATAATCAATAATAATGCTTCCGGCACCCGATACACAGCATTTACCCATACCTCTGGCAACCACAGCGGCATGCGAAGTCATCCCACCTCTGGCCGTAAGGATACCTTCGGCAACATTCATACCCTTTAAATCTTCAGGGGAGGTTTCAATGCGGACGAGGATCACTTTTACTTTATCTTTTTTCTTGTTTGCATTTCCTTTTGTCCATTCGTCAGCGACTTCTGCGCTGAATACGATCTGACCTGTTGCTGCTCCCGGTGATGCAGGCAAACCTTTAACGATGGATCTGGCTTTCTTTAATGCTACGGGTTCAAAAACCTTATGAAGTAGTTCATCTAATTTCTGAGGTTCAATGCGGAGCAAAGCTTCTTCCGGAGTGATCAGCTTTTCTTTCATCATTTCGATGGCCGTGGTTACCATCGCACCGCCGGTACGTTTGGCAACGCGTGTCTGTAACATCCACAGCTTGCCTTCCTGAATGGTAAATTCAATATCCTGCACATCAGTGTAATGATTTTCAAGCTTCTTCTGGGTGTTGTACAACTCTTTATAAATTTCAGGCATGGTCTCTTCCAGTGAAGGAAACTTAGCCGATCTTTCTTTTTCACTGACATTCTGCATGACTGCCCAGCGTTGAGAGCCTGTTTTCGTGATCTGCTGCGGTGTGCGGATACCGGCTACAACATCTTCGCCCTGAGCATCAATCAGGTATTCTCCGTTGAAAAGATTCTCACCGGTGGCAACATCCCTTGAAAACCCAACACCTGTTGCTGAATTTCTGCCCATGTTTCCAAAAACCATAGCCTGCACATTCACAGCTGTTCCCCATTCTTCAGGGATATTATTCAGATTCCTGTAGTAAATGGCTCTGTCGTTCATCCAGCTGTCGAAAACGGCAATAATGGAAGCCCACAGCTGATCCCAGGGGTTTTCAGGAAAATCCTTTCCTGTTTGTTTTTTTACAGCTTTTTTAAAGCTGATCACCAGTTCCTTCAGATCGGCTACAGTAAGGTCAGTATCCAGTTTTACATTTTTCTTTTCTTTCATGTGATCTATGATTTCTTCAAAGGGATCGGCATCGCCCTTATTCACTGGTTTCATTCCCAGAACGACATCGCCGAACATCTGAACAAATCGTCTGTACGAATCCCACACAAAACGGTCATTCCTTGTTTTCTTTTCAAGACCTTTAACAGCTTCTTCATTTAATCCCAGGTTAAGAACAGTGTCCATCATCCCGGGCATTGAAGCTCTTGATCCTGATCGTATAGAAACAAGACATGGGTTATCTTTATCACCGAATTTCGTACCCATTGATTTCTCAATGAATTTAATGCCTTTTTCTACTTCAGCTTTAATCATCTTCAGGGCTTTCTCCTTCCCCTGTTTGGTATAAACAGTACATACTTCGGTAGTTATCGTAAATCCTGCAGGCACGGGAACGCCGATCAGGTTCATTTCTGCAAGGTTAGCACCTTTTCCACCAAGCAGGTTTTTTAATTTAGCACTTCCTTCGGCTTTTCCGTCACCGAACAAATAAACATACTTTTCTTTTTCCATTTTTTTATATTTTGTTGTATAATGAATTTTAGCTAATTAGCTGATAGTTAACGTAAAAGCAATTGTTTTCCTGTTAACAGTGCAAATTTAAAACAAATATTTTTAAATACAATTTTATAATATCAAAAAGAATAAAATGAATTAAGGCGGGTAACTCCAAAAAATTTCACCCGGCAGATATCAGAAAACTTAAAATAATGTTAATTTTGTTGTATAAGAAATGGTGATGAGAAAGATCGGTATACCTGCAATAATTCTTTTGATCCTGACAGCAGGTTTCAGTAATATATCTTTTTCACAGTCAGAAAGTAATCTGGATGGCAAAATACTTCTGCGCAAGGAGCTTGCAGGACATGTGTTGATACATACGAGCGGATGGGGCCTTGGCTTTCGAAAAGCAAAGCATATCAGCGGGTACCGCAAATGGTTTTACGAGGGGGAGATCGTCAGTTTTAAGGACAAGAAAGAGGTGAAGATGCAAAACCCATTCAATAATGGCAAAAGTTATGTTTTCGGAAAACTGAACTATGTATACAACCTAAGGCTCGGCGCCGGTTTTCAGAAGGAGATTCACGGCAAGCCCTACTGGGGTGGTGTGCAGATCAAATATCTATATTCTATTGGTGCCTCGGTTGCTTTTTTAAGGCCCTATTACCTGTATGTTTATAAGATACAGAAAGACATGCCTTCTGTGCTGGTTGAGCAGACCTATAACGACACTTTGAGCCTCGACCTGATCTATGGGCGCGGTTCACTCCTGAGTGGTTTTGACAAGCTTAAAGTGAGCCCGGGGGCGTATGGCAGATTTGCACTGAATTTTGAATTTGGCAAAAATGATAAACGTATTATTGCCCTGGAAGCAGGTGCGACTTTTGATTGCTATTTTATTCCTGTGGCCATCATGGCGAACAATACCAACAAAAGATTCTTTTTTAATCTTTATTTGGCTTTACAATACGGGAAGAGGTATAATTAACCGATTCATTCTTTATTCTGTTATAAGGCAGATGTCATGAGACAAATGTCAAATTGAAATCAGATTATTTTTATTTGAGTCATCATTTTGCCTTTGAATTTTGAATTATTATTTTGCATTGATATCAATGGCATTCAGCATGCCATTCCTTGCCAAGAAAATCCCTTCGCTCAGGATCTGAATGGCACATACTGCCATTCCCATGTTAAAATCAGCATCGCTGTCTTTAAAACGCTCAGGAAGGAATGCTCCTGTCAGGATAATGGTTTTTCCTGCAATACCTGTGAGAGAGTGAGCCGTGTTGTCCATCGTGTCGGTACCATGTGTTATAATGATCTTTCTGCATGGGCTCTCAATGCATAGTTCCCTTATCTTTTGCCTGTCTTTATCAGTCATATCGAGGCTGTCCTTTTGGAGCAAGGGAACAATCTCATAGTCAAAATGAGGTTTAACCCTTTTTAAAATTCTTTCAGCAGCAGGAGTAGTTATCTCAAAAGCATATCCTTTCGTTGTTCTGGGATAATCTTTATCAATGGTTCCGCCGGTTTGAATAATCAGTATTTTCATATCAGCTGACTTTATTACCGACAGCTTTGTTCAGTTTCATCATTCCCTTCTTATGTGCACTTTTATAATATAGTTTTCTGAAAAGCATGAAATTATTCAGCAACAATATAGTCGATACATGCAGCCACTGGAATATGTTTCTTTTTGGAAAATCGAACATTTTGTTTTTCCTGAAATAGAAATAGTCTGCACAAAGTATTTTACGATAGTATCCGTAAACATTATCCCTGAGTACTTTGTGGGCCCCGACACCGAGGAAATCCATAGGTTTCACATAATCAGTCATGCTGAAAAAAACGCTGTCCGATGCTAGTCTGAATAGTGCCGGTACAAAAGATGCTTTTTCTTCATTATCGACACTGATAATACCTGCCAGGTTTGCTGCCTGAATTTCGGCAAACCCTTCAAGGATCTGCCTGATAAAAGGAACATGAACAATAACACCATCAAGGATAAAAGCCACCTGTTTTCCTTTCAATGGTTGGGTGTGGTTGTTGAAAAAGATCCTGTCAAGGAACTGTTTCATCTTACCGGATAAATTACCATGTGTTATGGTAGCTGCAAAAACGATGATATCGGCAGTCCTGATATGTTCGTTAAAATATGCCGTAAATTTGTCTTTTCCTCCAAAATCATAAATGCACGTACTGTCGAACCCGCAGAACAGGCATCCGTAACAGCCTCCTTTTATTTCGATATCCGTAACGGTGACCATTTCAGGTTGTTTTTTGAAAAACCCATGGTAAACATCCACTACGGAATTCAGGGTCTTATTGTTGTCGTCATCTTTGATGATGATGACTTTTTTGCCTGTTTCAATTTGGGGAAAGGAATGGGTGAGATCAGCCGGCTCATGGCGTAAATAAGAAGCCGGAAGTGTATATTGTTTCTGAAAAACACCATGATCAGCTATGGATCTGAAATAATATTCTGCAAATTGCAGAAGTTTCTTTCTTTCATTTTCAATCAGAATATCGGTGGTTTCAGCAGTAAAAGAGCCCACAAAGTGCATATGGAGTTCTTCCGACACCGCTTTAATATATTCACAGGCGAAATTATCCATCACATGGAGAGAAGTAGTGATAAAAGCGGCATATTTTCCTGCAAGCAATGCGGCATCATTCCTTTCATAAAGCATTTCAATGAAACGGATAAGCTGTGATGGAACAGAGAAAATATATACAGGGCAAACCCATAATATGCCGTCGCTCTGCCTGATGGATTCTATAAGTCTGGGATAAATATCTTCTTCATTTCTCAGCATTTTATTGATTTCCTTTCCCACATTGCACAACGTGAATTCATGCTGCGGGTATTGATTCTGCAAGTAGTAAAGTGAATATACAGTATTGCTTTTACTGCCTTTCGGACTTCCATTGAAGACGGTTATTTTCATATCGCTGAAATTTGTGGTTAAAAGTATTCAGAATCAAATTATTTTGATAATTTCACAAAATTATAAATTCCCGTGAGATGACAAAAAGTATTTACAAAATATATAAGTATCGCTGGGTTGTTCTCCTGGTATTCGCCCTGCTGAATGCGGTTATCCAGATGTCATGGATCACTTTTGCTCCGGTAACTGTAGATGCAATAAAACTGTATCATACATCCGCTTTCTGGATTGTTTTACTCTCCATGTCTTTCATGGTGGTTTACCTGTTTTTCTCCATGCCGGCTTCCTATATTATCGATAAATACGGTATTCGGGTTGGTGTGGGAATAGGGGCATTGTTAACAGCTGTCTTCGGATATTTAAGGGGCGCTTACGGAACGGATTATACGATGGTTTGCATATCTCAGTTTGCACTGGCCATAGCGCAGCCATTTATCATGAACGCCATTACCAAGGTCGCTGCAGAGTGGTTTCCTATTAATGAGAGAGCCACTGCTTCCGGTATAACAGCCCTGGCCCAGTTTGTGGGAATCATTGCCGCACTTGCAGTCACAAAACCTATTGCCCAGGCTTTTCTTCCGGCTGGAGCTAACGGGCACCTTGACCTGAATTCGATGCAGTCCATGTTGAAAGTATATGGATACGTTTGTGTCGGAACAGCCTTACTTTTCCTGGTATTTGCCAGGAACAAACCGCCCACGCCTCCCTGCACGGATGAAGATAACAGCCGTATATCCATTATGGAAGGCATACGCTATATTTTCAGGACAAAAGACATGATATTGCTGCTGATCATATTCTTTATCGGTATGGGAATGTTCAATGCTATTACGACATTTGTTGATCTGATATCAGCTTCAAAAGGTTTTGTTATGGCCGATAATGAATCGGGACTCATCGGAGCCGTAATGATGGGCGCAGGTATACTTGGCGCTGCAGTAATTCCTGTTATCTCTGACAAGACCAGAAAAAGAAAAGCCGTGCTTATCCTGTGTATGATAGGGATGATACCGGGTTTAGTTGGGTTCACCTTTTTCAGAAGCATCATTCCTTTACTTATAAGTTCGGGTATCTTTGGATTTTTCTTCATGGCGGCAGCACCGATCGGTTATCAGTATGCAGCTGAAGTGAGCCACCCTGCACCTGAATCCACTTCACAGGGGTTTATTATCCTTGCAGGTCAGCTTTCAGGCGCTATCTTTATTACCCTGATGGCTGTATTCGGGAACGTCAGCATGGAAGCTTTTGCCGATGCCACTAAAGCAGCAGATTCAATAACACTTACTCCGTTCATGATAGGGTTTATTGTTTTAGCGTTATTGAACGTCGTTCTCAGTTTTCGGCTAAAGGAATCAAAGCTGGTGAAACATCAATAAAACGCAGGGCTTAAAACAACGCGTTTTTTTGGCTGAAGACTTGAATTATAATCAAATTTACGGTTTTCCGGATACCGGATGGAGTAAGAGATCAGTCTGCTGCAGGTTTCGCCCGGCTTGAGTGATATATTCCAATATAGCAGACCGTTTTCTGCCATCCTTGCTCCTGAAATTTCCTGTTGTTTTACTTCAACATCTTTATCGGTAGAAACAGGTACCTGATCGATAAGCGTTATATTTACGGCAAAGTCATTGAGGTTCTGAGTGATGATCTCGAATGTAAATGAATATTTAACCTTGTTTCCGATCATGGCTGATTCAGTTTCGCTTTTCACTTTATTGCGCTTTATCTTTATTTTACTGTCTGTTCCGAGTGATAATCTTAAGGTGTCATCCGGAGCAGTAACAATCTCTGTTCTGGAAACGAGGGCGTTATCGAGGAAGATGTTGGCTTCGCCGCTCAGAAAATTCATACTGTTCCAGTTGGGTATCATTGCGGTAAGGTAAACCTGTTCTTCTATCTTGGGTACAGCGACATACCTGAACCGTGCTTCAGTGTTGCTTGTGTTTATTTCAATGGTATAAGGCTTAGCATCAGATGGTATACGGTATTTTACCTGAATCATATATTCAGCATTGAATTCGGGAACAACCATAGTCTTATAGTGTACGGCTGCATCCAGTTTCCCCGTTTCAGTTATTTCCGACTGCTTCTGTAACTGGTAGGAATCTTCGATACGGTTGTTTCTTCCAAAGTCCATGGGTGATAATTCGGGAACCTCTGTCAGTTTATCAGGTTGTGCAATGGAAAGGACCAGGGGGATTTTATTCCAGTCGATACCCGTATTATTATAAATATCTGCTTTCTGCCTGATTTCTATCTTTTCTGAATTACTGCTGATCCTGAAATCGTATTTCGACATCCATCCTGCAGTATTGACAATATATTTCAGATCGATATCCGTGCTCAGGTCATTATCTGCATAGAGAATGATATCTATTTCCGTCTGAACGGATGACCGTCGGATGAGTTCAATGCCCATTCTTTTATTCAGGACTTCAGTTACAGAATCGATTTCTGCTTTCTTCATTTCTGCCTCATGTATACGCATATAAATATCATTGAATTTCCTGCTGTAGAAATCGATGTTTTTTTCTATATCCTGAATGGCAGCTGCCTTGGCGTTGTTCTGAATCACATCGTACAGCAGCTTTTGTTGCGACCGGAATGCCTCAATCTGGCTAGTGATCAGTTTAAGCCGGTCGGTGAACAGGCTGATAGAGTCCTGTATCAGTTTCAATCGTGGTGAGGTCTTGTTTTCATTGGGAACGACTAGAGTAGAAACGGAATGCATTTTCACCTGCTGATTTGACAAGGTTATGTTAATCGTATTGGGTTCGAGAGAGGTGGGGAGATTAACCAGCTTCAGTGTTGTAAAACCTTTTTTTAGTTCGGTCTTAAAATTGTGATGAAGCTGCGCTCCTGTAGTAAATACTTTTACTGAACTGAGGTCTGGGCAGAGTTTTTTATCCGGATTTTGCGCTGCCAGTGAAAGGGAAAATAAAATGAAAAAAAATAACTGGTAAAGTGTTCTCATATGGTGTTGGATTTAATTTAAATGCTGATATAAAGGTACTGAAAAACAAATAAATATAAAACTTACTAATTTAATGGATTAAAATTATACCAATAATTATACCAATAAAACCCGAATCTGTTGTCAGGTGATTGATAATTAATAATGTGGTTTCAGAAATGCAATATCATGAATTTCAAATATGGAGTTGACAACTTATATATTATTTTGTATTTTTGATCAACAAATCTTTAATAATAACTTAAATTTTTATTCACATGAAAAAAGAATTACTGTTTTTTACCTTGCTTGTAATACTGCTTATATTTTCAGCATCACTCACCATAGCTCAGATTCCTTTTAAGTCGGGAGGCACAGATGTATGTGTCACACCAAATGATACTTTTTCTACTGTAAAAACTGAAATTTCTGTTGCAAAGAACGGTTGGATATATGTACTCGCCGAGGGTACTAAATATTCCGGTCAGCAGGAATGGCGGGTTTATCGTTCTGTAGATGGCGGTACTACATTTGCTTCTGTTTGCAGCTGGGGCTATAATGTATCAGATTATCAACTTAAGGATGCTGACCTGGAAGTTACAGGCGACAATGCTTCAAATATCAATATTTGGGTTGCTGAATTAAGCAATGTGGGGACAATAAGCCCACATGAAAGTTATTGCAGACTTACCAGGTGGGATGCTAATGGTAATATGCTCGGAACGCCTTATTACCAGGCTTGGGGAGTTTCTCCACTCTATTTTGTGGCAATTAATTCTAATTATAAAAATGGTTCAGATGGGAACCCCTTGAGGATTTCCATAGTATGGACGGGTGCAGATCCTGCAGGAGGAGGGGTGTCGGATCTGTTATACTGGGCTTATTCCAACGACGGAGGGGCAACTTTTGCGACTGTCCCTGATTTGTATGTCGGGAATGTTGCATCAGGAGATGCTCTTGGAAGGGTGAGTGTAAGCATTGGTGAAACGGGATACTTCAATGCCCGCGTTGCAATTGCTTTTGAAAGAAACTTTGCTATGGGCACAGGAAATATTGGCGTAATATGCAAATATAATGACAATACAGGAACATGGACTACTCCCGTAACAGTAAACCTTGCAGATGCATCAACTAATGGAATCTGTGCATATCCTACGATCTGCTGTATGAACAACTATTCAGGCTATCCTGCTGCAAGCTCCTCGTTTCCGCTAATTGTTGCTTATGAATCCTATAGCACACCTCCGGTAATTAAATATAACATTCTGAACAACACATTCGATATGACAGGAACCCCACAGGCAAGTTTATCTGATTTTACTGATCGTACAGGAGGAACTAATACTGAGGAACCCAACATGACTTTTGATGTCAGCCATAATAACTTTATTCTTACATACAGAGAGACAAGTGCGAATAACCTGGGTTATGTTACCAGAAATATTGATGACGCAGCCACAGCAGATTTTACATACATCGGAACATACAGAGACCTTACTTCAGCCCTTTCCTGGCCGTTGCCAAAAGTAGATGTCGATCTTTCAGTCAACAAGGCTTGTTTTAGTTGGATAGAGACATCTTCAGGCAGGGCGGATGTATATTTTGATGCCGGAGAGTCTTCAACGGGAATCATACAGCTTAGCGGAGAAAAAGATGCTGTCAATCTTTTTCCCAGTCCTGCAAAAGAATATGTCAATGTCAGGGTTTCCACTAACGGTGATCATCATATTAATTTTTATAATGCCATGGGGCAGGAGGTTCTTCATCGCAGCTTTTCAGGTACAGAAACGCAAATCAGCCTGAATGGTATTTCCCCGGGATTATATATAGTTAAAGTAATTAGCGGTAAGAATATTTATAAGGGAAAGATAGAGATCAGATAATTCTCAAACCCGACATTTTTTGTTTTTCTGAAGTACAGTTTGTTTTTCGAAGTCATTTTGTATTTTTGTTAAAACTAAACTCCTATCGATAATGTTAAAACAATATTTTTCACACATCTATTATTATGGATCCTCGTAATGAATGTATTTATACAAAATTGCCGGGAAGAGGAAATGTTTCAGTTTGCTGAAACAGGTGCTAAATTAATAGGTAATAGAACCGGATCACAAAGAATGGAAGATCGGAAACTTTTTGCAAATGGCCCTCAGGTTATTTTCCTGCATGAGTTTTCTGAAATAAATATTATGGATGTTGCAATGGATATGGAACCTTCATTCAAGTTAATCATAAAAGACAACCAAACACTAACGCCAACAAAAATAGAAAATGGCTGTAGGTATGATTACGGCTGTGCATTTACTTTGGGTATCGAAGAGCCAGATAAACCCCGTATTGAAAATAGCATAGGTTCCAGGTACTACAGAACCAAAATATTTATGGGTTAATGAATGCTCTATATAAACAAGCTGATAACAACCTGCTCTGACATGAGTTTATTGTTGGCAGGGCAAGGGGTTTTGGGACTGTTTGTACTTTTTATCGACTCAGGCTTAACAAATCAGAAAATAGATTTTAATATTCCCGCCGGCAGTAAGGCAAATCTGGAAACGATAGATTGGAAAATGAATTACAAAGCAAAGCAATAATGAATCTCAGACACAGTAACAACCATGTGACACACGGAATAACAGGACTAAATAAAGCTTTTATTATCGGTATTGTATTAAATTTAGTATATGTTTTAGTTCAGGTAATTATCGGACTTACGATAAATTCTTTATCCTTACTTTCTGATGCCGGTCACAATTTTTTAGATGTGGCAGGGTTAGCATTGGCTATGATAGCGTTCAGACTATCAACATCTCAGTCGACTGACAAATATACCTACGGCTACAAAAAGGCATCCATATTGATATCTTTATTTAATGCAGTTATTTTGTTAGTTTCAATAGGTGCAATAGGATATGAAGCAGTATTCAGGTTTAAAAATCCTGAGCCATTACCGGGTAATATTATAGCAATTGTTGCAGCAATTGGGATTTTTATAAATGCTGGTTCTGCGTTTATGTTTTTCAGGAATAAAGACAAAGATATAAATGTAAAAACAGCTTTTTTACATCTGGTTTCTGACGCACTGGTTTCTTCCGGTTTAGTCGCTGGCGGTATTATTATTTACTATACACACCTGTATTGGGTGGACCCATTGCTGAGTATTGTTATTTGCTTTGTAATCATAATTAGCACCTGGTCTTTACTTAAAGACAGTATAAGACTTTCGCTTGACGCAGTTCCATCCAATGTCGACATGAAGAAAGTAAAGGAAGAAGTGATAAAAACGAATGGTGTAAAAGATTTTCATCATTTACATGTCTGGGGAATGAGCACAACACAAAATGCAATGACAGGACATTTGGTAGTTTCAGACAACTTAACCAACGAAGAGTTAACCATTTTAAAAAGTAAAATTAAAAACACCTTAGAACATTTAAATATTCAGCACACGACACTTGAAATAGAATTTGAAAATCAACAATGTGCAGAACCAAAATGTTAATGGGTTTGAATATTACATGGACTTACTGCCGTCTTTTTGAGTGGTTTTAATCAAACTGATTTTTCAGAAATAATTTGTCATTCATTACATAAAAACATGGAAAACAATATGAAATATCTGGTCACAGCAATCACTTTATGGTTATCCGGTATTATGATAACTTTTTCTCAGAATGCCGACATGAATGGAAGGTGGAAAATGATTAAAAATAAAAGCTCATTCCTGGATTATTACCAGGAAATGACTCTGGATATCACCATAAATAAAAATGAAGTCGTCCTCATAACCAGAATGGGTCCAAAGAGAAAATATGAAGAGAAGCTTACTTTCACCACAGACGGAAAGATCAATTCAGCAGAAATTAAGGACGGTACTTTCTCTACAAATATCCATATGGGTGTGCGACTGCCTGTCGGCTCCAAAAAGGAGGTCATGGCCAACTGGGAGAAAGATCAGTCACTGAAGGTGGTGGAAAAATATGATTATTTTGCTTCTCAAGGAAAAAAATATGGGGAAATGATTTATCAATACCGCTTGTCTCCGGATAAAGATTTGCTGACATGCACCATTATCAGGTCCACCCGTCAAAATGACACGGCCATAAAATTCGTTTTTAAACGCTGTGACGACAATAACGCTTATCTTTTCAATATGGGCGGCGACTGGGACATTCTTTCCGGACTTCCTGAAAAAGCCTGCTGGATATCCATGCAGGGCGTGGTGAACGAAAAAAGACCAGCCTTGTATTTTACTTTCGGGCCGGGATATCCCTTTAACTATACGGAAGATCTGGCCGGGTACCTGGAAACGGAAAAGAATTTTTCTTTTACCAGGCTGACAGCATTAGAACAGGGGTTGAAGATATTTAAAGAGCAGATCAAAGGATATATCATTTGGGATAAGAAGGTACGCACTTCTTTAATTGTGGCATACACCCTTGCAGGCCTGGAGAACGGCATTGTTATTACAGAGGATATGTTGCCAATGGTGAAGCAGGAGGGATTAAAAGAGATTACTGATTTCAGGGGAAAGTTTGAGGGCATGACCGATTTCGATATATATTCCTGGGCTAAAAATCAATACTGGAGCAGGTGCTCCAGGGATGTCATTGTCTGGCTTGGCGGTGTACATGGTACTGCACTCATGCCTGCATGTGCCGATTACGGGATGATGAAGAAAGGCTTCTTTTCTGATTTATCTGCACGCCCAACGGACACCCTGGAATTCAGTTTGACAAACTCCCTTTTTGCCGGGATGAATCCATTAGGTCAGGTCTGGGGCTGGCATTCATATAAAAAAGACCTGGAAGAGCAAATGACAACACTTTTATCATCTTACGCACTGACTTCTGACGGGCTCAATACACAGCCCAATACCAGCTTCCTGATTCATATTCCTGTTTCACCAGGGTTCAAATTCAGAAACCATCACAATATAGTGAAGAGTAAGGAATATATTCCTGAGAAAAAGATATACCTTTCATTCATTCAGTCAGACGGAATCGGTATTGGTGCATGGTTTGAGCCGGGAAGAGGATCAATTCCGTATGCATGGGAAGTCACGATGAAATTATATAAACTTTCACCGGTTTTACTGGAATACTATTATTCACAGGCAACACCGAATGATTACTTCATTGGCAGCCTTTCGGGATCTTCATATATGTATCCAAAAGCTTTTCCGAAAAAATGGCTGCCGGCGGAGCTTAAATGTGCCGCTGACCTGATGGAAAAACTCGATCTCAATGTGTTCGAGATCATGGATTATTCGGAAGGAGGTAATGAGACATGCGACAACAATCTGCCGAAAGAACTTGTTGAGGAGTATTACCGTTCGATGCCGGATGTGATCGGTTTTATCAACGGCTACCGTGCGTCAAATACTTTTACAGTCCGTGATAAAAGACCATTTATTTCTTATGATTACTATCTGGCAGCGGAAAAACCGGAATCAGAGGTCGTTGCTGACCTGGAAGAGCTTGCCGCCATCAACTCAGACCGTCCTTATTTCCTCCTTGTTCATGTAAGGGAATCCAGCGATATAGCCAGGGTAAAATCGATATATGGCAAGCTGGGTGGAAACATTGAAATTGTTCCTCTTTACATATTTCTCAGGATGGCAGGTGAAAATCCGACCTTTAAGGAATATTTTCATCAGGGGAAAAGTGACAAAAGAAATTAAGTTTTCTTTCTTTTGCTGCTACCAAAAGAAAGAAACAAAGAAAAGTCACCGCTGTATGAAATTTTGTTAAAATCTACGTCACATTTACAGCTGCGCAATCCAAACCGTTCGGATGAAAAAGCATTGCTCTGTCGTAGCATGATCCTTTCCTCTCTTGTGGATTGCTTCCCGGTCCCTTCCTGAGTAAATGTTCCTGGATTTATTACTCAAAATTTCGTGAGGCGGGATAAATAAGCAGGCAGCTTTACGTTTCGTAATATACGCATTTTTAAAAAAAATCTCTATCTGAAACAGAGATTCATTATTGAGTATAGCCCGGTATTATTGCGGGCGGGCCCGAAAATCCGGCGGTGACGGGGAGTGGCATGCGGGAAGGTTCGGTTTGGATTTTCTTGATTTTTTGGATCCTTTTTCATCAGGGGAAAAGTGACAAAAAGAAATAATATTAGTTCTTTTACTTGCCTAAATGTTCCTTAATATTACTCAAATTTCATGAGGCGGGAGTTGCACCCTCATGTTATAACGCTACAGTAATGAGAATGACCCTCTTTTCTGAACACTCCCAAATCCGCGATAGGTTTCATTAAATCCAAGGCAGGTTTTAATAAACCTGCGACACGTTTTACCAAATCCGCGATACATTTAACCAAATCTGCGACACGTTTTCCAAATCCACAATACATTTTATCAAATCTGCGACACGTTTTATCAAATCCAGGATACGTTTCCGAAAAACTAAAATAAATGCTGAAAATGCCTGAATCCAGGACATTGTATGTAACCGTGCAATATAGGTTTGACATGATTAGCTTTTGTCCGGCACCAATGGAGAAGAAAATGTTCCTGTACGGGTTACAGGTTGTGAACAACAGAATTCCTATGCCTTTACCTTCCTGAACCTGAGTTTATTCTCCGGGGTCATTTTCTCACAGGCATACTGAAATATCAGCCGCGGTGAAGTATCCTTCCATTTCAGCAGGAAGGCTTCTGTTTCTTCCGGCTTTTTTTTCCAGGCTTCTCTCAGGAACCAGCCTGCACCCTGATGCACTTCTCTTTCGGGATCGGTCATCAAAGGCTCAATAAAACGGAAAAGCCTTCCATATTCAACATCTGTTTTCAGCAGTTTAATGAAGGTGACAGGTACACAACGCCGTTGAAATTTATAGGGGGACGTAAGCCATGGCCTGAAATCATCCATAGTGACAAGGGATTTCAGCAGGAACTTCGGTAGGATAAACATGCCAAGCATGTCGGCATGAGCCCAGTTGCCTATACTTATTTTAAACCAGCCTTCTATGGTTTTAAAGGATGGATAATCATATTGCTTATGTAATCCGTTAAAAAGCAGCAATGCAAAGGATGTCTCTTCGTATTTGCCGGTATTCATCAGCAGGGGA
>Ga0209083_1002347_pt1 | contig 18251 bp, 18 predicted proteins | sample AM7aDNAmetaG_FD_184132 | JGI IMG/M metagenome (GOLD analysis project Ga0209083, IMG submission 184132) | Freshwater microbial communities from Finland to study Microbial Dark Matter (Phase II) - AM7a DNA metaG (SPAdes) (version 3) | ecosystem: Environmental > Aquatic > Freshwater > Lake ...
GAGTCTCAGAGAATCCATAGACTCCTAGCTCCGGCAGCCGCAGAATTCTGCGGCTGCCGGAGCTAGGAGTCTATGGATTCTCTGAGACTCTCAATTTTCTTCTTTAAATTTTTCACGGTTGCGATGAACTCCGCTTCTTTGAAGTTTATTTCCAACTGTGAAGGATCTTTCCCTGCCTCTTTGAGCTCCTTGAGCCTGTTCTTTGCCCCTGCGATGGTAAACTTTTCGGCATACAGAAGTTTTTTTATAAGAAGCACCATCTCCACGTCCTTCTTCCTGTACGACCGCTGCCCGCCCATACTGCGGACCGGCTTCAAGAATTTAAACTGTTTTTCCCAATAGCGGAGAATATACGATTTCACCTGGGTGATCCCGCTCACCTCGCTGATTGTGAAAAACAACTTGTCCGGTATTACGGCCTCGGACGGACTCTGCGCCTCATTATTTTCGTTCATCTGCGCTCACCCCTTTCTCGATGCGTTTCTTGAGCATCTCGCTTGACCTGAAAGCCGGGACCCTCTTGGCCGGGATAAGGACCTTCTCCCCTGTTTTGGGATTGCGCCCCACCCTTTCCTTTTTTTCCCTTATTATAAAAGTTCCAAACCCGCTTATTTGAACTTTCTCGCCGCTTTTTATTGAACCGACTATACAGTCGATAAAGGTCTGAACCGTCTTTTTCGCAACCTTCCCGTTTACGCCCAGCCCAATCACATTCTTTACGAGTTCAAACTTTGTCACCGTCATTGCACTTCCTCCCGCTTGAGTTTACGTCCCATCAAAGCTTTTACGGCGCCAGACGGAGACGCTCCCTTAAAGAGTATCCTGTACATCTCGCTTACGATGGGCATTTCTACGCCGAGTTTTTTGGCCAGTCTGTGGCAGGAATCAGCCGTGGTAACACCCTCAGCAACCATCTTCATGGAATCCAGTATCGCCGGAAGTTTTTCGCCTTTGCCGAGCCGCTCGCCTACGGACCGGTTTCTGCTGTGCCTGCTCATGCAGGTTACTATGAGATCTCCGGTTCCGGATAACCCGTTCAAGGTTTCAGGCTTAGCGCCAAGTTTTCTGCCGAGTCTCTTCATCTCTGCCAAACCCCTGGTCATCAGAGCGGCTGTAGTATTGTCCCCCAAGCCCATGCCGTCAAGAACTCCCTTGGCAATAGCTATGACATTCTTTACGGCTCCGCCGAGTTCTACCCCTATAACATCATTCGAGGCATAGACACGAAAATAGGGCCCGGAAAACAATTTCTGCAGGGTCTCCGCTGTTTTTACATTCTTTGCGGCTAATACAACCGCCGTAGGTGTTTTTCGTCCGACCTCTTCCGCATGGCTCGGTCCGGAAAGAACCGCGACCTCAAACTTTTTCCCGAACCGGCCGTAAATAAGCTGGGACATTCTGTTGAGCGTTGTCCTGTCAATTCCTTTTATCGCGCTTACAAATACCGCGCCCTTCCGAAGCAAGCGCTCGTCCATCAACTTCAACACGCCGGGAAGGTGTTTTGAAGGCACGGCGAAAAGGATTATGTCCGAACCTTTCAGGGCTTCGGGAAGCGAAGAAGTTATTGCTATCCCCTCAGGTATTTTTACTCCCGGCAGGAAGGTTCTATTTTCTCTGTCTTGCCGGAGTTTTGCCGCGTATTCAGGGAAATGTTCGTATAAGGAGACTTCATTGCCGTTCTCCGAAAGCAGCACCGCAAGCGCTGTGCCCCAGCCTCCCGCTCCTATGACCCCTATTTTTTTCGCCATAACCTGTTCTCTTTGCCGTCCAGCAGTCTCTTAATATTGCTTCTGTGTGTGTAGAAAACCAGCAGTGAAATGATCGTTCCTATAATCTTTATGGACAACACAACATCCAGGATGCGCGTAAAATCCAATCCAAAAGACTTTGCAAGAGGAAAAAACGGTGAAACCCAGAGAAAGACAGCCAGAGAAACGCCGGCGATTATGGAACCTAGGGACACGTAGCCGGTCAAGCCGAGCACGATCGAAAATACGATTGCCGAAAGAATTGTTTGGATAGGGGCAAGGGCAAGAAAGACCCCGAGACTCGTCGCCACACCTTTGCCGCCCTTGAAATCAAGGAAGACCGTCCAGTTATGTCCGGCTACGCAGGCAAGACCCGCTAACACAGGCGTGCTGCCCAGAGCTCCCGGAAATAGCATCTCGGGGATAAAAAATACCGGCAGGAAACCCTTAAGTATGTCTATAATAAGCACCGCGATGCCCGGAAGCGCGCCGAACACCCTAAAAACATTGGTTGCGCCGGTATTCTTACTTCCTTCCAGCCTGATATCCTTTTTAAAGAATATTTTTCCGACGAGAAACCCCGTGGGAATGGCTCCTAAGAAGTAAGAGACAAAGATCAAGATGCTGAGCTTGAAGAGATTATCCAAAGCGCTTTATCCCCTTCCACGTATAGTCTATCAAAGCAAAACCTGCAATGACTACAGTGGCAATAATTGTTCCGTGTATGAAGTGCTTCATAAACTCCGGCTCCGTATTGAAGAAAGGCGTCAGAAGAAGCACTATTACAAGAAAGCTTTCGAAGAAATTCGCCAGCTTCCCGAATATGCTCGGTTCAACCCTGGTATTTGAAGTCATAATATAGACAAGCACCCAACCAACTATTAAAATGGCATCTTTACTGATTATTACGGTAACCACCCAGGGCTGCACAATTTCCGGGTTTTTCCAGGCAAGCAGGAGCAGGGCGACATTCACCAGAATTTTATCTGCAAGCGGGTCAAGAATGGAACCCAGAATCGTCCTTGATTTCTTCATCCTAGCAATGAGTCCGTCAAGTACATCCGTTATGATTGCGGCTATGAATATGACTGCCGCCATGCCGGTATGGTCGGTTAAATAGGCTAACGCAAAGAGCGGAACTCCAAGAATTCTCGCAAAAGTCAGTATGTTTGGAACAGTTATTGTTTTCATTCCTCTCTAATATAGCTGAGCATATTTACATTCTCAACATCAATTACTGCAATGACATTTTATAGAATTAAAAGCACTAGACGATGAGCCCTGGCCTAAAGTCCGGCGTGTCTCTGCCGCAGTGTAAACTTTATTCGTGCCAAATTTCCGCCGGAGGCGCGTGTACGCAGGCTGTTTGGCGTAGATCCGCCTTTGGCGGACATCCCTTATCGCCATGAATGGCTGGTCTCCTTTGGCACAAGCGCATAGAGACAAAACAAACGTATTGACTTAACGCTAAAATAATAACACCTTGCTAGCTTTTTGTCAATAAGTCGTTATACACTAAAGATATTTTTGCTGTCAGAAGATCGAGATTCCTTTTGTTTAAAGCAGAGACCGGTACCGGGCTATCCAATCCATTAGAAAGCCTGGCAATTTTAACATTGTCAAGCAAGTCTATTTTGTTTAGGATTGTTATTCTTGGTTTATCAAGAATATTCAATGCTTTCAGCTCGTTGTAAACTGTCTGATTCTGTATCTCAAGATCATTTTTTGACCCGTCAAGGACAATAAGCAGAACATCAGCATACTTGGTCTCTTCAAGCGTTGCACGAAAAGCTGCTATCAGGCTGGCCGGAAGATTCCTTATGAAACCGACAGTATCAGTCAGCAAAATCTCCACTCCGCTTTCCAGCCTTAACTTCCTTGTAGTGGTATCAAGCGTTGAAAAAAGCTTGTTTTCCGCGAGTACGCCTGCCTTAGTTAAAGCATTCAGCAGGGTAGATTTGCCGGAATTGGTATAGCCAACAAGCGCGCCCGAAAGGAAACCCTTGGACTTTCTTCCTTCGCGAATAATGGCTCTCTGGGTTCTTACATGCTCCAGCTTGCTCTTAAGCAGATCCATTCTGTTACGGACAGCCCTTCTGTCAGTTTCCAGCTTTGTTTCCCCCGGCCCTACCGTGCCTATTCCGCCTCCGGTCTGAGAAAAAGAAGCGCCTCTGCCTGAAAGCCTCGGGTATAGGTATGACAGCTGGGCAAGCTCCACCTGCAGCTTGCCTTCATTTGTCCTTGCATGTTTAGCGAAGATATCAAGTATAAGCGTGCACCTGTCAACTATCTTTAACCCGGTAATATCCTCAAGATTCCTCTGTTGGTTTGCCTTTAAGTTATGATTAAATATTATTGTTCCAGCCTTAAGCCCTTTGGCGAGAACAGAAATCTCTTCGACTTTTCCGCTGCCAATAAAAGTTACAGGGTTAGGCGTTTCCCTATTCTGAACACAAGTACCGACAGTCACGCCGCCGGCTGTCGAAGCAAGCTCCTGCAGTTCTTCGTAGGCATCCTGCGTCTCCGTATTCAAACCGGCAAGAATAACTCTTTCCATTTAAACCCCCGTGTTCGAGCGGATATCATTATAAATATGAAGAGCCGCATCCTTTGGATTGCGGTTATCTACCCAAACGTACCTCTTGTCATTCCTAAACCAGGTAAACTGTCTTTTTGCATAGTTCCTGGTAAGCAGTTTTATCTCTTCCACAGCAGACTTAATGTCACTTCTCCCATCAACAACGTCGCGCATCTGCTTGTATCCCAGGGATTTTAAAGCGTCTACGTTTCCGGCTCCGTACTGTCTTATCAGCGATTCTGTCTCGCGCAGCAACCCGGCGCTTATCATTGCATCAACCCTGGATTCCACCCTTCCGTAAAGTTCGTCCCTAGGTATTGACATCGCATAAAATAGAGTTTTTCCCGCTTTGACGGCGGGAGCTGTGCAGTTCCTGAGAGCTGTTATGGTTTTGCCTGTCCCCCGAAAGACTTCAAGCGCCCGTATTATGCGAGAGGCGTCGTTATTGTGTATCTTTGCCGCAGCCTCAGGGTCTATTCCTGCCAGTTCACTGTGCAGAGCGGCGTTGCCTCTGCTCCCCAGCTCAGTTTCAAGCTCCTTCCTGACTTCTGGCGGTATCACCGGACTCTCAAATATCCCGTCAACAACCGCCTTAATATAGAGCCCTGTACCGCCTGTCAACACCGGCAGTCTACCAGAAGCAGAAACACGCAATATTTCCTCGCGCGCGAGCTTAGCGTAAGCAAAAGCATTTATGCGCCGGTCAGGACTTAGCACTCCAAGCAAACTGTGAGGCGCCATAGCGAGCAGTTCCGGCCCTGGCTTTGAAGAACCTATTTCCATTCCTTCATAGATTTGGACGGAATCTGCGGAAATCACTGTCCCTCCGGCAAGCGCGGCAAGCCTTGCGGCTGTCTCGCTCTTTCCGGAAGCGGTAGGGCCGCCCAGGATAATCAGAAGGTCAGGTACGGCTGAATTTTTTGTCGATTTCATCAAATTTTAGGCGGAAAATTCCGGGTCGCCCATGCGGGCAGTAAGGAGTGTCTGCCTCTCCAAAATCAAGGAGAAGCCTGTTTATCTCCTCAATAGTTATGGCATCGCCCCATCTGAACGCGGAATGGCAGGCAACGCTCTTAATTATTTCATCCCTCAAGTCAACAGCCTGTTTTACGGAGGAAAATTCCGATATCTCATTCGCCAGTTCTTCGATAAGACTCTCCGGGTTTACACGGCTTATGAGCAGCGGCACACCGCGAATAACCAGGGTATTTTTCCCGAAGACCTCAAGATCAAAACCCAGGGAAGTGAGCGCCTCAAGGTGCTTTTTAAGGAAATTAAATTTTACAGGCGTAAGCTCAAAACTGACAGGCACCAGCAGTGCCTGGGTTGCGTCTTTCCCTGACCTTTTTCTGAATTTTTCGTAGAGAACTTTCTCATGAGCAACATGCTGGTCAATGACACATATTCCGTCTTCTTCTATTGCAACAATATATCTGTTCTTGACCTGCCCGAGCGGCCTCATTTTCAGGCTTTGTGATAATCCCGGCAAGTGTTCCTCCGCCGGGGGACGCGCGCTTTCAGGTTCAGCAACGGCAAAACCGGGCAGATTCCCCGCAGACGCGCTCAGCGGATCGTAATTTTCTCCGGCAACGCTTTGACCAAACCCCATACTCATCTCGGGAACGGGTTTATGCAGAACAAGCGCCTGTTTTACCGCCGAAGCCGCCACATCGTGAACCACGCTGCCATTAACAAACTTAATTTCTTTTTTCGCGGGATGCACGTTTACATCAACAAGTTCAGGGGCTATCTCAATAAAAAGAAAACAAACAGGGTGCCTTCCGGAAGGAATCATCGCCCCGAACCCTGACGCGACGGCATGGCTCACCGTGCGGTCGCTTACCACGCGCCCGTTCACATAGACATACTGCCAGTTACGCTGGTTCTTGTTGAAATCCGGTTTCCCCACATACCCTTTAATTTTAACCTCTGCCTGTACGGAGTTAACTTCTACAAGGGCCTTTATAAGCTCTCCTCCAAAGGCCTGATAGAGCCTCTCTTTCAGATCAGCGGCCTTTTTGAGGTCAAGCACTTTGCGCCCGTCCTCCTCAAGCAGGAAAGAAACACCCGGATAGGCCACCGCAATCTTAAGCATAAAATCATAGATATGGGCATTTTCCGTATCGGCGCTCTTCAGGAATTTTAACCTGACAGGAACATTGTAAAAAAGCCCGCGCGCTTCTACTTTAGTGCCTTTCGTACCGGCAATCTCGGAAATATTCTTCCCTGCCTTGTCAATTTCAAGGACATACGCGTCCCCGCCCCTTCCGCTCGTTATCTTCAATTTCGATACCGCCGCGATGGACGAGAGCGCTTCTCCGCGGAAACCGAGGCTCTTTATGCTGTAAACATCGTCAACCCGCGAGATTTTGCTTGTTGTATATCTTTCGGTGCAGATGGAGAGATCGTTTCTGCTCATTCCCGACCCGTTGTCTTTGACCAGGATCAGTTTGCGCCCACCTGCCTCTATCTTAACTTCAACAGAAGAAGCCCCCGCATCCAGGGAGTTTTCGACAAGTTCCTTCACAACGGACGCAGGCCGTTCAATAACCTCTCCTGCGAATATTTTTTCCACAACTTCCTGGGAGAGCTGTTTTATCCTGTCGGTCATTTTACCGGAGCCATCCTCTTGTGCCAGTCCGTCGCCTGTTCATAAGCGTAAGCCGCGCGGAGCATTGCCGCTTCCTCAAAAGGCTTGCCGATCAGCTGCAGCCCCAGAGGCAGCCCGCCGGCAGAGAAACCGCAGGGAACCGATACCCCGGGGACTCCGGCAAGGTTTACGGAGATAGTGAAGATATCCGAAAGGTACATCTGGATGGGATCCGAAACCTTCTCCCCGATCTTAAACGCGGGAGTCGGCGTTGTCGGCGTAAGTATCAGGTCAAAATTCTTGAAAACATTCTCAAAGTCCCTCTTAATAAGCGTCCTTACCTTCTGCGCCTTGAGGTAATACGCGTCATAGTAGCCGGCGCTTAAAACGTAAGTGCCGAGCATTATCCTGCGCTTCACCTCGGAACCGAAACCTTTCCCCCGGGTCTTATTGTACATATCGCGCAGATTCTTAGCGTCCTTATCGCGGAAGCCGTAGTGGACGCCGTCATAGCGGGCCAGGTTTGAACTTGCCTCGGCCGTCGCTATTATGTAATAGACAGCCAGGCAGTAATCGGTGTGAGGCAGGCTTACTTTCTCAACTTTCGCGCCGAGTTTTTCAAATACTTTCGCCGCTTCAAGGACTGATTTCACCCCTTCGGCAGACGGGTCTTTTTCAAAATATTCGGACGGCAGGCCGATCCTCATGCCCTTGACGCCGTCTTTGAGTCCCGCAGTGTGATCAGCCGAGTCCCTGTTGATAGAAGTTGAATCTTTAGGATCATATCCTGAGACAGCGTTCATAAGGAGCGCGCAATCTTCCGTGTTCCTCGCAAAAGGGCCTATCTGATCAAGAGAAGAAGCAAAAGCCACAAGGCCGAACCTTGAAACCCTGCCATATGTCGGCTTCAAACCGACAATACCGCAGCAGGCCGCCGGCTGGCGTATGGAGCCGCCCGTATCTGAGCCGAGCGCCAGCGGAGCCTGTCTTGAAGCTACAGCCGCTGCTGACCCGCCGGAAGAACCGCCGGGTATCCGTGAACTGTCCCAGGGATTGGTTGTCGTGTGAAAGGCCGAATTTTCCGTTGAGGAACCCATCGCAAACTCGTCCATATTGCACTTGCCAAGGAAGACAACGCCCTGCGCTTTTAGCCTTTCAATTACCGTCGCGTCATACGGCGCGGTAAAATCCTCAAGGATCTTTGACGCGCACGTCGTCTTTGAGCCTTTGAGGCACATATTATCTTTTATTGCCACGGGGACGCCGTAGAGCGGACCGGACTTGCCTGAGGCGAGTTCCGCGTCCCTCTGCTCCGCTTCTTTCAGCGCAGAAGTATTAACCGAGAGAAAGCTTTTTACGGTGCCGTCGGTTTCTTCAATCCTTTTCAGGAAAGCGGAAGTTGCCTCTTTCGAGCTGAGTTTTTTTGCCTTTATTGCCGTTGCCAGTTCAAAGGCCGAAAGGTTTACTATATCCATGTTTACTCCATTATTTTTGGTATTTTAAAGAAGCCCATGTCTTTTTCCGGAGCGTTAGACAGAGCCTGCTCCTGGGTAAAAGAGGGCTTTTCTTCATCTTCCCGCATTACATTGCTTACCGGCACAACAGAGTAAGTAGGTTCTACCCCGTCGGTGTTAAGTTCTCCCAGTTTCTCGACGAATTGGAGTATATCACCAAGCTGTTTTGTCAGCATTTCCTTCTCGGCTTCCGAGAATTCCAGCTGGGCGAGTTTCGCCACATGCTCGACTTCCTTTTTTGTAATCATTTGTTTTTCCTCCGGCGCGATATTTCAGGCTATTTTTTCCTTCCAGAAGTTTAACTATTTTCCGCAAAGCATCCTTCTTTCCGAATCCACCCGATTTTGTGACTACCCAGGTCTTGCCGGGCCGTGTTCGAAGCAGCGGTATACCGGGGGCAACCTCTCCCTCAAGGATGAAACCTCTCATTGAATATTCCAGGGAAGCGCCCTCAGCGGTGGCTCCTCCGGTAAAGAAAAAGGCGTCCTTCTGAGACTTCGCCCCAAATTGTTCCGCTATCGAGGCCAGTCCCCTGCCAATAAGCTCGGCTGCGGCAGCGGCGCCCTTGGCACGGGTCAGCGATTTTATATATCCGTCCGTTCTTTTTCCGCTGCGAAGGACTACAACGAAGTTACCTGAGATATCAGTCTTTTTCATTGACGAAGCGCTGTATTTTGTTTCTTTTCGTCTAAAATCAGCCGAAACGTCTTCGCCATCCACAAACACGCATTTTATTCTTTCGTGGGACCTGAGATACTCCAGTTGTTCGGTCGTGACCGGATTTTGGCTTCCGATAATGCCAACAACGCGGGTTTTTTTGCGCCTCGCAGCCGCCTTTTTCCTGCCTTCCTTTCCCGCCAGCTCTTTTGAGAGTGCCGAGGCCCCGCAGATAATTCTGCAGTCGAGTATCGAGCGCGCTACCGTCCTGACATCCCTGTCGTTGGCGCAATCAAAAACCAGAATCCTGGCGCCGCCTTTAAGCAGCTTATCTTTCTCGCAAAGCACTGCCGCGATTCCTTTGCGTATTTTACTAAGCGTTATAATCCCGGAACACAGCTTTGTTCCTTCACCGAGAACCTTCCGAATACCGGAACTTCTCACCGGGTTTAACGGGTCTTTCGCGAAAGCGGTTTCAGTTACCCTCTTTCCCCACACATATTGCTCGCCGTTCTTTGTAATCCTGCCGGCCTCAGGATAGGCCATGCACACCGCAGCATAATCTTTCGGGCGGCGCGCAAGCACGGAATTAATAACGGCTCCCGGATAGCCCCTCAGAGTGGAATCAAATTTTAAATATATACGCTCAGTGCCTGCCGAAAATAGGCGGGCTGCGATTTCTTCCGTTACCCTGCCTGCTTCAACAGCTCCCTTCTGCCTTGTACCGGAATCAACTATCAGAATTCCTTTGAATTTTTCCGCGGCGCGCAGATCTTTTTTAAATACGCCCTTCTGATAGATAAGCGTCTCCGCCGAAAGCCCTTTCCTCAAGAATTGCAGGCCGTTCTCGTTCGCTCCCGTCAGGTCATCCGCTATGACAGCGAATCTGTTCATTCTATTACGTACACCTTCAGGTAGCGAGGGCTGTAGACCGAAGATTCTTTGTAAGTTTCAAAACAGAGATCTATCGCTTTGTTCTTTATGCCGCTCCCCTCATCTCCAGCGATAGCGAAGCCGTATGTCGGAATATAGAGCTTCGTGCCGAAGGGGATAACTCTTTTATCCACAGCCACGACTCCGTAGCCCGCTTTCATCCCGCTCGCGGTTATACCTTCCGCAAAAACGCCGCAGTCTTCCGGCCCGGGGTAATAGCCTGTAGCGTGCATCGTGAGCGTCCGAACGACCCGCATTTTTTTCCTTGGCATAACAGATACGCGCTTCGGCGCGCCTGTGCCTACAACCACCAAATCATCCCTGGGTTTCTTTTCAGAAGTTATATAGTGAAGTTTTCTCCAGACCTCTTTGTCATTATGGTAGAGAACTTTGTACTGCTTCTCGATATATCCTGGCCTTCCGCCCTCCAGTACGATTGTCTCATCTTTGTTCAGCTTGGAGTCATAGATGTGAGTAGTGCCGTATGTTTGCACGTTTCTGACTTTGACGAACGATTCCCGGACCCTGATTATGTTAATATTCATGCCATCCGTGACTTTCGTATTGAGTGAAGGCGTTACAATATCCATTGAGTCAAGAAGGATTCCAGCCGATTTCAGCGTCTCGTAAACCGTCTGGTTATTAACTTTTGCCTGAACGGTTTTGTTGTCGGCAATAATAACGCATTTGCCGTTATAAGGCGTGAAATAGATGCTTCCGGTAAACATCAGCACCGCGGCAACGGCTATGCCAAACAAAAGTTTTTTCATATCACCCTACCCTTCCGAACTCTCTGACTCTATATTTGACTCCCAATTCCTTCTCCGCGACTTCTTTGCAGCGCTCCACATCAACACCCGGCACCGTTACAAAAGTAACCGTCACGTCATTGATATGTTTCTTCGCGTCAAGCACGAAGTCTTTAACTCCCGCGTAAGCGCTCTCGCCAAACTGGGAACAGCACATCTTTTGGTAGCAGCCGCCGTCCTGCGAGTTCAAACTCACTGAAACCGCATCCACCGAATCGGCAAGCTCGGCGGCAACCTGCCTTCGGTGCAGCAGGTTTGCCTGCCCGTTAGTATCTATCCTGGTTTTCCCGCCATACTGCTTAACCCAGGCGCTTATTTCTTTAACCGCTGAGAGCCTGATAAGCGGCTCACCGTACCCGCAAAAAACCACTTCGCGGTATTTTTTAGGATCCCCTATCGCGCTAATTACCTCTGCAGCCGTAGGTTCTTTCTTCAGGCGCAGGTTGTGTCCTTTTACAAAATCAGTGCCGTTCCTGACACAGAAAGTGCAGTGATTTGAACACCTGTTTGTTATGTTCAAATAGAGCTGGTCCCGTATCTCATAGGCAATCTTTCCCTGCGTCTTTATTCCTACGCCGAAGAGATACCCTGCATTTGAAGTGGAGGCCGTTTCAATCTCTGAAAGGGGCCTGCCGAGAACTTCGGCAACTTTTTGCGCTATCTCCACGATATTTGCCGGTTCGTTTCTCTTGCCTCGCACCGTTTTTGGCGCAAGGTACGGGCAGTCTGTCTCAAGAAGCAGCCTTGAAAGCGGGATGCCTTTTACGCCTTCCCTCAGCGCTTCCGCTTTGGGAAAAGTCACCGCGCCGCCGACCGCAACATAGAAGCCGAGTCTCAGCGCTTCGTCGCGCATCTTCACGCTTCCGTTGAAGCAATGAAGAACGCCGCCGCATTCCTGGGCATTTTCGCCGCGCAGTACTTCTATGCAGTCTTCATCGGCTTCCCGGCTGTGAAGGATTATCGGGAGCGCAAGTTTTTTCGCGAACTCAATACAGCGTCTAAACACTTTTTTTTGCGTCTCAACCGGAACCTGATTATTGTAACAATCCAAACCTGTCTCGCCAATGGCCACCGCTTTAGCGCGCGAGGACAGGCGCTTAACCTCATCAAAATCCGCCTCTACAGCCTGCGCCGCATGGTGCGGGTGAATTCCGGCAGCAAAGTAGACCGCGGGATATTTATCCGCGAGATCAGCTACAGCAGCATTATCTTTTGGATTTGAGCCCGCATTTACAATGTAGCGGACGCCGGCTGCTTCAGCCTTTTTTATTACCTCGTCACGATCTCCGTTGTACGCCTGATCATCAAGATGGGCATGAGAGTCAGTGAACATATCGGTTAATAAACCGCTGCTGCCGGTATAAACAGGTCAGCCCTTATTTTATTTTGCATTGGTTTTATCCTTGGGAAACAATACCGCGCCTTTCTTTATAACCGTGCCTGGCGCAAGAACTCCCCAGCCGGCGAGTTTTTCATACCCTTGCCCTAGCTGGGCTTTCCCGTCAAGCCCCAGCTGTCCAAGGATCTTTTCACCGGTTTCCGGAATGAAAGGCGATACCAGCACGGCTGTTATTCTGATTGCTTCCGTCAGGACAGAGAAAACAGAATTTATTTTATCAGTCTTACCTTCTTTTGCCAGAACCCACGGCGCCGTCTTATCGACGTATTGATTAAGGAGTTTCACGAGTTCCCAGATGGTGTTAAGAGCGCCTGACAGATTAAAAGCCTCCATTTCCTCGGGAACTTTTTTGCAAATCTCCTGCGCTTTAGCTATTACGGCTTTGTCCTCCGCATCAAGCGTTCCTGGAGCAGGAACCTTCCCCTCGCAATATTTCTCGCACATCGTAAGGGTCCGGCTAACAAGATTGCCCAGCTCATTAGCCAGGTCAGCATCCCTCCGCTTAAGCAGGGCTTCCGTGGAGAAATCGCCGTCCTGGCCGAAGGTTGTTTCTCTGAGGAGGAAATACCGCGCAGCGTCTACTCCGGCTATCGCTATCAGTTCATCAATATTAATTACTTTGCCTCTTGATTTGCTGATTTTTTCCTTGTCAAAAGTCCACCAGCCGTGAGCAAAAACCCGGCGCGGCGTTTTTATGCCGGCCGACATAAGCATTGCGGGCCAAATCACAGAGTGGAACCATAAAATATCCTTTCCTACCAGGTGCACAGCCGGCCAGAATTTAGCGTAATTTTCTCCCGGATAATCAACGCCTGTGAGATAATTTGCGAGAGCATCAAACCAGACATAGGTAACATGTTTATTGTCGAACGGCAGGGGTATCCCCCAGCTGAAGCTCGTGCGCGAGATGGATAGGTCGTGAATCTCTTCCTTTAACCTGTTCTTTATTTCATTCATCCGGGTATGAGGCATTATGAAATGCGGAACGCGCTCGTAAAGTTCCAGAAGTTTTTCCCTGTACGCCGAAAGCTTGAAGAAATAGGTTTCTTCGGATATTAGCTCTGCTTTGGTCTTATGTATCCTGCAGCAACCGTCATCAAGTTCTTTCTCGGTATAATAGGCCTCACAGCCGGTGCAATAATTGCCCTCATACTTTCCGAGGTATATATCGCCGTTGGCAAAAGACTTGTTCAACATTTCAGTAACCACGGCATAATGCTCCGGTTCGGTTGTCCTGATAAAACGGGAATACCCTATGTTAAGTTTCTGCCAGGCGTCTTTAAACTTAGGAATAAGCTCGTTTACAAAATCCATAGTTTTTTTCTTATTCTTCTCTGCGGCCTGTTCTATCTTTCTCCCGTGCTCGTCCGTTCCCGTAAGAAAAAACACTTCCTCTCCGTTCAGTTTGTGCCAGCGAGCCAGCACATCGCAGGCAACTGTCGTGTAGGCGTGCCCGATATGCGGAATATCGTTCGGATAATAGATAGGCGTGGTTATGTAGAAAGTCCCTTTCACTGAACGGGCTCCTTCTTTTCGTTATTCTGCGCGCCTTGCGGCGCCAGCGGCGCTGAAGACTGTCCCGCCTGAGCGCTCGCGGGCCTTGCCAGCTGAGGCTTGTTTCTGTTATCAGGCCGCCTGTTATTGCGGTTGCGGTCGTTGTTTCCGCGGTTTCTATTGTCGTTGTTTGGCCTGCCCTGGTTCTGGCCTCCGTGCCTGCCGCCCTGGTTAGGATTAGACGGGTTTTGCCTGTTATCCGGCCTTCCGCCCCTGTTCTGACCAGGCCTGCCGTCCTGACGGCGAGAACTGTCCGGCCTGCGTTCCGCAGGAACCGCCGGAGCAGGAGCCTTGTCTTCCCAAACCGGTATTGTGACTTTCCCGGAAGGGTCTGAGCCTTCAGGAACATCCGCAAGAGCAGTGTTTATTGCTTCGGTCTTGGGTTTCTCTTCAACCGGTTTCGCGGTGCGGTTTTGCTCTTTCAACTGGCGGTACATTTCATGCTCATACGAAAGGCAGCACATCAGCCTCCCGCACATTCCGGATATTTTCGCGGGATTCAGCGGAAGGTTCTGCTCTTTCGCCATCTTGATTGTGACCGGGATAAAATCGCGAAGATGCGTCACGCAGCAGAGTTCTCTTCCGCAACAACCGTAGCCGCCGAGCATCTTGGCCTCGTCCCTGACACCTATCTGCCTCATGTCTATCCTGGTCTTCAAGGCGTAGGCAAGGTCCTTTACAAGCTCCCTGAAATCCACGCGCTTCTCGGCCGTGAAGTAAAATATTATCTTGGACCTGTCAAAAGTGTAATCTGCCTCAACAAGTTTCATTTCGAGTTTTTTTTCATTTATCTTTTCAAGGCATATCTTGTACGCTTCTTTTTCTTTCTCGACATTTTCTTTAAACTTCAGACCGTCTTCCGGCGCGGCAATCCTGTTGACCTTGTAGAAGTTAACATGCTTGTGGTCAGTTGCCAACTTTGGAGCGCGAGCGACCTGCCCGTACTCAGGGCCTTCAGAGGTATCCACTATTACATACTGCCCTTCTTCAGGGACAACAGAGTGGCATACGCAGTTATAAGTTTTGCACCGGTCGCGAAATCTGACCCCTGCAATAAGTCTTTCAATTCCCTCATCGGAGCGCCCGGGTGAAACAGCAGGCGCGGGAGCCGCAACGGCGGAATTTTGGATATTCTCAGCCGCGGGACGCGCCGCTTCCGGCGGAACCGATACCGCGGCCGGAGCCGCAATCGTAAGAGGCGACTCGACTGCAGGTTTTACTTCCAAAACAGGTTGTGCGGCTGGCGCCATGGGCACAGACCGCGCCGGAGGGACCTGCGATTGAGGCAGATGCGCCGGTTCGGCATCAGGCTTTTGTCCCGGCATATGCCATGCCGTATGATGCGAAGAACCAGTTGCGTCTCCGCCTTGTTTGTTAATGTCTTCCATCTATTTTCCTCCGCGAAAAATGAGATTCCCTGCCGAAAGATCGTAATTTATGGAATTTTTCAGCAGTCCTTTGAGCCTGTTGAAACCGCTCAGTATTCCGGCGGCGGCTTCCGCCGAGTAGATACCGGATAATTCTTTTATCAGAGCGTTCTTGTCTATATTTATTATACTGCCTGTCATTCCGCTATTAAAAATAAGCACGTCCCTAAAAATACTGACAAACATATCTGTTAAATGATTCCTGACATAAAGGGTCTTTTGCCCGTTTGTGGTCTTCTCTTCCGTCGCAGGACCTTCTCCGCCGTCTGCCTGCTCATCCGTCTCTTCAACTTCCTCTTCTTTAAATTTGCCGTATTTTTTGCCAAGGTCTTTCGTAACAAAAAACACTCCGTTTCTGGCAATATCGGCTACGAACCTAAAAGCCTCTTCCCTCAGCCCGAAAAGATCGTCTTCAGCAAAATTCACAGCCTTGCCGGGGCAACCCTCAGAACTGCGGGCAAGGAATTCAAGCTGAGGCCCTTCAAGGCCTTTGCGCTTCAGGATTGCAAGCGTATCCTCCCTGGAAAGCCCTTTAAAATCTATTCTCTGGCAGCGTGACCTTATAGTATCGCTAATCGCATGAATGTTCGACGCAATCAGTATTATCAGGGTCCCCGCGACGGGCTCTTCGAGCAACTTAAGCAGTGCATCGGACGCCTGCGCGTTCATTTTGTCCGCGTCATTAATAAGAACCGCGCGGTATTCGCATTGCGCGGCTTTTAACCCAACAAGTTCCTTCGCCGCCCTTATCTGTTCTATTTTAATAACTGCTTTGACAGGTTCTATCAGCGCCAGGTCAGGATGGTTTCTGCCTTCCAGTCCTCTGCATGTTGAGCAAACGCCGCAAGAATCCTGCCCGCCGCCGGAACAGTTAATGTACTTTATGAACTCTTTTGCCAAAACTCTTTTGCCGCAACCGGCCGGCCCGTAGAAAATATAAGCGTGAGCCAGCCTCTCTGATCTAAAGGCTCGTGTCAGTTTTTCTTTTGCTTTAGCGTGTCCTGCAACGTCACTAAGCATTTTTTTCCTTAAACAGTGTGTCAACAAGAGAGGAAACTTTGCTGAAAACCCCTGCCACATCAGATGTTATGCTTACGAGCTTCACTCTATTTGGCTCTTTTGAAGCGATAGCTTTAAAACCGCGGCGGACCTTCGCGTGAAAAGCCATCGGTTCAAGTTCAAGCCTGTCCTTGCTATTCTTTGCCTTGTGAGCCCTCTGAAGTCCTTTCTTTATGTCAATATCAAGAAGGATTGTCAGGTCCGGTTTCCTTCCGGAAGACGCAAATTCATTGAGCATGCTGATGGTTTTTCTGTCAAAACCTCTTGCATAGCCCTGATAGGCCATTGTTGAATCGGAGAATCTGTCGCACAAGACAACATATCCTTTTTTCAGCGCCGGCTCTATAGTATCGCTTAAATGCTGCGCGCGGCTTGACAGGTACAATAGTAATTCGGCGCTCGGGCAAAGTTCTTTGTTATTCTTATCCAGCAGTATTTGCCTTATCTTGTCGGCTATGCAGGAGCCCCCGGGCTCCCTTGTCATAACGACTTTGTGGCCTTTCTTCCTCAAATAGGCGGCAAGAAGCCCTATCTGTGTTGATTTACCGCTGCCTTCCGGACCCTCAAATGTAATGAAAATCATAATCCCACCCCAAAAAAGCGCTGATAGGCCTACAAATAAGTATGGTAACATACAATTTAGGGAAAGTCAAACCTAGAAAGGCTGTAACAATAGGCGGGTTTAGCTGCTAACCAAGTATTATTTATCCGTGATGATTTTGTATAGTTCCGAGCGTCTCTGCAGTCCGATTTCCTCGCGCTTGAACTCGTGCTTGTGCGTTGCCAAGTCACAGCTTCCCTTCTTAAGGCCGCAACGCTCCAGACAGATCTCCGATGTGGCAAACCCGGGTATAAACCCGGTATCGGCTAAAATCATGCCGGTTGGGGAAACAATTGCCCCTCTGCCGTGGACACCAAGGTCAGGATCTGGTTTCGCGTAGCCGGAGGCGACAAAATATACTCCGTTCATCATAGCCGTCGCTTTTATATAAGTATCGTAGTAAAAACTGCTTGGAAGAAGGGCCTGCCACATGGTCGGCCAGAGAATCATCTCGGCACCCTTTAAAGAGAGCGTGATTGCCGCTTCCGGGAAGTTCAGGTCATAACATGTCAGAAAACCTATGGTGCCGAAATCAGTTTTAAATACCGGCAGATTGTTACCCGGCGTAAAATACTTTTTTTCACCATCAGGAAGATGCGTTTTACGGTATTTACCGGAAACTTTCCCCTTCCTGTCAACCAGCGCGACAGTATTATAATACTTTCCTTTGTCTTTCTCTACGAGGCAAGCGGCGACATACATTGAGTACTTTTTCGCGTACTTCGAAACAACTTCTATAGTTTTGCCGCCTGGAATCTTCTCCGCCAGTTTGTCCTGCACTAGTTTCGGATCCTCCGGACAGAACCATTGGCTTAGGCCTTTCGTGTTGAAACATTCCGGCAAAAGCATTATATCGGAACGGGCTTCTCCGGCTTTTTTAAGGTAATTTCTTGCCTGGGCGAGATTTTCCTCATAGGTCATGGGATGCTTTTCAGACAGATCGTCGTGTATGCTGAAGACGCAGGTACTAACCTGTATTTTTCTGTCTTTCATCTCACCCTCCGACCGGCTGCGCTTTACGTTTTGAAGGTTACAAACGTTATGAACGTTTTAAGCTTTAGACTTTCGAATTTTGTTTTACCTTATAAACTTTACGAACCTTATTCTGTTATGCCGGACGTAGTCCGGCATGAAATATATCCACCTTACAGAACATGACGCACGAAGTGCGGCATATAAACTTGATCAACTTTTTCTTTTTTTCGTTATAAACGTTTTAAGCTTTAGACTTTCGAATTTTGTTTTACGTTATAAACCTTATGAACGTTAAGAACGCACGAGTTCAATAAGGAAGTGCAACACTTAGGAGGTTATGTTAACCTAAGTGTCTATGAAAAAGCAATATAAGCACTTCAGTATCGAAGATCGAGATTTGCTATGTG
>Ga0209083_1002348_pt1 | contig 18246 bp, 16 predicted proteins | sample AM7aDNAmetaG_FD_184132 | JGI IMG/M metagenome (GOLD analysis project Ga0209083, IMG submission 184132) | Freshwater microbial communities from Finland to study Microbial Dark Matter (Phase II) - AM7a DNA metaG (SPAdes) (version 3) | ecosystem: Environmental > Aquatic > Freshwater > Lake ...
CTCTGGAAAGATTATTATCCGAACGAAACCAAATGGTACAAGTTCCAAACATCCAAATACAAGGACGACCTCTATTTATATTTTGAGGATAAACTATTTTGCTCCATAAATATCAATGAAGAACCTTCTCCTGGCAAATATGTTGATTATAAAAAGGGAGAACGTTTTTTTAAATGGCTCTTGGAAAAAATAACCAATGAAATCACTAAACTATTCAATGACTACTTTAAAAATAGTGCAGAAACTCTTACACCGCTTGAAAAATACCTGAGTATGGCTGATGGCCGCGATGCAGGGTTACGAAAAATCGGTGGCAATTCTTCTGAGGCGTTTCATACATGGTTTCATAGCGGGGATACCGTTGGCGCCCATCCCTGGGAAATTTGCAGGGGAGGCAATTCGACCCATATTTCACTCTTCGCTTCCGAACGAAACGGGAAATGGGGCATCAGGCTGGCCGGTTCAAGCATCGTCAGGGTGGAAGAAACCGCAAGGATGGCTGTTGCCCTCTATGATAACAAAATCCCTTTTGAACTTACCCAAGCAGAGGAGATCGTTCAAATGGTGACCGGCAATGATTTTATAGGGATTGTTCCGGAAACCATCTTTCCACGCTATTGCCATAGCCTTTTCCCCAATGAGGACAATATTATCGATTTTATGAACCTGGGGCGAGATACGGAAATCACGCCTAAAATAATCGAAAAATCATTTTGGTATCCATTGGACAAGATAGAACAGAACCTTACTTCTGCCCCCCAAAAACCTTCTGTAACAACGTAGTAACCCTTGCTTTTGCGTTTGTGCGGATATCCTTTTCGCGGTCGGCGATTTTTACGAACATCCCTTTCAAGGCTTGTTGGAGGATATAATCTTCAAGCTTGACTTCCACAGTTTTCATACCCGCCATTTTGCCGATTACCGATCCTGCCATTTTATTCCAGGTGGTGGTCAGGTCGTTCCATGATTGCTGTGTCGAAATTCCCGCAATCAGATTTTTATCAAGCGATTCCTTGATTTTGGGTCGATAGAGTTCGCCCAATTGCTGGCTTGTCTTCAATTCAAAATATTGGGTGGCGGCATTGTTTGGGCCTTTCAGGATCTGTAGCGCATCCGTGATGGTCATCTCTTTGACACAGCTTACAAAAATGGGTTTTGCCCCTTTTGCAGCATCTTCAGCAGCACGGTTGATCCGTTCAATCACATCGTCAACCAATTTTGCCCCACCAGGCAACTTTGAAATATTGTCGGTAATATTCTTGGCTTCAGGAGGCAACAATATTTTGATTGTCAAATCTTTAAGGTAACCATCAACTGCGGATAAATGGGTTATGGAGCTATCGGCGGCAACGAGTAAAGCTTCTTTCAGTCCGCTTACGATTTCGGTATTGGAAAGTGGCAGGCTTTTATTGGTAACCTTTTTCAATATTTTACTAAGTTGGGCTTCCGAACTCAGTGCAAACAACAAAAAGACAATTGTGATGATCCTTGGTTTCAGCATTTGAAATAATTATATGATATCCGACAAAAGTAACAGGACTCACGGGTTTTGGGATTAAAGAGCAAAAAAAATTAATGTTGATTTAAATAATTGATTTAGGGAATTTCTAATTTTAAGCGGTTCAATCAGTAAAGCTTCATAAATAGAATGATGACCAACGAAACTGATTTTTTGATCAAGCTTAAGTCTGGCGATAAACAGGCGTTTGCTGATATGGTAACTGTTTACCAAAAAACGGTCATCAATATCTGTTACCGCTTCCTGCTCAACAAAGAAGATGCTGAGGATGTTTCACAGGAAGTATTTATTGAGGCTTATCATTCGATCAGGGATTTTAGGGGGGAGGCAAAGTTGGGCACCTGGATTTACCGGATTGCTGTCTCGAAGTCGCTTGACGAGATAAAAAAGAGAAACCGGAAGAAGAGGATCTCCTCTGTTGGAAAAACCCTAGGTATCGAATTCATTTCCAATCTATTGGTAGGGAGTGAAAGACCGGATAAATCAATAGAGGAAAAAGAGGGTTATTCAATGCTCTTAAAAACTTTGGGTAAGCTTCCTGAAAACCAGCGGATTGCATTAACTTTAAGCAAAATTGATGATTACCCCAATTCAGAAATTGCTGAGATTATGGAGGTCTCTCTGACAGCGGTCGATTCATTGATCTATCGGGCCAAACAAAATTTAAAAGCTATTTTAAACCAAAATCCACCAGAATAAAAATAGAATGTCGTCTAATATTTTTTAAATGATAAAACGAGATGAATATACTTGAGCAGTTCGATCACATTGAAACCATTGAGCCATCAGCACAATGGAACCAAAGGTTGATGCAACGGATCGATAAAACCAGCCAACATGAGGAAAAACCTCTTGGAAGAAATCTTATCCGGTTGGCCGTTATTTTCCTGTTGGCTTTTAACCTGTTCTCTTTTACAAAAAGCTACCTGAATGACAAGGCATTGCAGGATAGCATCGTCCTGAAAAATATCGCAACCGAATATCTCATAACAACAAACTCCTACTAATTTGAAATAAAATGGACATCTTTTCAAAAAATAAATTTCTGGTCCGGGTCATTTTTGTCCTGATATTTCTTAACCTGTTCTCTACAGGATACTTATGGCGAAACATGAACAGACGGCCTAACCGCAATCCTCCAAAACAGGAAAAGGTAGGTACTGCAAATTTACTGAAGGACAAACTTCACCTGACTGGTCAGCAAGTGACTGAAATCAACCGGATCAGGGATGACTTTACCCAAAAAGAGGAAAAGCTGATTCTGCTGATTAAAGCCCAACGCGATTCTATGAATGTTAGTCTGTTTAACGAAACGACAGATACTGTCCAGCTTCATCGAATTGCAAGGCAGTTGGTGGAAAACGAATATCAGATGGAATTGTACCGTATTGAGCAAGCCCAACAGTTCAAAAATGTTTGCACCAAAGCCCAACTAAAAGAATTTCAGAGACTTGTTATTGATATCCGGGATTTTTTCCAACCTCAAAGAAAAAAAGAGTAATCTACTGCCAGTTTTCGCTTTTTTAATCTTCTAATCAAGCATACTCATTAATTTAGGATGGGGATACCTTTGATTTAAAATGGCAGTATGAACTTATTGAAGGCTAATTTATTAATTGTTATCGTTTTAGGGTTGTCCCTTACTTTTAGGATTTCTGCTCAGACATCTATTCCTTTCAGGCTTCCCGATACGGGTCAGAACATCAGTTATACTGATACGCCTGGTGAGGATGCCGATATCATGATCAATCCAATGTCGTTTACCGATCATGGAAATGGAACAATTACCGACAATGTTACCCGATTGATGTGGCAAAAAACCGATGGTGGTGAAATGACGATCGAAAAGGCAGTTGAATACTGCAAGACTTTATCGTTGGGCGGATACAATGACTGGCGGCTTCCTTCAAGCCATGAGCTTTTCAACATCAGCCAATATGATACAAATCCGGCCTTGAATCCTGAATATTTTCCCAATACCGGTGCAGGATATTGGTGGACAAGTGATTACCGTGCCGATGACAGTTCAAGGGTTTGGGTTGTTAACTCGGGTGGAGGAATCGGGCCACACCCAAAATCAGAAACCATCAGTGCCGGTGGGTCGAAACGGTTCCATGTGAGGGCTGTCAGGAACATAAACACACCCAAATTACCCAAAGATCATTTTATAGACAATAAAAATGGAACGATTACAGATAATTACACAGGTCTTGTCTGGCAGCAGCTCCAATCTCCAGAGGTGATGACTTGGGAAGATGCGCTTCGTTTTGCAGCAAATTTATCTTTGACAGGGAAAAAGGACTGGAGATTACCAAACATCAAAGAACTTCAATCGCTAAACGATGAAAAGTTGTTCAGACCCTCATTCAATAAAAACTACTTTACCAATATTTCCTCCGGGAATTTCTGGTCATCAACGACTTTAAAACAACCCCGGCCAGATAAGGGATGGACCATCAATGTCGATTTCGGGATCGTATCCTACAATGCAAAAACCACATTACAAAATGTCTTATGTGTAAGGGGCGGATTATAAAAAGCAGGTCAACGTATAATAAAAAAATGGGACTCATCATTTTGGTGCTCTCATTTTGGGGATTTTCATGCCAAAAAGATGCTGATGTAGTTGATGATACGTCCGGTCAGACCAAAACTGTCAGCTTATTGCCAGATACTGGTCAATCAACAAGTTATACTGCAACCAAAGGTGAGGATGCCGATTATCTGATCAATCCGATGTCGTTTACCGACAATAACAATGGAACGATAACCGATAACTTCACAGGGTTGATGTGGCAGAAAACCGATGGCGGCGAAATGGCCTACGAAAGTACCGCCTCTTATGTCAAGGCATTGAACCTTGGCGGATTTAACAACTGGAGGCTACCCACCAGCCACGAACTTTTTCTGATCAATAGTTACGACAATGTCAATCCGGCTCTAAATACAACTTATTTCACAAAAACATTGGCCGAATACTGGTGGACAAGCGATTTACGTGCCGATGATGCCGCTTCGTTATGGGTCGTGAATGCGGGTGGAGGTATCGGGGCTCACCCAAAATCCGAAACTGTCAGTGCCGGTGGTTCCAAAAAATTCCATGTCAGGGCAGTAAGGAACCCAATTGTTGTCAATGTTCCTGCTATTCATTTCATTGACAATGGAAATGGCACAATCACAGACAATTACACAGGACTGATCTGGCAGAAGATACAATCTTCAAATACAATGACGTGGGAAGAGTCCCTTGTATATGCAGAGAATTTGTCGCTTGCAGGGGCTACGGATTGGCGGTTGCCAAATGTGAAGGAGCTGCAGTCGTTAAATGATGAGAAGTTGTTCAAACCTTCGTTTAACAAAACCTTTTTCACAAATGCATTATCAGGAAATTACTGGAGTTCAACAACCCTTGTAAATGCAACCGAAAAAGCCTGGGACATCAATCTGGACTATGGGATCGTATCGTACAATGCAAAAACAACCAAAGAAAATGCTTTATGTGTAAGGGGTGGAATAAATTAGAAAACAGGTATATGCTCAAATCGGCCGGAATATTGGTTTTGTGTTTAGGAATCGCTTTGGGTTCGTGCAGCAAAAGCAAGAGTGGACTAAAACAAGATCCTCAGGAAACCGTCATAACCGATGGCAAAGGTTTTTCCGAAATCCTTGGAAGGCCGACCAATTTATCAGTCACGATGAGCATCCTGTTCGACCAACCTTCGGATGTTTTCTGGGAATACGGGATCTCTTCAGGATCCTATACTTCAACCACTGACAAATTCCTGACAGTTAAAGGAACACCGTTAGAAGTTGATTTCAATAATTTATCGGCAAATACAAAGTATTATTACAGAACAAGATATAAATTGGCTGGAACTGCTACGACATTTGATGCCGGTCCTGAACGTTCTTTTCAGACACAGCGTATTCCTGGCAGCACCTATACTTTTACGGTCGAATCGGACGAACACTTGTACGACAAGAAAGGTGTACAGAGCATCTACCAGATATGCCTGAACAATCAGGCATTGGACAAACCCGATTTTATGCTCTCGCTTGGTGACACCTTTGGCGACGACCACCAGGCCACGACAATAACTTCCTCCGAATTGGATGCTCTGCATAAATTCTACAGGCCGTTTCTTGGAACGATCTGTCATTCAGTACCCTTTTTTGTTTGTCTTGGCAATCATGAGGGCGAGAACGACTATTACATGTCGTTGACCCCACCAAACAATCTGGCGATCAATGGTACGTTGTGGAGGAAGTTCTATTATCCGAACCCTTCCCCGAATGGGTTTTACAGCGGGAATAGCGACAACGAACCTTATGGGATTGGATCGCCTGAAAACTATTATGCCTGGACCTGGGGCGATGCCCTTTTTGTGGTGCTGGATGTTTACCGTTACCAAAACAAAACTACCGAAAAGCCGCAGGGATGGAACTGGTCACTTGGTTCAGTTCAATACAACTGGTTGAAAAGCACACTCGAAAAGAGTAGTGCAAAATACAAAATGGTATTTGCGCATCATGTACGAGGGCAAGGTCGGGGAGGAATTACCAATGCAAAATTGTTTGAATGGGGCGGGTATGAAGAAAATGGAACGACTTATGGATTCACAGCCAACCGTCCTGGCTGGGCAAAGCCTATACAACAGCTTTTTGTGGATAACCACGTCAATATTTTCTTTCAGGGGCACGACCACGTCTTCTCACACGAAATCCTGGATGGTGTGACCTATCAGGCAATGCCAATGCCTTCCGATTCTACCTATCAGATCGGGATTCTCGCCAATGGTGATGCCTATACTTCCGATGTTGTGGATGGTACCGGCCATGTACGGGTAAATGTTTCGCCTTCGGGATTGAAAGTAGATTATATAAAAGCTTATCTGCTTGCCGATGAGAATGGTACGCGTAAAAACGGTCAGGTGGCTTTCAGTTATACGGTCAAATAAAGAATCAAAATATGTACAAGATCCTACTATTTATTTTTCTGTTCCCACTTGGTTTCACAGGATGCGGCAAACAATGCAATACCATAGAGCAGGTTCCGGTGGATCCTGTTCCAAACAGTGACCTGACTTATTCCGGAATTTTGGGAAGGCCAACAAACAATTCGATCTCGATGAATATCCTTTTTAATGGACAAGCTGATGTGTATTGGGAATACGGCACGACATCAGGCACTTATAACCTCAAAACGACAACAATTGCAGCAACGAAAGATGTCCCTCTTGAAACAGATTTTACAGGCCTGACAACCAATACAAAATATTATTACCGGACACGTTATCGTACAAGTGGGTCATCTTCAGCCTATCTTGCTGGTCCTGAGCATTTTTTTCATACACCTAGGCCATCCGGTAGTCCATTTACTTTTGCCATCGAAGCCGATCCCCACCTCGACACCAATTCAGATACCGCCTCCTATTCATTGACATTAAAGAATATCCTTGCAAAAAATCCAGATTTTCTGATTGATTTGGGCGATACTTTTATGTCGGAGAAACTCTCCGATCACACACAAGATGGTATTGTCCAACGTCATTTGCTTTTGCGGACATACTTTGACAATATCTGTCATTCCATACCTCTCTATCTGGTAATAGGTAACCATGAAGGTGAAATGGGATGGGAATTGAACGGTACCGCAAATAGCATGGCAGTTTTGGCCTCAAATGCAAGAAATTTATACTACCCCAATCCAACTCCAAATACCTATTATTCAGGCAATACCAAATCTGAAACATTTGTTGGGCTGCGCAAAAATTATTACGCTTTTGAGTGGGGGGATGCTCAGATCATCGTGCTTGACCCTTATTGGTACACAACCACAAAACCGGGGTGGGGCTGGACATTGGGTGCCGACCAGTACAATTGGTTTAAGGGTGCCATCACAACAAGCAAGGCTAAATACAAATTTATTTTCTGCCACCAGATCGTTGGTGGAAATGGCAATGACGCCCGCGGTGGAACGGAGTTTGTCGATTTTTTTGAAATGGGAGGGAAAAATCTGGATGGAACAACTGCATTTGATACCTATCGGCCAGGATGGGGAAAACCGATCCATACCCTGATGAAAGAGAACAAGGCGACAATCTATTTCCATGGCCACGACCATTTTTATGGAAAACAGGACAAGGATGGGATTGTATATCAAGAAGTTCCACAACCATCGAATAAGAACATCACAAATATTTCTGCAACCGATTACGGCTATGTGAATGGCACTTTATTGCCCGGAAGGGGGTTCTTGCTCTTAACAGTATCAGGTTCAAGTGTAAAAGTGGAATATGTCAAGACCTACCTGCCCGCTGAAGAGAAAGCCGGAAGTAAAAATGGGGATATTGGGGCAACTTATACGATTAACTGAAGAAAAATTTGAAATAAATGGAAATAGATAGATGTAAAATGGAAATAAATAGAAATAGAGTTGAAATAGAAGATCTTAGAATTAGGAGGAAACTTGTTTCAATCATTTTTCTTTTGGTCTTTTCAATCGCTATTGGTGCTTCGTGTAAAAAATCAAGTCAGGAGCCAACACCCACGCCCGATCCAGATCCAACACCCAATCCTACTTTAACGGAGGTCCAGGTGCCAGGTGGCACATTCGATATGGGAGACCATTTTGGGTTTGTCGATCCGGCCCACCCCAGTGATGAGCTGCCAATCCACAGTGTGAAGGTCAACACATTCAGGATCAGTACAACCGAGACAACCAACCAGCAATTCCTCGCCTACCTTAATTCGGCATTGACCAAGGGATTGATAGAAGTTAAGAGCAATATTGTTTATGCTGTGGGAACCACCGATATCTATTGCTATACACATCAGTACGCAACATATTACAGCATAGGATATGACGGTAAAACATTTTCAATAACCGATTTCAGGGCAACCCATCCTGTTGTGGGCGTAATGTGGTCGGGTGCTGCTGCTTATTGTAACTGGTTGAGTTCACAAAATAGTTTATCAGAATGTTATAACCTCAAAACCTGGGTTTGCGACTTTACGAAAAACGGATACCGCCTACCTACCGAAGCCGAGTGGGAATATGCCGGAAGAGGAGGTAAGACATCCCCATATTATAATTACCCGTGGGGCGACACTCAGGATATCACCAAAGCAAACTGGCCTGATTCCAAAGACCCGTACGAAGGGACCAGTGAATCGGTTTACCCTTTTACGACACCAGTTGGGTTTTATGATGGGAAACTTCATTCAAAATCGGAATATAACTGGCCAGGTAGTGCAACTTCTTATCAGACAACAAACGGGGCAAATGGATTTGGCCTTTACGATATGGCCGGGAATGTCTGGGAATTTGTCAACGACTGGTATGCGCAGAATTATTACAGCATAAGTCCTTCCGACAACCCTAAAGGTCCCGACACCGGGTTTTTAATGCCCGATGGAAAAACTTACCGTGGGATGCGCGGTGGGAATTGGTACAACGGTTACACAACTGCAGGTTCTCCAGTTAATGATGGCCATTCAAGGGTTTCGAACCGCAACCCATCCTACTATCGCGGCCCACAGGATCCAAACCATCCATGGTACCATATTGGATTCCGGGTAGCCAGAAATTAATTACGACAATAATGTGAATTGACTTAATGCATTGAAATACTGAAATATATAGAAATAAGCATTGATTAAATTTAAATAATAGTGCCGTAGGCACGACCCATATTGTAACCACGGAATTTATTCCGTTGAAAAAAAAAGTCATGAAAAAAATTATCCCTTCAAATCACACCCTAAGTCTCGCATTGCTTCTTGTCCCGGCAATTATCCTGTTCCTTTCCTGCAAGAAAAAGGCGGCGGAAGCCGATCCAACCGATAATGGAAATACAACCTACACCGGAACCCTTACGGTAGGGTTAATGGTGAACAACACAAGCAAGGTTTTTGACGGTTATACTTTGTTTGCACCAAAGCAAAATACAATGACCTATCTGATCAACAACGAGGGCCGTATTATCAACAAATGGACTGCCAGCAAATATCCTCCCGGACAATCTGTTTATCTCTTAGAAAATGGAAATTTGCTAAGATCCTGTATGACAAAGGGCAAGCTTAGCAGTGGCGGTGGAGAAGGTGGCCGGGTCGAAGAATATGACTGGAATGACAACCTTGTCTGGGAACTTGATTTCTCGACAGAGACTTATATGCAGCACCACGATATCAGACGATTGCCTAACGGTAATCTTCTGATGCTTGTTATTGAGAAGAAGACTTATGACGAAACTTTGGCTGCTGGTTTTAATCCGGCTAAATTCCAACCTGAAATTGCACAAAAGGGAATGATGCTTCCCGACTATGTTGTTGAAATTAAGCCAACTTATCCTGTCGGTGGAACCGTTGTTTGGGAATGGCATACCTGGGATCATTTGATTCAGGACTTTGATGCAACAAAATTGAATTACGGTGTCGTTAAATCACATCCAGAATTGATCAGTACGGCCGGTGATCAGAAAAACCTTCCGGCTTTCTGGAACCACATGAACTCTATCGACTACAATCCGGCATTCGACCAGATTGCTTTGAGTGTCAGGGGAAACAGCGAAGTCTGGATTATTGATCACTCCACAACAACTGCCGAGGCGAAGGGGCATACGGGAGGAAAGCGTGGGAAAGGTGGTGATTTGATTTACCGATGGGGAAACCCTTTAACCTACGGTGCCGGTACTGCCGCCGATCAGCGTTACTTTCAACAGCATGATGTGGAATGGATCAAGACAGGTTATCCCGGTGCAGGAAATATGACCTGCTTTAACAATGGCCTGGGAAGGGGCGACTACTCCTCTGCCGATGAATTTGTCCCGGCTGTTGACGCAAATGGAAATTATTCGATGGTGGCAGGAACTGCCCTGAGCCCGGCCAATTTTATATGGACCTACAAAGGGACAACAACCGACCCCATGTATTCGGAGAATATTTCAGGGGCATACCGGTTGCCAAATGGGAATACGATTATTTGTTCCGGCACAGTAGGACAGTTTCTGGAAGTAACAACCGGTGGTGAGATTGTATGGAAATACATTTGTCCGGTCGATCAAACTGGTGTGATTACCCAGGGTAACCTTCCACCTGCCGATGCCGCACGTCCGGCAGAATTGATGAACTCTGTTTTCAGGGTCTATAAATACCCTAAAACCTATGCGGCATTTACAGGTAAGACACTTACAGCGGGTGATTATATCGAGAAGTATCCTTAAACCGCTGATTAAAATTAAAATACATATTTAACAATTATAGTATCAGCGGGATCTGCGGGAAATAAAAACACAAATTTTCCCGCAGATCCCACAGATTTTCGCAGAAATAAACCCCTATATTTACAACATCAAATTATGAAAAACCCAAATTAGGATACAATGATAAAACTCAAATTGACCCTAGCGGTATTGTTAGTTCTTTCGCTTGCTAAGTTTTCAGTTGCACAGGCACAGCCCAAGGTGGCTCAAACCAAGGCGGAAAAATTCACCATCGAGAACTGTATCAACACGTTTAGCATGGATAAAACTGTGAATACACCAACCGGTTATCAGTATTGGTTTGTGCCCCAGAATTTTCTGGATGATGGACAGACCGTCAAGATGAGTGTTGTTGGTCCGAATGAAGCGATGCACCCGCCACACAAACATGCGGGTGACGAGATTTTTTTTATCCTGGATGGGACTGCTAAATTCTTCCTAAACGGTAAAACGACTACCGGAGGTGCCTATACAAGTTTTTATTGCCCCGAAGGGAGCGAGCATGGGATCAGCAATGCAGGGAATAAGGAATTGAAATATCTTGTAATCAGGAAATACCCAAAAACAGAATAATATTCAATGTGTTGGTTGTCAGGATACTGGAAAATCGTAGCACATCCCGAGAATTTCTTTCCCCAAATGCATCCTATAATATGATTGTTCTTTTAAAACAATACACGAGATATCGAACGGATTCTCAAAAGCCACATTGCCGCCATCCCATAAGCCAAACGCAACTTTATCGGCATCAACTTTTCGCGTGAAGCCTTTGATTCTTAGTGTCTTCGTTACAGAAGAAGCCTTCTTGGAGTGGTCTCATTAGTAGAATTGCAACCGATTCCGTTAGAATCATTCAAAACTATTTTGGAATGGGAATAGATTCGAAATGGCATACAAAGGTATGACACAAATCCGATCATAAGCCGTGAAATTTTCCAATGACAACCTTATTCCAAAAGCAGAATTTCTCTCTTCAAGAAACCGGTTCATACTCTGCATTTTACCAGAACTCCCGGATTTAACTTCAACGGGAACAACCTGTCCTTGATGCTCAATTAAATAATCGACCTCAGCCGAACTGCCCCTTTTTTCACGATGCCAGTAATACAATTGTCTTTTTTCATATATATTGGCGTACTTCATCATTTCAACACCTGCAAAAGCTTCGGCAATATTCCCCTTGTTCAGCAAGTCTATGTTATTGGCAATCAATAATTCCGATAGCCGAAGTCCTGATAATTTTTGAAAAATGCCATTGTCGTGTAAAAGTGCTTTAAACATTTTGTAATTAACATTGGAACCCAAGGGGATTCCCTGTCCCGAAGTATGGTAAACCTTATATACAAGTCCTGCCATTTCAAGCAAATCAAGTGCCTCTTTTGCCTGTACCGGATTCGATAACACCCCGGCATTTGTATATACAAATTTTCCTCCCGACTGTTTTACCACCGATGCTAATATTTCGCGCAGGCGTAAGACAGGCACCCGACTTTTGTACTTTGCAAAATCATCATTGTAAGAAGTCGTTATATCTGACAAGACATTTTGCACCAAATTTATGTTGCTGCTATTCACTATAAAGGTTTTTACCACCTCCGGCATTCCACCAATTATCAGAAACCGTTTTAGATAGTCCTTCAGCTTTTCATGAAATGCCGGGTTCAGGGGACTCACAGGTGATGCATTTTTCTTTAATTCAATAAGCGCATCTTCATTGTTGGCCATAAGAAATTCATCAAACGACAAAGGGTACATATAAATTGAACGGATGCGGCCAACGCCCCAGGAAGTTATATCCTCCATAGCAAATTCAAGCAATGATCCGGCAGAAATTACATGTAGACCAGGTCTTGTCTCATAAAAAAAACGCAGCGACTGTATGGCTTTCGGGCAACTTTGAATTTCGTCAAAAAAAAGAAGGGTTTTACCGTCAACCACAGGAATACCAAAATAAGCTGACAAGTATGTACAAATTCTGATGGGGTCGAGATTTTGATGAAAGAATTGCTTGATATCGGGGTTTTTCTCGAAGTTCACCTCCAAAAAATAATTGAAGTCCTTTGCCAATTCCCTGACAATATAAGTCTTTCCAACCTGTCTTGCTCCGCGTAACAGTATAACTTTATGGTTTTCTGCAGTTTTCCAATCCTTTAAAGTACTTAAAATAATCCTTCTCATATCAAATACAATAAATAATCAGGGCAAATATACTAAATATTCAACATTTAATCAAGGCATATATAATCAATAAACATTAAATAATCAGGGCAAACACAACATTTAAGTCTCAAAAACTGAATTGGTTAAAATAGATTTTAAATATCTTGTAAATCAAATTACCGATAAACTAACTTTGCCCGAAATAATCCACTTCAAAATGGCAAAAATATTTATAACAGGTTCATCTGATGGATTGGGGCAATTGGCGGCACAAGCCTTGGCCAATCAAGGTCATCAGGTCGTTTTGAATGCACGTAATCCAGAGCGAGCACAATGGGCGAAAAATAAAACACCCAATGCAATGGCTGTTGTAACGGGCGACTTATCGGTAATTGACGGAATAAAAAAAGTTGTCGAGGAAGCAAACGCCCTGGGACCCTTCGATGCCGTAATTCATAACGCTGGAGTCTATCAGGCTTCATCTCAGGAAATCCTTACGGTAAATGTATTGGCTCCATACATTCTAACCTGTTTAATACAGAGACCCAAACGACTGATTTATATGAGTTCAGGTATGCACATGCAAGGAAAAGTAAACCTGGAAAGCTTGAAAAAGGACTTTCCACGTGTAAGCTATTCCGACTCCAAGTTATATCTGTTATTGCTTTGTAAAGCTGTGGCACGTAAATGGCCTGAAGTGTACTCTAATGCTGTCGATCCGGGTTGGGTACCTACCAAAATGGGGGGACCAGGAGCATCGGATGATCTTCAGAAAGGTTACGATACACAAACCTGGCTCGCAGTTAGTGATGATAAAAAAGCAATGGTCAGGGGCCGGTATTTCTATCATCAGGCAGAGCACAGAAACAATGCATTGGCTGACGATATCCACCTTCAGGAGAAATTACTGAGTATTTGTGAAGAGATTACAGGGGTGCCATTTCCTTAAACCCGTTTACAGGAATTGTTGTAAATGAAATAATACCACTATCTTTTTATTGAACAAGCTTTGAATGCTCCAAAATGGTTTCTTTTTCTTCCTCACTCAATCCATTGAGCCAATTCACCTTTTCTCTTAAGCAGGGCATTCAATTGATAACGCTTCACATTCTTTCTTAAAAGAGATAATATTTGTGGAATACTTGATTATTTGGGAAGATATTTGTATATTTGAAGGTTTAAGAGAGATAATTTGTATGGCAGCAAAAATCGACTTTTCAAAAGAAATTATATTTTCTTCATCTGATCCAACGGTTTCCCGAAATTTGACAAAAGCGGAAAAAGAAGGACGGTTAAAGAAATTGGCACCTCGTATCTACACAACTAATCTGGTTGATAGCGAAGTGAATATTATTAAACGGAATCTTATAGGTATACTGACATGGCGTTTCCCAAATGCGGTCATAAGTCACCGAAGTGCCCAGGAATTAAGACCAAATAGCGATGGCGAGTTCTTTATTACGTATAATTATCGAAAAAAAATATCCGACCTGCCTGGGGTAATCCTCAATATAAGTGAAGGGCCTAAGGCATTGCCAAGCGATATTTCTTTAAATGGCATCTATATTTCCTCTGAATATCGTTGGTTGTTGGAATGTATGCAAACTTCAAAAAGAAAAGGCGAACAATCAAAAGCACTACCGCTTTCGTATATTGAAGAGAGGTTGGAAAAAATGATCCTTATCCAAGGCGAAGATAAACTCAATCTATTCAGGGACAAATTGAGGGAAGTTTCGACCGCTCTCAATATGCAAAGTGAATTTGAAAAGCTAAATATCATCATTTCTGCATTGTTAACCACTCATAGTTCAGATGTAAAGACCTCTGACTTGGCTAAAGCAAGAGCGACTGGAACACCTTATGATGGAGCACGTGTGGAGTTGTTTTCAATTTTGTTCGATGCGCTGAAAGACCGTTTTTTTATTGAAAGACCCAATAAAAATACGGACGAAATCTCTTTCCGCTTGTTTTCGTTCTTCGAAGGATACTTTTCAAATTACATCGAAGGCACCCGGTTCAGCATCGAAGAAGCAAGGTCAATTGTCGATACTGGTATCGCAATTCCCAAACGAATAAAAGACTCACATGATATTTTGGGGACATTTGCAGTCATTTCAAACAGGTCGGAAATGAATAAAATCCCAAAAACCTATGAAGAACTTTTTCAATTGCTTCAAAACAGGCACAGTATATTAATGCGCGAAAGGGAGGAATGTAATCCGGGGCTTTTTAAACAGGTCAACAATCAGGCTGGTAATACCTTGTTTGTTGACCATAAACTCGTTAAAGGAACACTTCAACATAGTTTTAAGTATTATTCCGCTTTAAAGGACCCAATGGCAAGGGCGTTGTTCATGATGTTTTTGATCAGCGAAGTCCATCCTTTTTTGGACGGGAATGGACGCATTGCAAGGATCATGATGAATGCGGAACTGTTTAGGGGCGACCAATCAAGGATTATAGTTCCTACTGTTTACCGCGAAGACTATTTGCTTGCATTAAGGAAGCTTTCGCGAACAAAAGATCCGGATGCATACATTCGTGTAATGGAAAAATTGCACAAGTTTAGTGACAACCTGTATGGGCCAGATTTTTATGATCTGAATTCCTATTTGCAGGAATGTAATGCCTATGAAGATCCTCAAAGTGCAAAACTAATTTACATCGAAAGGGTTATAAAAGCAAAAATACAGTAATTGGTTATGTGGGACAATATTTGATCATATTTGATTATGCGTGACAATATTTGTCTCTTTTGGAAATTAAAGGTTGTATTTGTGACGTTATTTGTATTGAAAAACCTTTATCATTACTGATCTTTTGAATACCTGTTTTTGAAATTGATCTGTTATAATGCTTTCAACAATTAGCATTGGTATAAAAACCCCCTTCACCGTTTCGGACAAAGGGGGCGAAAAAAACAAAACGAACTTATATAAAACACTAATCACTATCTTTTTATGGCATTTCAGGTAATTTCCACCCATCCCGGTAGGTATGTCGGATGTATTCCCCAGCTCTTTCAAGTGCATTGAATTTGGCGTATTGCGTGTTAAAATGGGGATGACCGTCAATAACCTTAAATTCTTTCGAGGTGATTATCTTTAGTTCATCAGAAGCGGAAATATTGGTGATCTGCATATTGGCAGCATCCCATTTCAATGACTTATCCAATCCCTTAAGCCGGATCGCCAGCACACCCAGTAACACCATCTCATTAAAGGGGCCTGAGAACGCAAAGTTGGATGTCCCTTCAATCCTGCTCTCCGGAGATTCTTTACAAGCCCGAATCCAGTCCTGTTCATGCGGACCATCAACATACCCATTTGCACCGGGAATACGCCGGAGATAAGGTGGGACATTGGGAACGCGACCAGAGACCAACCGGGATTTAAAACCTCCGCAACCACAAATCAGCGTATCTTTTGACCCAACGAAAATGCAACCACCTAACCCGTCAGCCATGAGGTTTACCCCCTCGGGAAGAAGTTCCGATGCATTGGGGTACAAACCTCCATCGTACCAATAAACTTTTACAGCCGGCATTGCCAATTTTGGCAGATTATCACGGGCAGGAAAGGTAAACTCAACAGTCTCGGCCTGAGGAGCCGACTCGGTATTTATGGCTGTAGAACTTCCACGAACTTTCTCCGGATATCCCAATTTTAAAGATTGATAAACGGGATCCAATACGTGGCAGGCCATATCTCCAAAAGCGCCGGTTCCAAAGTCCCACCACCCACGCCAGTTCCAGGGTGTGTAAATTTCATTGTAGGGACGCATTGGTGCACATCCGATAAAAAGATTCCAGTCTAATGTTTTAGGAGTTTTCATCTCCCCGATGGGTCGTTGAAGTCCCTGCGGCCATATCGGACGGTCAGTCCAGGCATGAACCTCCTTAACCTCACCTATTTCGCCATTCCAGATCCATTCACAAAGCTGGCGAACACCCTCACCCGAATTGGCCTGGTTCCCCATCTGAGTCGCCACCTTATGTTTAGCAGCCAATTTCGTCAGCAATCGTGATTCGTATACCGAATGGGTCAACGGTTTCTGACAATAGACGTGTTTACCGAGTGTAAGTGCGGTTGAGGCAACTATTGCATGTGTATGATCCGCAGTTGCAACCATCACACCATCAATCGAACTGCCCAGTTCGTCGAACATTTTGCGCCAGTCCCAATATCGCTTGGCATTTGGAAACTCTTTGAAACACCCTTCTGCATATTTCCAGTCGACATCACACAACCCGATAATGTTCTCTTGCGACATCCCTTTCAGATTGGAAAAGCCCTTTCCACCTACCCCAACTCCGACAATATTCATTTTGTCGCTGGGGGCTTTGTGTCCCAAACCACTTACTGAAAAAGCTGGTATAATAGAGATACCGGCTGTTGCAACAGCACTGTTCTTTAAAAAATTTCTGCGAGATTCACCAATGTTTTTCATAACCGTATTTGTTTTATAATTAGTTACAATAGTTCATTAAATTTTGATATTACAATATTAATGAATTATCTAATGTAAGTAAAATGAAATTCTGACAAAGATTATTTCACACATCTTTAAACGATGTTACATGCAGCAATTGAGAAATTCAGGTTTACCACGCATTGGAAAAGCAAAAACCCCTCTCCGTTTCGGGCAAAGGGGCGAAAAAAAACAAAACGAACTTATTTCATCGAATAGTACCTTTTTGTGACCCAAATAACTTAAAGTTTCTCTATCTTCAAAAATTCCCGTAAATGAAGATGGTGTATTCCTTTGTAGTTACTACTACTGTTAAAAGTATCCATTGTAACAACGTATTTTGGGAAGTTATTGTCAATTTTTAAAAGATTACCAAATTCCCGTTCGTGGGTTTTTTCATCTAAAATAAGATAGGCAACCTGTACATAAACTTTAAGGCCATCTCTAATACCAACAAAATCAATCTCAAGGTTATTCAGTTTTCCCACATATACCTCGTAACCTAATATCCGAAGATGTTGATAAACAGCATTCTCCATCAATTTTTGAATGTCTCGTCCAAAATCAAGACGTTGCATACAATTCCGAAGTCCCAAATCCTCGAAGTAGTATTTCTCGCCAACCTCAAATTTTTTCAAACCCTGAACATCGAGTCGTCTCGTTTTATTGATAATATAGGCGTTGCTTAGTGCTTTTAAATAGTTATAACTAATGTTTCGCACATAAAAAAAGTGCTTAAAACATTGTGTTTTAGATAAAAAAAGTAGCATGGAAATTTTGTTAAGACCTTAAAATGTAGTAATTTAAGGGCGAATCCAAAACAATACTGCCATG
>Ga0209083_1002351_pt1 | contig 18222 bp, 13 predicted proteins | sample AM7aDNAmetaG_FD_184132 | JGI IMG/M metagenome (GOLD analysis project Ga0209083, IMG submission 184132) | Freshwater microbial communities from Finland to study Microbial Dark Matter (Phase II) - AM7a DNA metaG (SPAdes) (version 3) | ecosystem: Environmental > Aquatic > Freshwater > Lake ...
GAACAATGATAATGCAACCAATACTGATATACTGGCAATATATAATAAAGCTAATCCACCAGTTGCAAGATTCATTTTCATATTTGATAATATTATCATAATTCCTGCCATTCCAAGAACAACTATTGCAATATTTTCAATTTGTTCAAGTGTAATGTTTACTTTTGAAAGTGCCCATAAGCTGATGGCTAAAACACCCATTGCTAATGATAAACCAATCAATTCTAATGAACCTTTTGGTTTTAAGAATTTTGTAACTAATCCGATAGCTGCAACAAAAAGAAGTAATTTCCAAGCTGGTGCCCAATCTAAATCTTTTATTGCATCAATTGTTAAAACAAGAATTGCTATTCCTAAAGCAAAAGTAAACATTCCACTCTTACTTGATCCTTTTATAAAAAATGAATGAGAACCAATTGCAATTCCTAATAAAACAATAAATCCAAGTAAAAACATTGCTGGTGCCCAATTTAAATCACCTGTGGCTGCAATTGTTAAAACTAAAACTGCAATACCTAATGCGAAACTTAAAATACCAGATGTTCCAAATAAACTAAAGTTTGCTTTTATTCCTGGTAGTGGTGCTCTTGGCATTCCTTTACCAAATCTATTCATTAAATAATTGGCTGTTGATATTGCAAGTCCAATTGCCATAATAAAAGCAACTAATTTCATAAGACTCATAAAACTTATATCACCAACAAGAGATAAAACAACAACTAATAAAGCTAATCCAATTCCGAGTTGAAACATTTCACTGAAAGGATTAACTCCACCAGGATTAAGTTTATTTAAAATAGCTATTGTTCCACCCAAAGCCATGATGAAAACAATTAATGGCCAAACACCACCCCAAGTAACTCCTGATACTATATCAATACTTAATACTAAAAATGCTAAACCCATTGCTAATCCGAAAAGACCTTTTGTTTCGAATTTTTTAGTTATATTTTTAGTTATATTTACTGGACCAGTATTTCTTTTTTCAAATAATTTCATGACAAGTGCTAAACCTGCCAGGAAAAATAACATTTTGAAAATTGCACCGAATTTTAACTTACCCATAAGCCACATAGCACCAATCAATAACATAAGTGCTGTGCCTAATCTTCTAATGGACATTGTTGCTTTGAATCCTTCTTTTGCTCCACCTAAAATTCTTGTTACTGTAAATAAAAATCCCAATAAGAATAAAATTCCCATTTGAAATGGTGGAAGTAATAACATTATTGATAACAATCCAATAGCTAATGTTAATCCCATGAAGGCTTTCTTAACACTATGAACCAAAAATCCGACAATTCTTAATGTAGTTGAAAATGCTAATAAATTAACACTGACAAGTATTAATTTTTTAGTATTTTTGTTATCAACAAATCTCTCATATAAATCTGTAAATTTTTCGAATGCTTCAAGAAATTTATCGGTTAATTCTTTTCTGAATGAACCTAACGATTTTGCTAAACCAATAAATTCATTTTTTCTTGATTTAGCTTTTTCTTTCTCACTTTGTTCAGATAATTGAGGTAAATAAACGAAAATATCTGTAAGAACATCAGCAATATTTTGTAATAAAACATTGCTTTGATCTATTGCTAATTTTATGCTGAGATTTATTTGATTAATATTTTCTGTTAATCCATTACTGGATAATATATTTGTTGCAACATTTGCGAATTTATTTATTGATCCATAAAGTAAATCTTTTGCTTTGGAATCTTTTACTTCAACTGATAATGTTGGAACCAATTTAAAATGTTCGAATATTATATCTTTTAATACTTGAACATTATCTGATATTTTATTTAAAATACCAAGACTTGAGACTTCTGATGATGATGAACCTATACTTTTGGTTACACCAGTATTTAGTCCCAATATTTTATCTAATTTGGCATTTATTGAAAATATGAAATAATTGATTGATACTAATAACGAATTAGTTTTGGATTGTAAAACATTTGTAAATGTTTGTTTAAAAAGCAAAGCATTGACCGATCCAAAAACAAATGTTGAAAAATTATCAAAAGTTTTTTTGATATTTGACAAAATTTGATTTCCTTCATAAGTATCTGTTGCCATTATTTGCAATAATCCGGCAACAGAAGTAATACCCATTGATGCTGAATTTGGAGCATCATTTGGTGTTTGTTTCATATTTTGGTTACTATTGTTCCAAGACTTGCAAGTCTACTCTTGATAATATTTGATAATTCACTTAATCCGGTTAATTTATATTGAAAACCTTCAGTATATGCACTCCAACATTTTTCAATTGTATCGTAAACAAGTACAATATCTTTTTGAACTGTTCCTTTTTTACCAATAATTGTTAAAGTAACATTTGCAACATATTCCGTATGTGCATGAATAGCAATACCTATACCTCTTTTCTGATAACTATTTACGAATTTGAAAATAGACATATAAAGTTTTGCCTGTCCAACTTGTGCTGCTTGTATTGTTTGCATAATTAAAATGGTGTTACAGGGAATTTGATTTCTTCTGTTAAAAATCCTGTTAGAGTTTCAATTTCAAGAAATTCTTTTGCACGATATATATAAACTTTCTTTCCTACAGAATATTCAAGTTGAAAAACATAAATTCTTGCGTTATATTTTCTCTCAACTCCTTGTTTTTTCAAAATTGTCTTTTCACGTTCTTCATATTCTCTACGATCTTTAACATTATATTTATCGTAGTAATCTTCAGTTGTTATATAATCTTTTCCATAACGAGGATCACCACCAATAATTTGATGAGCATAAAACGAAAGTATGAAATAATCCAAGAAATTTGTTTTACCTATGATTGCTTCAGAATCATAATCTTTCTTAAGCATTGCAACTAAATCTTTTTTGGATAATATTTTTTTGATTTCAACCCCAATTTCTGGAGTTTCTTCAATTTTGTCATGAATCAAAATTACTGCTTTTTTCAATTTCATATGTGTTAATTTCATATAATTATATGAAAAAACATCAGTATCATCTTGAATATCAAGTTCTTTTGTCCAATCTTTTTCGTATGATTTTTTCAGAACATCATACAATTTATTTATTAATTGAGCAATTGTAACTGGCTGTTGAATGATTTTATATTCCCATGTAGAATCAACTTCATTCTTAGCATAAATTCCATATGTTCCAGGAACCTCTTCTTCAATAATATTTACAATTAACCATTGATTTAATGTGCCTTTTGAAATAAAATCAACTGAAAACAAATGATTATCAGCATCTGTATATGGTCGTGCTTTATATTCGTTTGTATTTAAAATTGTTGAAATAACTTGCATCAAAGGATTATCAGTTCCTCTTAATTCAAGTTTTTTAAGTGTAACATCATATCCATGAAAATAATATTCAGCAATACGATCGCCAATAAATTCAATAAATGCTGTTTGATTTGTGAAATCATTAGGACTTAATTCAAGAATTGTTTTATCACGAGATTCTTGTAAATAAACAATAAGATTGCCTGTTGTTTTGAAACTTTCAGGTATCGAAATCATAAATCGAGTACCTTTATTTACCTTTAATTTTTCAAAATTTGGTTTGAAAACAACTGTTGCAGCACTCAATTTTAATTTGGCATTTTTTAATTGAGTTTTGTTTGTATTTCCAATTACACGTAAATCACAAACACGAGGACTTATTAATCCTTTTGATTTTTTCTTAATGTAAGTTGAAATTTTATTGATAATATCAGGAATATTATTTTTTTTGATATTTGTTTTGACCTTATAGTAACCGGTTTTATCCTTTCTTTCTACTTTTAATGGATTGATTTCAATATCAGTAATATCTAAATCTTGTCCACCAGGAATTTCTTTTAATGCTGTATCAATATCTTCTTCGATTTGAATAGCATTTATGTTTTCAGGAAGTTTCTTGTCAAGAATTACTTCCAATTCTTTTTTTACTTCTTCATTAACAACCGGTAAATCAAAAACAGTTATATTAAGAGTTTTATCTTTTTTTGATCCTCTTACTTTTGATTTTTCCTTTAATGTTTCTTTTGTATCTTGTTTCTGAACTTGCTTCATAATATTATCTGAATGAAGTTCAGCAAGAGGTTGAGGTATTACAATTTCATTAGTATTTTGTTGTGGTTTTTGTTGTGGAGTTTCATCCAAAAAAGAAACTCTTTTCTTTTTGTTCTTATTAAGTTTGATAATATTGGCAGAATTTATATCAGATGAATCGTCGATATTACCCAATTGTAATAAATCTTCAATTCCTTCGTTAAGTGGATTTTTAGTTTTCATTTTGTGTAATTTTTGTTATTCAACTGATATATATTCAACCTTTAATGTGGTAATTTTATGCTCTTCATCATCGATTTTTGACTGGACATTGTTTCTTTCATTGTATTTTGAGCTGTTTCTTGAGGAGTTTCTTCACCTGTTTTTCCATCGGATTTATTTTCAGATTCAATAAATTCATTCATGAAACTCATATAATTATTGAAAACATAATATTCCATTTTTTCAACATCAGTTTGACTATTATGCGATTTATATGCAATCATTGCACATGTTTTATAATAATCAAGTTGAGGTATTTTCGATTGTGTATAGATAAAATTGAAGAGCTTTATACTTGGATAAAACTCTTCAAATAAATTTATAACAGGAATACCATTAATCAAAATATCCTGCAGTACTTTTCTTACTGACGAAGAAGCCTTTCCAACCACCTGGAAATCGTATATCCGCTACCTCCTCAGAACGGCAATGTGGACAAGTTGTATCAATATTGTCTTCATTATCGAGTTTCAATTTTGATATAATTTCCAAATATGCCTTGAATCTATCTTCATTTTTTTGAAGAGCTTTATATTTTTGAATCAATTCTTTAATTGTTTCTTTTCCAGTAACATAAAGATACGGAGCAAACAAAAGAAATTGTTTATCGAATACAATTTTATCTTCTTTCTTTTCACGATCATTTGAATTTTCACGATATACACGAACAATATATTTGAAAATTCTACTTGATAATTCAATTGTTGGAATTAAAAATTCAATTGGTTCTTCATCAGGATCTTCAATCATACCTTCCAATATAAATCTTCTTCCATCAAAAGCACCTAAAAGTTTTTCATTTAATTCATGATATTTTAAACTGCTTGCTGCTAAAACATTTGTCATTTGTTCATGACATAATGAACAAGCTGAATCATATCCAATTGGATTTCCTGGTAAATAAAAATCACGAATTAAAAGTAAAAAGAAAGTACGATGTGAATCATTTATTTCACCTGCAGAAACTTGACGATTTTTTTCAGTGTCAAAAATAACAACACATCTTCTGATCAAATCTTCAATAGCAACAATAATTGCTGGTTGATCTTGTTCATTTAATGTTGAAAAATTTGCAACTTCTTTTGATGTTGGACAACGATATGCAAATTCCCAAGATTCAGGATATAAATCCCCATGTTGAGGTAAATCATATCTATCAATAACTTTATAACCATCCAACATACTGGTTTTTTCTGTTGATAAATTGTTATCTTCGGTTATTTTTAAAGTTGATTCTTGTTCGATGCCTTTTTGTTCATCTTCTAATTTTTTCAAAGCATCTAAGTCATTCTTTTTTGTAGTCATTTAGATTTATTTTTAAAGTATTGAAATAAGTTATCTGGTATTGTATTTTCATCCTTATTTATTTCACTATGCTTTGATTTTTTTTCCGATATTTTTTTCCTTAATTCTAATGGAATTTCACTTCTATTACGATTTAAATACATACCTGGGTATCTATCTAAATCGTAAATATCAGTTCCATTCTTATCCAAAATGGTTAAAACTTCCAGAACCTCATCAGCATAAGTTTTTTTATCTTTCGATGAAAATCTATGTAAATTATTATTTTCATTTATATTATTTTCTTCTGATTCAACAGAAATTTTTGTAGAATTTCGTTTTCTAATTACCATTATTTATAAATTATTTATTTTCTCCAAAAGAGATTTTTCAGTTGTGAAAATATTATTGAAATATAAGTTGTCTTTTTCCTGCTTCTTTATTTCCACAAATAGAACAACCTGATTTTTTAGAAATAAAATTATTATATGATAATCTAAATTTTGTATTACAATTATTACAGATTAAATTAAGAATTGTATATGATCCATCATATTTTAAAATAGGAAAATCAGTATTAAAAGAACAATTTGATTCTTTTAATTGCTGATTAATTTTTTCATTTGCTTGTTCTTGTGTTAATTTTTTATTTTCACCTGATTCTTTATTTCCACAAACTATACAACCTTATTTTGTTGAAACAAAACAACTATAAATTGGTGTAAATTTATTATTACAATTATTATAAATTAAATAAAGTTTTGTTCTTGCTCCATCATAATGGAACTCTGAAAATAAATCAGAGTTCCATTTACAATTTTCTTCTATCAATCTTTTATTTAATCTTTCATCAGCAATTTTTTGTGTTAATTTAATTCTACCCATTATTATGCAAGTCTTGGATCATTTGTAATGTCAGAAACATAATCGGCATTAAAAGTTATTGTTAACTCAGCCATATCATGTACAGAATAATCGGCAACCTGATCAGGTAAATCAGACATTGGAAATAAATGATGACCCATGCGTCTCCAATAAATTGAACCGTCACGATTGAATTTTTCTACAACAATAGCAGCATCAGCATAATTTTGTTTCAAACCTTTTTCGCCTGTTAATGGATTATGTTTGAAACGTGACCATTTTACAAGCGAATTGTATACAAACATTCTGGAATCATTATCCAAAAAGTTATGAAATGCAACTTCAACATCATAAAAAGTTTCTTTTTCATTAGAATCGTAACGAAATTTAACGGTTTTGTAACCGGCTTCAATTGTATTACCTGCTTTTTCAACGAAAAGACCAGCAACAGATTTAACATATTCTCTCAGAAATGTATAATCACCGAGGGCATCTTTTAATTTGCCCATTAAGACAAAATTTGCATTAAAATTACTTGGTACGACCAATTCGTATTTATTTACGGCTGCGGTCGAATTAGTAACATGAGGAAAAACTACATTACTCATAATATTTTTGTTTTAGAAGTTCGAAATTAATAACTTGTTTTATATTTATTTATCTTCTTTGTTTCTAAAATTACTCTTTCACTTCTCGCAACAATTTCTATTGCTTTTGTAACATAATTTCTAAGTGCAGGACGTAATTGTAAACTAAATTCTGTTGAACATGATTTAATAATATAAATCATATCAATTACATTTCCAAGAGGAATATTATAAATTTCGAATTTATTATAATCTATTTGTAAATTATTTAGAACCTTATTAATATCAGATGTTGCTCCAATATTCATTAAAGTTTCTTGTTCTTCTTTTGGTTTTGATGCATCTGTTATTGGTTCAATGTATTTAACACAAACTTTTGAACTCATACGAGAAGAACTAATCTTTCCATATAAAGTCCTTGTTGCTTCCATATAACCATTTACAGAATCTCTTGAAATATTTGACATTATATTTTCATTGTTTCTAACATATGCTGTTACTAAACACATTAAGTCAAACACAAGAGTTTGTACATCTGGAATCATTGTTCTCAATATATCAATACTTTTGTACATTGGATTGATTCTTCCATTAACAAGTTGCTGTAAAAGTTCTAAGTGAAAAGTATCAGTTACTGTATTCACATTGTTTTTATTAACAAACTCATCAATTTCTTTATCCAAATAACTAACAATGGAATTATAAACATTATCTAAATGATAATTATTTCCCCATTTTTTGTTATTTTTTGCAAGCATTGATCGTAAATCAGAATAAAGTTCAATATCTGGTCCTATATTATCTGAACCATCATCAACTGTATCGATTACATAAGGTTTTGCTGATTCCATTAAATCTGTTAATTTGAAATCCAAATTAATTAAATCAGCAATTTTTGCGAATGTTTTGTTATTTTTTACGAATAAAATATAACAAATCATTTTTATCAAAACAACAATATCCGAATTATTTTCATGAACCAATTTGATTATCAATTCATTTTTATCGACTTTTGTTGTTATAGAGAAAATTTCCTTAAGTTTTTCAGCGATTTTTCCAAATACATCTGATGTTTCAACTTTAGTAAAATCCGTTAATTTTTTCTTAAGAGTTTCGAAATTTCCTTCACTCTCAAACAATAGATTTTGATAAAGTTTCTCAACTTTAGGTTTTTCTAACCCCGTTTGAAGGATCATATCTTGAATGATATGATCCTTCTGGGTTTTATTAATATTATTTAATTCTGAGAAATTAATCATAGTTTATTTGAAATTAATCAATTTGTAAATCAAATACAATCTTTTCAAGAGCATCAACCGGTGTAAATTCAATGTGAACCAATTTGATTTTAGCTTTTTGAATTTCAAGTGTATTGTTTGAAGCATTACAGATAACAACATAATTTGGTTGAATTGCACCTGCAAGTGCTAAACTTTCCATGAAATTAATGTTTTCTGTTTCTGTTCTTAAATAGTCATCATAATTTCCTTTTTTAAATGCTTCTGATTTTGAAAGATTAAACAATGTTTGTTTAACATATGCAAGTAATTCAGAATTATGAACCTGTTGTAAAGCTGTTATTTCTTTTTGACCAGATAAATTACCATAAATTGTAATTCCATTGAAATCAATAACCGGATTATAACGGAAAGCTTCACAAAATGCTCTTTCATCATCATCAATTACTGCTTCAAGTTCAGAAACACCATCAAGATAACCACTTGCATTTGCAACAACATCAAAATCTTTTGCTTTTGCATAGAAAAGATTCGAAATTTTACCAATGAATGATTTTGGTATGTAACGAACAATTTGACCAGGACCGAAGAAGAAACATAAATCTGATCCAACTATGAATTTTGCGAAATTTATGGTTGAATAATTTTTGTTTCCACCCTGAGGAACAAATGACCAATCAAATACACCACCTGGTGTTTGTTTGAATAATGGATTGGTTGATGCCTGTAAATCTTCAGTAAATGGTTCAGCAATAATACAACGAATAAAACAATTTTTTTGATCGAGAGTGTATGCTAAAATACCAAATTGATGTTTGTAACCTACTTCAACAAATGATTTGAAAGCATCAACAATATAACGAATACCAGGAGTTCCTTTTATTCCTTTTACAATTCCAGGAGAAGTTAATAAATCCAAAACTTCATTTTGACGTGTTGCTGTTCCATCAAGAAATTGAGCAAGACGTGGAACATATCCAACCAAAGTAAATGGTTGTGCATATCCAACTTCAGAAAAAGTATTCAGTTTAAATATCTGAGTTGTTGCAGGAATAGCATCAACCAAATCATGTGCTGGTGTTCCAGCTGTTTCAAAATATTTTACTGGACCATCACAAGTAATTTTTACTTTTGTGTAAGTATCACTTGTTCCATCAATGACAGCTACAGGATCAAGAATTTCAATTGCGGAAACATGTACTGTTCCATTAACACCCTTAATATTATCACCAAAACGAATACCTTGTTCAAAAGAAGCAAGAAATTCATTATCATTTATTTTTGTTGTATAATAATTAATTGTATTTGCTGCATCTGGTGCAACATTAGCTGAAGCATCTGGTGATGGTGGAAATAATACACCTGCAGTTGTTAAAGATTCAGGAACAACATGTGACAACATAAAACCAGATACATCACTAAGTATTGCTCCAGATATATCAAAAAATGAATCACCATATACATCAATAAATGTTGTTTCCGGCACAATTTCGAATACTTTTTCATTAATATTACAAATCAATCCTACGGTCATAAACTGTTGGTTGATAATTGTATCAATTGATAATTCTGTTGTTCCGGAAATTAATCCTGGGATTAATGAACCAGTAAATCTTTTACTGAAACCTGATTCTGAAATGGCTGCAAGTTCATTAATACGTAAAAGATCAACTTGACCATCAGCATTGAATAAGTGACCATAATACATATTTGTATTTGGATTCATTGTTGATAAATCATTGTTGAATACATAGACATCAACAAATGTATCTTTCAAAAGCATATTGAAATCCAATGCGGGAAATTCATCAATATCCAAAGAACAATTTATCAAAGATTTGTCACCTTCAGAAGTTAATGAAGAATAATTTTTTGAACGTACAACAAATATTGATAATTTACCATTACCAACATTACCGAAATTCAAAAGATTTTGATTTTCAAAAAGTGTTGGAATTGTTTTTGCAGCTGGTACCCAAAAACCATTTGTGTTGAATAATTGTTTGTATTCAACTGTAGCGTCTTCTTCAAGTAAAATATTAGGATTCAAACCTAAAATTCCAACAGTATCCAACTCATTAAAATTACGTAAGTTGATAACTGAAATTGGACCAGCATCAAGAGCATCTAAACAAGTCATATGCGAAAAATTGCCTCTAACTTACGTGTTGCTTTTCCAAAAACAGAAGTAAATCCAACTTTATCTCCTTTAGCGAAAGTTAAAAGTATATTTACTGGTCCTTTTTCAACGCAGATTGGAATTAACCGGAGTTTGTTGTCAGCTGTGATAGCGGCAACCTGGGATTTGTCAGTAACAATAAAATAAGTGCCGGCAGACTTACTTAGAATTTGTCTTAAATTAGCATCCATAGTTTTAAATTTATAATTTTTTGATTTTTTGCTATTAAACTTACCTTTATTTATAAGTACACTTATTTTAAAATTATTTGACTATTCATCCCCATTATCTTTTGAAGCTTCATCTATTTCATTTTGCTCAATTAATTTTCGTAACATTTGTTTAGAAGAATTAAATTGTGTATCACCATAATTTTGACCAATTACTTCATTGTCTGTAGAATTTTCATCCAATTCTTGATTACATAATACTTCAGCTTTCATTTTCTTAAGAGTTGAAGGAATTGATTTATATGCATTTTGTAATTCTTTATGTAATTTCAAATGCATTGTAACCAAACTACTATATGAATTTATTATCGCATAATCTTCAGCTTGTGTTGCGTTTACTCTTTGAACTATATTATTAAGCATCTGTTTATTAACATCAACCATATAAAGCATATCTTGCAACTGTTGTAATTGCAAGTTACCGACTTGTCTAAGCCATTTTTTATGTTCTTCTGTTAACGCAACATCATTAAAATCAAGAATAAATTTCGTTACTTTACTGACAAATGCTTGAGCAGCTAATTTATGTTTTTTATCAACATTGACAATATTGATGTCAGTATATTCGGCAACAACATTATCATAATTGTTTTTAGCTAAACCAGTATTTCCATTACCATCAGTATATTCTGTTAATGATAAAACTTCTGAAAAATCTTCTTCTGATTCATCTTCAAATGCTTCAGCAATATCAATACTATCTAATTCATCTTCATCAGTATCAGTATTTATTGTTTCATTATTCATATGTATTATTCTTGTGGATTTTTTTGTCTGTTCATTCTCCAGTTTTTCCCAACTTTCTGGATTATCGTATCCTTTTTTAATTGCCATGATTATCCAAATTTATTCATTTGTAGTATTGGATTACAGAAATCTTTCAGAATATTTTTGTCATTAATATCTAAGACAATATCATTGACATAAAAATTTCCGCCAAACAACTGTAAATTTGTTATATTAACTGGAGCTAAATTTGCTACCTCAATTATATATATATTTTGATATTCTAATGTTTTTTCTTGATTAATTAACGAGAAAATTTTGATAGCATATTGTATTTGTGTAAACAATATTGAAACTTGATAAATTTCTTTTTGATTAAATTTGAAATCAACTGCTAATGTTTTTTGATTTCTTATATCAATAATTTCAAAAACATTACGATTATTTCTTAACGTCATAATCGATATTGTATTTTCTGAAATAATATCGAAAACTTCCCCAACAAAATTACCAATCAATATGAAATTAAAAGTTAATGAAAACCCTTTATTCATTACTGTTGAAAATTTATTTTTTGTTGTGTAGTCTTTCAGATCATATTGCATTCCTATTTGTCTCTTAGGAATTTCAGTACAATTATACATTGTTACTGGAAATGATGCACTATCAGGATTAATTGATACAATATTTAAACGTTTGTTATAAAATTCTCTTTGAGCTTCTGTTTCTTTTAATGAAATATAAAAATTTGAATCATCAATTTTATTGGTGAAATTTTGTGTTGGTAATTTCTTTTCTTCAATAGTTCGTTCTGATATTTTTTCAGCTGAAAATATTGTATCAGTTTTGTATGTATCTATTTCATCAAGAACAACAGAAAGTTCATCTTCAAACAAATCAAGAGCTTCACCAAATTCATCAATACCTGACATTGATGCTTTCAAATCAGCATCCATACCTACTGTTTCATCATCTTCAAATTTAGCAAGATAAGCTTCCCACCAACCAATCTTTCCCATAAAACCTTTTTTAGGTTGTGGTTGTGTATTGATTCGAAATAATTTATTTAAAATTGGAAAATATAAATAATCTTTTTCTGATGGAATAGTATTAACACCAAATGCTTGTTCAAATTTTTCCTTTACAATATGAATTACAAAATCATCTTGTAACTGAAAATCCCAATCAGTATAATTATCTCTATCTTCAGGTAAAACATTTCCAGGAATATTGATATGTAACTTTTTAATGTTTACAACCTTTTTATTAACGCTTGTTGAAAGAGTATGATTTACTTCTGTAGTTTCTGTTTTGAAATAAATAAATGTAAGACCATACATTTCTGCAATGGAATTACATTGTTTAAGCCAACGTTGAACATTTATTTCTTGATTATCATAAAAATTCCATTTTGGCATTTCATTGATAATTTCATACATTGTTTTGAATAACAAATTTTCATCTTCAATTATTGTATTTTGATATGAAATTGTTTGTATTAAAATACGTGTTTCAGAAACATCAACATTTTTATTTCCATATATCGATCGTGGAATTAACAAATCACCTTTGATAATTTTTTTACAATATATACAAACATATAAACCATTTTCAGTCTGTACAGGATAACCTTCTTGTGGTAAAAATTCACTAAAATTTTCTCCATCAAAAGAATGAGCAAATAATATATCAAAATTCTTTTGAACAAGTATTCCCAAAGAGAAATCATTTGCAATATCCAATTGATCAAACGTTCCCTGAATATATATAAACGTATTCTCAAAGAATTCTAATCCTCTTATTGATTCATCTTCAATTGTATTTCCCATTTTTTTTGTTTTTATCGACTGAATTGATTTACGTTAAATCAGTAATTATCAAAGTTCTTGGAACTTGTGATTGTCCTAATTGTTCAGCAACATTATTGGCATTACATCTCCATGCAACTTTAATTTCATAAGATGTTCCTGGAATAACACTAACTAAATCATTAAAAGCAATAACTTGTGAATTAGTTGTTGGATTTGCAAATGTTCTTGCTCCAGGTGATCCATTAATAGAAAATGCTAAAAATAAATTAACAAATGTTGCTGTTGATAATTTGAACGGTGCGGAGAATTGTAAATTTAATTTTTTACCTCTTGGGATTATAGTTGTAACCATACCGGGCATATCCAAATAATTCATATAATCAAGCAACATCATTGGAAAGGTTGGAGTAGGAAGTGGTGTTGTTACATTATTGTAAATAATGTTTGAAATACCTTCGATTTTTTGATTACTTCCATGATGATTTTCATTCTTTCTCCAAATTGCTGTTGTGTCAGTTGAAGAAATGCAATAAGTATATTCAGTTCCAGGTGTATTCAAATAATTACTGGTTGAAATTCTTAATGTGAATGCAAGTGGAGTTCCAATCACTTCAACGAAAGAATCAGCAAGACGAATTAAACCAACACCAATATGTGATTCATCACTTGTATCTATAGAAGCATTCAAATCATAATCACTGTTCATTCTTAAACAGAAATATGGAAACGTAAATGCACCAATAGATTGTAAATAAGTTATGAATTGAATTGTTGATATAACTTCACCAGGATTTCCATTGGCAGTGTTAACAACATGATTTGCTGAAAAAATTCTATTAAAACCTGTTGATTGAATATTATCAAGTTTATCTGCATCTAATCCTGAACCTACTCCGTCATTTTCTTCAGACCAAACTTTATTTAATACTGGTTCACCATCTAAAAATCCTCCCCAATTTAAAGTTCCATCAGCCAACATTGACAAACTTTTAGATGCAACGTTTGACCAGAAGAAATTTAAACTTGGAGCATATTTGTTGGCAGTTTTTGTTTGACCAACTAATCCTCGTTCACGAATTGTTATCGGTGAATTTACACTTGTTTCTCCATCAATAATTGGATTTGTGAATATCATTCGCCCTGTCATTGTGTCACCGAATTTACTCACCTTATTATCAACTTCTGAACCAAGAGCAAGTCTGTCCCAATCTGATTTAACTCCATTCGTATTCCTACGAGTGAACACGTTATTACTCATATAGTCAAAAGCTACATCAGCCCAAAGACCATTTGTTGCATAACCTGCAGCTTGCATACGTAAAAGATGATACCATCCATCTGTTGGAAGAGTTTGATCATCGTTTTCTTTTTGCATAAATTTCAAACCAGCTCCAGAAAAATGTTCTTCATTTGTTACAGGAATAAATTCATGTGTATGTGCTGTTGGTGGAAAAGCTGTTGGAATATTTTGTAGACTCGAATAAAGTCTTTCAGATAAATCGGCTAATTTATGATTGTGATCTGCTTTTGCAAAATATGTATCAAGATGTCCATTCAAATATTGAGCGTTCAAATTTGTTACAAGTGTTTTACTGGTAACATAAAATGGAGTTAGTCCATCCTGTCTTTTAAAATCTGCAAACCCTTTTACATTTAAATTTTTCGCAAGACTTAAAGTATCAATATCATAATTTGGAAATTGTTGTTTCTTATAAACATTGTTATTGATATATGTTGAAAGATTATTAATCTTACGAATTAAGAATCCAATGTAATTACTTGTGACAACTTTCTTATCTGAATTTGGAATGGTTTGAATAATTCTCAATAAATTGGTTGATTCAGTTTCATCAGCCAAAGGAATATTTGCTGCTTCTAATGAATAATCACCAACCAAATTACCATTGGAATTTGTTATCAGAACTTTTGATTTATATTTATCATCATTAAAAATAATGATATTACTTCTGATTTGTATGTTAGATGAAACACCGGACATTCCAAGATAAATACTTTTACCTATAGCTTTAAACCATGGATTTTCATTGATACCGAATTTAATATCACTTATAGCATGAAGACTTCCGGATATTGTAACGTTTTTAAGAACGTCCAAATTATCTTCAAAGTAAACTTGCTTACCATATTTAAAGTACAAGCGATTCAGAATAAGTTGAGAAAATTCTGTTGCAATTTTTCCCTGATCTGATTTTATAATCAAATTTCCTGAATCATCTTTAAAAATGCTTCCGAAGTTTTTCAAGTTTGAATTAGATTTCAATCCAAACATTAAACCATTTGTGAAGCTATCCTGTAAAAATACTGCTGATGGAATATTGTTTTCACCAGGAGCATAATCACTTGTATATGTTTTTGATTCTCCGAGTGCAGTTGTTGCTGTTAACAAATCAACGTACTTTTTCATGGAACCAAAGATTGTGGTTCCTTTCAAAGTACTTCCAAATTCACTATCATTGTAACCAAAGTAACGATGATTTTCCAACAAAACACCATTCTTAGAATTATATCCCAATAGATAAGGCATATAAATACTGGAAGGTGTTACAGCTGAATTGAAATTTGATGAATTTGTATCTGTAAAGTTTTTAGCATATGTGACAAAACTTGAAAAGATATTATGTATTCCAGATATTTGTGGATTGTTCTCAACATAATACTGAACAAAATTTTCAATTTTTGTTTCAATGTTTGCTGCAAGATTTACGTCCTGATTAAACGCAATACCAGTGTCAATAAAAACGTTATTAACAAAATCAAAACTTTCCATTATTGAATTGGTTAAAATAACAATATCGTTATTAACCAATTCAGATACTTCTAATGCAATCAACAATTTTTGTTTGTCTTCAAAAACACTTAATTTTTGATTTATATAAATCAAATTTATGTCAGAAGCCTTTAGTAATTCATTTGGAAATTGCAGAGCAAACTTTGAATAGTTTACGAATAAGAATTGACTTCCACGATTACCTCTTAAACCTGGATCACCTGGATCACCTGGATTTCCCGGTATTCCTTTATATAATGGAGAATTTTGAATGACTGCAAAATTTCTATTAATAGCTTCAGTAAACTGTTGAAGACTCTCATATGTAATTTTTTGCAAAGTTTCGTTGGTAGCCATAATGTTTTGATTTTATTTTCTGACAAATATGAAAACTAAATTTTCTGGTAATGTTGTTTCGTTAATTATACAATTACTTGTATTGGTAGTTGTATATCTTAAATTTTTTCCAAGCTCATTTTGAACTGTTGATAATTTATAATAATTAATAAAAATCATCGATCCAAAACTATCCAATATATATTTGTCAATATTTGATGTAATTTTTGCGATATATGCTTCATTGTTTCCTGTAATTATACTTTCTTCATACTTAAAATATCCAATGAAAAGTTTTTCATAATCGGTTGACTTTGAATATGGAACTGAAATTTTTATGATTTCATCTTTACAAAATAAGGATGAAATAATATTCCCTTTAACCTCATTATAAAATGTAGTTGCTGTTAATCCTGTGCCAGCGAAATTTTTATCATAAATATTAAAAAGTGTTCCGTACTTTTTATATTCTGGTAACTGAAAATCAAATTCTCCGATTGAATTTTCCAAATATGGTAAATAAACTGTTCTAAATCTATTTATTAATGTCAATTTTGGAACAGAATTGTATTTCCAAATTGTTACATTTTTATCAATATCAATAATATTGGTTGAAATAATATCTGTTGAATCTTTAATCTGAATACTATTTGAATCTGTGAACTTTTTGAGTTGTATTGGTAAAAATTCGTTTATTTTTGTAATGATTTGATTTTTTGTTAAATAATTGAAAGAAAGTTTATCAGTACAAACCTCAAGAATTGTTTTCCAAATCTGATTTCTATCAAAAAGAGTTATTTGTGATGTACTTACAGACAAATCCAGGTCAGCATCAACAAATTGTTCTATAATTTGTGCATCTGTCCAATCTGATTTGAAAAATTCAGGAAATTTGAAAACTTCATATGCTCCATTAACCTGATTTACTTCAAAATAATACTCTTTAAGCGAAATTTCTTTGCCCTGGAGCATTAATTCTGAATTTCCTTGGTTATTTATTACAACTTCCTTAACAAAATCACCAAATATGTTATTATTTTTGGAATGTATTGAACTTATGTCACTTACAGACACCAAAATTGTATCTTCATCAGTTCCATTGAATTTTTGTAAGAAAATTTGATCCGTATCGAAAAATTTTACCTTAATATCAGTACACCATAAGTAATTATCTGATAAAATTCGTATATCAATTAATTTTACGGTCATTGATCTGTAAAAATACAATATTCCATTGTACATTACTTCATTATACATGTAAAACTCAACATCTCCGGTCGTTGGAAACAAAGATTTGAAATTATTGTCATTTTGATTGAAGAAATCAATATTTCTTCGAACAGCTATTAACCATTCATTATCAAGTGTCTTATATTTCCAATCTTTAATTACTAAATCATTCAAAGGTATGTAATCATTGTCATTTTCCTGAGAAATTTTCGGACATAATTCAATACCACCAGATTGATAATAATCAGCATAAGTTGAACCTGAATTGTACATTTTGCTGATATTGTAGAAAAAACTCAAATCAAGCAGTGGTTCATTATTTAATGCTGAAGTTCTGATCAAATTAATAAAATCCAGGTATTTGTTGATCGAAAGAAAAATGGTTTTGTTTTCTAAATCGATTTCATATTTATAATTTAATGAATGATCTTCCTGATTGTTGAAATTTAAGTAAGTTGCAAATTGGAATCCAGTATATTCCTGAGGAAGTTGATATTTTACTCCAAGAAAAATAGTTTCACAATAAGCATAGTTAACTTTTACAAGTCTTGAAGTAAGTTTTGGAGTATCAGTAAAATATCTTAATGATCTAACATCATTTTTAATATAATTCGGACATTTTCCTTTGATGAGAAACCAA
>Ga0209083_1002353_pt1 | contig 18208 bp, 16 predicted proteins | sample AM7aDNAmetaG_FD_184132 | JGI IMG/M metagenome (GOLD analysis project Ga0209083, IMG submission 184132) | Freshwater microbial communities from Finland to study Microbial Dark Matter (Phase II) - AM7a DNA metaG (SPAdes) (version 3) | ecosystem: Environmental > Aquatic > Freshwater > Lake ...
ATGGAAGAATTAAATTCGGAAAATCATTGCTCTATAAGCCTATCGGATTAACATCGGGATATGGCTCTTTGCATATTTCGAAAGGGACATTTGAAGCAATGCGCGAATTAGTGGCAGTTAATGGTTGGGATATTTCTAATAAATTTGGTATGGGCCCAAATTGGAGAATGCGAATCATTAGATCAGCTTGCGATATTTTGAAACTTGATTCCGATGTAATTTTGCAACACTCCTTTAAAAGGGGTCTATTTGTTGTTCCATTGGCTACTAACTACAAATCGTTTTTAAACGATAAATCTAAAAAACCAATTTATCGCAATTTACCGCTTTCAAAATTAACAAAGTACTGGCAAAACAGGTGGCTTTCCATGAGGAAGAAGAATCCAGAAATTATAAAAAAAGTAAAGAATTTTCTACCTGAAAATTTCAATATTGAAAAAACAATAATTTCCGAATAGACGTTATTTTGTTTATCAACTGTCGTTTCGCCGTGGAATTGAAACCGCCGTGGAATTACCTTCAAAATCAAGGGGAGAGCCGGGCAAAACAAACGCCCGCCGTAGGCGGGCCGGGCGATTTTTTAACTGTTAATCGTCAAATGTGGTGTTTGCTGGAAAAAGTCTGTATCTATTTTCAAGAAAATCCTGAATGAGTTAAGGATACCAAAAGCCAGCCCCAAATGACAGTTTCCGACCCCCGACTGAGCGTCGCTTGCCCTTCCAGATTGCTATCTTCCAGGGCGGCGCTCGCAAAGGGGCAGCCGGGCTCGAATTGGGGCAGGCCAACGCATTTTAGCCGCAGGTGGGGGGTAAAAGGTGTGCGTTGGCCAGGTTAAAAACTTGTCATTTAGATGGCATTGAGTTGGCATTCTATAAATGACAAGTTTTTAAAGCCCCAATTCGAGCCGGGTCAGTGCCAAATCCAAGGTCTGTGCCTTTGTGCCGGTGCTGTTTTCCCTCCGCGGGCGGTGCGCCACCCGCTCCGGGCTTACAGGAAAACAGCACCTCTGGTTTGTGGCTATCCAAGGTTTGAGCCTTTTCGCGGCTGCCCTCGAAATGCCGAACTCGCTGCCCATACCGGAAGGCAAGCAATACAGGGTCCGCCGGAAACCGCTCCCCCGCAAAAACCGCTTAACGATGCCTCCGGCGTAAACCGGCTACGCCATATATCAAGTACCGTTATCACGGACCTTGATATTTTCCGCCTCCGACCTCTACGGTTTTTGCTCCTCCGCTTTTCCCGAAAGTCTTTTGCTAAGCCGCAAAAGCCTTTCCGAAAATTTCCGACTCGAAATGCAAATCAGCCGCCGTCGTCCGGCTTTTAAAAATCCCGCTTTGGGCGGGACTTTTAAAACACACTTTTCCTATCGTCAAAGAGAGCAAGGCCTCCCGGCGGCGGCTGATTTTAAAACTACTTAAAAATCTGTTTGGGAGAGAAAAAATCAGCATAATCACTATTAGTTACTATTGTCTCCCCTTTTTGTTTTTCTACAAACCGAGATATACCAGCTGATGCATTATGGAATTGAGGTCCCTTATTCGCAGGAATCCATTCCTTCGCAAAATCTGTAAATCCCTTAACGGATTCCTTTGGTTCAAAAAGGGCCCAAAAAGTTTCAAGGTCATCTAGGCAAAGAAATAGAGGTGGATTCTGTTGCAAGTTAACTAGATTTTTATTAGCAATCTCCGTATCATATAAATTACTAAAAGCATTAATTAAATCATGGTCGCCTAGAATATTCTCCGTAACTAAAACCGGTACAATTATTTTTCCCTCGCTCTTACTTTTTTCTATATATCCCTCAAGTTTGATTAGTTTTCCTTTGTCCGCCTTGCCTCTTGATCGAGTGTCGGATTTCCCATCATTGAAAAGAATGCGATAAACATCATCAATGAATCCTTGTGAGGTAGAATTATATAAAGATGATTGCCGATAATATTCAGTTGTGAATTCAATAACTAATATTTTATCGGCTTGTTCGACGATAGCATCGGCTCCTGCTCCGCCGCCAAAAGTAATTTTGGCACTTTTAAAAATATTCCGGACCAAAAACTTAAAATACTCTTCCATTAACCGACCATAGGCGGGTTTAAATTTTCGCAAATCATTGCCATCCCCAACAACACGGAACAATAAACCGCCACACGCATTATCAAGAAGAAATTTCATGTCAACCACGCAATAATAATCATCCGATATTTTAAAAATGGGATTATTAAAAAAAACACGAATATTTTTATTATAACCAGTAATGAGATCTCTGTCCCTTTCGCTTTCCTTTTCAACAGCTTCTCTAAGTGTATCCAAATCGCTTGAAAGATTATCTATAATCTTTATAAAAGAGGGATCACCTACAAATTTTTTGGAATCAATATAGAAAGAGTAAATGTTCATAAAATCGAAACCAAACTTGGGCTGTCCTGAGGCGGGAGGATTTTTAATATTTTGGTATGGCATTTCACAAAACCAGGTGAATAGTTTATTCAGAACTTTCATATATTCTTGAAGAGAAACACCCGATTTCTCCTCAAAAGCCTTAATACATTCCTCCATATTATCTTTTTCTATGCCTTCAAGCTGTTGCAATAATATTTCGTAACAATAACGATAGCGAAGAATTCTACGTCTATTAACATCTCTTGCAAGATCAAAAAGATAATAATGAGGCCATTCTCTTATAAAATATTCTCGTAGGAAATTTTCTTCAACCGAAGAGGATAGACCATTTGTTTCCACGCCAAGCAAATCGTTATTGAAAAGTATTGCTTTACAATATTTATTTTGATTCTCTATATGCCCCCTTCCTGTCAGTGGTTGTATCCCTTGTATCTTTTTTTCGATAATTTGGCTTATCAAATTCAAAAGGTTTTCCCTATGGAAAACAATTTTGTTTAGAAGACGAGTACCTTTCGGCACAACTTTACTTTCTTCCAAGAAGGTTACCCCCCTTATCATGGTCATCTTTGCGGTACCGGTTTGACAAATCATATTGAGAAAAGACGTAAATTGTATAAGCTCAACTGGGTTCATTGATTCAAGAAGGTACTGGATCTGGTCTTCAATATCATTTACGGTTTTTAAAGAGCTAGAAAATAAAACAACACCTTTCCTTTCAAAAGTTTTAAAAAGTTCAGTGTACCCTAGATGAGTTACTACTCTTGTTTCCCTCATGTTTCAGCTACAATCTTTTTTTATCGGCTGGATATTGCAAAATTCTATCCTTTCAACTTGATCTTTGTTGATAATGGAAATATTGTCGCCCTGTTTGATTCGGATATTATCTTTATTTACCTTTAATAGCATTACATCGAAAATTGACCTTCTGTTGTTTATGAAAATTAAATTAACCCGCGGTAATCGGGTTCTGTTCAGCGAATAAAATAGTGCTATCAAATTAAAGTTTATAAAAACAAGTGCTGCGGTCGAGATAAACCATTCTACATTGTTAGACTGATATTCAAGAATTAGAATATATGCATATAAAAAGGGAAAAAGATAAGTTATCGCGCTATAGTGGATGAGCTTAAGAATGGGGCTAGGTTCCTTAAATTCAATCTGGTTGTCCTTAGCTGTTTTAATCAAGTCTTGGATAAATGGAATTTTAATGCCATAAATCTTTTCCGTGAGAACATATATTATAATCAATAACCATACAGACGAAATAACTACAAATGAAGCTCTAAGGAAGTGAGGAGAAATAAACCATGTAAAATTTAGCGCACCAAATATTCCTGACACCACGGGAATAAGCATATTTATAAAGAAGCCGATACCAGCTAACTCAATCTCCCAGTTCCGATCGTCCGTAAACGGTTTTTGGTCTGAAATGACTTTCCCATAAAATCTAACAAGAAAAGCCGCCACAGAGATAATAATGGCTGGAGTTATTAAATTCGATGCCGAAATTGCGATTTCCATATTGCCTTATTCTTACTACAATCGGCAAAGAAGTAAAGATTTACCTCAAAGGCTATTCTTTTTTATCCTTAAAGCTTTCCGCCTCCTCATCAGCCATCAAGTTTTTGGATCGTTCTGCGCTTTCCCGTTCGATCTCTTCCCTGTTCCGCATATAATCCGCACCGATCCCGACTTGTCTTATAAGAGAATTAAAGGTTTCCTCGTCCCATTGATCATCGGCGTAACTCATAAATTCCCAAGGATAAGGTACGGGCAAGGTGCTAATGCCGACAATGCCATTTTCCGGTTTGTTGGCAACATAACAGCACTGTCTCGGAACTTCCTGTAAGAGCTGGATATTTATCTCCCAGCCCGGAACGTGGCGGTAGAGCGGCCCCATCAATTCCTTTGCCAGTAATTGGGCATCTTCCCGATTAACTCGAAAACAGGCTTGTATTCCGCAATTGGCAAGGATGGAATCCCGCAAATCCTCGGAAAGCTGGCTCAAATTTTGATGGGCCAGTATTAGGGAAAGCTTGTATTTTCTGGCTTCGCTCAATATCTCGATAAAACTGTTGGTGGCAAAATTCTGAAACTCGTCGATGTAGAGATAAAATGGCTGACGTTTCGTTACCGGCAATTCGTCGCGGGAAAACGCCGCCATCTTGATCTTGCTCACAAGTAAAGCTCCCAAAAGGTTTGCACTATCGCCGAGCCTACCCTTATTCAAATTAACCAGCAGGATTTTCTTGTTGTCCATTATGTCGCGCAGGTTGAAAGAGCTGTGCGGCGAGGCGAATATCTGCCGGATCGCCGGATCGGAAAGAAACGCGTCAACCTTGTTGAGCGTTGATTCCATCCATTCGCGCCAAGTGCGGACGGAAAGCGATTCAAAGTATTTGAAACGCTGGCGGCAGGTAACGCTTTTGACGTTTTGCAAAATCTTTTTGCGGGCTTCCGGCTCCGTCAAAAGCAGAGGCAATTCAAGAAGCGTCAAATTGTTTTCCGCCAACGCAATTAAGGAATTGCGCATAATATCGGCCATCCTTTCGCCCCAAGCGTCCGCCCATATCTTTTTGAACGCTTCCACCAATTGCGCGGCCAGCCGTTCCGGCGGGATGCCATTGATAGGTTCAAGCGGGTTGAAGCTGGCCGTATTTTCAGGATCGGTCGGATCGATCAAAACGATGTCTTTTTTAAAATCCTTTTGCGTCCAAAAATACAGCCAGCCTTTTATGTCGTCAATTAAATCGCCGTGCGGATCGATCACGCCAAAGCCTTCGCCTTGGATAATATCTTGAATGATGAGCGATTCAAGAAATTTCGACTTGCCGGAACCGGACGCACCCACGGCGTAAAAATGGGTGCTCCGGTATTTCGTATCGATTCCCTTGATGTTGCCCACCAAGCCGGTGGTCGGATTCAGCGCACCATCCACCCACCCCAAGCCCATCATATTTTTCTGTATCGGAAACCGCCATAACGGATATTCTAAACCCGCCGCTTTTCCTTCCGGTAAAAGCGGCTTGATTTCTTTTCCAAGCATATTTTTAAAAAACGCCTTGAGAGGGGCCAAGGCTCGGCGGTTTTGTTCTTCGGCCATTTGCGTTATGCGAGGTTCAGGAAACCTCTTGATTTGCGGTCAACCTTTGAGAAATCAAAATTCACGGCATCGGCGATATTCTCCGATCCAAAAAGTACGCAATGGTGAACGGTTCCGGCGAACGCACTCAATTCCTGCCTGTCGAACAAGTCCATATTTTCCAGCGTAACTCTCCGCTTTGTGATCTTGTCGTAAAGCATTATCAAAAGATATACAGGGTAGATCGTAAACACGACAAATCCGGGCATATTGGCCATAAATTGCATGAACTTGCTGGGCCGTTGGGTAAGATACCAGGCGATGAGCAGCTGCTTGCCGTACTCTTGGGCGCATACATTGACGACATAGCCGTCGAAATACTTGCTTTTGATGATCAAAAACAGCTTGCCGTCGCCTTTTAATCTTCTGAACAACGACGGATAGACTTTTTCTTGCGCGATCGAAAGCGTGGGCGGTTGCAGCTCATCCAGCCGACTTTCAATCAGCTGGTAAAATCCCTGCTGGCGGCCTTGCGCGCCTTCGATCAAAACACTCCATTCTTCTACAATCTCACTTTCTTTTAATTTTGCCATTTTTTTGTATTTACAAAAAACGCCTTCGGCCTTTATTCGAGCAAGTGGCGCAAACTATCGCCTTTTGCCGATTTCCAAATTGGCGTCAAAATGTTTTTGGAGTTTTCCGAACTATATGACTTCTCGCAAGCGAACCAAAACATATCGCTCCCGGTTTCTTTGCCATTCGCTTTGGCGGCAATTTGCCGCAAGTTTTCGGCCCGCTGTTCGGAAATGCAAACGGTCAGGACGCGGAAAGTGGAAATACCAAGTTTCCGCTTCTGCCCTCCTTCCAGCCGCCAATTCCAATATCCTTTGAATTTGTTGAGCATCCGCTCAAGCGTCATCGTTGAGCGGTCGGCTTCTAAGAAAAAATGAGTGAAATAATCTTTGTCCTCAATAGTGAAAAAGGCATCCGGCGCGATTGGCAGGCGTTCGCCTTCGCAATGGACAGCATCAATAAGGCCCAAGTCTTTCCATACTCGAAGCTTGGAGTTGATGTTTTTCTCCAAGGATAGACTTAACGCCGTCCGAAAACCGGAAATCATTAGTGAATGGCCCAAAAAAGAAATTCCTATTTCTCTTGAAGATTTGGCTTTGATTACCGATCCGTTGTTTTGAGAAACCAGCGCGGCTCCCTTCTTACCAAGTGAATAAACCAAATATCCCGAAGGCTTGAAACAAGAAAATTGCTGGATGGGCCGCTCGATGAACCCGGCCTGAAACAAATTAAGCAATTTTCTTTTAATCGTTCGCTCGGCTTGGTCCGGGCACAAATCAAGAATCTGCCGCGTATCAAGAAAGCGGTAATCCGATAAAAGTTCTAATATTTTGAAGTCCGCCGAACCGATCCTAAACGTGGGAGGGGTTTGGCTCCTCTCGTATTTTTTGAATCTGTGTTTGGGCACTTTGAAAAATTTTGTTTATTGTAAATCTCCGCGCTTTCAGCTATTTTACATAAATTTTCCTTTTTAGGATATATCCATTTATATTGTCCTGTTTGTAAATGAACGATAAGCGATTCCACTTCCAAGAGCTTAAACCTCGAATAAGTCTTTTTCCAGTTAAACTTTGGCCCCTTTAAAACAAAAACCGCCAGAGACGGTTTGAGTGCGTTTAACTTTTCAATTGAATTTAGCCGGATTGATCCGTGATCGACCTCAATCCCGACCGTATAGCTCCCCTTTTGAGCGAATATATCAATCCGGCCCTTTCTATCCCGCCAAACTTCTTTTTCCGTTCGGGAATAATAACCAAGATCATAAAAATACCGCTTAATCCACGATTGTATTTTTAAGTGATCTGCTGTTCTAATTTTTAAAAAATTTTCGACTAAGCGATTCACTTTGGTATGATTTTTTTACAACTTATTCAAAACTTCTAAAATTTCCACCATTGCCAGAGTGTCCAATTGGCAATAATCAAGCATATCGCGGGCCAACTTATCTCTCTCGTCCTGATTGATTTTGGAATCGGTAACCTTAAGCCAGCTTTCCGAAGCCGTACCGCCTTCCTGAATGTTTAACTTCTTGTATGAAAGATTGGGCACAAGAACCGGCATAACCTTTTTAATTGAGGCGCTGCATTTAAAATCTTTGTGTACGTAATAACCTTTTTTGAAGCATTGCATCAGGTCATACATCCGGTCATTTATAGAATTCAAAAAATCGGCGCATTGAGAACATCTTGCCCCCATCTCGTTATTACAACCAATCTCAAAACTTTTATTCCACGAAATAAAGCTTCCTTGGGGCCCCACCGCGCTGCGCAACGACACGGCCAATTCTGATGTGGGGTCTTTGATCTCCCGACATAAATATTCATAATGTTCCAAATCGGCATCAGGTGATTTTTTTACATGTAGCGAATATTGAAAAACAATGCGCTGGTATGGCCTGTAGCCGTCAAAAAGGGGCGCGGCGGGTCCGAATGTCTCATAGTCTAGGAAATATAGCGGATATTGCAATTCCGACAGTTCGTTTTTTATCGCTTTAGTATCGATAAATACTTTTTCGGTTTTTACGGCCTCAAGATGTCTCAATCCGTTCGGCTTGGTTACCATTCCGGCAGGAATGTCTTTTATCTTGATAATCCCCTTACTGATCAAAAATTCCAGCTTTTCTCGGCTCAAACTTCCGGAAATATCATAAATTGAATCTTCCGGGATATGTTTCCAGCAGTAATCTTTGAATCCGCAGTCATAAGGCGAGTGGCATTGTTTTAAAATCACTACCTTTGGTTCGCCTTCGTTGTCCAAGACTTTATGCGCCAATTGAATATCCATGCCAACTTCATCGATCAAATTTTCTACTTCACCGGTAACTTCCGTGCAATACAGAAATTCTTCGGGATTTATATCTCCGCGTCTTATATATTTATTGTTAACGTAAACAAGATAAAGCTTGCCGATTTTCATGCCAGCTTCATTGAGACAAATTTTTTGAAACGCCAGATCGATCAAATAAATATCTTTAATTTCCGTGGAGCTTTTTACCTCATAAATATCCCACTCCCCTGTTTTTGGGTTGAGCTTGATGATGTCTGACCGGCAGAAAAGTTTCCAATTGGAGATTGTTGGTTGGTATATTGTTTTTTGACCTGATTCGATCAACTGTTTGGTTTTTGCGACTGCCGCGGGGATGTCGTCGTCAAAAGCGCTCACGCCTCCCGGAAAAAGCTTGCAGGCATAACTTTCCACTTCATCGCCTTCGTCAAAAATCCACCCGACGGTGGAATCAAACTCCTCTTTCCGGTTTTTATAAAGCCAAAGGTATTTGCAGCATTGCTTATACCTCAAAAAATCCGTTTTCGTGATCATAAAATTCCGCGTAAATGTTAATCCCTTTTATTATTGAACAATCCATGAATCAAATCAAATTCAAAATCCACGGACAAACACAGATCCAGCGCTTCTTTGATTGTGCCTGGAAAAAATTCCTCCTCCTCTTCGCCTTCGTTGATCATATAGTTTTACTTTTTAAGACCAAATCCTTTTTCTATATAGCTTGCTAACTTAGGATCAGGTCCTTGGCGTGGCTCACCTAGCTCTATGTGACTTTCTAATTTAGGATCAGGCCCTTGCGGTTTTTTCTGTATTTCAGGTTTATCTGTTTTCGATGAATTGCTTTTATTATCACCCATATTATATTTGTTTATTGGTTATTTAGTTAAATTATTCATTCTATAATTACAATCGTGAATATTATTCCAATGCCTAATTCCATCAATTTGTTTTATAAAATGTTCCTTATTCTGGTAATTGCAGCTAAATTGCATCACTAAGACTATAAAAATTAGAAAAAGGCCCGCAACAGATAACACGATGGAATAGCGGAAAAATTTAGTAATTTCTTGTAGCTTTATTGTATTAGCTTCGAATGATTGAATAAGATTTTGCACCAATACGCGTTTCGTTTCCTTTTCTTCTGCTTTTTCGTAATTATCAAAAAGCATTTTAGGGTCTGGATCACGCCTGTATTTTTTTAAAAATAAGCCGATCAGGTCGAAAAGAGCTGATAATAATAATGCCAATACGGAAAACAACAAAGACAATCCCGAAAAACACTTATTTTCTTGATCAAAAAGGCTTCCAAAAATAGTGGCTATGATTATGCCGTTAAAAGCTAAAAGAAAATTAAATTTTGTGGCAACCTGATCAATAGAAAGTAATTGGTCTTTTAACCTCTCTTTTACTTCTTGAAATATTAAATTTAAGCTATCTTCCATATTTTTATTTATTCCCCTAAGACTTCATTTATGTTTGTTGTGACTTTGAAATTTACTCCCAGGGATTTAAAGTGGGCATTGCCACAGTCAATTTTGCTATTTTCTGTTTTCGTACCGGTTCACTGGTTTATGAGCCGCTTAATAATCCCGATATTGTGGAATGGATTGTGATTTTTTCTGTAGGGATGATTACGTAGCGCCAGGGTTTTGTGATGCCGTATTTGCCGATGTTTTTGTTCACCGTTTCGCAATACTTATCGGCGGTTTGTTTTTTTGCTTGCACGGATGGATCATTAATTTCACTTTCCGGTTTGACTTCGATCATTACGATTTCGTTTTTTAATTCGGCGACAAAATCTGGTTCGTAGCGGTGGCTAGAATCGCCCTGCTCGTCGCGCCAATACAAGCCATCAAATTGGTTGGATGCGGGTCGAAGCCAATCTTCAACCGCTTCGTCGCGATCCAAAAGATATGCTAATCTTGCCTCATCGGAAGAATCAAAGCGATATTTGGAATGACAGGCCTTGTTAAAATATCCGTAAAGCATTTTCGCGGAAAAAGTATCCGCTTGAGAGTCAAGAGAAACTATTTTTTCACCAAGCAATTCTGAAATGCCATAATCCTCCGAATACGGCTTCGGTTCCCGTAAATCCGACTCCAGATAACCTTCCGATTTCAATTCCTTGTGAGCTAAAATTTGCTTGTATATGTCATCAGCAATACTTGCCGCGTTGCTTTCAATAATCAAAGCCAGATTGTCTTCGTCAATCGCTTTTTTGCGGTAATGCGCCACGGTTTGTTCGGCCAATTTCAAAAGCAAAGGTTTTTGCGCCGGGTCTTCGTAATTTATAAGCGGCTCGCTCAAAAGAGCCGCAATGATTGTATTCCGCGGCGGTTGTCTGGTATAAGATCCGAAACTGCTGATCCGAGTTATTTCGGGAATCCGCCGCCCCGGAACATCTTCGTTGAATAAGTTTTTTTCGCGGTTTGATTGCAACTGTTCTTCAAGAATCGCTCTTTCGTTGGTGTAGCCGCGCAAAACGCTTGTGTCCAAATCGAAATCGGCAATATGGATTTCGCCAAAATGCGGCGTCAATATCAAACGAGGAATGGGAATGTTTCTTTCTTCCAAAATTTTCGCGGATTGTTGCGAAATTTTGGCAAGCTCTCCTCTGGTCGCGGCACCAAACGAGCCGAACAAAGTATCCGGCCCGAAACCGGCCTCAACCGGCGCACCGCCGGTTTGCTGTTTGTGATAGCCGGAAAATGTAAGGTTTTTAATAGTTTCTTTTGCCAGATTACCGACCAATTCCTCTTTCTTGGTTTCAACAAATTTAGCCCTTACAGTTTCATCCATGTTCGCCATTTGCGGCGAATTGGAAACAAATTCTTCGGCTTTCTGAACAACCTCTTTCATCACAACTTCATTTTGCGTAATTTCGTTTTTTACATTATCAAGAATAACCGGCGAAACTTGCGTCAAAATTTTAATTTCTTTGGCTTCTTTCTCGGAAATCTGTTCCACTTGGCCTTGGATAAGCGACGAATCTTTGGCAAGCGCCACGACTTTGGCAAACTGTTCGTGAGCCACGATCACCAACCGATCCACCAGCGGCACACCCGTTCGTTCCCCGTAGGGTAGGCGCAGTCCGCGGCCAATTGTTTGCTCGGTTAAAATCGCGGCGGCGGCTTCGCGCAAAGGCGCGATTGTGTACACATTGGTAACATCCCACCCTTCCTTGAGCATATTCACATGAATGACGATTTCTACCGGATTGTCGGCGCGTTCAAGCGAAAGCAAAAGCTCAATGTTGTCGTCGGCCTCTTTTCCGCGCAGCTTGGTGTGTATTTCAATCACTTTGCCTTTAAATTCTCCTCCACGGAAATTATCGCTGTCAATCAATCTTCTAAGCGCTTCGGCGTGCTTTGTGTCTTTGGCCACCACAAGCAAAACCGGCTTTACGAGCGGTTTATTGTTTTCCGCGGCGTATTCCTTCAAAGCGTTTTTTGCCCGCTCGTGAAAAAATGCCGCCAGCTGTAACTTACGCGCGTCAGTTTCGATTGAATCGGGATCAAATTGGCCAAAATCAACATCCGCTTCTGTTCCCACCCACGGATCTTTAACGAGCTTACCCCGAATCGCGTCGCCAAGATTGTATGAATACAAAACATTCCGCATTTTGATCTGCCGCGCCTTTTTGCCCGTTCCCTGTGTGCCAAGATACGGCGTGGCGGTCATTTCCAGACCGAACAGCGGGTCGAGAACATCCAATGCGCCAAGCGCCGCGTCAGCGTGGTAATGATGCGCCTCGTCAAGCATTACCACCAAATCGTCGTGCTCTTTAAGATAATCAAAATATGACTCCCCTGCGGTTTCCCACGCTTTGGTGATACCGCGCTCGCTGGCCATATCTTTCTGGGCAAACTGCTGGATATTGAAAATGTTTATTTCAATCTGATTGCCGAACAAAGTATGGCTGCGCTGATTGACGTAATTTTCGGTGGTGATCACTTTGGCGGTGTTGATGCTTATCTCCTGAATGCCGCGAAAAACATATTTTGGATTATTGGCTTTGCTGAAATCATCGTAAAGTTTGCGATAGATTGTTAAATTCGGCGCGACGATCAAAAAATGCTGGATATTGTAGACAAGATACATATAAGCGACAAAAGCGCCCATCAGCCGCGTTTTGCCTACGCCGGTCGCCAGCGCGAAAGTATAGGCGGGAAACGCTCTTTCAAATTCTTCAAACTCGCGGGCTTCGGGCACGGCGGCAAAGTATGCTTTGCTTGTTGCCAAAATATCCGCAATATCGGCGCGGGTTTTCTTTTTCAAGCGCGTCAGTAATTTTTGTCCGGCAGGCGCTTGCAAATAAGCGGCAAAAAGCTGTAAACTTTTTGATTGCGGCATCCGCAAGCTCATCGCGCCGTTTATGTATTTGATCGCTTCTTCTGGTTTCATGGTGTTTAGTCGTTATTCTCTTCCGCTGCTTTAATATCAACTTCTTCCATAGCGGTTTCTTTTATCGGAAGCAGATATTCTTTTTTGCCGAAATGGCACGCCTTCAGAACCGATTGCGGAATTTTCTTGACCGTAATCCGTCCGTCAATTTTGTCGGCTCCGGTTTCAAAATTTTTAGGACAGATGATCAACGATTCGCCTTCGGCAAGATGCGCCGCGATCTGCTGAACCATTCCGCAAGTTAGAAGTTGGGTGGTAATATAAAGATAATTTTTCCCCTGTCCCGCGCCGTGTTTCCAGTATTCGGTTTGACTGGGTTGATATGTAAAACTCATCAGCTTACACATCGCCTTGATAAGCTTGACATCGTTATAAAAACCGTCAATCACCGGATTACCGAACTCGTCTTTCACGATAAAGCTCGGCGCTAATTCGTAAAATTTATACGCCCCGCCGCCTTTCCAATCCACCGCTTTGCTGATACCGCCCTGATCGTTACCGTCAATCACCTTATCTAACCGCACCTTGCAATGCGTGTAGGCGTGCTCCCCCATCTCAATCCCAATATATTTTCTCCCCATTTTATGCGCCACTGCGGCAGTTGTGCCGGAGCCAAGAAAAGAATCAATAACCAGATCATTATTGTTTGAAAAATGTTGTAAAATAATTTCTAGTAATTTTTCTGGTTTTTTCCCACCTCTGAATCCAACTCCTCCTTCCATTCGGCAATTACCAAAATTTCCAGAGAGATCATAAAAATTAGCGATTGGAACCTCCTTTGATCTATTACCGTTTTGGATTTCTTCGATTCTTTGTAACGGTATTCCAGAATAAAATTTCCCCTTTGTTGCGTCTGTTTTTTTTGGACCCGTCATATATCTATACCCTAATCCGTCCTCACCTATCCCATAAACTTTATATAAACAACCAACGCCATCGACACTTTTACGAGGAGCTAAATATTTATCAAGAAACTCACCAGAACTGGCTTTTTGTTTAATTAATGATCCCGTGGCCCAAGTTTCTTTCAGGCCCTTTAAATCTGGAGTAATTTTTTTTATTTCATATAAACCTGGGCGGAATAGTTCAACTTTTTTGCCTTTCAATTCTAATAATTCACCGGGTCCTTTTTCTATAATTTGCCACTCAAATTTCTCGGTTTTATATTCTTCGATATCTTTATTTGCTTTAGCTAATTTAGAATCTTTTGCATAAATAAAACATTGTTCAATTAATTTTTGAAAATCATTATCTTCGGCAAGTGTTTTATTTCCATACCTAACTTGAATAAAAAAAGTATTTATAAAATTATTTCTGCCAAAAATTTCATCTAACAAGACTTTTAAATATGCGCCTTCTGAATCGTCAATTTGGCAACATATAAACCCATCATCACTTAATATTATTTTTAACAATTCTAATCTCGGCTTCATCAAGGAAAGCCAAGTGCTATGTTCCACGCTATCGTCATAAAACTCAAAGGCGTTGCCAGTATTATATGGTGGATCAATATAAATACACTTAGCTTTCCCTTCGTATTCGGGCAAAAGGGCTTTAAGAGCCAAAAGATTGTCGCCGTGAATGATCATATTTTCGGTGTTCGGATCGTTGGCGCAATTTGAAAGTTCCGGACTTTCTTCCAAAATCCGCGGCTCAATATTGGCAATATCATATTCGGGATTATTCTTCCCGATCCAAGTAAGCTCCAATTTTTGTTTGTTATTATTCATAATAATTAAGACCAATCAAATGTTTTTAGTCTGTTCCTGGGTATCGTCCTGGATAATTCTAATCCTCTGCATTTAACGTGTAAGCTGGTGTTCGGACCCCAAGACACGGAGATGTTTGCAGGCGTTCTTTCTAAAGTTAGCCTCAAATCGTCTATATCGCCCCATTCTAAGGTACAAATTTCTTTATCGGAACATACAAGGCAAATTAACAAATTGCGACTAATATCTATCGACCTTAGTTTATCAATGTCTATTTCGTTAAAGGTAAAATTGCAAACACTTTCCCCTTTCCTGCGATTTGTTATTTGAGCAGTCCATTTTATATAAATCCTATGTGTTGTGGAATTGTCTGTTACTTCATAAGCACCCCAACCGTAAGAATCGTTTCTTTCTATTAGTTTCAAATTTATCAAGGGATTTCTAATAATTTGAGAAAGTACGGCCCCATGATAAAGCTCAAATTGTGCTGTAGTTGCCATATGTCTTATATTACTTTCCACCGCACGGTAAATAATGGTACGAGGGTAGTTTTTTGGTTTAATTGGGTTTCAACCTTTTCCAGTAAATTTTCTTTTTTGGCGTCAACATCATCCTGCGAGCGGTAAAGTTTTTGGCGCATTTCGTTCCGCTTCTTCTCCAGTTCCTTGATTTCGCGCTGAAGTTTTATTTTCTCGCCCAAATTAAGCACCTTTTTCGCGTTAGTTTTCATCGCCTTGATATCGATATCCAACTGCCTTAATTCTATTTCCAAGCTTTTCTTCACATCTTCGGCCCATTTATCAAGTTTATCCACCTCATCGTCAAAAAAAATACTGTTACGTTCGGAAATACTTACCGTAATGATTGCCGCTTTTTCTTGTTCTTTTTGCAACAATACCCCGTTTTCTATTTTGGCGGTATTACCGTTTATTCTGGCATTGAGCATAAACAGTTTTTCGGCGATGTCTTCATCGAGCGGCTCGCCACTGTCTTTGATCGCGGTTATTATAATATTGTCTTCGGCTTCAAACGAGTTGATCGTGAATTGCGACACTTGTAGGATGCCGGACGCGCCTACCAATTCTTTTATTGGAGAGATAATTTGTCCATAGTTGGAATAATCAAAAATAAGTTCCGTGGTCGACAAATCCCGCGTTTTGATTTCTTGCAGAATCCGCGTTGCCAGCGGATGGCCCGGGCGGTAAATGTGGGCGTCGTCAATGTTTTTGCCGATCTTGTATGGACCTTCTTCAATTTTCTGTTCCGGAAATGGATTTTGTTTGAGTGTGAAAGAATATTCATCGTCGGCGTAGATTGCCTTGTCGCCTAAAAAATGGCGCGAAACATCCCAGAGCCATTTTTCGTGCGTTTCCAAGTATGATTTGCTTTCCCGCAAATTCACTTTCAATTTTTCGCAGACATCGGTATCAAAATTTTCCAAAAGTTTTTCTTTGGCGCCTTGTATTCCTTCTTCAATCGACCCGCCCATTTCCGATTGCAAAGCGTCAAAAGCTTTGTCAATTTCTTCGTCGGTGCGGCAAGATTGATAAATCGCGGCGATTCTTTTTTCAAAATCAACCCCGGAAGCGATATTTCCCAGCACTTCGTCGCTGGCGCCGAACACGCCCTTGAAAAGCTCAAATTTTTGATCGAGCAAATCATACACGCGCTTGTCAGCGGCGTTTTTACGGTTCACAAAATTCACCACGACCACGTCGTGTTTTTGGCCGTAGCGGTGGCAGCGTCCGATCCGTTGTTCAATTCTTTGCGGATTCCACGGCAGATCGTAATTTATGACCAGCGAACAAAATTGCAAATTTATACCCTCGGCAGCGGCCTCGGTGGCAATCATAATTTCCGCGTCTGTTTTAAAGTAATCCGTCAGCGCGGCGCGAAGATCGGCGGTTTTTGACCCGGTTATTTTATCGCTGTTTTTGTTTTTTGCCAGCCAAGCGGCGTAGATTTCTTTTGATTTCTGATCATTATTGCCGCCGTTAAATAAAACAATTTTATCCTTGTAGCCGTTTTCCGTGAGCAATTTCCAAAGGTAATCTTGGGTAATTCTTGATTCCGTGAAAATGATCGCCTTTCTGGGTATATCCTGATCTCCCCGCTCTTTTACCAATTCTTCTTGTTTACTGAAACCCTTTCCCAGTGCGGTAAGCAATGATTCTCCTTTTGAATTTTTGAAAATTATCTTGGCAAGTTCCCGGAATTTTTCCAAATCTTTTTTTTCAGATTGGATAAAAGGCAAATCGTCAATCGTGTATTTTTTCTTTTCCTTTGATTTTTCTTCGCTATCGTCCTCTTCATCGTCAATCCATTCATCCGCCGTATCCGCGAACGCCTCGTAATTTTCTTCAAGTCCGGGCGGAAGTTCGCCGTTTTCGGCAATGGATTCGTTTGCTATTTCTGTTTCCAATTTCTCAAGCTTGTAAACAAGGCCGTTTAGAGTGCTGGCAATGGCAAACGAAGACGATGCAAGAAGTTTGCGCAATATCAGCGTCATAAGCTGGCGCTGGCTGGAAGGCAATGCGTATAATTTAGGGCGCTGCAAATACTCCGACATTCCGTTGTAAAGCTCGGTTTCTTGCTCGGTAGGAGTATAATCCTGCGTTAGCGGAATTCTTCTGGTGTATTTGATATATTCCAAAACTTGGCGGCGCAAAGTGCGGATGCAAATCGGCTTTAAACGATTGCGCAGATCTTCAAACATTTCCCGCCTTGGCTCAATTGCGCCATCTTCGCGGTCGCAAATATCCTGCTCTCGGGAAACTCGCGCGTAGTTAGCTTTAAAACTTTTTAAATCGCCAAAAACATGGTCATCAACAATACTGACTAATCCAAAAAGCTCCAATAACGAATTTTGTAATGGCGTTGCGGTCAAAAGAATTTTGGGAATGCCGTCCAGTGATTCCTTGATTTGTTTGGCGATTTTGTTGCTTGATTTATAAACATTGCGGAGCCTGTGGGCTTCATCAATAACAGCTAAATCCCATTTTGTTTGTTTTATATACGGAGATTTTGCCCTCGCGAAATGATATGAACAAATAATAATAGAATCTTCTTGATTGAAGGGATTAAGATTTCCCTCTTTAATAGATTGATTGAATGATTTTGCTTCGAGAATAGTTGAGGGAAGAAAAAATTTTTCTTGAAGTTCAGAATTCCATTGCTTCCTTAAACTGGATGGCACAATAAGCAAAATTTTTCTTTTTCTTTCTGCCCACTTTTGCGACAGAACCAGCCCCGCCTCAATCGTTTTGCCTAGACCGACTTCATCTGCCAGAATCGCGCCCATAGAGAGAGGCGAGCGAAAAGCAAAAAGCGCCGCTTCGATCTGATGCGGGTTTAAATCAACTTGCGCGTTTGACAGTGTGGACGATAACTTTTCTATACTATCCGACGCACATCGTTTCGTGAGCTGATATGCAAAATATTTCGCGTGATAATCGGTAATTCCCATTTTGTTGAAAATGCGCGGCTTTGACGCTTATTATAAACTAAAATGGCTTAAGTCTATTGTTTTAAGCTCTATCCCATTCAATCTAACTCTTTTGAGCCTATTTTTCAATCTAAAAAATTCGCGAAGCCCGCTGGCTTCGATTTATATTATTTTATATTTTAAATTCTCCCCTTACCCCCCCACCTGCGGCTAAAATGCGTTGGCCTGCCCCAATTCGAGCCCGGCTGCCCCTTTGCGAGCGCCGCCCTGGAAGATAGCAATCTGGAAGGGCAAGCGACGCTCAGTCGGGGGTCG
>Ga0209083_1002357_pt1 | contig 18196 bp, 15 predicted proteins | sample AM7aDNAmetaG_FD_184132 | JGI IMG/M metagenome (GOLD analysis project Ga0209083, IMG submission 184132) | Freshwater microbial communities from Finland to study Microbial Dark Matter (Phase II) - AM7a DNA metaG (SPAdes) (version 3) | ecosystem: Environmental > Aquatic > Freshwater > Lake ...
TCTCCTCTTCCTCGCCGCACTTGCCCTGACCTACCTCGCCCGCCGCGGCCGGCGCGTCGGGTCCATCCCCTTCTGCCAACGCTGCCATTTCGATCTCCGCGGCAAACCCGCCGACTCCACCCGCTGCTCCGAATGCGGCGCCGACCTCACCCACCCCCACGCCATTCTCCTCGGCGAACTGCACCGCCGCCCACGCCTCCTCATCCTCGGCCTCACCCTCCTCCTCCTCTCAGCCCTCCCACTCACTTTCATCGCCTACACCACCATCCGCCATCAGAATCCCTATCGCTACGCCCCGCTGTGGTATTTGGAAAGGCAGATCAACGCTACCCTCCCCAACGAGGCGGCCGGTGATGAAATCATCCACCGCATTATGTCCCGCGATCTCTCCGGCCCACGCCTTTCCGCCCTGATCGACCGCACCCTCACCATCCAATCCGACTCCGCCCACCCCTGGCACTCCCTCTACGAACGCATCCTCCTCGAAGGCGGGCGTTCCGCCGGCTTCACCTCCGCCCAGGTCCAACGCCTCTATCAGAATTCCTACGAAGACGTGGTCGATATCAAACCCAAGCTCCACCAGCACGGCGACATCATCCCCGGCCCCGTCAACGCCACGTTTTCCATCCGCAACCGCCGTCCCCTTCTCATCCTGCGATGGTCCGTCATACGTTCCTATTCCGCACTGACCATCGGTTCCGCCACCATCTTCAAGCCCCTGCCCTCTATCGGCCCAGGAAGTACGATCGGCGGATACCGCCAATGGCTCCCCCGCGATTTCCCCCTCGGCAAATATCCCCTCACGTATTCCTGCGATTACGATGTCGCCCTCACCGATCCCTACACCAGTCCCCATGCCCACTTCACGCAACATTTCGACCGCACCGTCGAAGTCGTGCCCTCCGGACAAATTACCGATACGCTCGTCACCGATCCCGCTCTCGAACCCGCCATCCGCGCCGCCGTCCCCGAAGCCACCCTCGACCTCGAGCCGAAAGACCTTACTGTCGTCGGCGACAAGTACACCACCCAAGTCGATTGGCTCCTCCTCCGTATCCGCATCAACAAGCCCACCGTCAATCTCTGCATGAATGTCTTCGTTGATCGCAAAAGCCCTTACGAAGGCCATATCGCCACGCTCATCGTTCCCGCCAACGACCGCGACGAATGGCATGTCTTCCGTTGCCAATTCCCCAGAGGCATTGCCGTCGGCGAGCACACCAACCTCTGCCTCCAGTTCTCTCAGGATTGGGCTGATGAAAACTTCTCAAAGCTCGACGCTTACTGGGGCAGCCCCATCGTGCTGACGGACCTCCCCATCCGCCCCTTCGATCCTGCCCACGCCTTCAACATGGATGAAACCCTCCGACCCGCCATCGAAAAGGCGCTTACCCACAAGATCACTCGCACCGCTGATCGGCTCACTGTGGACGCAAGTTTTGACAATGCTCCCCTCCCCGTCAGTTACGCCCTCTATCTCCGCCACAAGGGAATTCTCTACGCAGCCTTAAGCTGCGGCTATTCCATACAATCTTGGCCCGCACCCTACCCTCTGACGTTCGCCGGAAATTTCGACGGCAAACTCCTCCCCCCTGGCGAAAAAGTCGACATCCTCTTCCGCCCCTATCTGCATGGCAGCACCTACCCCGCCACCCCCACCCCCTGGGGCGGCGAAATCCTCCTCAAAGACCAAACCCTCCCCTAACCCTCCCTCGCCCTCCGAAAGTTAAGCCGCGAGCCGCCACAGGCGAGCGTTACCAAAGCCCGCCGCCGTGTGCCGTCTATGGGGCAGGAGCCCCATCAAGCATGGTTCGCGCCACAACCTTTCAAACCGTCGGGATCGGGCTCGGGTATCGGGTGCCATGCCCAGTGGGGCAGGGGCCCCGCTGGGCATGTTTCGCGCCACAAACTCTCAAACCGCCAGCGTCGTAACTCAGGCGTCGTGTGCTTCATAGGGCAGGGGCCCCATCAAGCATACGCTATCGTGCAAACACGTTTAGCCGCGAGCCGCCACAGGCGAGCGCTCCCTGCACCCGCCCTCCGCGCACACGTCCTCACCAAGCACGAAGCATTCACCTTTCCCCAACACCCCCCTCAGAGCCGTGCGGCTCCGCCGCCGGCCCGCTTGATCAGGCCATCGCGCGCAAGGTTCGCCTCTCGAAAAAGTTCTATCCCCCACGCATGACCCACGGCCCACGAACCAACTCCCTACTTGCTCATCCTCACCACAATATCCTTCGCACCGCGTCCATCATCCTTGAGGCTCGGCCCAACGCTATAAAGCACATATCCCTCCCCATCCTTCCGATACTTCAGCGGCGCATCGGCAAAAATATCCTTCGGCACTTCCTTCAAATACCCCGGCGCAAGCGCTTCCAACTTCTCCGGATACGCCCCCTTCTCCCCCCGATACGCCGCCAGCGCCACCGCCAACGTTCCCAGATCCGTCCACTCCCGCGCCCGGTCGGCCAACACGCGTGCCTTGCCCACTGACGGAAGCAGAATCGACATCAGCGCAACAGTCGTTCGCTCGGTTGGGTCTGTCGCTGTCAACCCGCTGGCCTTGACTCCCGCGGCCTTGATCTCTTCTATCTCCTTCTCCAGCGCGACCATCTTCGTCTGGCGCTCGGCAAACGTTGGCATACGCATGGCCGACACCATGCGGTCATACCAACCATTCATTCGCTTGAGCACTTTGTCCCAATCCACCTGGCTGGTATCCCCCCAATCTCCAGCAATGGCTACGCCGTCAGAATCCACCAGAGAGGGCGCGCCAAACTTGCTGACCGCCAATACCGCATCAAGCGTAGAGAAACGCTCTACCTCATCAACAGACGTGGCCACTTCTTCCACCGTCGGCTGCTTTCCCAGCTCCGCCAGATAGTTCTTGGCCGCATCCGGTCCTAAGCCGTCGGCGAGCGTGATATCTCCTCGTGCAGCAATCCCCTCAATCGACATTCCTACCAGCTTCTCGATCAACGTCGGCCCTTGCATCACCAACCGTCCCAACCGATGCGCCGCGATCAGATCCGCCTGGCACCCCTTGATCTGTCCCCCATCCAACCGCAACATCGCCCGCGCCGTCAGCGCGTTGGCCGCACCGCGAATTCCCCCCAGGCTGGGCAGCAACACCCCTATCAACTGCGCCCGTTCCGAAGTCGCAATCAGCGGCGAGTAGTAACGCTCGCGCCCCGCCGCCTTGACCACCTGGTCCAGCGCTTGATCGTACTTCGCCAGCCATGCCGCGATCTCCGGAAATTCCTTGCTGTTCCACCGCCCCTTGTGCGCCTGGTCTTCCTGCACCTGCAGTCCATCGCTGTACTCAATCCCCTCCTCCTTCAGATACGCCTGAAAGTTTTTGAAGGTGGTCTTCTGCTCCTGTGTGATCCCCAGCCGCTTCAGATACTCGTCGTGAATCTTCTGCGAAATCATCTCCGGCCCAGTCCCCAACACTTCCAGCAGACCGACGAGAACATTGTTCTCCGGCGTCACCCCCTTGCTTCGCGCCTGATCCAGCGCCCCGACATAATCAGGCCGTCCATCCGCCAGCAGCGGCGCCACAATCCGCGTCGTCTCTTTGCCCAGCGTAAACGCCGGCCGCGTAGCCGCCGCCTCCGTCGTCGCCGGTGTGGTAGGGGGGGAAAGAGTAGTTTGAGCCAGTGTGGTACTGGCTGAGAAAACCACTGCTACCAAGGCCAACTGTAATTTCATGCTGTGCCTCCAATGTCGAAATCAAAAAATGAGTATCCTCCTGACTCGCAGAAGCGTCAACGAATATCCCTTTCCCCGCGCCCATTCAAGAAAAAATTTACCCGCGACCCGCCACAGGCGAGCGCTCCCCGCACCCGACGCATGCGCACAGATCGACGCCACGCGCCGCCACGACCGACGACCCACGAACCACGGCCCACGGCCCACGGCCCACGAACGTTTAGCCGCGAGCCGCCACAGGCGAGCGTTACCAAAGCCCGCCGCCGCGTACCATGCCTCTCCCGCGCAGCGCACGCCATAGGCATGCATCATTGATTTGTCCCCTCTCCGCCACTCCGTCATAATCCCAAACATGGAAGACCCTCTCGCAGACATCCGCCGCAGTTGGGACCAAAAGGCCGCAGACTGGCGCACCCAGGTCGGCGACCACGGCGACCGCAACCGCCGCCTCAACTCCGACCCCGTACTCCACGAACTCCTCGGCCCACCCAAAAACCTCACCATCCTCGACGTCGGCTGCGGCACCGGCTACCTCACCGCCCAACTCGACCGCGCCGGCGCCACCGTCCGCGGCACAGACCTCTCCCCCGAAATGATCCGCATCGCCCGCGAATCCTACCCCGGCCTCGACTTCCGCGTCGATGATTGCGGCATCCTCGCCACCGTCCCCGACGCCTCCCTCGACGCCGTCCTCTTCAACTACGTGCTCATGGACACCCCCGACCTTGACGCCGCACTCCGCACCGCCAACCGCGTCCTCAAGCCCGCCGGCATCGTCATCGCCATTTTTTCGCACCCTTGTTTCCCGCAAGGCCGCGCCCACGCCGGCCAGGGCGTTCACATCACCTACGAATGGACGCACAGCTACTTCCTCGAATCGCAGCAGCGCGATCCTCCCTGGGCCCATTTCACTTCCGAGTTCCTCTGGTACCACCGTCCACTCAGCGTCTATTGGAAAGCCTTCCGCGATGCCGGTTTCACCATCGAAGAACTCCGCGAGCCCTGCATCACCCCCGAGCGCCACGCCCTCGCCCCAGACGCCAAGACCCTGCACAACGCCCAACACCGCCCCTACTCCATCGCCTTCCGCCTCCGCAAACCCGCCTGAACTCACCGTCTCCCACGGTCCCCGCACGTCTACCCGCGATCCGCCCCATCTCCTCCGCCCCGCGACATTCGCCATTGCATTTTCCCACTTTTCCCTCCCGTTTTTTCCTCCCGTTGACGATATCCGAGTAACTGGTCCGTCATCGCACCCACACAAAGTCCCGACAGCTTGTCGCAGACCCATTCGGCGCAAGTGAGGTAACAATGCCCCTGGTCCTATCCTATGCCGGCACACGCACCGCCCCGGCACGCCCCATCGTGCCCCCCGCCCTCTTCCCCATACTCCTCACCTACGCCCACATCGACCTCTGCTGGCAAGTCGGCAAAACCATGGTCGGCCCCATCTGCCTGGCCGAATCCCTCGACTTCTCCATCTGGTCACCCCTCGCCTGGATCCCCGGCCTCCTCCTCTCCCACTCCCTCGGCCCCGTCGGCATCCTCTTCCTCATCCTCCCCTCCATCCTCGCCGGCCTCATCCTCTACCAGGTCATCTGCCGCTACCGCGACCACATCCACCCCCTCTTCGGCCCCGCCTACTGGCGCCTCTTCGCCCTCCTCCTCCTCTGGGCCTGCTGGATCCCCGTTCCCGCCACCTGGTCCCTCGCCCACCTCTTCGCCCACTGGACCGTCCACCTCGCCTGAATCCCCCCTCAATAATCCCCGCGCAAAAACAACCAGGGCCCCCTTCGCGGGAGCCCCGGTCTTCTTGCTTCTTTATTCTTGCTTCCGACTTCTCGTCAGAACGCCAACTGCAACTGCAGCTTGAACATCACCTCATGAGTGTTCGCGATCGACGCATCGCCCGCATCCGAAAACGCCGCCTCCGGCGAATACGTCACATCCGCCGACACCTTCACGTTGTTCCCGTACAGATAGTAGTTCGCACCCACGCTGTAGTAATCCGCAATGCTCGCGTTGCCCTCGGTGAGAATCGCACCCGCACGGCCCAACACTTCAAACTTCTGCGGCACAATCATGTAGCCGATCTGCCCGTAGTACGCATGCTGGAAGAACGAACCCTTGTCCGTGTTGAACGGCGCCAACGTCGTGCCGCTATCCGCCTGCTTGTTGTTCGCATTCACCTGCTGGAAATACGCCGCACCGTTGAACGACCATCCCTGCCACTTCGCCGAGAGATCCACCGTCCCCTTGAACAGGTCGCCGTTCAGCGTGTAGTTCGTGAATCCGTTCGTGCTCGAGCTGATGCCGTTCACCGTCGTCGTGCTCTGCGAAAATGCCGCGTTGTCGCTGTTCTGCGATTCATAACCGCCCGCAGCGCCCAGCATCCAGATGAAATCCCGGTTGTCCTTCCGCAGGTCCGATTCACCGCTGTAAAACTCCGCAATCGTCCCGCTGCCCGCCCAGTTCACGCGGCCATAATACGCCAGACGATTATCGTAATTCGAACTCGGCGTCCCGGTACCCAGCGTGTTATTCGTGTCCACCCGGCGATACTGGTTCGAGTTCATCCCGTTGTTGATGTTCAATTCATAGTTCAACTGATTCTTGATGATGTCCCCGAACACGCTCATGCCGATCGCCCGCTGGGCATCGAATGGCGTGTTCTCTTCCGCACGCTCCATGAACCCGATCTTCGTGTCCGACATCAACTCCGCCTTCGTGAACGGCACCTTGAACGAACCCGCACGCACCTTGATCTGGTCGCTCCAGCTATACCCGATGAATGCGTCCGTCACGCCAAAGTTTCCGCTGGCCGAAGTCGTGTTCACCGCCGCTCCGTTGGCCGATGCCCCCGTCAGGTTAGACCCCGGCGCACCACCGTAAAAATCGCCTTCCAACTTGAAGAAGATGTCCGGCGAAAACGCATTACCGGCAAAGCTCACCCGCGCCCGGCGAATGTCAAAACCGTTGGCGTTCTGCTGATTGTTCGTGCCCACCGCCGCAAACGGCGTCGTCGCATTGGCCCCGGTCGCACTCGCATGCTGATACGCATACGTGTAACGGAACTGCACGAACCCGCCGATCACCAGCTTGAAATTCTTGTCCGCCGTCTGGATGTAGAACCCATCCTTGTAGCCAATATCCGGCCCATCCGCGAACGTCCCCCGCGTCTTGGAATCCGCAATCACTTCCTGCACGATCGACTTGATCTGGTTCGCCCGCTCTTCCGTGAGCCAGTTTTCGTTTTCCTTCGCTTCCAACTGCTGGATGCGCGTCTTCAAGGCCTGGACCTCATCGGTGAGACCAGCGCCACTGGCGTCAGCCGGGCTCGCCGCAAAGGCCGCCGAACCGGTGACGAGGGTCAAAAAGGAAGCCGCCATCGCAGCCCGCTTCGACCAGTGAGCATGTTGCATCATGAGATGCCTCCAAAAAAAGTTCCTTCCGAGACGCCATGCCCCGGATATTCCGCGCCCAAAAAGCGCACAACCTTCCCCTGACAGGCCGGTACAGTAGCCGCACACCTTTAAGAACCCGTTAAGAAACCCCACAGGTATTTATGAATAAATCCCCCACCCCGCGTGCCCCCCGCCACCCACTGCCTTCTTACAGGCCAGCCCCATTATCCCACCCCCTCAGAGCCGTGCGGCTCCGCCGCCGGCCCAATCACCCAACTCTTCTAAGAACATTCGTGTTCATTCGTGTTTATTTGTGGCTAATTTACGTCGTCCCCCCGCGCAAAAAACAACCAGGGCCCCCTTCGCGGGAGCCCCGGTCTTCTTATTTCTTTATTCTTGCTTCCTGCTTCTCGCTAGAACGCCAACTGCAACTGCAACTTCAAAATCACCTCATGCGTGTTCTGAATCGATGCATCCCCCGCATCCGTGTACGCCGCCTCCGGCGAATACGTCACGTCCGCCGCGAGCCGCGCATTGTTGCCGAACAGGTAATAATTGGCGCCCAGCGTATAGTAATCGCCAATGCTCGGATTCCCTTCCGTCAAAATCGCCCCGGCCCGCCCCAGCACTTCAAACTTCTGCGGCACAATCATGTAGCCGATCTGACCGTAATACCCATGCTGGAAAAACGAACCCTTGTCCGTGTCGAACGGCGCCAGCGTCGTCGCCGACGTCGTGTAATCCGCAACCTTGTGGTTCGCATTCACCTGCTGGAAATACGCCGCCGTGTTGACCGACCAGCCCTGCCACTTGCCCGACCAGTCCACCGTCCCCTTGAACACATCGCCGTTCAGCACGTAGTTCGTAAACCCATTGGTGCTCGAGCTGATCCCGTTCACCGTGGTCGTGGCCTGCGAAAACGCCGCGTTGTCGCTGTTCTGCGATTCATAACCGCCCGCCGCCCCCAGCATCCACACAAAATCCCGGTTGTCCTTCCGCAGGTCCGATTCGCCGGCGAAAATGTCCGAAATCTTCCCCGCTCCCGCCCAGTTCACACGCCCGTAAAACGCCAGCCGGTTGTCGTAATTCGAACTCGGCGTGCCCGTGCCAAACGTGTTGTTCGTATCCGCCCGGCGCAGGTAATTCGAATTGCTCCCGTTGTTCACGTTCACTTCGTACCCCAGCGTGTCCTTCTGAATATCGCCGAACAGGCTCAGACCGATCGATCGCTGGGCATCAAATGGCGTGTTCTCCTCCGGCCGTTCCATGAATGCCAGCTTCGTGTCCGACATCAATTCCGCCTTCGTGAACGGCGCCTTGAACGCACCGGCCCGCACCTTGATCTGGTCGCTCCAGACGTACCCGATGTACGCATCCGTCACCGAAAAGTTCCCGCTGGCGCTCGTCGTCTGCACCGCCGCCCCGTTGGCCGAAGCGCCCGTCAGGTTCGATCCGTTCGACGCCCCGTAAAAATCCCCCTCCAACTTGAAGAAGATGTCCGGCGAAAATGCGTTGCCCGAAAAATTCACCCGCGCCCGGCGAATATCAAATCCATTGGCGTTCTGCTGATTGTTCGTCCCGATCGACGCAAACGGCGTCGTCGCATTCGCCCCGGTCGCACTCGCATGCTGATACGCATACGTGTAACGGAACTGCACGAACCCGCCGATCACCAATTTAAAATTCTTGTCCGCCGTCTGGATGTAAAAACCATCCTTGTATCCAATGTCCGGACCATCCGCGAACGTCCCTCGCGTCTTGGAGTCCGCGATCACTTCCTGCACGATCGACTTGATCTGGTTCGCCCGTTCTTCGGTGAGCCAGTTCTCATTCTCCTTCGCCTCCAACTGCTGGATGCGCGTTCTCAACGCCTGAAGCTCGTTCGTCAAATCCGCATTCCCCTCCGCCGGACCCGCCGCCCAAGCCGACGTCCCGCCAATCAACGTAAGCAACGAAGCCGCCACCGCCGCCCGCTTCGACCAATGACTAACCAATGTCATGACTTTCTCCATAAGGCTTCCTCCCGTATTACGGCAGGAATAAGTAACGAATTTATAACGCGTGGCGGCATTTCTGCATAGTTTCAGACCGCCCGCTTCCCGAGTCTTCTATCCCATTTCTGGGTATTCATGTCAGAAAATACTGCTCCCAATCATCAACCCCGACAACAGTACTCCCGCGCCCCCCGAGGCCTCAAGTAAGCACCCACCATATCCCACCTGTTCCTAACCATCACACCCATCCATCCTTTCTCCATCGAAGAACATATGCGTTCATTCGTATTGCTATCTCGCATCTGCGTGTTTTCCAGACAGCAGTTCTATCGGTTTCGCGTTTCGCGTTTCATGTTTCGCGTTTGGTTGCATCTCCGCCGCGCCGTGTTCATTCGTGGTCCTTCGTGCCTTGTCTTCTTCGTGTTAGCGTCGTCATTCAATTCAGAATTCAGAACTCAGAATTCAGAATTCCTATGGTTCAACTCTCTCCCTCGCTGTCCCGCCGAATCTTCCACTCCAAAAAGCTCTTCGCCACCAGCGTCACCACCCCCAGCATCGCCAGCACGCTCGATAGCGCCAGCGCCCCGGGAATATTGAATCCCTGGTACAAATTCTCGATCTCCCGCGGCATCGTGTTCGTCTCCCCCGGCTGATTTCCCGTCACCACGCTGATCGCGCCGAATTCGCCCATCGCCCGCGCGTTGCACAAAATAATCCGGCGCCGTCACCCGCCAAAACGTCTGCCACCCGCTCGCCCCCAGCGAGATCGCCGCCTGCTCCTCCAGTGTCCCCTGCTCCTGCATCAGCGGGATCAACTCCCGCGCCACGAACGGAAACGTCACGAAGCACGTCGCCAGCACCACCCCCGGCAACGCAAAAATAATCCGGAAATCATGCGCCTCCAGCCACGGCCCAAACCAGCCCTGACGCCCAAACAACATCACAAAGATCAACCCTGAAATCACCGGACTGATCGCAAACGGCAAATCAATGATCGTCGTCAACAACGCCTTCCCACGAAACTCAAACTTCGCGATCGCCCACGCCGCCGCCACCCCAAACACCGTATTCAGCGGCACCGCGATCGCCGCCACCAGCAGCGTCATCTTCACCGCATGCAGCGAATTCTCCTCCCCCAGAGTCTTCCAGTACCAACCCCACCCCTTCGCAAACGCCCCCACAAACAACGACACCAGCGGCACCACCAAGAACACCCCCACAAACCCCAGCGTCAGCGCAATAAACACCCGCCGCGGCCAAACCGAAACCGCCCGCCCCCCCCGGCCCCTCACCAACAAATAATTTCCCGCAACCAACGACATCTAAAACTCCAAAACTCCAAAACGCCTACCACTACAACGAGAACCACCTTAAATTACCCACAAATGAACACCAATAAACAGGCTCTGTTGAAATCCTCTTTGGCCCCAACGGGGCCCGCGTAAATAGCCAGGGGTGACCGAAGGGAACCCCTGGAAAAAGGCCCACAAGATGCCGCCGAGCCCTGAAGGGGCGATCGATCTCGCGTTCCTCGCAAGTCGAATCGCGAGGGTTTCAACAAAGCCCAATAAACACAAATACTGAACCAATAAAGAGTTCAAAATAATTACCTTCTTTTCTCCAACATTTGTGTTCATTCGTGTTCATTTGTGGCTAATTTACGTCGTCCTCTGTGCACTCTGTGTCCTCTGTGAGAACCTAAGCCAACCGCCGTCGACTCATCCACCACTGCAATCCATTAATCACCGCCAGCATCGCAAACGACACCAGCAGCATCACCAGCCCGATCGCCGTCGCTTCCGCATACTTCGTATCCTCCAGCTTTTTCATGATCAGGTGCGCCGTGATCTGGCTCTCGCCCGGAATATTGCTCGAGATGAAAATCACCGACCCGTACTCGCCGATCGCCCGCGCAAACGCCAGCGAAAATCCCGTCAGCAGCGCCGGCAGCAGGCTCGGCACCACCACCTTGAAAAATGTCTGCACACGCGACGCCCCCAGGCTCGACGCCGCTTCCTCCACCTCCGGATCCAGATCCTCCAGCGCCGGCTGCAGCGACCGCACCACGAACGGCAACCCGATAAACGTCAGCGCCACATACACCCCCAGCGCCGTGTACGCCACGTGAATCCCCAGCGGCTCCAGCAACCTCCCGTACCACCCCGTCGAACTGAACAACGTCACCAGCGTGATCCCGCTCACTGCCGTCGGCAATGCAAACGGCAGATCCACCAGCCCATCGACAATCCGGCTCCCCGGAAAGGGATACCGAATCAGCGTCCAGGCCACGATGAACCCAAACACCGCGTTGATCAGCGCCCCGACCAGCGCCGCCCCAAACGTCAGCTTCAGCGACGCAATCAAATTCGAATCCGTCAGAATCTCCCGAATCTGCCCCCACGACAGCGTCGCCGACTTAAAGAACAACCCCGCCAGCGGAATCACCACCAGCAACGACACATACAGCGTCGTATACCCCATCGTCAGCCCAAACCCGGGCAAAATATTCCGCTGCTTCACACGTTTCGCCATACGCCACTCGCAAAATCCCCCCGTCTACTGCCTACTGTCTACCGTCTACTTCTTCCTATAGATCCGATCAAACACCCCGCCATCCGCAAAATGCGTCGCCTGCGCCTTCCCCCACCCGCCAAACACCTCATCAATCGTAAACAACTCGATCTTCGGAAACTGCTTCTCAAACTTCTTCGCCACTTCCACATCCCGCGGCCGATAGAAATTCTTCCCGATGATCTCCTGCGCCTCCGCCGTATACAGATACTTCAAATACGCCTCCGCCACCCCACGCGTCCCCTTCTTGTCCACGTTCCTGTCCACGACCGCCACCGGCGGCTCCGCCAAAATCGAAACCTTTGGCGACACGATCTCAAAATTGTCCGCCCCAAACTCCTGCAGCGTCAAAAACGCCTCGTTCTCCCACGACACCAGCACATCGCCCTGCTGCCGCTGCGCGAACGTCACCGTCGATCCCCGCGCCCCCGTATCCAGAATCGGCACGCGCTTGTAGAACTCCGTGATGTACTCCACGGCTTTTTCATTCGAGTTGTTGTTGGCCTTCAGCGCCTGACCGTACGCCGCCAGGTACGCCCACCGCGCCCCGCCCGAGCTCTTCGGGTCCGGCACGATGATCTTCACATCCGGCTTGATCAGGTCGGCCCAGTCGTGAATCCCTTTCGGATTCCCCTTGCGCACCACAAACACAATCGTGCTCGTGTACGGGGCACTGTTCTGTGGCAACTTCTTCTGCCACCCCTCATCCAGCAACTTCCCCTTCGTGGCAATCGCATCGATGTCCGCCGCCAGCGCCAGCGTCACCACATCCGCATCCTGCCCGTCGATCACCGCCCGCGCCTGCTTGCCCGACCCGCCGTGCGACTGAATGATTTTCACATCTTCATGAGCCGTTGCTTTGTACTGTTTGGAAAACGCCGCGTTGATCGCCGCGTACAACTCGCGCGTCGGGTCGTACGACACGTTCCGAATCGTCGTCTCCGCCCAGCTCACCACCGGCGCCGCCGTCAGCAGAAGCGCCGAAATTCCCACCGCGGAAATCGTGCTAAAACGCTTAAAAGCGCGCTCATTTCGATGAAAAGCACGCTCAAACGATGCAAAACGCAGCCAAAAACGTGTCAAAACCGAGCGCTTTTGGGTCTGTTTTGGTCCGCGATCGATACTTCCAGACATGACCGAACTCCTGTTTACCTACTAATCCTACCTGAGAAGTAGGTAATATAACCCGCCGCAATCCGCTGTCAACAAAAAAATACATAGTATTCCTATAGACAATATATGTATTAAATGTAAATATTTACCAATAAAACGCTTATATCAGATGAAAATTTTATAGCGCACCACATTCGCGGCAAGATCGTAGCATTTCCAAACACATTTGCCGACAGAGAGGCCAAAATCATGACCACTCAGTCCCCGCCAGTCGCTACAATGCCTCAAAAACCACGCTGGCCCCGCCGTCTCTGGCGGCTCGCCCGCTCCATCCTCCTCATTTTCCTGCTGGTAACACTCGTGCTAAGCCTTATGCAGAAACAACTTATATTCCAAGGCGCGGCCTCCCATGGCAACCCCGATTCCCGCGTCAACCCCGCCCCCGGCGAAGAACTCCTCCACCTCACCGCACCCAGCGGCGAAAAGATTGTTGCACTCTTCGGTAAAGCCTTAAACACCAATGGCTTACCTGATCCCGATGCCGCCCATCGACCCACCCTCCTCTACTTCTACGGCAACGCCATGAACCTCCACGACGCCGCCCTCGATATCCGCGATTTCCGCCGCCTTGGTTTAAACGTAATTGTCCCAGACTACGCGGGTTACGGCATGTCCTGCGGCGAGGCCGGCGAACCCGGCTGCTACGCCGCCGCCGAAGCCGTCTACCAGCACCTCCTGACCCGCACCGACATCGACCCCCAAAAACTCATCGCCTCCGGCTGGTCCCTCGGCGCCGCCGTCGCCATCGAAATCGCCCATAAGCATACTGCCGAAGGCCATATTATCGGAATCATGACCTTCAGCGCCTTCACCAGCATGGACGACCTCGCCCAGCATCTCTTCCCCATCCTCCCCGTCCGCCTGATCCTGAAACACCACTTCAAATCCCAGCACAGACTGGCCCAGCTAAAACTCCCTATCCTCATCTGCCACGGCCAGTTAGATTCCACCATCCCCTTCGCCATGAGCCAAGAACTCGCTCAAACAGCCGCGAATTCCGGCGCCAAAGTCACCCATCTCCCGATCCCCGGCGCTGATCACAACGACCTCTTCCTCGTCGGCGAAGACCAAATCCACGCCGCCATCCTGAAATTCATCGCCGACCTCGGCGCATAAACCCAAGAAAAATCGCGAGTTATCACATCTTCAAGAAATTAGAAAGTAAGGTGGGACCTTCCAGCGTCAGAAAACTTTCCGGATGAAACTGCACCCCATGCAGCGGCCACGACTTATGCCGCACCCCCATGATCTCATCTTCCTTCGTCCACGCCGTCACTTCAAATTCCGCCGGCAACGTTCCCGGCCGAATCACCAGCGAGTGGTAACGCGTGGCGTCAAAAGGATTTGAGAGCCCCGCAAAGACCCCTTTGCCATCATGATAGATCGGCGAAACCTTCCCGTGCATCAGCCGCCAGTTCCGTTCCACAATCGCCCCCCACGAATGCCCAATGCACTGATGCCCCAGGCACACCCCAAAAGTCGGAATCTTCGGCCCAAAATGCTTCAACACCTCATTGCTCATCCCCGCCTCTTTCGGCGAGCACGGCCCCGGCGAAATGAGAATATGGGTAGGCTTGAGAGCTTCAATCTCGGCGATCGTCACCTTGTCGTTGCGGAAAACCTTCATCGGCCGGTTCGGATCGAGCTCCCCGATCCGCTGCACGAGGTTGTAAGTGAAGGAATCGTAATTATCGATGATCACAATCATGCCGGAAGTATAGCGGCACTCACGAACCCGCAAAACCTGCTTTCGCCTCTCACCGTGCCCCTCTACAATTGCATCATCGAAATCCAAAAGGAAACCCCACCCATGCCTACGCGGTTTTATAACACGCTCGCACACGAGATGCAGGATTTTGTGCCATTGGAGAAGGGTCCAGAAGCGACGGATCCGTTGCGCGGGGCGGCGGTGAAGATGTATACCTGCGGTCCGACAGTGTATGACTTTGCACACATCGGGAATTTCCGGGCATTCCTGTTCGCAGACGTGTTGCGCAGATATCTGGAGTTTCGCGGGGCCAAGGTGCGGCAGGTGATGAATATGACGGACGTGGGCCACATGGTCGACGATTCGGTGGCCGATGCGCAAGGCGAAGACAAAATGGCCCTGGCCCAGGAGAAAATGAAGGCGTCGAAGAAGTCGGGCAAGGCGGTGGTGGAGAATCCGGACGACCCTAATCAGGTGGCGCAATATTTTGTGGATGCGTTTCTGGCGGATGCCCGGGCGCTGCAAGTGGCGGTGGTGAAAGATTTTGATGCGGCGGGAGGGGGGGAGCGGGGCCACATCATGCCCCGGCCGACGCAGTTCATTCCCCCTTTCATCGAGATGATCCAGACGCTGATCAAGAACGGCCACGCCTATGTAGGGGCCGATGGCGTGGTCTATTATTCCGTGGCCAGTTTTCCAGCCTATGGCAAACTCTCCGGCAACAGCGTCGAGCAACTCTCGCACGGCGCCGGCGGGCGCACGGCGGAAGGGGCGGCCAAGAAGCATCCCGCCGATTTCTTCCTGTGGAAGCCGGACCAGACGCATCTGATGCGCTGGAATTCGCCCTGGGGTGAGGGATATCCGGGCTGGCATATCGAGTGTTCATCGATGGCGACGACGCTGCTGGGTCCGTCGATCGACATTCATACCGGCGGGGAGGACAACATTTTCCCACATCACGAGTGCGAGATCGCGCAAAGCGAAGCCGCCACCGGCAAAAATTTCAGCAATTTCTGGATGCACACGCGCCACCTGATGGTCGACGGCGCGAAGATGTCCAAGAGCAAGGGCAACTTCTTCACCATCCGCGACCTGGTCGCCAAGGGTTTCGACCCGCTGGCGATTCGGTACAGCCTGATCAACACGCGTTACCGAGAAAGCTCGAATTTCACGCTGCAGGGTCTGCATGAGGCGGCCGGCGCGGTAACGACACTGCGGGATCTGGCGGACAAGCTTCAGACGACGGTGGCCAGTATTGATGAAGCGGCCGGCGAAGGTGACGGGCAGCATCCGCTGGACGCGGCCGATCAGAAGATGCTCGACGAATTCACGCGGGCGATGGATGACGATTTGAATATTTCCGGCGCGCTGGCCGCAGTCTTCACCTGGGCGACACCGCTGCAGAAGCAGAAAAAGATCGCCTATCCCCAAGCGCGTTCGGCGCTGGCGACGCTTAAGAAAATCGATGTGGTGCTGGGCGTGATCTTCGCGCCACTGCGGCCGCTGGATGAAGCGACGCGCCAGCAGGCGGATGCGTTGATGGCGCAACGTTCGGCGGCGCGCGCAGCGAAGGAGTGGGCGAAATCGGATGAGCTTCGTGCCCAACTCACCGCGCTGGGGGCCGAAGTGAAAGACGGCCCGGCGGGTTCGACTTGGCGGCCGCGGCTGGCGCCGGCGACAGCCTGATCGAACACCGCGAACTCTTCGCCGAGCTGTTCACCCGCCTATTTTTCATGTCGATCCTGCGGCCCATGGGGTGGTTCTGGTTCGTTGTGCGCAGGCGGCTGGGGCTTAGGTTCAGGTTCGGCCGGAGCGCGCGGTGCTGGCGGGGCAATTGGTGGGGCAACTGGTGGGGCAACCTTTGGAGGTGCCGGCGGTCGAGGCTCACGCCGTTCCGGCGGGACCGGCGGAGGCGTGGGCTTTGGTGGAGCAGGCGGAGGAGGAGCCGGTTGCGGCGGTGCCGGTTTGGGTGGTTCCGGCGGTGGCGGTACGGGTTTGGGGGCCGGCGGTACGGGATGAGGCGGCACCGGCGCCGGCGGTGCGGGCGGTGGAGGTGTTGGCGTAATCGGTTTCTCAGAAGCTTTCGGCGCTGGTGGCAGATGTTTGGCTTCGGGTGAGGTCGGCGGCTCTGTAGGTTTTGCCGGTGCTGTGGGTTTGACCGTTGGCGCGGGTGCGGCCGGCGGCGGTAGTGGCGTGGAGGTGACGTGAGGCTTTGGGGGTGTGTTTGGTTGGGGCGTTGTCGGCGTCACCTGCGGCGTTTCCTTGGAGGTCCGCCCGGAGGGAGTTGCCGGCGATGACGGCGTTGCGCCAGTGGTCACTTTGCCTCGCGGCGCGGCCACGCCGCCTTTGATCGCCGCGGCCGGCAGCGCCGGCGCGGGTTTGGATGTATTGCGTTTCCATGCCTGACCGGTGGAGCCCGCGGTGACGGGGGTTCCAGCGGCGACCGCGGTGTTGTTGACAGTCCGGTTATTGATGGTCGTGTTGTTAACGGTCGTGTTATTGATGGTGGTGTTACTGACGAGGGTGGTGTTTCTCAGATGTTCGTCCCGATAATGGCGTCGCCAATCGCTGCGCACCAGGATGTCGTGATGGTGCCAATCGCAATCGTTGTCGAACCACCAGCCGACGGTGAAGCCGGCGCTGAAGAAGATTACAGGTTCACCCACGATGATCACGGGGCGTTCCACAAAGATGACTTGCGGATCGTATTCAGGGACGTAAAGAATCTGCGGGTTGGCGGGTTCAATGTAGATCACACGATCTTCGGTGAAGACCTGCTGTTGGGTAGTGGATTGGAGATACCCTGCAGCTGAGGCTTGGGCTCTCAGACGTTGAACGGAGTTCATCACGTCGGTGGGTTGATTGAGATACGCAGCGCCCAGTGCCTGGGTCCATTCCAGATGATCGTTCATCATTTGAAGCACAGTGGGATAGTGGACTAGCGCCTTGATGGGGGATTCCCACGGTTGCGCGTTAATCGCATCTTCCGTGGGCTGGGTGTTGGCCTGCAGCCAGCGCTCGGCCTCGACTACTTCGAGCGGGTACGTCGCGGCGGGCAGAAGCTGTGCCAGCAATGGGTCCGGATACAGCGCGATAGATTGGGTCAACTGGTCAATCTGTTGCTCATTGAGTTGGGTGTATCCGACGACAGGGCCCGCTGCCGGCGGTTGCGCCTGATATTGCGGTGCAGGCGCACCATCCGCATAGAGCGTATACGGCGGAGAACTGGTGTAGGTTGCCGACGACGAGTGATCGCAGGCCGCTTGTAGAATTGCGGCAATCGCCACGGATCCGGCGATTGCACAGCATCGAGTCGTTCGTATGGCTGACATGACTGACCCTCTCAAAACCGGCGCTCGCGTCAGCAAGCGCAAACGAAAGAAAACATCTATAAAGACCGTAGGTGGGTAGCCTGGTGGAAACCACTTATATCTCTGATGGACTTCGCGAGAGACGAATGGCTGTGATGCAGTCATTTCGCGATTACGGGTGTAAAAGGTTGGGGGACGGAAATCCGCGATGAGGAGGATGGGCGTTGGCAGGCTGAAAGCCGCGATTGCCAAATCGTTCTTTATGAATTGGAGGGGTTTTGTGCCGCGGCTGGCGGTGGCTGCATGAGACGAAGGACTTCTTCG
>Ga0209083_1002363_pt1 | contig 18158 bp, 22 predicted proteins | sample AM7aDNAmetaG_FD_184132 | JGI IMG/M metagenome (GOLD analysis project Ga0209083, IMG submission 184132) | Freshwater microbial communities from Finland to study Microbial Dark Matter (Phase II) - AM7a DNA metaG (SPAdes) (version 3) | ecosystem: Environmental > Aquatic > Freshwater > Lake ...
CCATCATTTTTTGATTCTAAAAATAGATATATTTTTAGGGCTTAAATCAGCTAATCAAAAAGGCGGGTTTCGCTTCGCGAAACCCGCCTTTTTGTATTTATTATATTACCTTATCCACAATTCCGTATTTCTTTGCCTCTTCTGCTGACATAAAGAAGTCTCTATCCACATCTTTTTCAATTTTTTCTAATGTTTGTCCAGTATTTTTTGCAAGCATTTTATTTAAATTTTCGCGCATCTTCAAAATTCTTTTTGCAGAGATAGCCATATCGGAAGCTTGTCCTTCTGAACCACCACTTGGTTGATGAATCATCACTTCTGCATTTGGAAGTGCAAATCTTTTTCCTTTTGTTCCTGCAGAAAGAATAATTGCGCCCATTGAAGATGCCATTCCAACACAAACTGTAGAAACATCATTTTTTATATGGTTCATTGTGTCTACGATAGCCATTCCGTCAGTAACGGATCCTCCGGGAGAATTTATGTAAAGTTTTATATCTTTTTTTGAATCTTCTGACTGTAAAAATAAAAGTTGGGCAATAATAATATTTGCTACATCATCATTTATTGGCCCACCCAAAAAAATGATATTCTCCTTCAAGAGTCTTGAATAAATGTCGTAGGCTCTTTCACCAAATTGTGACTTTTCTATAACTGTAGGTATTAAATTCATATAGAAAATATATAACAAAAAATCTTTGAAAGCAAATAGTATATATTTTTAATAATATAACCATTGTGATATTATGATGTTATGAAAAGATTACTTTATTCTTTTGCGTATTTAATTTTATTAGGGCTTCCAGCCGGGGTTCTTGTTTATTTATTAAAAGACAATATAGATTATGGAGCAGTATTGCTGGTCATAATTATTACACTAATTATTGGTGGAATTTTTGATATTTGGGCGGTTCGTCAAAATGATAATGATGAATTTTTTATTTGGGAATATAATTCAGCATCAATTATAGGATTCAAGATTTTTGGCGTGCCAATTGAAGATTTTGTCTTTTTCTTAGTATTAACACCTATTTTTATTATTTCTTTATATGAAGGAACAAGGCTTATGTTATCAAATGGGTATAGTTTAAAAATACCAATATTTATTTCTATGATAATACTCATCATTTCTTATTACATAGTATATAAACATGCGGCGCATTCTAAAAAATAATTTTTAAATTATACTTTATACTTCATACCAAATACTATATACTTGTTTTATGCGATTACATAGATTTTATATCAATCAACAAATAGGAAAAGAGGTGCGAATAGAAGACAAAGAACTGCTACACCAATGGCAGAAAGTTTTTCGTTTGAAAGCAAGTGACAGAGTGATACTTTTTAATGGCGGAGATTCTGAATACGAAGGATTTTTTAAAATTCTTGCAAAAAATGAGGCAGTAATACAGATAGACAAAGAAAGGGAAGTAAAAAATCCTGTAAATATTGAGCTTCATATTTTTCAATCGATTATTAAGAAAGATAATTTTGAATTTATTGTAGAAAAATGTACAGAGATTGGAGTTTCTGCATTTCACCCGATAATTTCAGAAAGAAGTGAAAAAAAATCGCTCAATATTGAAAGATTAAATAAAATTGCAAAAGAATCTGCTGAACAATCTGGAAAAACGAAGTTGCCAGAAATTTTTGCTCCAGAATCTTTTGGAAAAGCGATTAAGGACTTTGATGGAGAATTATTCGTATTAGATTTTGATGGGGAAATCTTGTCTAAGACTATTTCATCAAAAGAAAACAAAAAAATAGGCATTTTGATTGGCCCAGAAGGTGGTTGGTCAGAAAATGAAAGAATTGTTTTTGATGAAATGGGAATAAAAAGTTTCTCACTTGGGGAACAAATTTTGAGAGCAGAAACCGCAGCAATTGTTTCAAGCGCGCTAATTTTAATGCAATGATTTATTTTTACTACGGAACAGATGAAGAGTCAGCAAGAAAAAAGGCGAAAGTCACTGTTGATTCTTTGCTTTTGAAAAAACCTGATGCAACACTGATCAAAATTGGTGATGAAGAAGTTACACAAGATAAAATAATGGAGCTTGCAGGAAGTCAGGCGCTTTTTGCTAGTAAATATATTGTTTATTTTTCAAACACATTTCTCAATAAAGAAAATAAAGAGTTAATTTTGAAAAATTTGAAAGAGTTTGCTGGTTCAGACAATATTTTTATTTTTGCGGAAGGTAAAATTGATAAAACAAGTCTTGCAAAGATTGAAAAGAATGCAGAAAAAGTGCAAGAATTTTTAAAACCTGAAAGAGCACTAAATAAAAAAGAAAAACTTGCGCTTATCGGGGAGAAAATTGATTTCTTTGAATTTGCTGATGCACTTGGCAAGCGAGATAAAAGGGGATTGTGGGTACTATACCAAGACGCACTCGCTGAGCAGGTACCTGCTGAGGAAGTCCACGGAATATTTTTCTGGCAAGTGAAAAGTATGTTGCTTGCAAAGAAATGTAAAACTGCTGAAGAAGCTGGAATGAAATCATTTCCATTTAATAAATCTCGAGAGTTTTCTAAAAATTTTAAAGATGATGAGCTTGAAGAACTTTCTTCAAAACTTGTGAGTATGTATCACGAAGCCCATAGAGGAAATGCAGACTTTTTTATAGCGTTGGAAAAATTTATTCTTGAATTATAATTGGACTTTTTACGAAATTATTGTTATATTTTCTCGGTTAATGCGCTTATAGCTCAGTCGGTAGAGCAGCTCCCTTTTAAGGAGACGGTCGTTGGTTCGATTCCAACTAAGCGCACAGAATATATATTATAAGGGTTATTTTGGAAAAGTGACCTTTTTGAACGACCACTTCCCGTGGTGAACAGGTCGTTGGCTATAAAACAATTCAAAATAAATATTTTGCTTGAGATGTAAAATTGTTTATGGATATAGAAATATTGTTACTGAAATTTTGTGATTTTTCATTGTCCATGCGTGGTTATTCAAAGGACACAATCAGAAGATATAAATATGTTATAAATGCTTTCTGTAAATTCACTAGCATAAAAGAAACAAAAGAAATCACTGATGAAAAAGTGAGGAATTTATTTTATTACGGAAGGGCTGAGAGAAAATGGTCCGTGAATACTTTCATTGTATATCATAAAACACTACTGGTATTTTTTCGATGGTGTATGAAACAGGGTTATCTTGATAAAAACCCGATTATTGATATTGAGGTGCCAAAACTTGAGAAAAGAATACCAACAAAACTGACTAAACAAGTAACTTTAAGACTTTTGGAAATCGTTTATAACTATCCATATGAATATAAGTTTTTAAGGTATAGAAATCACGCTATATTTTCAACTTTTATATTTGCCGGCTTACGCAAACAAGAATTATTGAATCTAAAGTTTACAGATATTGACCTAGATAACCTCACCCTATTCGTTCGACAAGGTAAGGGTAACAAGGACAGAATCGTGCCAATCAGTTACACACTGGCACAAAGTCTGAAAAGATATAGAGAAGAAAGAAAGAGACTTGGAAAAACAAACCCAGAATTTTTCTCATCACTTCGAGGTAATATCGGTTTCACAGATAACGGTTTAAAAAAATTAGTTGATCAAGTACGTGAAACTTCCGGAACCAAATTTACGGTTCACAAACTAAGGCATACCTTTGCAACGCTTATGTTGGAAGGCGGGTGTGATATTTACAGTCTTTCAAAAATGATGGGCCATAGTGATATTAAAACAACTACGATATATCTGGCTGCAAGTGCTGAACATCTAAGGAGTCAGATGACTAAACATCCACTAAATGATTTGTTGCGATAATTTTTACGGTTTATTTAAATATCCTACTAATTTTATTATCCTCATATTTCTTAATATCTTTATATTTAATCCAAAAATCAGTGCTTTTACTTTTTCTGACTTTTTTATGATAACTTTTTAGATAATCTTTACCAAATATCAGATTTGCTTCTTTGTCTGAAAGAGTAAACAATTTTTTCTCATGATTTTTTAACCATCCGCCGGTATCAACGAAAACATAAAATAAATTTGGTTCACTCTCTTTTTTTAATGACACAAATTGCTTAAATGTTTTCGTATCAATATTTATATCACAAAATGTTTTTGCGTTTTGTCTTACCCACAAAGGATTCATATTTTTATCGTGCATAGTAGTAGATTTTGCATTAATAAAAATAGTTTTGTTTCCTAGTGTTAAAGAAATATCCCATTTTTTATTGGCACTACCAGCATAAACAAAATTACTATTAGGAGAGTTACAAATATCTGACCCGTATGTTTTTAAGATAGTATTTAAAACCAATAGTTCACCAATAAACCCTCTATCAAATGGTTTTTTACACAACTGTTTGAATTGCCACGCATCATTTAATATTTTTTGTGTTAAATCTTGCCATTTCTTTAATTCTTGTCTTTTCATCATATTATTATATCACTTAATCGATCTTGGATTCTTTTTTCTTAACTTCCTGCCCCGGTTTTTAAGTACCGTTTCAAAAAGCATGTTATACGTTTCATTTAATATTTTTTCACCTTCCTTTGATTTAATAAAATGGTAGGTAATTTTAGGTATCTTTTGTTTTCTTTTCATAATCATTATTTCGAAATCTTTATACAGTTATATAAAAAATGGCTTCATTAGGCCATTTTACCATTAGTTATGGGGTGTTGATAACTAGAGCTTGCATATTAATGATATATGCAGTATACTCACTACATGCATAAGAAAATACAAGAAGTTGCACAAGTAATATCGGGCTACACATTTCGTGGGGCTATTGAAAAAGCTTTAAAAGGTAGTGTCTCTGTGTTACAAGCCACTAACATAAAATCGGGTATAGATATCTCAGACACCTCCGTATTAATATCTCTTTCAGAAGAACCAGGACGTACTTTATCATATTTAGAGAAAAATGACATTGTTCTTGTGTCTCGTGGTTCTGGGCAGGGGTCTTTTCGTTCTTGTTTGTTTGTTTCTGAAGAAAGAAATGTAATTGCATCGTCATCAGTTTTTATTATCCGTGTTAAAGATGTGACGGTATTACCAAAATACTTATCTTTGTATTTAAATTCTGATGATGGGCAAAAAGAAATTTTACAAATTGTTACAGGCGGATCATATTTACAATCATTACTACGTAGGTCATTAGAAGATCTGAAAGTGCCGATACCGCCGATAGGTATTCAGAAATCAATTATTGCACTTAATGAAAACATACAAGAACAAGAAAAAATAGTAAAAAGGAAAAGTATCATCAAGCAAAACATTATCAATTCAACATTTAAAAACTTAATAAATAAATAAAATGAATATACAAAAAAAATATACACAAGAAGAACTAAATAAGACGCTCTGGGAAGCGGCAGACTCTTCTCGTAGCCAATTAAATGGTGCAGATTACATGAACTATGTATTGCCAATGCTTTTTTTGAAGTATTTAAGTGATAAATCTAAAGAGAAGTATGAGGAATATAAAAAAAGATTTGGTACAGATACAAAAAGAGTAGAAGAAAAGATGAAATTAGACCGTTTTTACCTTCCACCAAAAGCATCGTTTGATTATATCTACTCTATTATTGAACAAGACAACTTAGGGGAAGAGATAAATAAAGCATTTCACAAAATTGAAGATGCAAATAAAGAAAAACTTGAAGGCGTCTTTAGTATTGATTTCAATTCCGAATCAGTTCTCGGAAAACTCGCTGAAAGAAATAAAATGCTTAGACATTTGATAAGTGATTTTGCAAAGATAGATTTAACTGAAGCAAATGACGATATAATAGGAAACTCCTACATGTTTATGATAGAAAAGTTTGGTGCTGATGCTGGTAAGAAAGCTGGAGAATTCTTTACTGTAAGAAATGTTGCTAAACTTGTTGCTAAACTTGCTGAACCAAAGTCAGGGGATCGTATTGCGGACCCTTGCTGTGGGTCTGGTGGCTTGCTTTTACTTGCTGGTGAAGAAGTAGAAAGCCAAGGTTCAAAAAATTATGCTTTATATGGACAAGAATCAACTGGTTCAACATATCAACTTGCTCGTATGAATATGTTTCTTCATGGGAAAGATTCAGCACGACTTGAATGGGGAGACACTTTAAATAACCCGTTACTTGTAGAAGACGACCGTCTTATGAAGTTTGATACTATCGTTGCAAATCCTCCATTTTCTTTAAAGAAATGGGGAGCTGAGCACGCTGAAGCAGATAAGTATAAAAGATTTTGGAGAGGTGTGCCACCAAAAGACAAAGGCGATTTTGCTTTTATAACTCATATGGTGGAAACAGCAAAACCAAAAACGGGGAGAATCGCAGTGATTGTTCCTCACGGTGTACTTTTCCGTGGAGGAGCTGAAGGAAAGATACGAGAGCAACTTATAAAAGAAAATATTATTGATGCAGTAATAGGACTTCCAGCTAGATTATTTCAAACAACAGGTATTCCAGTTGCGGTTCTTGTTATAGATAGATCAAGAGAAAAGGGAGGTGTAAATGAAAATAACAAAAACATTTTCTTTATTGAAGCATCTAAAGAATTTAAACCAGTTAAGGCTCAGAATGTTCTTGAAGATAAAAATATTGAGAACATTTATTCTACTTATAAAAATCGCAAAAGTATAGAGAAATTTGCTAAAAAAGTAGATCTAAAAGAAATAGAAGAGAACGATTTTAATCTTAACATCACTCGTTATGTAGACACTTTTGCTGAAGAGGCACCGGTAGATATCAAAGCAAATTTGAAAGAACTTACTGAACTTGAACCACAACTTCAAAAACTTGAAAAACAAATGGCCGAATACTTAAAGGAATTAGGAATTAAATAAAAGTTATGGAAAAAGAAATTGATAATAGCAAATTGTTAAACAGTGTAAGGAGTATAGGGACACTTAAACCTATATTTGATTTTAATACTCAGAGCTTTTTACCTCCACAGTTAAATATTGCTGGTACAGGTTTTTGGGTTGATAATGGGGTTTTTGTAACCTGTGCACATGTCGTTCAAAATTTATTATCCGGACCAATGGAATTAGTCGGTATGCTAGTTGTTGGGGGAAATAAAAATCAATATTTAAAAGCAACTATATCCGTTTTAGATTTAGAACATGATCTTGCTGTATTACAGGTAGCTGATAAAAATTTTCATGCTGGGCAAAAAGGTAATTGTCTGAAAATAAATAACAAAAAAGAAATTATTGGTATGAATGTTCGTTTTGCTGGGTATCCATTAAGTAATCAGCTATTAAATGAAGAACATACCCCTATTTTTTCAAAGGGTTCTATTGCACACACCTCCTCGTCTATAAATAAGCCAAGAAAAGAAATTAAAATATCCGGTTTTGTAGAGGGCGGTTTTAGTGGTTCCCCTGTCGTTGATGATGATAATAATCTTATTGGTATTGTTTCAAATCATCCACAACAAACAAAAAGTATATTTAATATTATTTCATGGGAACATGTTGCTAAGTTGGTTGAGTTAGAAAATTCATAATTATTATGAAAAATAATCAGTCACAAAAAAATATTCTAAATGGATGGAACCAAGTCAAACTAGGTGATATTGGGAATTCGTACTCAGGTCTTACTGGAAAAAATAAAGAAGATTTTGGATTCGGCAAGCCTTTTATTTCTTATATGAATATTTATATAAATTGGGAAATTAATTCAAATATAAATGATCTTGTAAATATAAAAGATAATGATAATCAAAACCAAGTAAAATATGGAGATATATTTTTTACAACCTCCTCTGAAACCCCAGATGAGGTTGGAATCTCCTCGGTATTATTAAATAAAAATATTGGGAAAGTATATCTAAATAGTTTTTGTTTCGGGTTTAGACTACATAATTTTAATATTCTTCTTCCGGAATACTCCAAATATTTTTTTAGGGCAAAACCATTTAGAGATAAAATGGCAATTATCGCTCAAGGTGCAATTCGTTTTAATTTATCAAAAAAATACTTTAATGAGGTAAAACTAAATCTTCCACCTCTTCCTGAACAAGATCGAATTGTTTCTGTACTTGAAGCGTGGGACAAAGCGATTGAAAATTTAAATAAAAAAATTGAAGTTAAAAAACAGATTAAAAAAGGTTTGATGCAGGATTTGTTGACTGGTAAAAAAAGATTGAGTGGATTTAATGAGAAATGGGAAATCTTAGCTATTGGAAGTATTGGTCAGGTTGTAACGGGCAATACTCCAAGTAAAAGAGTCTCAAGTTATTATGGCAATGAATTTTTATGGGCTACAGCCTTGGATTTTAATGGTGTCTATATTGAAGATACAGAAATAAAATTATCTGAATCTGGAAAATCTGTTTCAAGAGTTGTTCCATCTGGCTCAGTCTTAGTTACCTGTATTGCTTCTATTGGCAAAAATGCAATCGCAAAAAGATCCATGTCTTTCAATCAGCAGATTAATGCAATCATTCCTAATAAAAAACATAATTCAGAATTTATTTATTATTTGATAGAAAATTCTTTTCATAAACTTAAGGAAGTTGCCGGTGGTGGTGCATTAGCGATGATAAGTAAGGGTGTTTTTGAAAAAATTAAATTAAATTTCCCCAGTCTAGAAGAGCAAACTGCTATAGCCAACATACTTACAACATCAGATAAAGAAATTACCGAGCTTCAAAATAAACTATCAATTATCAAAAACCAAAAGAAATACCTACTAGACAATTTGATCACTGGCACAATTCGTACACCAGAAACATTATCAACCAAATCATAAATATATGTTAGAAAAAGTAAATTTTGATGAAGCAAGACAGTCACAACTCCCATTCATAGAGCTTCTTTTGAATATGGGATATAAATATATTTCTGCTGATGAAGCACTCCGACAACGTGGTGGTGATACTTCTAATTTTATTTTAGCTGATATAGCTACAGAGAAACTCATGGAGATAAATGGTTATGAAGTTGATGGAACTGAATACAAATTTAGTGAGAAAGATGTAAGAGATGCTATAGATGAGCTCGAACATATACAGTATGAAGGGCTTATAGATACCGCCCAAGAAATTTATAACACCATTATGCCTACAAGTGGTGGTAAGACTATCAAGGTGAATCAAGGTGGTAAAAAGATATCTAAAAATTTTAAGTTTATTGATTTTGAAAACATAAAAAATAATAGTTTTCATGTTTCTGCTGAATTTGTTGCAAGTGGAAAACAAAACATTCGTCCAGATATAGTTTGCTTTGTTAACGGAATACCTTTTGCTGTTGTAGAAAATAAGAAATCAAGCGTAGAAATAAAAGATGCCATTAACCAGATGAATAGAAATCAAGGACCGGAATATTGTCCAAAGCTTTATACATACACCCAACTTCTTGTTGCTACGAATGGTAAGGAATTACAATATGGTACTACGGGCACACTAAATAAATTTTACGCTGTTTGGAAAGAAAAAGGCACGGATGTAGAAGAAATAAATAAAAAAATAGGTAATCTTATAGAAAAACAAATTGATAAAAATATATATGCCAAAGTACTGCAAGATTTAAATGGATATACCGATGGTCATGTACAGAGAACTGATAGGATTCCAACTGATCAAGATAGAGGGGTGTTTTCACTTTTTGAACCAAAGAGACTTTTAGATTTAACAAAAAATTATATTCTTTTTGATGCTGGAATAAAAAAACTTTCACGCTATCAACAATATTTTGCTATTCATAAAATGCTAAGTAGAGTAGAAGAGGAAAGTATTGAACAAGGTAATACTCGTCGTAAGGGTGGGCTAATTTGGCATACCCAAGGCAGTGGAAAATCGTTGACTATGGTTATGTTTGTAAAAGCTTTGATAGAAGATCCAAAAATAGTTAATCCTAGAATAATTATTGTTACTGATAGAAGGGATCTTGATAGACAGATAAAAGATACATTTAAAAACTGCAATCTTAAAAAAGAGGTTATACAGGCTACAAGTGGGCAACACCTACTCGATTTAGTTAAAGAAAGAAATCTATCAGTTATCACAACCGTTATAGATAAATTTGAATCAGCTCGCAAAAAATATACTGATTTTATTGATAATGATAAGAATATTTTTGTGTTAATAGACGAAGCACATAGAAGTCAAAGTGGAATAGCTAGTCTTGAGATGAACCGTATCATCCCAAATGCTTGTTACATTGGTTTCACTGGTACACCACTTATGAAGAGTGAAAAAGAAAGTTGGAGAAAGTTTGGAGGTTATATTGATAAATATACTATAGATGATGCTTTGGCTGATAAAATTATTTTGCCACTTATTTATGAAGGAAGATACGTTGATTTGGTAGAAAATGCTGAACAAATAGATAGACAGGTAGAGCGTATTACTGAAGGTATGAATGATAAGCAAAAGAAAGACCTTCAAAGGTATGTTGGAATGAAAATTATAAGAGATAACCCTCAGCGTATTGTTGAGATTGCATATGATATTGAAAAACATTTTATTGATATTTTTCAAGACACTGGTTTAAAGGCACAGATTGTTGCTCCGTCTAAGTACTCGGCTATTTTATTCCAAAAATTCTTTGAATCTCGTGGAAAGATAAGTACTGCAGTTATTATTTCTGATGAGCATGAGGATGGTGATGAAGAAGACACACATAAAAAAGAAGTAGTGGCTTATTTAGATAGTGTAAGAAAAAATCACAGCAGTGTTTCTAAATATGAAAAGGATGTTATTGAAAGTTTTAAATATAATGATAGTGGAATTGAAATTATTATCGTTGTAGATAAACTTTTGACCGGTTTTGACGCCCCTCGAAATACAGTTTTATATTTGGCAAAAGATTTAAAAGACCATAACTTATTGCAAGCAATTGCTCGTGTAAATCGTTTGTTTGAGAATAATAAATTACCAAAAACAGCTGGTTATATTATTGATTATTCTGAAAATGCAAAAAACATCCACGTAGCAATGAAGTTGTTCGGTAATTATGATGAAAAAGATGTGCAAGGAACACTTATTGATGTTGCAGAAAAAATACAAGAGCTTGAGCAAAACTATGCTACCGTTCATGATATATTTAATGAGATAAAAGGGTCTTCTGATGACGAGGCATATTTACAATTCCTCGCTGATCAACCAAGAAGAGAAATATTTTATAAAAGTTTAAATGCTTTTATTAAAAATCTTAACGAGTGTTTTGTGTTACAGGATTTTGTTCGTGAATTTAAACACATTGATACATATAAACGTGAACTAAAGAAGTTTATGGAACTTAGGAAATCGGCAAGTTTAAAATATGCTGATCGTGTTGATCTTTTCGAATACAAACAATCACTTATTAATATTTTAGATAAATATGTAGATGCAAAAGGAGTTGAACTGCTCACAAAACAGGTGAATATTACCGATAGGAAACAGTTTGAAGAAGCCATAGAAGATCTTGGCTCTGATAAGTCTAAAGCTGAAGCTATAGCGGCTCAAACTGATAGAACTATTCTTGAAAAAATGGATATGGACCCAGAATTTTATGAAAAATTTTCTAAAAAGATATCTGAAATTCTTGAAAAGATGCGACAAGGAAAACTTGCTGACGTTGAAGCTTTAAAACAAATGAAGCTAATTAGCAATGATGTTATTAATAAAAAAGATGAAGGACTTCCTGTACAAATTGAATCTCAAAAAGGATCAGATGTATTTTATAGAAATTTACGAAATGAGTTTGAAGGTTTTAAGATTGATGAAAATTCTTATATCTCAATTATATTAGATATTTTTTCTATTGTTAGAAATGAAGCCATTATTGATTGGTATAAAAATATTGATGTAAAAAGAAAAATGAGAAATAGCATAGACGACTATCTTTATGATGTTGTGAAAAGTCAAAAAGGGATAGACATTAACAGTGATCAGACAAAAACTATCATAGATAATATAATTCAATTAGCAGAATATAATTTTGAAATATTTTTATAATATGGAAAGATTTATTTTTGGAACATTCATATACGAGTATAAACTTATCAAGCAAGACAGAAAAACATTGAGTCTTACAGTTACACCAGAGCTTAAACTCGTTCTCAAGTGTCCTAAACAAGTGAATAAGGAAAGGATAGAAAAATTTCTAAGAAAGAAGTGGTTTTGGCTTGAAAAACAATTATCATATTTTAAAAAGTATCAACACAAGTTATATCAAAGAGAATATATTTCTGGAGAAAGTCATTTGTATCTTGGTAGACAATATAAATTGATTGTTAAACAAGGAAAGTCTAGCTCAGTGATGCTTAATAAAGGCCAATTAATATTATTTACGGACAAATTGGTTTCTAATTCTATCCATAACAAAAAATTACTTACTTCTTGGTTTGAAAAAAGAGTTAATCATATTTTTCAGGAAAGGTTTATAGAAGTATTGTCAAAATTTAACTATAAGAAAGAACCAAAACTTTATATTAGAGAAATGAGCAAACGATGGGGTAGTTTTTTAAACCAAGATAAGATATTTTTGAATCCTAAACTAATACATGCAGGAAAGGAGTGCATTGATTACGTTATTGTACATGAGCTATGTCATATGAAATACAAAAAACACGATAATAAATTTTACAACTTGCTTAAACAGAAACATCCTAGATGGGAAAAAGTTAAGAGCAAGCTTGAAGTGGTGGGTTCTATGATATATTAATAAATTATATGGATGACGAAGTATTTCAAAAAGCAAAAGAGGATGATTTAACACTTGAGGAAGCAGAAGAGCTTCAAGAACTTGTTGATGAAACTGGCCTAGAACCGGATGAGGCTATTGAAGTGAAAGAATTAGCTGATGATCTCGGTATTGAAATAGATGAGGCTGTTGAATTAAAGGATCTTCTATAACTTTTTCTTTTCTATTTTTTTGTCTTCTAAATCTTTATAATGTATTTCAGCGAGTTTATCAAAATATCCTACAAGATCAGATAATATTCTTGTAGCTTCTTCTAAACTCATATCTTTACCATAATCCTCTTTGACTGCTTCTTGAAATTCAATAGCCAATGTTTCACTGATCATTTTAGATGTTTTTAGTCCAGTTGATACATTACTCATACTTAATAAATTATCTCAAAGGTTGATTTCTATATGGCTAGAAATATGGACATCTTAAGCTCAAATGTTTATTTTATGTACGCTTAGAAGGTTTATTGGGAGGTTTCTATTACCAACAAATATTAGGTTTCTCACCAATTTTAGTTTCAAGATATTTTTCTACTTCTGGGAGACCTCCTACCTCATCAATCATTCCGAGTGATTTTGCCTTGGCCCCTAAAACTGTGGATCCGTCCGCAAAACTCTTAACAACTTTTACAGTAATTCCACGGTTTTGTGCTACATCAGCAACAAAATTGTTATACATAATATTTATATCTCTTTGTAATAAAGATTTTTCCTCGTCTGTTAAAACTTTATCAGGTGACCCAGTATCTTTATACTTACCAGAAGTTAATTCAATATATGTGTATCCATCTTTTTGATTTTTTCCTACATTACTCAAATAAGATTGAGTTACACCTATGCTTCCTACGTTAGAGTTTTTTGAGGCAAAAATTCTGTCTGCACCACTTATGGCCCAATATGCTGCAGAAGCTCCAACGTCACGAATATATGCCACCACAGGCTTGCTACTGTTCTTTATAGCATTAGAAATCTCTTCGCCCGCAACTGGGGATCCACCACCAGAATCAACTTCAACTACAATAGCTTTTATATTATCTTTATTTTGGGCATTATCTATATAGTATAAAACACTATCCGCAGAAGTTTGGTCATACATAACTTTATCTTGATCATTGTAGGAATCATTGCTTGTGTATGTGACAACTGAGCCATGAATATTTATACCTTGAACATTACAATTTGCATCATCTGAACTTGAATTGAAATCACTTACAGAAGAATCTTGTGTAGAGGAATTTTGCGATTTGTTATTTATATAAGAAAAAACAATAATACCACCAATGATAATACTTATAGAAATAATAAGAATCCATTTTAGAGATGGCATAATCTTTTTGAAAAATATTTTACATTTCTCAAGCTGTAGATTTTCTTTTAGAGTGGTCATTATTTAATAAAATTATTTTTTAAATTATACCATAAAAAAATAGGTATTCTACTTAAAATCAGATACCCAAGCATATTTATTTGAATCTTTTTCTAATAAATAATCCCTTATTTTTTTCCTACTAACTGTATCTGATTCTTCTAAAATGGATTTTATTTCAAGTTCATGATTTCTTGGATTTGACCCAAATTCAATTGCTTTAACAAAATGATACATTCCTGTTTCAAAATCATTTTCTAGAAAATAAATTGCACCAAGTAAATTATGTGCATGAAAACTATCTTTATTTAATTCAATTGCTTTTTGTGCACACTTTTTTGCACTGTCAATTTTTCTTAAATCTTTAAATGCACCGCCTTTACTTGTAAAGACAGCAGAATTTTCTTTAGAAGGCTTTATCTCCATATATGGTTCAAATCCATTGCTTATCTCAATTGCCATTTCTGGCTTTTTAGCTTTTCTAAAATATTTACAAGACTTAGATAATTCCCAAAGATTGTTATCATCAACGATTTTACCATTTCCAGATAGTATTGAATTAGTAGATACGTTGGTGTTTTTTGTTATTTCTTTACTCCAATTAGGAATTTGGTCATAATGTAATTCTCCTTTGTATAGCCAATAATAATATTTTCCTAGTAGATAATAGTATTTTTTACTTTCAAGCCATTCAATTTCATTTTTTTCAATATTTTTTCTTTCATTTAATTTTAGTAATATAGAAGCTAATGCTGTTGGACCATAATCATCAACAATGTCTGTCAGTCTTACACCGTATTTATTAGCTTCATTTTCAAATTGTTTTCTACTTGAATCTAAAATCAATTCTTTCTTTGCTAAACTAGCAAGTGTTTCTTTAAAATTTAATTGTTCCTCTATTTTTTTTTGATGTTTAATTGGTTCATATAGAAAACGTTCAATCATTTTGTTTTTCCAATTTTCCCAATTACTATCTCCGCGTGTAAGCGATACTAAATTCTCAGCCTCTTTATATTTTTTTTTATTTATTAAACTTTTAACTTCACTAAGAAGAGTGGTGCGACAATGTAAATCGCCATCAGAGTTAGTTATTATTCCACATTTTGTGCAATATTTTTGCATATTTTTTAATATGTCAATCATACAATTTTACATAAAAAAAGCCAGTTGATCATTAGACCAACTGGCTTTTTTACTTACCACTTATTAGATAAAAACTCTAATATCATTTCCTCAGCCTCCTCATACGACATTTCGCTGATTTGTGCTAGATAATTTTCTCTCTGGTCTTCATTTTGGATATTCTGATAAATAAGACTTGTAAGAGTTTTAATTTGTTTTTCAGTTATCATTCCCTCATTGTTATAATACTCAGTGGGAGAATAGTAATCATTTTTTATTGTTTTTGATATCATAATTTTAAGTTATTAATTGCTAATTTTACTCACAAGGTTTTTTATGGATTTTGATGCTTCTGATTTAGTATAGCCACCTATTTCTTTTTCCATCTGGTCTCTTTTGCTGTTATCTCGTATGTTGTTTCTAATTAAAGTCATTAAGTAACTCTTTTGCTTCTCGGAAATTCCATCATCAGAGATTTCAACTTCTTTTACCTGGTATGTTTTATCAAGAGTTATGCCTGAATTTGATTGAGGTTTTATATCAGAATGAAGTGAGTCTAGAATCTTTACACTTTTTACTACAGCATCAATTATTGAGGCATTTTTTGTGTAAATAATGTTCTTCTGAAAGAATTTTGTCTTCTCAATTACACTTACACTTCTTCCAACTCCTATTAGTTCATCACCTAATTTTAGAAAACAGATAAAAGCTACTACACCTCCATTGATGTGCTTTAAGTCTTTAACAGTTTCTAAATCTTCACGAACTTCCACTACAAAATTTAAGATTCCACTTTGTCTCATTACCTCTTGATGGATAGGATTCTTTTCATTTTGTGTGTTGAGTGCATCTTTTCGAAGTGTTTGGTAAAAATGATCATTACGAGTTTTATATATTGTTGTCATAATTTTATTTAGTTATTGCCTCTACTGATTTATAATAAAATAGATTGATAGTTTTCGGATAACTACCAATAACATTTCCTAGTGAATCTTTTTTATCAATTATCACTATGCTTTTTAACGCTTTGCTATTTTTCTTTGGTCTGTATCCGAGATGAACCCACGATGCAAAAGTTAAAGCTGATTTGTTAGGATCGTAATTCTTTAACTCGCTTTCACCCCACCTTTCTTTTATTTGGGAAGCTACCATCTCACGTGTCTTCTCAGAATTTTGGTAGTTGCTAACCTTTGGACCTTCTAATATTTCTTTTATACTTAATACTGTCATTTGTTTAATTGTTTAATGTTAATACCTGAGGACTAGTCAAGTATCAATTAATAGACAAGACACCTATCTATCGACCTAGGTAGGTGTGTTGGATTAGACATATAACTTATCTAATCACTTCATTTAGTTTATTTAGCGTGCAAAGAGGTAGGTATAGGGGAGTGGTTCAATCTCTGTTTTGGAATAGGCGGTACCATGTATAAAAGGTACTTTTTGTTTGTTTTTATAAAATTTTTGTAGATTTTTAAGTATTTGTTAACAAAAACAAGTGTACAGGCCCTCGTAGAAGGCTATGAAGTGTGAATATATGTAAGAAGATTCCGCATGTTTTTTTGATCGATTTTGGTAAAAAGGAATGAAATTTTTAATAATAATCATTCTTTTGCATACAATTTTAATCTTACTACTCGTCTAATGATAAAATTATATACATGGAAAACTTATTAGGCGAAGGAGGGTTAAAAAAGGTTACTATCTATCCCATAAGAAAAAAGAAGAAAAGAGAGAGAAGAATTACCAAGCTTGTGAGGATAGAAACTCATGACATGGATTTTTTGAAATATTATGCAGATGAAAATGACAAAACGCTTTCAAAAATGTTAAGTGATATTTTATATTTTTATGAGATAGGTAATATGTAAATTTTGAAAGTTTTTTGATATAATGTGATTAATATGACCAAAAACAGAAGGCCCCCCACAGCAAGCATCTCAGATATAGAAATCTCAGAATACCTAAGGGTTTTATCACAGTGTGTTCAAAATATATACATAATACTCGATGTTCATTCTGCAGAAATACCTTGCTATGATAAAAGATTGGTTCAGTTTTATAGGATAGAACAAAGAAAATTACCAGGTATTCTTAATAGACCAATTGGAGTCGATGCTTTTTCATTTAGACTAGATGTGCTAAGAGATAATCTAATATCAAATAATTATGGCATGGAAGAGATGAAAGAAAATATTAAGTTAGCTAAGAACGAGCTAATATCATTACTAGACAATATACAAATAGTGAGAGAAAAAGATCCAGAATATAAAGCTACAACAGGATTAGAAGATGGAGATTTAAGAGACCACATCGTTTCGTTAATTGAAAGTGGTAAGAAAATATATCCAAAGAGTTTATTGGGATTGAAAGAAGAATTATTAGACAAAAAATATGATGAGTCCAATGAAGATATACTATTAAAAACTTTAGGGGTAAAAATTAAGGGAGATAAAATAATAAAAGGAACAGAAAATAAACACATCAATTCTACAGACAAAGCTCTAATATATTACCTTTATGACAAATCAATAATAAATAAGGATGAGTGTTTTAGTATAGACGATTTATCAAAAGCTAAAGAAATAAATAAGAGTAAAAGATACACTCAAAATAGAATCACTGCAGTTAATAATACAGTCAAAGAAATTTTATCAGAAAGAAAAAATATTAAAATTAAGCTCATTATAAAAGAAAAAAATAGACATGGTTATCATTTAAATCCAAAATTGTTCACATAAAATTGAAAATAATAAAAATGTGACAATTTCAATCCATAAAATGCTCTTATAAATTAAGGGTGTTTTTTAATTTATCACAAATCGTGCACATCATTTGTGATTCTTTGACATGGGATAATTATATTAGAAGAGGTTAGCGTGAGCACATTTCAATTAGGAGGTCGTCAGCGAGTTCCTCCGAAAATAAAAAACCGGCTGCAAAAAGAACATGGTTGGCAAATACAAATTCCCCGCTCTGATTGAGACTTATCAACGGGGGACCTTATTT